>Ga0075425_100002989_pt1 | contig 17048 bp, 12 predicted proteins | sample SoiMethybrSBSTD4_FD_75300 | JGI IMG/M metagenome (GOLD analysis project Ga0075425, IMG submission 75300) | Bulk soil microbial communities from a Populus tree surrounding site in Tennessee, USA - Soil MetaG P. TD hybrid SBSTD4 | ecosystem: Environmental > Terrestrial > Soil > Tree plantation... | reverse complement strand
GGCGCGCAAAAAACGCGCGTCGGCCTCTCCCAGAGGGAGAGGCATGGTCTATCGTCGTGACTTCAGTGTCTTTTCAAAAAATTGGGCCATCGCCGTAATCGACGTTTTCCAGTGCTGCCAGAGCAGAGAGTCGTGCACGTCGTCGGGCAGGACCAGCGATTCAACCTTTACACCTTTTGCGAGCAATCGCCGTTCGAGATCTACGGTTTGATGAAAATCAACGGTCCGGTCGTCATCGCCATGGATGAGCAAAACCGGTGACTTCCAGGTTGCCACAGATGCGATTGGAGAGGATTCAAATTCGACTTTCAACGCCTGCTTCAAGTCGGTCTCGGTGATCCCGTCACCCACCAAAGCGTGCGCAAGTTGATTGGCATTGACGGTCAGACGATCATGAACTCCGTGAATGTCGACGCCGGCTGCAAAGACATCGGAGTTGCGCCCGAGTGCCAGCGCCGTCAGATAGCCGCCCAACGACGCACCCCAGACGCCGATGCGATTCGGATCGACGTCAGGCCGCGATTGCAGATATCGACCGCCCGCGAGAATGTCGCGATACTCGCTCGCGCCGCGCGCTCCGGTGTTTTCAGCGAACTGAAATGCCTGGCCGTAGCCGACGCTGAGCCGGTAATCCACCGACAGCACGATGAAACCGCGGCTCACCAGATACTGGTTCGCTCCGTAATCGTTCGCGTACTCCCAACGATTGTGCCAACCCAGCATCATCTGCCGTGGTCCGCCGCCGTGAATATAAACGACAGCCGGTTTGCGTGTGTTGTCGCCGGCGGGTCTGAAGAGTTGCCCGTGTGCTTCAACTCCATCGCTCGCCCGAAAACTGACGAGCTCGGGTGTGACGAGTTGCGCCGTTGGAAAATCGGCGGGCATACGTTCTGCACCGACGGACCGCGGTGTTCCGCCGAACAAAGAAATGACCGATGGCGCGGGCGGCCGTTGAGCGCCCGAGCCGAGGTAGGCGATCGTCTGTCCATCCGCTGTCACCACGGGTGACCATTCGATGCCTGCGCCGCCGGTGAGAGTCATCGGACTGGCAGCATTGACCGCGACCTTATATAAATGACGCCGGTCGATATCGCTGCGATCGGCCCCCGTGTTCGCGTTGTAAACAACGAAACGCCGATCCGGCGTCAGCGTCATCTGTTCCACCATGTAGGAGCCCGGTGTCAGCAACAGCGGTTTTGAACTCGAGCCGGGATGCTGAAGCGAATACAAATGTGGAAAGCCGTCGCGATACGACATGAACAGCAACGTATCGTCGGCTGCCCAGCGCAGCCCGATGCCGCCCGGATTCTGAACGATCAGATCGACGGGTCCTTCTCCGCTTGTGACTGCCGTTGTGACATTGAGCGATTCCACATCCGCGACCAAAATCTTCCATGGCACATCGTTTCGCGTCGCCAGCGGAGGCCGCGGAGCGCCGCCCGCGCCCGGCTGTCGCAGGAACGCGATCTTTCGGCCATCCGCAGACCATTCCGGCATGGAATCGCGTGACGTTGAAGCAGCGATGAAGCGGATCGGCTGCTCCGCAGTCGTAAACAATCCGATGAAGCTGTGATCGCCACGGTTGGAAACGAATGCGAGGGTCTTACCATCCGGCGACCATGCCGGATCCTCGCTCGTGCCGCGCGCGTAAAACGCCTGCTGCGGCATTTTCGAACCATCGATCGGCGAGAACCAGATGCGGCGATTTTGCGTGAATGCGATTCGATCACTGTCCGGAGCAATGACAGGATTGTCGCCTTCAGCGATGAGTTTCGGAGTTCCTCCCGCCGCGGGCACCGACCAGATCTGAATTCGCGGCTGAATCGGACTCTGCGCCGGATTCGGTGGACCATCACCCTGCCGGCCCGATCCGTGGTCACCCCCGCGCACGTAAACGATCGTTTTGCCATCGCGAGAAAACGAAAGCTGTGTCAGCTCCTGGCCATCGTCCTGAGTGTACGACGTGACTTTGCGAGCTGCGAATGCCGGCCCCTCCGCAACGTAGATGTTCCGCACACCCCGCTCATTGAAAGTCCATGCAATGGTCGATCCCATCGGTGACGCGACAAGATTCTCCGGCGAAGGAAACCCAAGAATCTGATCGACGCTGAATTGCGCCGATGCGGGTTGTGCCGCCAGCAGAAGAACAAACACGGCGATGTGAAGATGATTTTTCATTTGGACCTCCGCTACCTACGGTTCACCAATGCGGACCAGTTCAGGACAACGGTGAATGGCTCCGGAGCCATGTACTGCAAGGTACCGATGATTGTGCCTTGCGCGGTCAGGCCGCTCTTCCCGGTAGCGAGATTCGAAACCGCCGTGAACGTCGCCGCCGGTCCCGGCTCTCTCAACCGTGCGAGACCGAAGTCGAGAAGCTTTGCGCCCGATTTCGTCAGCATCATGTTCGCGGGCTTGAGATCACGATGAACCACACCCTGACGGTGCGCTTTATCCAATGCGTCGGCGATCTCGATCGCGGTTTTCAAAGCTTGTTCCAGTGGAAGCGGACCTCGCGTCAGACGATCGGCCAGAGTTTCTCCTTCGAGGTATTCCATGACGAGAAAATCCAAACCGTCCTGATGGCCGACGTCGTAGAGCGTGCAGATATGCTGATGATTGAGCGTGGCAATCGTCTGCGCCTCGCGTTCGAAGCGCTGCTTCAGTTCCGCGTTGGCCGCATGTTCGGGAAGAACCTTGATCGCAACCGTTCGATTGAGCCGCGTGTCTCTCGCCCGGTACACTTCTCCCATTCCCCCGGCGCCGATCGGCGCGAGGATTTCATGGGGACCGAGCAATTGTCCGGGCTGGAGCGCCATTGGGAGCGCAATCTATATCAAAAGAGGTAGGTAGTCACGCATCTAGGCGGCGGTTTTTTTCTTCAGCCTGAATTCAACGCAGTAACCGGCCAATTCCGCCAATTTGAAAAGCTGCAGTAGTTGTTTTGACGCGCGGTTCTCCTCAAGCAAACGAACGACCTGGGCTGGAGATGTCTTCAACGCATCAGCCACTACACGAACCGATAGGTTGTGTTTGCCGAGTTTGTTCTTTAACGCACGCTTAAGTTGGTTGATGGGAGACCAGTCGTAGGTGGGATCGCAGTGATATAAGACCAGGTCTGCCGGGAAACTTCCCTTTGTCCCATCATCTAGGATAAAGGAAGCCCCCTGACGATAAAGTTCCTCATCAATCTTGATACGCGCAAACCGATTTCGGCTGTGCGCCTTCGCAGCACCAACCGCAGAAAACGGCAGGCTATACCGGCTGGACCGTCCTCGTTCTTGCAGAGTGATCTCAAGGAGGTTTTTCCGATAGTTTGGCCGAATTTCCCTAAACTTAGGATTTCTCACTGAACATTCCCTCCTCACGTAGTGCTTCAAGGGCCTTTCTCGCTCGCGACGTGAGTTTTCCCTCCATTACAGTCCACATTCGATATCGAATTAAGCCACCCGCTTACCATCGTAAAAAATGTGAACGTGGGGTGGATCATGATCGGTTGCGTCGGACAACGATTACGCCAAAGCGTTTCCATCGGCCCATAGCATCTGTACCCTAATGTGGGTACACCTGTCAACACGGGCTGGCTGATCAAATGAGAAGGGCACGCGGGGGCAAGATCAATGTAGATGAGTGCCATTCCATGGCGACGGGAAAATTCTTGTCTTTCCGACGGCGCGAGGATTTCATGCGGACCCAGTAATTGTCTGGGCTGCAGCGGCATTGGCACGGCAATCTATATCAAATCCGCGATGCAGTCACGCATCTAGGCGGCCACGTAAAAGTTTGACAGCAAACCTAACCGACGTGAAAATGCCAAGACCCATTGAATAAGGAGGCGCACGTGCGGATGGATTTCTGCAAGAGTGCTTTATGGTTTTTCCTGGCTTGCGTATTCACTCAAGGGCTATTCGCGCAGGCCCCCACCAAAATTGATTTCGGCCGCGATGTTCAGCCGATTTTTCGGCAGAGTTGCGTTGGTTGTCATGGGCCGTCGCAGCAAATGAACGGACTGCGGCTCGATCGAAAGAGCTCTGTTTTTAAAAACGGACTACGGCGAGTTGTGCCCGGCAGCACCGAAAACAGCCTGCTCTATCACAGGCTGGCCGGAACGGAGTTCGGGTTGCAAATGCCTCCAACAGGTCCGCTGCGTCCCGAACAACTCAACATCATCAAGGCGTGGATCGAGCAAGGTGCGGATTGGCCCGACGATCTTGCGAATGAAGTGGCCGTGGCGCCGCTGAATCCGAAAGCCCTCGCGATGATCGATGCGTTGCGGAATGGCGACCGTCAGACGTTCCTGAAATTTGTGGCCGAAGACGCAAAGCTGCTCAATGCCCGTGGGCCCGAAGGTTCGACCCCCTTCATGTATGCGGTGCTCTATTCGGACGCGTCGTTCCTGGAGCAGCTCCTAAAAAAGGGCGCCGATCCCAACGCTCGCAACGACGTCAAGGCCACACCATTGATGTGGGCGGCAACGAATCTCGAAAATACTCGCGTCCTTGTGACCCATGGGGCAGATGTCAACGCAACCTCCGACGATATCCGAACGCCGCTAATCATTGCCGCAGGCCGCCCTGGGGGTGCCCCGATCGTTAAGCTTCTACTGGATCGCGGCGCGAATCCGAATCCTACAAAAAATCCATTCGCCGAGCCTTCGCCGTTCGTTCAGGCGACGCTTGCCGGTGACGACGAAAGTATGCGCCTCCTTCTCGATCACGGCGCCCAGATCAAAAACACCAGTGGGCTTGCGTTGTCCCTTGCAGTTACCGTGAATTGCGCGAAGTGTGTGGATCTACTCGTGTCTAAAAACCTGAACAAGGACGACTATACTTTTGCGCTCCTTGTGACTGCTTTCTTAGGTGACGCCAAAGCGATTCGATTGATGCTTGACCACGGCGCCGACGTTAACGTCCCTGATCCCCTTGGCCGTACCGTGCTCATGTATGCCGCGCTCTCCGATTCCATGCCGCTGGAGAGTGTGAGATTGCTCGTTGAACATGGCGCGAACGTCAATGCGAAAAGCCTGCACGCGCGATCCGCTGACACCGGACAGTCCGTTTTAGATATCGCGAAGCTTTACGGTCAAACGCCGATCGTGGACCTGTTGGTCAAAGCCGGTGCAACGACCGTTGGCCGGTCCACACCCAACGTGCAGCCGGCGCGTGGAAACACGATCCAGGCTGCGATTCAACAGAGTCTTCCCCTGCTTCAGCGCGCCGATGCCGGTTTTACCGCGAAGTCCGGTTGCATCTCCTGTCACAACGAGAGCCTCGCAGCCATGACGGTTGGTCTGGCCCGAAAGAACGGATTCCGGATCGATGAACAAATCGCCGCACAGCAGGTTAAAGTCAACGTCGACTACCTCCAGCAGCGGCTCGATGCCCTGCACCAGGGCTTCTTCTCCGCACAGGTCGGGGCCGAAGCAGTTGCGGATCTTTTTGGTCCCTCGGTCCTCGCTTACATCCTCCTGGGGCTCGACGCGGAGCACTACAAGGCCGATATCAACACCGACGCTGTCGCAATGTACATAAAATCACGCCAGATGGCCGATGGCCATTGGGCGTATGGCATAGCCGACGGTCGTCCGCCGATATGTTTGGATTACATTGGACAAACTGTTTTGTCGATGCGGGCGCTTCAGCTCTACCCACTGAAGGTCGGTCGCGCAGAATATGAAAAGTCCGTGCAACTGGCTGCGGCGTGGCTCGTAAGGACTGAGCCGAAAACCTATGAGGATCGCATTTGGCGCCTTCTTGGTTTGGCCTGGGCTGGAAAAGACAAGGGCGCGATCAGAAAAGCGCAGCAGGAAGTGCTGACGATGCAGCGGTCCGACGGCGGCTGGTCGGACTTGCCCTCAATGGCCAGCAATGCATACACGACAGGCAGGACTTTGTTTGCACTGCAGGCGGCCGGCCTTGCAACGTCCGATCCCGCGTACCAGCGCGCCGTGCAGTTTCTTTTGAATACTCAGGCCGAGGACGGCTCGTGGTATGTCCAGACACGAGCGCTGGCCTTACAACCGTATTTCGAAACCGGTTTCCCATACGGCGTCGATCAGTTTATTTCGGCCGCCGGAACCAGTTGGGCAACAATGGCGCTGACGTTCGCGTCCCGAACTCCCGTGACGAGTCCCACAACCACTGCCGGTCTGCGTTGATTGCACGGTTCCGGTATTGCGACACAGTTGGCGACCGTTCTTTGCAATACTCAGAACATGAATCGAGCGAAATTCGAGAAGCTCGTGGATCAAGCCATTCAGGAATTGCCGGATGAGTTTCGAGAGAAGCTCGAGAATGTGGCTGTCATCGTGGAGGACTCTCCGTCGGAAGAAATTCTCGAACGGATGGATATTCCTCCCGACGGCACGTTGTTCGGCTTGTACGAAGGCACACCTTTAACTGACCGCGGCGCATTGTCGCCTCTGCATCCGGATCGAATCTGGATTTTCCAGGAACCGATCGAAGAGCAGTGCGAGACCGAAGACGAAATTCGGGAGGAAATCAAAACAACGATCGTCCACGAGGTTGGACACTTCTTTGGCATGGACGACGATTATCTGGAAGACCTCGGATATTAGGAACATATCGCGCCAAGCAAAAACATTTACACCGGAAACAAGTGCGGGGATCATAGATCGCATGCCAACAAGCCGGAGAGAATTTCTTGCAGGTCTCGCCTCCATGGCGGTCGTCGGACTTCAAGCACCCCGAGGATCGCAACGGATCATCGACGTTCACCAGCATTTCACATCGCCCGGCTACGCCGCCGCGATCGCAAAAAATGGCGGAACGCCGACTGCGTGGATGAAGGACTACACGCCCGCAAAACCTGTGGAAGAGATGGACAAGTCGGGTGTGTCGACGTCCATCGTGTCGCCTTCTCCCGCCACAGTCTGGCTGAAAGACCCCAACGAAGCGCGCCGCGTTGCACGAGAACTGAACGAATTCGCAGCCGGCAAATTGGTCGGCGCGTACAAGGGCCGGTTTGGTGTTTTTGCAGCTCTGCCCTTAACCGATATCGACGGCAGCCTGCGCGAAATCGAACATGCGTTCGATACGTTGAAGGCCGACGGCGTGACGCTCTGGTCCAGCTACGACAACAAGCTCGTCGGCGACGAAACGTTCGCTCCGGTTTTTGACGAGCTCAATCGGCGCCGAGCCGTTGTGTATGTTCATCCGATCCAACCCGCCTGCTGCCCGAGCCAGATCCCCGGTGTGATCCCGCAGACTTTCGAGTATCCGGCGGATTCTGCCCGCGCCATCATGAGCCTGATTGCCGGCAATACCACGACGCGCTGCCCGAATATCAAATTCCTCTTTCCACATGGTGGAGGCGCGTTTGTCTCCATTGCCGGACGTTTCGTTGCCGGAGCACTGAATGACGGCGGCCTGCTCGGCGATCCAGCTACTGCCCCGCCACCCGCGGCGAACTCCAGACTCGAGCAGGTCCGGCGGCTCTATTGGGACACAGGGCAGGCGGCGAACGCCGTAAACATGCAGGCCCTGAAACATCTCGTGCCGGTCTCGCAAATACTTTTCGGCGGAGATTTTCCAAACTCGAATGTGGCGGCTCAGATTGACGGACTGCGCAGAAGCGGTTTTACTGAGAACGAGCTCCGCGGGATCTATCGCGAGAACGCGCTTAAGATTCTGCCGAAATACGTGTAATGGTCTGCTTAGTTAGAGGCCTGGCTACAGGCGGTGGACTTTCACGCGAACATTCTTAAAAGCGGGCGTCCCGCTTTTCGCATCGACCTTCGATCCCACCAGTATGTTGGCTTCGGGGTAGTACATCGCTGCGCAACGCGGTGCGATGTTGTAGGCGGCAACGCGAATGTTTTTAATCTCACCGGTTTGGGAAGTCACAACGACGCGATCGCCGTCCGATAAACCTCGAGTTTGCATGTCAGCGGCATTCATAAGGATCACATCGCGAGAGGTTTGGTTTCGATAACGATCGTGTTCTTCGTACACCACGGTATTGAACTGGCCTTCGGAACGGATCGTCATGAGACGTAATTCCGCAGACTGAAGGTTGTCGTCGGGGGTGTCGACTGGTTGAAAGCGCGCACGGCCGCCGGCCAATGGGAACGTCGATTCGTGCCGCACGCGACCTTCGACGTGGAATTCGATGCCCGTCTTTCCGATGGAACTAACCTTTGAATAGCCGGGGACGGTTCGCGCCATGACGGCTCGGATCTCGTCATGGTTCCGCATTTTTCGAAAATCTATCGGGCCATCTTTCGGAAGCAGATGGGCGCCGATACTGGTAATAATCTCCACTTCCGATTTCAATTCGCTCGAAGGCCGCTTCATGCCTCCCTGCGACAATCGCACAAAGTTGAACAGGCTCTCCTGCGTCGTAGACTGAAGCTCCTCATCGCGAACACAGGTGGGAAGAATCAACACCTCCGCTCCTTCGCGCGCAGGCGTGACATTCACATGGCCTTGATTGAGCTTCGTGTTGATGTGAACAAGTGTTTTGATTCGAGCGAAAGCGTCGGTCGAATACCCGCGATCTGGATTTGCTGCGAAAAAGTTTCCGCCCATCAGGAGAGCAAAATCCATGTCTCCACGATGCGCCGCATGAATAGAACTTATCGAATCGAGGCCTTTCTCGCGCGGAGCTTTCAATCCGTAGAACTCTTCCATCGCCTTCAAAAATCCCGATTTCATTTCCGGCGTAAATCCGACCGACCCGACTCCCTGAACGTTTGAATGACCGCGAATCGGCATCAGACCCGCATGTGGACGGCCGACCATGCCCCGTGCGAGAGCAAGATTGGCAATGGCCAGCACGTTGTCAACTCCGTGCTCGTGGTGCGTAATTCCCATCGCCCACATGAAAATCGCATTCCTCGACGACGCATACATCCGGCCGACATCCCCGATTACACTTTGGTCCACTCCTGAATTTCGCGCCAAATCATCGAGCGATTCGCGAGCCAGCTCCGAACTCAGTTCTTCGAAGCCCGTTGTGTGCGCCGCGATGAATTCCCGATCGACCTTGCCCTGTTCGATCACGATCTTGAGGACGGCTTTGACGAAAGCGATATCACCGCCGATGCGCGGCTGAACGTAAACGTCATTGACCTGCGACCCAAACAACAACGACCGGGCCATCGACGGCACCTTGAAGCGATCGAGGCCGGTTTCGCGAAGCGGGTTCACGATCACCACACGTCCGCCTCGCTCACGCATTTTCACAAGCTGAGTAATCAGCCGCGGATGATTGCTCGCAGGGTTCGCGCCAATGACCATGGCAAAGTCGGCGTGGTCCAGATCTTCGAGCGTGACCGTTGCGGTACCCGAACCAATAGCCATTGCAAGTCCCACCCCGCTCGCCTGGTGGCAGTAGTACGAGCAATTGTTCACATTGTTCGTCCCGTAGACGCGCGCGAGCCACTGAAGAAGAAAAGCGGCTTCATTGCTGCTGCGTCCAGAGGAATAGAAGAAACTACGGCGGGGATCGGTCTGGCCTAACCGATCGGCGATGTGATCAAAAGCCTCGTCCCAGCTGATCCGCCGATAGTGACTGTCTCCCACACCGCGAATTACGGGATAAGCGAGACGCCCGAGATTCTCCAGTTCACGCGGACTCATCCGCGCCAACTGTTCAAGGGAGAATCGATCGAAGAAATCCCGCGCGATTGGCGGCTGCATGTCGGCCGCGGTAGCCTGGACGCTCTTCTTGCAGAATTCCGGAAAATGGCCGGCCTCATTTCGCATGCCGCCGGCCTGGCCGCCCATTCCGACGGCGCACGTCTTGCACGCGTTTCGAGATGCCATGTGGCGCCAGAACGCAGCGGGTCCGCCCCACGCCTTAAATGATTTCGCGATCGTGTAGCCGATCGCGGCCCAGCCGCCGCCGGCGTTGACTTTCGGCATATGAAGGCAATATACGCCTCAAAACAGCGTTGCTGAAAGGAAGCGCTTTGTTGTTCAATGGAAGTTTGTAAATAAGGAGAGTGCGATGGTCGTATCTACGATGCTCAGAGTGCTGCTTCTCGTTGCGGTTGTCCTCGTTCCGTTGATGGTCATGGGTCAGAACGGTGGAACTGCCGCTCTTAAAAATCCCGGTGCGCTAAAGGAAAAAGCGCCCGAAACCTACAAAGTCGATTTCGACACAAGCAAAGGCAAGTTTGTCGTTGAGGTCACGCGCGCGTGGGCGCCAAACGGCGCGGATCGCTTTTACAACCTTGTCAAGAACGGGTTCTACAATGACACGCGCTTCTTCCGCGTCATCTCCGGGTTCATGGTGCAGTTCGGTATTCACGGCGATCCGGCTGTTTCAGCGGCGTGGCGCATGGCCCGCATTCCCGATGACGCGGTGAAAGAAAGCAACAAGCGTGGGTACATCACGTTCGCCACGGCCGGTCCGAATACGCGCACGACGCAGGTGTTCATCAATTTCGGGAACAATGCCGGCCTCGATAGCCAGGGATTCTCCCCATTCGGTCACGTTATCTCCGGAATGGACGTCGTCGATAAGCTGTACAGCGGATACGGCGAAGGCGCGCCCAACGGACGTGGCCCGAACCAGGGGCAGATCCAGGACCAGGGGAATGCCTACCTGACGAAAGACTTCCCGCAGATGGATTACATCAAGACCGCAACAATCGAAAAGTAACACCGCGAATTACGCGAAATTCGGGGACAGACGTATAAATCACCTAATTAGCTTCGAACATCACCAGGCTAATTAGGTGATTTATACGTCTGTCCCCGAATTTTCGTAATTACCGGCTAACATCCCATCGGACGAGGAACGCGCGGAATCCCTTCACATCCTTGAAACCGTGAGGCACGCTCGGCGGAACATAGAGAACATCGCCCGGTTTTAACGGTTTTTCGATTCCTCCGGCGATGGAGTCGCCGGCTTCGTCATCCACGTTCGGACGCTTTTTCCCATTCACGAGCTTGCCGCCGGTAATTGCCGTAGCGCTGCCGGCCTGGACGATCCACAGATCAGAGGATTTTGCGTGGACGAGCGGAGCGTCTCCCTCTTTCACGATGCGGATGTTGAGACTGTAGCTGCCACCTTCCATCACACGCTGATTGATGACCTGTCTCGTTTCGAGATCCTTCCAAATATTCTGAATGTCGGTATTCGCCCAATAAGCAGCTTTGTCGGTCGGTGCAGGTGGCGCCTGTGCAGCGGGCGCCTGTTGTAAGGCGGCCGCGCTCACGAGAGCCATTGCGAGCAATACGCGCATGGGTCCCCCCTTGGTCGGTTGTCAGTTGAAGAAGATTGCGCATTATAGACAAAGGGGTATAGAAGGAACAATTAATCGTAAGAATGCTCAGTCAGGAGAAGCGTATGAGATTTCTGATTTCGTCAACGATCGTTATCGTTATTTTGTTCGGCGCGTATTCGGCTCGCGCTGAAGAAGTCACCGTGCTGGCTCCAGGCGGGATGAGATGCGCGCTTGGAAAGCTGAGTCCGGAATTCGAAAAGAAGACGGGCAACAAAGTGAAATGGGCGACGGGATCCGGTGGACAGACGCATGAACGGATCGCCAAAGGCGAAGCAGTCGACGTTCCGATCGTGCAGCCGCCGTACCAGGACGTGATCTCATCCGGCAATGTGGTCGCGTCCAGTGAGAAACCGCTTGCGATCGTTCCCATCATGGTCGCGGTGAAAAGGGGGAATAAGAAACCGGATATCTCCAACGCTGAAGCTATCAAGAAAATGTTGCTTGGCGCCAAGGCGATTTCTTATCCCGATGGATCCGGTGGCGCAGCCGCAGGCGTGAGCTTCGACAAAACGCTCAAGCAGCTCGGCATCTACGATCAGATCGTGCCGAAGGTCAAACGCGTGAACGGAGTCACCCTGATGCAGCTGCTCACGCGAGGCGACATCGATTACGCCATCACGTTCAACAGCGAAATCGACGATCCGGATGCTGACGTCGTGGGCCAGTTACCGCGCGACATTTCTACCCCGACCGCGCTTGTCGGATTCGCGTCGTCTCACGCGAAAGCACCCGACGCAGCGAAAGCGTTGTTGGCTTACATCTCAGGTCCCGAAGCTGTCGCCGGTTACAAAGCCTGCGGCATGACCCCGGGTAAATAACCAGCCGCGGATTGCACGGATTGCGCAGATGAATCCGTGTAATCCGCGCAATCCCCGGCTAATGTTCGACCCAGGTGAGCCAGTGATTGCGGATCGGCTCCAGCTGGATTCGCACTTTCTTCCACTCGCCAAGAAAATCCAGCTTCTGATTGATGCTCATTTCGGTACGAATGATGGCCATGTTTTCATTCACCAGCGAATAGTACCGGATCAGTTCAGCGTGAGCGCGAATGCCTTCCGGCGTGAGCGGCTCGTTTTCTTTGGCAATTTTCAGAACGTCCTTCGCCTTTCCATGCGCGATCAGAAAATACTGAAGACGCCACACGTCGGTTGAGGCACGGTCTGCAGCATCCAGCGCCTTGAAGAATTCGGCCTCGGCGCGTTTGATATCCGGAAGGATCGTTTGGCGGTATCGCGGACGTTCGTCGTATTGAATCGAAACCGCGAGGTAGCTTCCCCCAACACAGGCAAGCAGCGCCAGGGCTGCAGCGAGCTTGTTCTGCCGCACTGAGTTGAACGCACCGAGAGCCAGCGCCGCGAAAAGGCCCCGTAATGTTGGTTCTTCTGCCATTGCCTTTTTGGAAAGTGTCGAGAATAATCCTGTTCCATATCAAAGGAGACTGCGTGATGGCAAGACAATGGGCGGTATTGTTGGTGGCGCTGGCTTTGCTTGTGGGAACCCAGATTCCCGCATTTGGCCAGACCCTGGTCCTCGAAGGGGGCACGCTGATCGACGGCACCGGCCGGCCCCCCGTCAACGATGCGGTCATTGTAATCGCAGGGTCGCGGATTCTCGGGATTGGAATGAAGGGCAAAGTCGCCTATCCGCCAGGTGCGCGTGTCGTGAGCACCGAAGGGAAGACGATCCTTCCCGGACTGATCGATTCGCATATTCATCTTCGTGATCACATGCCGCCAATGTTCCTGCATTACGGCGTCACGACCGTCGCCGACACGAACAACTACACCGATTGGACCGTCGCACAACGGGAAGCAGTCAAGAGCGGCAAGATTAAAGGGCCTCGGCTTTTCGTCTCGGGTACCGCGATCGATGGCGCTGCCGGAAATCCGAATCCAACTTCACCGCGACAGCCTTTCGGCGCATACAGTCACACGTCGTCGGATGGTTCGACGAGTCCCAGTGTCGCGTTGGAGTCGGTAGCCGAAACTCGTACTTATGTGCGAAGCCTCGCGGGAAAACATGTCGACATGGTGAAGACGGACCTGGATCTCACGTTCGATCAGTTGCGCGCCGCGATAGATGAGGCCAACAAGTTGCACCTGCCCCTGGTTGGGCACACACAAAACATCCGTCAGGCAGCTGAGGCCGGTCACAAATATATGGAACACACCGACACGCTCGGCAGAGCCGTGCTCGAGCAGATGGGAGGGCCGGCGAAAGTCAAAGAAGGCGGAGCCAATCCCGAACGCTTGATGGATACGAGTCTCTTCCCTGCTCTCGTTCAGTTCATGGTGAAGCAGGGTGTGTTCGTCAATCCGACGATGTTCGCGCGATGGCGAACCTCAACACCACGAGGCGAGGAATGGGCGAAGGCAGCAACGGATCTCATCAAGGATCCGAACCTCGCATTCGTGCCGCAGACGATCCGCGATTCGTGGCCGCGCCTTGCACGACGAGACCAGGACGCCGAGGGATACAAAAAGACCACAGAGTTCTTGCGTCAGTACGCACAGGCCGGCGGGAAGATCATCGCAGGCACGGATGCCGGGGCAATGCCGGGACTGAGTCTTCATTACGAAATGCAGATGCTCGTGGACGCCGGTATTCCGACGATGAATGTTCTTCAGGCCGCAACCCTGTGGGGCGCAGAATCATTTGGCCAAGGCAGGGAGCTCGGTTCCGTCGAGGTCGGCAAACTCGCAGACATTACAGTCATCGAGGGAGATCCTCTGAAGGACATCGCCATGACGAAAAACATCCGCATGGTCATCAAGGACGGAAAGGTCATCGACACCAGCTACGATCCCCACTGGGCGAATTCCATACCCCGGCCGACCAGCGGGTTTTGAATTCTAGGGAATAATAGGGACTCACGCCTGGACTATTCCCTGTGAATGAATTGAACGCGGGCTAAAGCCCGCGACTACGTGCTTGTGGTCCACCCAGTTGCGAAACTCGTACTCGCGGGCTTTAGTTAGCCCGCGTTCAATTCAACGTTCTTTAGGGCGTGTTGCCGAAATAGAGATTAAATCGTGAACCCGCTGCTATTCCCCTCCTCTTAGAGGAGGGGTGGCTGCGCGATCAAAAAATGCTGCGAAGCAACCTTAGAACGCGCAGACGGGGTGGTCAGAAGTGTGCCTGACCACCCGTCCGCTCCGATCAATAGCAGCGGGTTTAGTTCCAGCATGCGTCCCTAAAATTCACCCCGCGACGGCCGTTTTCGCCTGGAGAGGGACTCGAACGTGAACCGTCGTGCCGACGCCGGATTCGGATTCGATCCACAGTTCGCCATCGACGAGTTTGAGACGCTCTTTCATGCTGGTGAGACCCAGGCCCCGACTCTTCATGGCGGCAACAGGATCAAAGCCGACCCCCGAATCACGTACCGTCAGAGTGATCTCTTCTGACCTGCGGCTTAGCAACACCTCAAAACAGCGTGAGTGGCTATGCTTGATTGCGTTCTGCAACGCTTCCTGTAAAACGCGGAAGATACAAAGAGAAATCTCCTGAGACAGGTCGCGCGGGATATTTTCGGTGCGAAGGTTGACCTGGACCTGATGCTGATCGGCAATTTCGTTGCAATGGCCTTCGGCGGCGGCGACCAGCCCGAGGTATTCGAGCTTCGAGGAGTGCAGCCGGTGCGAAAGAGCCCGCATGTCGATGACGATACTCGACGCTTGTTCTATCGCTTTAGTCATGCCTTCTCTGATTTCCGCGATCGAAGCCTGCATATCGTTGCTCAAGCGTCCGAGGCTCATTAACAGCAGACAAATTTGCTGACCGATGTCATCGTGAAGTTCACGCGCAAGCCAGACGCGTTCGTCCTCATGTGCCTCGATTAACCTCCGACTCACTATCGAGAGAGCCTCCTCCGCCATTTTGCGATCCGTGACATCAATGGCGGAGCCAATATAGCCGGCGAACGAGCCATCGGCGTGAAATCGGGGCACACCTGAAGCAAATACCCAGCGGTATTCCCCGTCACGCCGCCGGAGGCGATATTCGATTTGGATAGGCTGGCGCCGGTCGAACGCCTTCGTATAGGAACTCATGTAGCGTGGGTAGTCGTCGGGATGCATGCCTTCGGCCCAGCCCATTCCCAACTCCTCTTCGAGCGATCGTCCTGTAAATTCCAGCCACGGCAAATTGAAATAGTTCCGCAGCCTGTCGACGCCAGTCATCCAGATCATGACGGGAGCTGTGTTTGCTACCAGGCGAAAACGCTCTTCACTCTCGCGCAGCGTTGCTTCAACGTGCTTCAGGTGTGTGATGTCCGCGGTCACCGAAAGGACACACAGTTCACCGTTGATTTCGATCAATTCCGCTGATCTTGAAGCGGTCCGAACTTGACCATTTCTCATGCGCGCCTGGAACTCAACATTCCGGATAACGTCTCCAGCCAAAAGACGATTCACCAGAGCAACTCGTTCTTCAGGATCGACCCAGAGTCCGAGATCAGAGGCAGTTCGACCGATGACCTCCTCGCGCTTCCAACCAGTCCTTTCCAGGAACGTCTCGTTGACGTCAACATAACGGTTCTCGCGAGCAGTGCTTATCGTTAAAGACATCGGACTGTGCCGGAAAGCCTTGGAAAATTTCTCCTCCGACTTCTTCAGTGCTTCCTCTATTTTTCGCTGTTCGGTAATGTCCACCGCGATACCAACCATCCTCAGGGCATCACCATCAGTTCCGTAGTAAAAATTTCCCCTGGCGTTGACCCAACGGACGTCACCGTCTTCTCGAATAATACGGAATGCAGCGGTGTAGGGTTTCCGGTTTCGTCTGGCATCGGCAACAGCCTTACCAACGAGTTCCCGATCATCCGGATAGACGCGCCGGAGAAAATCCTCAACAGTTCCAGCGTAGGTGTTACCTGGAATACCAAACATCATTTCCAGATTTCCGAACCAATGGTCTCGTCCGGTCTTAACGTCCCAATCCCATCCGACCGAAGATCCTCCCTCAAATGCCAGATGAAGCCGGTCATTAATAATGACCAACTCCCTCTGCATTTTTTTCCGTCTTGCACGTAGCCACAGCAATTCGAAAATCAGCAGTGCCTGCACCAAAATCAGGGAAATGCCGCCGATGATGTACCACTTGTACGATTCCCAAACGGTTGTTTCACGGTTCAGCAGGATAGAACCCGGTGGAAGGTCTTCGACGCGGAGTCCAAAGCGTCGCATCGCCTGCCAGTCGAACATGTTAACGGTAGGGGTTTCTGTTAACGGAATATCCCCTGGCTTCTCACCGTTGAGCACTCTGACAGCTATTCCAGCAGCTACGCGGCCCTGCTCGGCCCAACTCAAGACTTCCCCACCCACTGCCCCACTGCTGCCAACAGCGACATCATCTAAGACAAAGACCGGGGCATTGGCCGCGGCGGCAATCGCGGGAAGCGACTGCGTTGAACCAATGAAGCGCGTTCCGGCAGCGTCTTGCCTGAATGATGTAAAGACAACGATTGTATTCGTTGGAAGATTCTGCAGCCGATCGAGAACCGCGGGCAGATCCAAGTCGGTCAGATATGTGAATTCAAACGCCGATTCGTATTTACCTAAATCCTGCCGGACGATGTTCTCGAGTTCTCGGTCCAGGGGTCCTACGCCCCCTACAACGACTACATGTCGCGTGTTGGGTAGCAACTTCACCGCCAGATTCAGAGTTTTCTCCGGATCCGCCACTGCCCAGGCGCCGGTAAAGTGAGAGTCGGGCTTCATCGGACTTAACTGATCTTCCAAAGCGCCGCAAAAAATAATTGGAATGTTGCGAAACGACCTCTCATGCATTT
>Ga0075425_100002988_pt1 | contig 17050 bp, 12 predicted proteins | sample SoiMethybrSBSTD4_FD_75300 | JGI IMG/M metagenome (GOLD analysis project Ga0075425, IMG submission 75300) | Bulk soil microbial communities from a Populus tree surrounding site in Tennessee, USA - Soil MetaG P. TD hybrid SBSTD4 | ecosystem: Environmental > Terrestrial > Soil > Tree plantation... | reverse complement strand
TCCCAATTGTAGACCCCGCCCTGGCGCTCGCGGAGTATGCGCGCCACCTTGTCGCGTCCGCTGCCGCCGAGCAGCTCCACGTTGATCTTCGGATACGCCTTCTTGAATGCGTCGACGATCGCCGCGCGAAATGCGTCCCCCGGCGGCCCCGCGATATTCACCTGCCTCTCCCCTTCCGCCGCCCTGACGAGATCGGCCCACTCCTTCTGCGCTTCCGCGGCCCCGAGCCCGGCGGGGAAAAAAACCGCTAGAGCAATCCAGACGAGCGTTCTTCGCAGCATGGCGACTCCCTCACGCATTAGACGTGAAGCGTACTTATCATCTTCAGATGTGAGTTGCGAAGGATGGCGACCGAGTATCTAGTTAGCAGTGTAGGGCGCGCCGTGGCGTGCCCTTATCGGAAATCTCGAAAGGTCGTAATGCGCGGTCGATCCCGCCGTGCCAGCCTCTCGAGCGTTTTTCGGCCGCCTGATCGTAAATCCTCTCACGACGATGCCGTGAGACGCGACGAAGCCGATCGTTGAGAGGGAAAGTCCTACTATGTTAGTATTTGCGGAATCCGGTGAACCGAAAGATAATCCTCATCGTTATTCTCGGCGCCGCACTCGCCCTGCGGCTCTCCCACTTCTGGTTTATTTCCCAGAGCGCCTTCCCGAAGATCACATTTTATTTCTCCGAGTCCGATATGCACGCGACCTGGGAATGGGCACGGACGATCGTCGGCGGCGACCTGCTCGGCCGGGATACCTATCACCCGTACTTTCGCTGGATGAAAGAGATCGCCCCGCTGGAGACGTGGTATCGCTTTTGGGGCGGTAAGGAGATTTTTCAGCAGGCGCCGCTCTACGCCTATTGGGTCGCCGCGCTCGCCGCGGCGTCGCGCAGCTCGATCAACTTCATTTTCTTTTGCCAGCTAATTTTGGGAGTGGCGCAGGGCTGGATCATGTTTCTTTTGGGCCGGCGGCTGTTCGGGGAAACGGCCGGGCTCATCGCCGCGGCGTTGACGGCGCTCTACGGCCCGTTCGTTTTTTATCAGGCGACGCTGCTCCGCGACTGGCTGCCGCCGATTATCGAATCCGCGGCGCTCCTGTTGATGCTGAGGGCCGCCGAGCGCGGCAAGTGGGCCGATTGGGCGCTCGCGGGGGCGGCCGCCGGCGCCGCGGCGTTGACGCGCGAGAGCGGCGTACTGCTGCTTCCCGTCGCTCTCGTCTGGCTTCTAGTGGAAAGGGCGCGCTTCGTCAAACCTGCCGCGCTGCTGCTCGCCGGCTTTCTCGTCGCGCTCTCACCGCTCATCGTTCGCAACGCGATCGTCGGCGCCCCGCCGCTCGCGCTTTCCAATCGAGCGGCCGAAACGCTGATCGAGGGCAACGCCGCGGAGGCTTCCGGCGCAGGGGTCGACACGCGGCCGATCGGGGCGATCCTTCACGGCACCGACGGCCGGATAGCGAGCGTCATAGGCGCGATCGTCAAAGGCTACCGTGGAAACCCGCGGGCCGCACTGGACAAGTATGCGTCGAAGCTGCGCGCGGTCCTCGGTGCACCGGAAATCCCGGACAACCTCAGCTACGACTACGGCCGCGAAACCTCTCCCGTGCTCCTCTTCACGATTTCCTTCGGACTTCTTCTGACTCTCGGCGTCGTCGGCGTATTTCTCAGGCCGCGCGCCCGGCTCCTTGAAATTTATGGGCTGATTTCGCTCGCCGAGCTGATGATCCTGCCCGCGGTCGGGCGCTATCGTCTGGTGCTCGCGGCGGTATTGATCCTCTACGCCGCCGCCGGCGCATCTTCCCTCTACCAATCCTGGGAGCCGAACACCCCGCGCTTATGGCGCATCGCCATCGCTGCGGGCGCCGTGTTTTTTCTCGTGTACATGGTTCTTCCCTTGCCACAGACTGTCGGCGAAGCGGACCTCTCTCCGCTGCATAACGGCGTCGAATATATCGCCGCGATCAATATCTACGCCGACGAGAAGCGTTTCGACGAGGCCGAAGCCGAGCTGCAGAGGTACCAGAACGCGGCGCGCTACGCCGAGCGCCGGGACCTCCAAACTGAGGCGTACGTCATGTTGATCAAGCTTTATCAGGAATGGGCCCAGTGGCTACAGGCGAACGGAAAGATCGAGCAAGCGCAGCGGCGCATGCGTCAGGCGGAATTTTTAAATGATCAGTTAACCACGCCAGGGGGGATGCCATGATCTTCGGATCAAGATTCATGACTTGACACTGAATGCGCGGCGCGCCGGTGGCCCTTCACAGCATGTCGCCGACGTCGATAGCGCCGATCTCTTCGAGCGCGCGCCCGTAATGGCCCTGCAGCAGCCCACCCACCTGGCGGCAGAATGCGCGGTCGCTGAAAAACACGGCGGCGATGTAGCTGTGGCCGTGGTGCTTCATGAAAAGAAAAAGCTGCGATGATTGATGCAGCCCCGCGGGCAGATAGATCATGACCTCGGTGAGCACGCCGAGCTCGCCGGTGACGGGCGGCGCCAATCCGTCGCCCCGCGCGTGCCAGTGCGGCGGCCAGTTCGAGAAGCCGCGATAATTCATCAGCGGGTGGTCGCGCAGCTTCATGACTTCGCACCACAGGCGGGCCGTCCACCACCCCGGCGCTTCGAACCGCCGCCCGCCGCTCCTGAAAAGCAGATACAAAAGGCCGGGGGCGGATTCAAGAGGACCGCCAAAAAATTATCGACTTTTAAGGTCTTGCCGAAACGTATTGCCGCGGCCTCCCCTAACCCCTCCTTGGCAAGGAGGGGATCGGGGAGGTAAAGACGGAATCTCCGTAGCGCGTCAGTTCTCCGATTAGCCGGCTCGTCTGATGAGCAGTTAAAAGCCCGCGGCCGAACGACCTGGTTCAGCTCGGGCTTTTTTCTGAGAATGGCGTTGGCTTTTTTCGCAGCCTTCATCAATTCCAGCTCGTCGAGCACATCGTCGGGCGGCTCTTTGGTCTCGGTTTGCCCGGCTTCTCCGTTTCGGCAGGTTTCACGACCACTATATCATAATTATTGCGTCGGCGGCCCTCCCTACTGCGGTATCACTTCCTTCGCGAGCTTGGCCATCGCCTGGCGCGAGGCGACCATTTTTTCGGTCTGGCTCTGGATGTATTTGATCCCCGGCTTGAGGGCGGCCTCCGCATCGCCGAGCGGAACGTCGCTGCGGCGGCTGTTGCGCCCGCCGCTCTGCGTCGCCCAGCTCGTCTGCCCTTCTCTCGATAAAAGCAGATTGACGAACAGCTTGGCCGCGTTGGGATGCGGCCGGCGGTTGATAATCCCGAAGGCGCCGAAGCCGGGATTGATCGACTGGATGAAATGGGCATCGTCGACTTGTTTGACGTTTTTTCCCAGCCCTTTTTCGAGGAAGACCTTGAGTTGGTCGGAGGGCAGCGAGACGGCGATCGGGTAGCGGCCGCGCACGATCCATTCGGTCAATTGACGGCGGTCGCGGGTGAAGACGATCTTTTGCTCGGCCAAGAGCTTGCGGATGAACGCCTCGCCGTAGGTGAGCTGGAACAGCAGCGCGGAGTTCAACCCCGAGCCCTCCTGGCGCGGGTCTTCCCAGACGATTTTGCCGGCCCATTTAGGATTGGCCAGCTCTTTGTAGGCCTTGATCTCGGCGGGCGGAACGATGTCGGCATTGACGTAGAGCACGTCGGAGGATGTGCCGTCGAAGGCGTAGTAGAGCTTCTCCTCGATGTCCATGAAGCCGGAGCGGAAGCCGTCGTGCCACTTGGCGTTGTCGGTCGCCTCGGGAAGGACGAGCTCCGGCAGGAGCGGGTCGAAGGCGCCGATCGGCTTCAATGCCCCGAGCGGCGAGGTCGGCCCGCCGATGTAGACGTCCCAGTTGAAGACGCCGGACTGGCGCTCGCGCGTGATGCGCGGCACCTGGTCGCGGCCGCTGGCGCCGTTGTACTCGACCTTGATCTTGGGAAATTTTTTCTGGAACCAGTCGACGAGAGCGAAGCGGTAGGTCTCGCCGGGAGGGCCGGCGATCGCGAGCTGCCCTTCCTTCTCGGCCGCGGCGACGAGCGCCTCCCATTCCTTGGGCTTCCCTTGAGCTTGGGCTTGTTCCGATGCGCCGAGGGCGAGGAGCACAGCGATGAGAGCGACTAGCAGCGCGAGCTTCATTTTAACTCCTCCGAAAATACAATCGCCAATCCTGGACCCCCGCTTTCGCGGGGGTGACGACTAAAAACACCGCCTTCTTACTCCGTCATTCCCGTGAAAACGGGAATCCAGTTCCTCTTCCGAAGCGTTTCCTCCGATTCACGCCCGGATGCCGACGCGGAGCCCCAGGAATCGGGCGATCAGTGCGATGCCGGTCGTCAGCAGCATGACGATGGTCGCGACCACCGCCGCGCTTTCATACCGCCCCGAGACCATAAAGTCCAGTTGCAGCAGCGCCAGCGTCCGGCTGCTGGAGGTCGCGAGCAGCGCGACGTTGCTGATGTCGCGCGCGGCGTGGATGAAGCCGAGGACGCCGACGAGCAGCAGCATGGGATAGAGCAGCGGCGCGACGATCCGGCGAAAGGTCGTGAGCCACGACGCGCCGGCGGCGTGCGAGGCCTCTTCCAGTTCCATGCCGAGCTGGAGCAGGTTCGACTTGATGAGCTGCGTGCCGAGCGTGATGCTGCTGATCACCGTCGCGATGATGAGGAGCCAGATCGTGCCGTAGAGCGCGCGGAAGAAAGTCACGTCGAGAAAGAGCCAGAGGAGGCCGATGCCCATGAGAATCCCCGGCATCGCCGATGGAAACCACGAGATGAAATCGAGCGCCGAGCGCCAGACGAACTTCGTGCGCACGGAGATGTAGGCGATGATCGAGAAGAGCGAGACCGAGAACGCCGCCGCGCCGAGCGACATCAAAAGCGTATTCTTGAGCGAGAGGAGAAAGATCGGGTCGTCGAAGACGCGCTTCCAGTTCTCGGCGGTCCAGGCGTGCGGGATGTTGAAGAAGCCGAAGAGCGACATGAACGTGCCCATGAGGACGAACGCCATCGGCGCGACGGTGATGAGCAGCGCCACGAGCGAGACGAATGCGACGGCGGGAACTTTCCATCTCCCGAGCGGGATCGCCTTGGCGTGGTAGCGCCCCGTGATCGTCGTGTACTGCCGCCGCGCGATGAGCTTGCGCTGCACGACGATCAGCGGCAGCAGGATGAAAAGTACGAGCGTGCTGAGCGCGGTCGCAGGGCCGAACGACGGCGGCTCCTGCTGCACGAGCTGATAGACCTTCGTGCTGTAGACGTGAAAGCCGATCGGCGCGCCCAGGATCATTTCGATCTCGAACGCCTGGAGACCGTTGATGATCGCGAGGACGAGCACGACCAAAAACACCGGCGTCATGATCGGGACGAGAATGCGCACGAGCGTGCCGAGGGGGCTCGACCCGGCGACCTCCGAGGCCTCCTCGAGCGAGGCGTCCATGTTGCGGAACGCCGGCGTCAGCAGCATGACCTTGACGGCGGTCGTGTTGTGGCCGATGTGCGCCCAGACAATGCCCCAGAACGAATAGATGTTGAACGGCCCGTGCCCCGCGCCGGTGAGGAATTTCCAGATTTGATTGGCGATGCCGTAGTCCGGGTCGAGGATGAGGATCCAGCCGAGCGTCACCGAGAGCGAGGGGAGAAAGAACGAGAGCCAGAACATGAATTCGAGGAACGATTTTCCCGGCAGATCGGTGCGCGCGAGGAGCCACGCGATGAAGACCGCGAGCGGGAACGAGAGCAGCTGGCGTACGACGAGGAGCGAGAACGTATTGTAAACCGCGCGCCGGAGACCCGGCTCGGCGAGCACGGCGCGCCAGCCGTCGAGCCCGTAGAGCGGCGGCATGCCGGGCTTGGCGACCTGAAAGGAATTGACGACGATGAGGACGATCGGATAAAGGACGAAAAACGCGACGCCGGCCAGCACCAGGCTGCACCAGAAAGTCTCCGCGCCGATGCGACCTTGCAACTCCTCTCCTCTTCCCTTGAAACTTGAAACTCGAAACTATTTTTATTTTATTGCGCCGTCGGCCAGAGCGTGATCGCGGCGGGATCGAGCTCGAGATAGATCTGCTGGCCCGGCTTCAGCGGCTGAGAAGCCGGCGCCGTCAGCACCCGGCTCTCCGCGCCGACCGCGACCGTATACTCATACCGATCGCCGAGGAACTGGCTCGCCTGGAGCGTGACCGGCAGCACGTTGCCCTTACAGTCGCCGGCCGACTTCGCCAGGCTGATCTGCTCGGGACGGATCGCGACCATGACTTCTTTGCCCGTCGCCCAGGGACTCTCGCCGATCCGGTGCGCGCGCACGCACATCGGCGGCGCCGCGAGATCCTTCAGCTCGACCCGGCACTCCTCGCCGTTGGTCTCGACGATTTTTCCCGCGAGCGCGAAGACCTTGCCGAGAAAATCCCGCGCGAAGGCGGTCGCCGGCTGGTAATAGACATCTTCCGGCGCCCCCACCTGCTCGAGCCGCCCACGGTTCATGATCCCGACCCGGTCCGACATGCTGAGCGCTTCCATTTGATCGTGCGTGACGAAAAGGACCGTGACCTTGACGCGGCGCTGGAGCGCCTTGAGCTCGCGGCGCATCTCCTCGCGGAGCCGCGCGTCCAGGTTGCTGAGCGGCTCGTCCAGCAGCAGAACGCCAGGAGAGAACACGAGGGCCCGCGCGAGCGCGACGCGCTGCTGCTGGCCGCCGGAGAGCGCCGTCGCCGGCCGCTCTTCGAAGCCGCCGAGGCCGACGAGTTCGAGCGCGGCGCGCGTCCTCTCGCGCATCTCGGCGCGCCTGACGCGCCGGAGCTTGAGCGGATAGGCGACGTTCTCGAAGACCGTCATGTGCGGCCACAGCGCGTAGGATTGGAACACCATGCCCATGTCGCGACGCTCGGGCTTGACGAAAACTCCCTTGGCGGGCGAGACGAGGCAGCGCTCGGCCATGTGGATCTCTCCGTCGTCGGGCTTCTCCAGCCCGCCGACCATGCGAAGCGTCGTCGTCTTGCCGCAGCCGCTCGGGCCGAGCAGCGTAAAGAACTCCCCCGCGCGGATCTCCAGGTCGACGCGATCGACGGCGGTCACCTCACCGAAGCGCTTCGTCAGATTTTGGATGCGGAGAAAACCCATGCTCATGGCTACTCCGCGCGGATACCGACTTTAAGGCCGAAGGAGCGCGCGATCAGCGCGACCCCGAGCGTGAGCGTCATGATGAAGACGACCGTGATGCTCGCGACCTCGCGATGGCCGGAGAAGACCTGGTCGAGCGCGAGGAGGATCAGCGTCCGCGTCTCCGAGGTAGCGAGCAGAATGATGCTGGAAGCGTGCTGCGCCGCGAACATGAACTTGATGACGCCGACCATCACCATCGTCTGCGCCATGAGCGGCAGCACGACCGTCCAATACGTGCGCCAGAAGCCCGCGCCCGACATGCGCGACGCCTCTTCCAATTCGTTTCCGAGCTGAATGAAATTCGCCTTGAAGATCTGCGTCGAGAGCGTGATGCCGCCGAGGATATACGCGACGATGATCAGAAAAATCGTGCCGTAAAACGGCCGGAAGATCGGCGTGCCTAAAAACAGCCACAGGAGGCCGAGGCCGGAGAGCACGCCGGGAATCGCCGAAGGTAGCCAGCAGATCGAATCCAGGATCGAGCGGCCGGGGAGCTTGGTGCGTACGATAACGTACCCGATCAGCGAGAACAGCACCGCCCCGATGAGCGCCGCGCTGACCGCGACGATTATCGTGTTCTCGAGCGCGTTGGTGAGCCGCGGATCGCCGAGCGCCATTTTCCAGTACTCTATCGTCCAGGTCTTCGGCAGATGAAAGAAGCCGAAGCGCGTCATGAAGCTGCCGCCCAGCACGCTCAAGATCGGCACGAAATCGAGGATGAAGACGACGAGCGCCACGAATAAGGTAGCCGGGTAGCGCCAGGCGCCGAGGTCGACGATACGCGGCTTGAAGTGGCCGGTCACGGTCGTGAATTGGCGCCGCGTGATCAGCCGTCGCTGCAGTGGAATCACCGCGGCGAGAAAAACCAGGATGATGCTGCCGAGCGCCGCCGCTTGATTGACGAGCGGCGGCTCCTGGCGCGCGAGATCGACGATCTTGGTCGAATAAACGTAAAAGCCCCAGGGGACGCCGAGCAGGAGCTCGGTCTCGAAGCTGCTGAAAATACGGATCACGCTCAAGAGCAGGGTCACGATGATGACCGGCGTCATCATCGGCACCGTGATACGCCACATCGTCGTCCAGGTGCTCGCGCCCGACATCCGGCTCGCCTCTTCGAGCGAGGAGTCCATGCGGCGGAACGCCGGCGTCATCAGCATCACCTTGGTCGAGATGCCGTTGGAAACCGCATGCGCCCAGATGATGCCCCAAAACGAATAGATGTCGAAGGTAAGGCCGCCGATGAGCGGCAAGCCTCGAATGCTCGTGTTGACGAGCCCGGTATTGGGATCGAGCAGCAGCATCCAGCCGAACGTCGTGGCGATCGTCGGCATGATGAACGAGATCCAGAAAAACAGCTCGAAGACCCTGGCGCCGAAGATGTTCGTCCGCGCGAGCAGCCACGAGATGAAGATGCCGAGCGGCAGCGCGACGATCTGCAGCGTCACGCCGACGCGGACGCTGTTCCACAGAGAGCGCCAGATGCCCGGCTCGCTGAAGGCGTCGCGCCACGCCTGCAGGCCGTAGACGGGCGGCTCGGCGATCGTCGCGGTGTTAAAGCTGTTGATGAGGATCAGGACGAGCGGATAGATGACGTAGAACCCCATGACGCCGATCAATACCGCCATGAGGATCACGCCGCCGTTGAGCGAGCCGCGCCAGGAGCGGAGCCGCGCGCCGAGGGCGGGGATTCGCGGCCCCGCCATCGGCGGACTCGTGCGATTTTCTGCGCCGGCTATTGTCACGCTACGTTAGCCCGCTTTGGCTTCGACCCGCTGGCTGCAGCGGGGATGATGCTCGCCCATCCTGCATACGGCGCCCGCCTTCCGGACGGCGTCCTCGAACTCTCTATGGATATTCGGGTCCTCGTCCTCGTATTCGATCTGCGAGCCGCCCTGCTTGATGTTGGTATACGTCGATCCGTCGCTGTCGGTAAGACGCATGAAGCGGTAGCGCCAGCTGCCCCAGCGGAAGGCGAGATAGCGCGCCGGGTGCGCGCCGGAGTTGAAGTGCTGGTGAAACCACTGGTTCGGCGGAACGACCACGCTGCCCTGGCGCCAGTCGACGCGCTGCATCTCCTGCCCCTCGGGCCAGAGGACGGAATAGCCCTGCCCGCCCAGGATGATGACGTGCGCGCCCGGGCCGTGGCGATGGCCTTTCTTGTAGGTGCCGACCGGGAACTCGGAGATATGGCAGCCCATCGTCTGCCCGGCGAGATCGAACTTCATGTTCGTGCCGCCGGCGCCGCGCTCGCTATAGTCTTTCAGCGTTGCGGTGTGCGTGTCGGCGACGAAGTTGGTGGTCATGAAGAAACGGCCGAAGATTTCCCCTTTGCCGCTGAAGTAGTCGTCCACGGCCGGATCGAAGCGGTCGGTGAAGGCGAAGTCGTCGTTGAAGATGAAGTCCAGATTGTGGAAGAGATTCATCATGAAGCAGCTGTTGGTGACGGAGAAGTAGCGCGCCGGCTCGCTGCCGCTGCCGTTGAAATGCTGGTAGCGCGCGTTCAGCGGAATGGCGAAGATGCTGCCGGGTCCCCATTCGAAGGTGTGCTTCTTGCCGTCCTTTTGCCAGACGGTGGTCGCGCCGTGCCCTTTGACGACATAGACCATCTCTTCGTAGAGATGCTTCTGCGGCTTCAGCTTCCCGCCCGGCGGGATCTCGCAGACGTAGCCGTCGTTGACGCCGCCGGTGCCGTCGAGCACGATGAACGACCCGAGGCCCCCTTTCAAATCCCACGGCTCGACCGGCACGGTTTTCAAGTCCTCGACGAAGAATCCGGTAATGACCGGGATTTTCTGCGCCGCCTGCCAGTTCTTGTAGGTGTCGACGCGCGGTAGCGCGTTCATATCCAGCTTTGCGGGTTTCTCGTCTGCCACGGGTTATCCCTCCTCGGTTGTGGAGCGGTCAGGCGACCTTCTTGTCCGTCGAGCGGAAAAGGCCGATGCGCTCGTTGATCACGTCGAATTGTATCATCTCGTTCTTCTGCGGGTCGCGGATGATACCCATCGGCTCGCCGCCGTTTTTAACGATATCGATCTGCTCTTTCAAGAGCTTGCGCAGAAGAATCACGCCTCGATCTCCCGTGCCCAGATTCTCCAGGCTGCGGTCGGCGAGTCCGCCCTGCGTCTCCCAGGCCATCGCGTCCTGCGCCGGGACCATGGTCATGTTAAAACGGCCGTCCGGCCCTTTAAGCTCGGAGTACTCAAACGGAGGATCGTCGTCAACGGGCGAGCGATCCGTCGCCGACGGCACGAAGCTCACGCGAAAAACCCGCGTGTGCGTGTCGTCGACCGGCACGCGGATCTGCAAATTATGGCGAAAGCCGCCTTTGTATTTCGCGACGTGGCGCAGGATGCTCGGGAAAATCAGCGGGTGCTCGTCGACTTGAGGCGGATCGCCGGGCTTCTTCCCCGGGGTCGTGCGGCGCTTGAGGATGCCGTATTCGAAACGGATGAAATCGTGCGTCTCGCCGTAGTCCGGCACGTGACCCGCGAGATGCGCCGTTTCGCCGTGCAGCCAGTAGAGATGCGACGGATCGACCGAGTTTTCCATCGGCTGGAGCCAGTTGCAATCGATCATCGACTCGATCACCGTCCAGCGCTTGCCGTCCTCGCGCACGAGCACGTCCCAGCGCGGCAGGAGCGGCGCCGGGTCGGGACCCATATAGGTATAAAGCAACCCCGCGAGCTTCTGGACCGGATAGGCGCGCTGGCGGATGCGGTCCTTGAACGTGCTGTCGTCGGACTCGGCCGGCTGCTGCAGGCAGCGGCCGCTATGATCGAACTTCCAGCCGTGATAGGGGCAGCGGATGCCTTCGGCGTCGACGCGGCCGTAAGCGAGCGAGGCGCTCCGGTGCGGGCAGCGCTCCGCGACGAGCCCGTATTTTCCGGCTGTATCGCGAAACACGACTAAGTTTTCGCCGAGGATCTTCACCGCCTTGATCGGCTGCTCGTCCGTCAGCTCGCCGGCGACCGCCACCGGGTGCCAGTAGCGTCGGAGCAATTCGCCCGCCGGCGTTCCCGCGCCGACCCGCGTCAAATATTCGTTCTCCTCCCTGCTCAGCATAGCCGCTCCTTTTTTATTTCGCCTCCCGGTTTTTTGATATCTCGCGCACCAGCTGGAAGATCGGCGCCATGTCCTGCCACTCGGGCTTCCCCACGTCGAGATATTTCCGCCCTTCCACGATCCGATTTTCCGGCGGCACGTCGTCCTTGGGAATGTCGATGCGCCGCGAGTTCGGCGGATCGTCGGGGTCGGAGAGCTTCTGCATCGCGATCTGTCCCTTGCGTGAGAGCAGCCAGTTGATGAAGAGCTTCGCGGCGTTCGGATGCGGCGCACGGTTGACGAGGCTCAGGCTGCCGCCGCCGCTCGAAAAACTGCCGCCCTCTTTCCACAGGCTCGTATCGAAGCCTTCCACCGGCAGACCCTGGTGCTTGGCGCGGTCGCCGTCCTTGCAGCCCATGCAGAGCGCGAATTTTCCCTGGCCCAGCCAGTCGGTCATCTGGCGAAACTCCTTGCTGAAGGTCATGTCCATCGTGCCGAAGAGTTTCTTGATGAACTCCGGGCCGAGATCGGGATGGTAGTAGAAAAACTGCATCGTCTGCCCCAATCCGGTCAGGGCCGGGTCGAGCGCGACGATTTTTCCCTTCCATTTGGGATTGGTGAGATCCCAGTGCGACTTGAATTCTTTTTCCTGGACGAACTTGGTGTTGTAATAGAGCTGCGCCGAGCTCGGATTCGCCAGGTAGCCGAAGATGTATTTGCGCTCCGGATCGACGAAGTTGAGCCGGCCGCCGTACCATTTCGACTCGTCGGTGACTTCGGGCAGGATCATCGCCGGGCGCAGCGGATCGAGCACCTGGGCTTTATAAAGGATGTTGAACGCCGAGTTCGGGCCGGTGCTGAAGACATCGGGAATATGCTTCTCCGCGCGCCGCTCCGTCACGATTCTCGTGCCGAGCTGGTTGCCGGTGCCGGTCACCGAGACGACCTTGATGTCGGGATAGTCCTTCTTGAACGCCTCGAGCATGCGCTCGTAGCGGTATATATAGATAGTGACCTGACCTTCCTTCTTGGCCGCGGCGAGCGTCGCCTCCCACTCTTTTTTCCAGTCCTGCGCGCACACGGGCGCGGCGGATAGAAGAGCGGCGTAGAGCGCCAGCGCCGCAAAAATCTGGCCGGTCGTTTTGCCGATCGTCATCGCTTCAGAATCAGTCCGCGTACAAACGGTCGATATAGCCGCTGTCGTCGAGCTCGCGGAGGTGGTGCAGGTCCCACATCGCGAGCGGGTTGAACGATGCGATCTCGGGGTTGCGCTTCACGGCCAGCGCGAAGACGTTGCGGATCGCGTCGAGCGTCGGATAGGGCTTCGGCTCCAGCGACTTCGCCTGGTTCTCGTAGAACATCGCCTGCTCTTCGTCCGACTGAAATTTAAGCAGTTCCTTGCACGTGCGGTCGATGATATCGAGCGTGTCGCGCCGGCGCGTACGGAAGAAGTGAATCGCGTCGACCAGGGCCTTCAAGAGGCTACGCACTTCGTCCTCGTGGCTGTTGACGTAAGTCGTGGTCGTCGTGAGCGTCACGCCCTCGATCATCGCCATCGACTCGGGCAGCTCGAGCACGCGCGCGCCGACGGCGCGGGCGCGGAGCTGATCCACGGCCCGCACGAAGGTAGCGTCGTACTCCCCGGCCATCACCTTGCGTACGCGCTCGATGCCCTTTTTGTCGCCGTCGAGGAGCGTGACATCGCGTCCCTCTTCGAGGCCGTTCAGCTGAAGATAGCGCCAAACGTTGAGGCCGGTGTGGCCGTCGAAGTCGTCCATGACGACGCGCTTGCCTTTCAAGTCCTTGACGCCGTTGATGCCGTCGCGCGCGACCAGCCAGTTCTCCTTCCAGAGATTGTTCGTCTGCGCGATGTGAACGAAGGGATCGCCGTTGAGCGCGCGGTGCGCGTAGAGATTATGGTGATTGCCGGAGATGACGTCGAGCTCGCCCGCCCTGAGACCCTCCATCGCGCGCTGGCGCTTTCCTTCCATCGAGCCGAGATCGACTTGGAGGCCGTGCTTCTCCAAAAAGCCGCCCTCCTCCATGACCTTCCAGAGCGGCACGTGGCCCGCCGCCCGATAGTAAATGCGAATTTTCTTTGCCATGATGTTTGCAGTCCCTTCCCTTGATACTCGCCTATTTTTTCGTTTCCTTCATCAGCTTCCAGACCTTCTCGCGGTAATCGTGCCTGCCGGTCACGATCCAGTTCCAGTCGGTGTCGTCGAAATATTTAACGCCCGGCTTGGGAACGTTGCCGGCGCTCAAATAAGATTCATCGATATCGGTGCGGAGCGTCGCGCTGCCGTAGCCCTTGGCGTAAAGCTCGAGACCTTCCTTGGACGCCATCCAGTTGGCGAAGATTTTCGCCGCGTTCGGATGCGGCGCGCGGTTCGCCACGCTCATGAGCCACGGCGAGCCGTTGATCCCCGGGGCGAGATCGGCGAGCTCGAATATCTCCAGGAGCTTGAAGCCTTCCTTCTCCAGCGGCCGCACGTCGTCCTCGCGGCAGTTGAGACAGATCGGCTGCGTGCCGCGCGCGAGCCAGTCGGTGAACTGGCGCCGCTCGCGCGTACCGACGGTCTTCTGATCGACGTAGAGTTTCTTCACGAAATCGGCGCCGAGCTGCTGATAGAAGCGCGCGGCCAGATTGGCGCCGGCCCCCGTCGTCGTGATGTCCTCGGTCGAGATCTTGCCGCGCCATTTGGGATTTAAGAGATCCTTGGCCGAGCGAATCTCGCTCGGCTTGATGAAATCGGTGTTGATGAACAGCAGGCTCGAAACGCTGCTGAACGGACGCAGGACGTACCGCTCTTCGGGATCGACAAACCAGGGCTTCCCCTTCTTCCACTTGCCCCCGTCGGTGACTTCCGGCAGAACGAGCATCGGCTTCAGCGGGTCGAGCATCTTCTCCGGATAATAGACCGTCGCCGTGGTGTCGGGACCGGACAAAAAGACATCGATCGAATAGATGCCGGCGCCGCGCTCGGTCCTGAGGCGCAGGGCAATCTCGCTCGAACGCCCCGCCAAAAATTCCACCGCAATGCCATAGCGCGCGGTGAATTTGGGGATGATGTCGCTGCGCATGACGGGATCCGGCGAGCCGACCACAACAACCGAGCCTTCTTTTTTGGCGGCGGCAAGCGTCTGCTCCCACGACTTGTCCTGCGCCGCGGCCACGGCCGATGAAAGGAGAACATAAATAAAGGACAAGAGGCAATAATAAATCATAAATTGCCCGTCAGCGGACGCACGAATTTTCGGCCGACCAGCATCATTGCAGAGACCATCGCGGTGATCAACAGCCCGAGCGCCGCCGCGCGCTCGACCTCGCCGCTGAAGCTGTACTCCATAAGCAGAATCGCGAGCGGCCGCGACTGCGGGCTGTAGAGCAGCACCGGCGTGCTGATGCTGGTGAGCGCGTTGCCGAAGCTGATGAACCCGACCGTCACGGCGATGGGCGCGACCAGCGGCGCGAGCACTTTGCGGTACATATATATCCACGATGCGCCGCTCACGCGGGCGGCCTCTTCGAGATCGGGGCCGAGCTGGAGGAAAGCCGCTTTGAACGCCTGGGTGCAGACCGGGCTTTCCTTGATCACGAGCGCGAGCGCGATGCCCCACACCGAGCCGTAGAGCACCGAACGCAGCGGGGTCGCGAGAAACATCCACAACAGACCCAGGCTCATCAAAATTCCCGGCACCACCCACGGCATCCATGTGAGCATTTCCAGCGCCGGGGCGATCTTGACCTTGCGGCTGACGAGCAGATAGCCGACCGTCGAGTAGAGCGCGACCGCCGCGACGGCGGTGATCGCGGCGATCACGAGGCTGTTTTTGAGCGCGATGAAAAAAATCGGATCGCCGAAGAGGTTCTGCCAGTGAATCAGGCTGAACGGCTCGCGCAGGTGAAAGAAGCCGTAGCGGCGCATCACGGAGCCGAGCATGAGAAAACCGAGCGGCAGGAACATCATCACGGCGATGTAGCCGAGACAAGCTGCGAGCGCGACGTACCTCCACCTGCCCAATTTGATCCTCAGCGTCGAGTAACCCTGGCCGGTGACGACGGTGAATTTTTTTCCTTTCAAGCGGCGCTGGTAAAAATAGGCGAGAATCGCGAGCACGACGAGGAAGACCGAGCCCAGCGCGGTCGCTTCGCCGTAAGCCGCCGGCTCGTGGCGCGTGTAGTCGTAGATGCGCGTGGCGTAAACGTAGATGCCGACCGGGGTCCCGAGCAGGAGCTCGGTGTTGAACGACTCCAGGCCGCGGATGAAGCTCAGCGCCGCCACGGCGAGGATCGCCGGCATGATGACCGGAAGGCTCACGCGCCGGAGCACGGTGAAATAGTTCGCGCCGGCGACGCGCGCGGCCTCTTCCAGCGTCGCGCCGACGCGCCGGAAGATCGGCGTCAAAAGCATCACCTTGAACCAGACGCCGCCGGTGGAGAGATGGACCCAAACGATGCCCCAGAAGCTGTAAGGGTTAAAGACCGGCCCGTCGACGAACGGCATCGCCTTCGCGGCGGTATTGAGAAACCCGAAATTCGGATCGAGCAGCAAAATCCACGCGAGCACGAGCGGGAAGTCGGGAACGAAATAGGCGAACCAGCAGAGAAATTCGACGAGGCCGCGGCCGGTCATGTCGGTACGCGCGATGAGCCATGCGATCGCGATCGACAGAGTCATGCCTGGAATAAGATACGTGAGCGACAGGAGAAAACTCATCCACAGCGCGCCGAGCGTTCCCGGATCGCTGAACGCGCGCACCCAGTTGTCGAGGCCGTAAACGGCCTCCTTACTCGGCGGCGAGATGTTGAAGCTGCTGATCAAAAGAAAGACGACCGGCAGCCCCATGACGACGGTGAAAAACAGCAGCGCACCGTACTCCCCGAAGCGGAAGCGGCTGATTTTGATACGGGGCGCAGCCGGTACGGCGATCGTCGTCATGATTCGATGTGCAGCAGCGTCAAGCGCGCGGGGTCGAAGGCGAGCCGGATCTCCGCCCCGGCCGGATAGCGCTCGTGCTTGCCGGCGACGACGATGATACTGCGGCCGCAGGCGCCGACGGTGTATTCCAGATGGTCGCCGAGGTAGGCGACCTCGTTGACGCGCGCCGTGATCTCCGTCGGCGCAACGGGACCGGCGGCGAGAATGCGCACGTCCTCGGGACGGCAGACGATGCGGATCGCCTCGCCGTCGGCAAATTTGCCGTTGTGGTTTTCGCCGACGCTCAAGCGCTCGCCGCCGGCGAATTCGAGAAAGAGCCGGTCGCCCGTTTTCTTTAGCGCACCGTCGAGCACGACGGTACGGCCGAGAAAATCGCCGACGAAGGCGGTCGCGGGTCGCTCGTAGATGTCGACGGGATTGCCGAGCTGCTCGATCTTTCCCTGGCGCATGACCGCGATGCGGTCGGAGAGCGTCATCGCCTCGCTCTGGTCGTGCGTCACATAGAGCACCGTGAGGTTGAGCCGCCGCTGGAGCGCGCGCAGCTCGAAGCGCATCTGCTCACGCAATTTCGCGTCGAGGTTCGAGAGCGGCTCGTCGAGCAAGAGGACCGCCGGCGTGTAGGAGAGAGCGCGCGCGAGGGCAACGCGCTGCTGCTGTCCGCCCGAGAGGCTCGTCGCGCCGCGCGCTTCGAAGCCGCCGAGGCCGACCAGTTCGAGCGCGTCGAGAACTTTTTTCTTGAGCGCCGCGGCCGCCTCGCCGCGGACACGGAGCGGAAACGCGACGTTTTCGAAAACCGTCATATGCGGCCAGATCGCATAGGATTGAAAAACCATGCCCATGCGGCGCTTGTCCGGCGGGACGAGGATGCCGCGGCGCGGCGCGGCGATGGGATTGCCGCTCAAGACGATCTCGCCGTCGTC
>Ga0075425_100002987_pt1 | contig 17052 bp, 14 predicted proteins | sample SoiMethybrSBSTD4_FD_75300 | JGI IMG/M metagenome (GOLD analysis project Ga0075425, IMG submission 75300) | Bulk soil microbial communities from a Populus tree surrounding site in Tennessee, USA - Soil MetaG P. TD hybrid SBSTD4 | ecosystem: Environmental > Terrestrial > Soil > Tree plantation... | reverse complement strand
GTGGCGTGGCGTGTCACGGTTTTGATTCTCCCGAGGGTCCGACGGGCTTCGACCCGGACCGCTTTCGCCGTCGTGCTCGCCGCCACCGCGCTCTTGCTCGTGGTCGTCACCATCACGGGAGGCGCCCTGGCGGAGGATGTGAAACCTGAGATGACGAGCGCCGCTCGCATCCCGATCCTTCTCGTGGACGGCGCGCTCGCCTTTGCCGTGACCGCGCTGGCGAGCGCGCTCGACGTACCCAAGGGGACGTCGTCCGACCTCGCGTGGATCGGCGGAGGCGCCCTCGTGTTCGTCATGGCCGTAGGCTTGGCGCTCGCCGCCACGTCGCCGGCGCTTGCGCGACGTTTCGACACCCGCGCCCCCCTCTCCGGCGCGATGGCCGAGATCATCGGGCTCTCCGGTACACCCTGAGCTCCCAGCGGCCTAGCGCGACTGAAATCTCTGCGATCGCGCGAAGTTCCACCCGCCCCATTTGACGCCGGGCCAGCGATGACTACTTTACGCGCCATGGACGAGTTCATTCGACCTAGGTCAATCGGTCAAGCGGGTTCGCTGGTCGAGGCGCCGGCTGAAAAGCTGGCTTTTTTGCGCAAGGTCTACGCTCTTTTCACGGGCAGCGTGGTCGCGGCTTTCTTCGGGGCGCTCGTGGCGCTCTACGCGGGAGCCGGGATGTCTCGGGCCACGTCCGAGATTGGGCAGGCGGTCGTCGCCGTGCCGCCGCTGGTCGTCTTCTTCGCCAACCACTGGATCATCGGCGCTATCCTCTTTTTTGGCTCGTTCTTCGGTGCTTCGGCGCTGCGCGAGCGGCCCGGCGTCAACGTCGCCGCGCTCTTTGGCGCGTCGTTCTTCAGCGGGCTCTACATCGCGCCGATGCTCTTCGTCGTGAGCATCATGGCCAGCCAGGGTCAAACCCTCGCCGCCTCCCCCATTCGCGACGCCTTCTTGCTGGCGGTTCTCGCTTTCACCGGCCTGACCAGCTACGCGCTTCTTTCCAAACGCGATTTCTCGTTTCTCGGCGGGTTTCTCTCGATGGGGCTTTGGGTTCTCATCGGTGCCAGCTTGATCGGCATGTTCGTGGGGGGCAGCGCCTTCTCGCTCGCGATCGCCAGCGTGGGTGTCCTCTTGTTCGGCGGATACATTCTCTTCGATACGTCCCGCATGCTTCGCGATCCGAGCAACCGGGACGCGGTCGGCGCGGCCATCGGGCTCTATCTGAACTTCCTCAATCTATTCCTCTTCCTGCTTCGGATTCTGGCGTCCTCGCGCCGCGACAGCTAAAGGCGAGTTTCTGCCGTTCTTCTCTCCGAAGGTGCAGAAAGGTGCGCGATGGGTCTTTCTGCGCGGTGGGCGACCGGGCGGGCCCGGTGTAGAATGGGCGATGGGATGTCCCTCTTTCGGCGATGCGCTGTGGCTTTCGTGTCGTTGGCGCTGACGCTCGTACCGGGGAGAGCAGGTGCAGCGGGGGCGGTCGACGACTCTGGGAAGTCCGTGGCGAGGGACTTCGGCTCGAAACCGCCGATCCCGGACGCGCCCGAGCCGACCGCGGGTTTCGACGCGCTGAGGAAGCCTCCCATTCCGGTCAGCTTTCTCGCGCACGACGCCGGATGGATCGAGTTTCAGTATCCCCCCTCCGCGCGTGATCGCGTCGCTCCGCTCATCGCCCAATCGGACGATCTGCGCGCCGAGCTCGCTGAGGATCTCGGTCAGACGCCCCTCGACGGAATCGAGGTTCGCGTGGCGCGCGGCCTCGAGGAAATGAGCACGCTTGCCCCGCAGGGGTCGCCGCCGCCGCCTCAAGCCATCAGCGCGTCGTTCGCGAAGCTCAAGCTCATCGTCCTTTCGCTCGGGTCGGCGGGGGCAACGGAGCCGGCCGAGTTACGCAGCGGATTTCGTCGCGAGCTCGCCCGACTGGCGCTCGCCGAGGCTGTCGGCGGGCGGACGATTCCCAGCTGGTTTGCCGAGGGCTTCGTTCTCCACTTCTCGCGCGACGGCGAGTGGACGCGCGAATGGCTGCTCTACCGGGCGTCGGTTCGTCACCGCCTGCACGCAACATCCGAGCTCGACGCCGCGCTCGACGAAGGGGGAGCCGAGGGGGCGCTGGCCGCGGCCGAAGCCGCCGATTTCGCCAGTTTTCTCTTGAAGCCCGAGAAGCGGGCGCGCTTTTCGGTGGCCGTCGAAAGATTGCGTCAAGGCGACATGCTCGAGAGTGCGCTCGCTTCGGCTTACGGCTCGGGGCTGCCGTTGCTCGAGCGCCGCTGGAACGACGAGCGCACCCGCCTGACGACGTTCATGGCCGTCTCGGCGGCGATCGCCGTTCCAGCTCTGTGTCTCTTGTCTTGGGGTATCGTGCGCGCCCTCCGCCGCCATCGGCGCCGCCGCGGTCTCGTGCAGCCCGCAAGCAAGAAAGCCCAGCGCGCGGCCGCCGCGTCGGAGAGGGCGCGCGTTCACATCGTCCTCAGTCGGCGCGAAGAACAGCGCCTCGACCCTCCGATCATCGCCGAAAGCGAGATCCCGAAGGTCGAGCACGAAGGGGAGTGGCACACCCTTCACTGACCCAAACGCCACCATTTCGGAAAGCAACTCCTGTCCTTCCCTCTTCCTGTGAAAATCTCCGATGGGTATCGGGGTCGCCTGACGGGAAGGTACCTACCTCGGAATGTCGGTCGGACATCCGAAGACGACTTGAAGGCGGCGGTACTTTCCGCTGCTCAGCATGTCGCAGGCGGTGCCGACGAGCTCGATGTCCTGGTGCGAAACGCCCGCGTCGACCGTGCCCGCCTCGGGGTCTGCGGGTGCTCCAGGTTCGTCTTCTACGTCGGCGGCGTCGGCATTTCCTTCGTCCGATCCGGCGTCGCTCACGGCGGACCCCCACGTCCAGCCGTTCGGACCGAACTTCACGAGCACGCCGTCGAGGTAGACGTTGACGAGATTGGAGTCGGGGGGCAAAGCCGCGAGGTGGACATGGCAGCTCAACGTCACGATGGCTCCAATCGACGCGAGCACGTCGTCGAGCTCGGAGATGTGCTCGACGTCGTAATATTTCGTGGTCATGCCGGTGCGCGCCGTGCCCCCTTCGGATGCGAGCTCGTCGAGGAGCGAGGCGTAGGGGCTGCTTCCGGGAATGCCGACGACGTACGTTTTGATGCCCCTTGCGAAAAGATCGACGACGGCCGTTTTCGTCGCATCGTCGTCGAGACAGAAGCTCGGCCCGTCAGGCACGTTCTGCGGATCGCAGCAGTTGATCGTGCTCGTGCACCCGGGCTGCCCTTCGATGTTCAGAATGCATTTGGTCACGTCGCAGCTGGCTTTTGGGTTGCAATTCGGACCGCCATCGGTCGCGAGGACCACGAACGTCCGGCCATGCAGCGCCGCGAGCGTGGGCAAAAGCGCCGTGAGCGTGGCTGCCGTCGGCGTTCCGCCGCTGGGCGTCACGCCGGAAGGTAAGCTGATGGCGCGCGAGAACGCGCGGGTCACCGGGCCGTCGCTGCCGCAAAGCCCATTGCGGATGGGATCGCCCGGACCGGTCGGGTAGACCTCCCCGCCGGGGGCGCACTGGTCGGCGGGATCGGCCGCGCGTCCGGGGAACACCGCTGCGCCGACGTTGGCCTGCGAGCCGAGCGCCCGCGCGAGCGAGACCGCCGCGGTCGCCACGACGTCGTACTTTCGCCGCCCGTCGACGATCTCCGCCATGCTGCCGGATCGATCGATGACGAAGTAGAGGTTCGGTGGATCGGTCGTCACCTCGAGGAACATGTTGCCGCAGAGACCTTGGGCGTCCGGCGACGGTCCCAGGGGCGCGTCCGTGCATCCGTCGCGCGGCGTGCTCGAATCGACGATGCGAGGACCTCCTTCGAGGTGATCGGTCAGCCCCGGCGGATACGCGCGCGAGGTGCACGATGCCAGGGCGCACGCGCCGAGGACCCACGACCGATGACGAGGTGACACTTCCGCAAAGGGTAGCACTGGGCAAAGAACCTACCCGAATACCTCTTTCGCGAGCGAGAGTACCGCCATCTCCACTGCTTGATCTGACGTGTGGCGCACGCGAAATCCGAGCGCCGCCAGTTTGTCCGGCTTGAGACGCGATTGCGGCACGTCCCCGGGCCAGCCTCGCTCGCCGCCGGTGTAGCGGATCTCCGCCTTCGGATAGGGGGACGCAGCGACGCAAAGCGCGGCGATGCGGCTGACCGACGTCGTATCAGGGGGCGCGAGGTTGAAAACGTGAACGCTTGCCTGGGCGCTTCGAAGGGCCTTTTCGAATTCGCTCGGATCGCGCAGCGTGCCTCCCGGCGTCGTTTGCGACGCGGAGGCCGCATGGCGATAGCCGTGAAGCATGCCGGAGACGCAATCGCTGACGTGGAGATAGGGTTTGGCCTGGCGGCCGTCGCCGAGCACTTCGAGGTACGTGCGCGCCTCTCGCAACTTCTTCAGAAAATCGAGGGCGGCCCCGTGTGTTCCGCGCGGCCCGACGACGTTGCCGAATCGGAAGATCCACCCTTTCGAGCCGAAGCATTCGGCGTACGCCGAAACCAGCGCCTCGCCGGCCAGCTTACTCGCACCGTAGAGCGAGATCGGGAGGCTACCGAGGTCGTTCTCGCCGCACGGGTCTGGCGTATCGCCATATACGGTGCCGGACGAGGCGAACACGATCTTGGCGACGCCGGTTCGCTTCATGGCTTCGAGCACGTTGTACGTCGCGATGGTCCCCTGCTCGAGATCGAGCCGGGTGCGCTCGAGGCCCCAGCGCGCTTCGGGATTCGCGGCCATGTGAAAGACCACGTCGTGCCCGGCCATGGCCTCGGTCAAGGCCGCCAGATCGAGTGCGTCTTTCTCGACGAGAACCGCGGCGCCGCTCTCCAGGTGCTCTGCGACGAAGTCGGTCTTACCGATCGACAGGTTGTCGTAGAGCGTGACTGGCCCTTCTCCGACCAGTCTATCGGCGAGGTGGCTGCCGATGAAACCGGCCCCGCCTACGATGAAAGAGCGCATCGTAGCGACATAGCCGATGCCCCACCTCCCAGCAACCGACTCGGCCGTTCGCCGCTCGCCGTCGTGCCAGCCTTGCTGATGCGGTACCCCTAAGGCTAGATTCCCGAACCGCGATGAACGAGACCGACGCCCCTGGGAAGTCCGACCCCTCCGGGTGGTCCGAAGCGGTTTCGGGGGACGCAAAGCAGCAGACGGGCGAGCCCTCGTTCGATCGGCACGCGAGGGACTACGACCAATTGCATGCCGAGAGCATCAAGGCGAGCGGAGAGTCGACGACGTATTTCGCAGAGTACAAGCTTCAATGCCTCGAGCGACTCGGGGTCGAAGAACCGATCCTCGATTTCGGATGCGGCATCGGCAATCTCACCGAACAGCTGGTAAAAAAGTTCGGGCGCGTTCACGGCTACGACCCCTCGTCGGAAAGCTTGCGCATGGCGCGACCTCGCGCAAAGAGCGCAATCTTTCACGAGGACCTCGACGACGTGCCGAACGGCCATTTCCAGACGGCCGTTCTCGCGGGCGTGCTCCATCACGTAGAGCCCAACGCTCGGGGGGCGCTTCTCGCCGAGGTGCAAAAGAAACTCGCCCCCTCGGGCAAGATCGTCGTCTTCGAGCACAATCCCATCAACCCGCTCACGCGACGCGCGGTCGCGTCCTGCGCCTTCGACGACGACGCCGTTCTCTTGTGGCCCTGGCAGCTGCGCCGAACGCTGGCCGGCTCGGGCTTCATCGACGTCGATCTGCGCTACATCGTTTTCTTTCCGAAGTTCTTGGCCGCCCTCCGGCCGCTCGAGCCGAAGCTTTCCCGTCTGTGGGTGGGCGCTCAGACGATGTGCACGGCCACGAAACCCGCGTAATGGAAGCCACGCGGAGCCGGCGGAGCTGGGCGAGGTATCTTCCCTTGGCGGTGCCGGTGTTCGGTCTCGCGGAGCTCGGTGCTCACCAGTTTTTTTCCCGACGCGCACCGAGCGAAAAGGACTGGTCGGACGTCCGTCCGCTCGTGGCGTCCTGGTTTGTGCCGGGCGACGTCGTCGTGGTCGCCCCTTATTGGGCCGAGCCGATGGCGCGATGGAAGCTCGGCGACGATCTCATGCCGACGAGGGACGTCGCTCGCCCGGACGCGACACGCTATTCGGAAGCGATCGAGGTGTCGGCGCTCGGAAGCCGGTCGCCCGAGCTCGCCGGCTGGAGGGTGCTGCGCGAGGCGAAGAAGGGCCCTTTCACGCTGCGAGCTTATTCGAATCCGGCGCCGCCGGCGATCACGTACGATTTCGTCGATCACCTCGGGCCCGATTCGGTCGAAGCGACAATCGAAACGCCAGGCGCAAAAACGCGTTGTGCGTTCACGGCCAGCGCTCCCGTCGAGGGGGGCGGGCTCGGCGGCCCGCCGATCTATCCAGCGTCGCGATTCGTTTGTCCCGGCGAACCTCCTCATGTCTTCGTCGGAGTGACGATCATCGACGACGAGCAGGCTCGCCCCCGGCGTTGCGTCTGGGCGCACCCACCGGGCGGCGACGGGGAAATCGTGGCGCGCTATCGTGCCGTGCCGCTCGGCGCCAAGATCCACGGTCATGCGGGCATGGGGTGGCTCATCGAGCGCGATCGCGCGGTCCCGCCGTTTACCCTTCGAATCGTAGCCGGCTCGGGTGAAGTCGGGCGGGTCGTGCACCAACCGGGCGATTTCTGGAAGGGCTTCGAGATCGAGCTCGGCGCCGCCGCGCACACGACGGCCGACGTTAGTTTTCACGTGAGCGCCCCCTCCGGGGGAACCCACGTGTGCTTCGAGGCAGACTCGCGATGAGGCTGCGTCGGCGGGAGGGGTACGCGCTCGACCACTTCATCGGGTTCGTACTCGCGCTCGTGTACCTCGTCCTCTTGGTCAAGACGGCGCATCCTCTCGGCTACGCGCGCGACGAGGGCTTCTATTTTCATGCCGCGTCCACCTACGCCGATTGGTTCGAGGTCTTGCTGCGCGATCCCGGCGCCGCCATCCAGCGCACGACGGTCGATGCGCACTGGGCGGTCAACCACGAACACCCGGGTTTCGTCAAAAGCATCTTCGGATTGTCGTGGAGCCTCTTTTACAAGAAGTGGCATCTCTTCGAGGAGGAGGGGACGAGCTTCCGGTTCGGAGGGATGTGCTTTGCTGCTTGCGGCGTGTGGCTCATCTACGTCTGGGGCACGCGTGCGCGTTCGCGAACCACGGGTTTCGCGGCGGCCACGCTCTTCGCGCTGATGCCGCGCATCTTCTACCATGCGCATCTCGATTGCTTCGACGTTCCGATTGCCGTCATGTGGACGCTCGTGGCCTATGCTTATTGGCGCTCGCTCGATGAACCGACGTTCGGTTGGGCGCTCGCGGCGGGCATCGCTTTCGGCGTCGCGCTCGACACCAAGCTCAATTCGTGGTTTTTACCGCCGGCGCTGCTGCTACACGCTCTTTTCGCGCGCGGCGGACGCATCGCGCGTGGCCTCAAGCTCGGAAAGGTGCGGGCCCCTCTCGCCCTTTGGGCGATGGCTTCGATAGGCCCTTTCGTCTTTCTCTTGCTGTGGCCGTGGATCTGGTTCGACACGGTGGACAGGCTGACCGACTACGTGCGGTTTCACCTGAACCACGAGTATTACAACATGGTCTTTCTCGGCGTGACCTACTGGAAGCCGCCGATGCCGCGCGGCTACGTGTGGCTCATGACGGCCGCGACGGTGCCCGCGATCACGCTGCTGCTCTTTTTCGTCGGGGCCGCGAGCCGAGCGCGCAAGCACGTTTTTCGCTGGATCGGGCGCGCGGCCCGGCCCGAGGTCGATCCAGCGCACACCGATCTCTTGTGGGCAATCGGGTTTCTCGTCCAGTTCGCCCCCTGGATCCTCTCGACGAACACGCCCATTTTCGGCGGCACGAAACACTGGTTCTCCGCCTACCCCTTCCTCTGCCTTTTCGCCGGCACCGGGCTCGACTTCACCATTTCCAAGCTGCGCGCCCTCGTGCCGCCGAGCCGAGCCGGACGCTTGGCTCCGCTCGTCGATGCAGCGGCGTTCGCGGCGGTGCTCGCGGCGCCTCTCGCCGAGACCCTTCATTCTCACCCTTGGGGGCTCTCCAACTACACTCCTCTCGTCGGGGGCGCCCCCGGGGGGGCGTCGCTCGGGCTCAATCGCCAGTTCTGGGGTTTCACGACCGGAGCGGTCGTGGATTGGTTGAACGAGCACGTCGCGTCTGGCCAGAGCGTCTACATCCACGACACCGCAGGCGAAGCCTGGGAGATGCTGCACCGCGACGGGCGTCTGTCGCCCAAGGTGCAGGCGGCATGGTCCGTTCAGGCGAGCGCCTTCGCGCTCTACCACCACGAAGAACACATGGAGACCATCGAGTACCAGATCTGGACGGCGTACGGCACGTCGAGCCCCGCGTACATCGGTACGTACGACGGCGTTCCCGTCGTCTACGTCTACGCGCGCCCCGGTTTGCGTGCGGCGGGCAATTAGCCTCGGGTAGATTTCCTGACTTCCCGCCTTCCTGTTCGTTTTTCTGCGGGCCGAAACACGAGACCCGGCGCTACGGATTTCGCCCGGCTTCTTCTTCCCCTCTGATCCAGCCGGCGAACTCGCGCAGGCCGTCGTCGAGGGTGATCACCGGGCGCCACCCCCAGAGTTGTCCGGCTTTGGTGATGTCGGCGAAGGTAACGTCCATTTCGCCGGGGGGGCGCTCGACAGCGGACACTCGAGGCTCGATCGCGAGCGCCTGGCCGAGCTTCTCGATGAGCGCCTTGACCGTGCACGGCGACGAGTTGCCCAGGTTTACCACCCGAAAGCCCTCGGTTTCGCGCATCGCGTGCACGACGCCGCGGACGATGTCGTTCACGTGCGTGAAGTCGCGCGCCATCGAGCCGTCGCCGAACATCGGTAATGCCTCGCTTCGCAAAATGGCGGTGCTGAATTTTCGAATGGCGAGATCGGGACGCTGGCGGGGGCCGTACACCGTGAACAAGCGGAGCATCGTGATCGGCGAACCGTGGATGTGGTGTGCGACGGTGCAGAGCAGCTCGCATCCCCGCTTGGTCGCGGCGTACGGGCTCGGAGGCACGGTGCAGGGTTCGTCTTCGGAAAACGGCGGCCGGCTGCTGTTGCCGTAAACCGAGCTCGAGCTCGCGAACACGAGCGGCGTGCCGGCGCGCGACCAGGCGTCGAGCACATTTTGGGTCGCGACCAAGTTCGCTCGCACATAGCGCGCCGGGTCGGCGACCGACAGGCGAACGCCGGCCACCGCGGCGAGATGGATGACGACGTCGGGTCGTGGGATCTTCGCCGCGTAGCCGCGCACGGCGTCCGCCTCGGAGAGGTCGACCACGTCGAGCTGAAAATTCTCCCGGCCGACGCTCGGTGCGATGTTGTGCATCTTGAGCGCGGCCGGGTAATAGTCGTCGAAGTTGTCGACGCCCAAGACGCGAGTCCCGAGCGCCAGCAGGCGTTCGACGACGTGTGACCCGATGAAGCCCGCCGCGCCGGTGACGACGATGGTTGCAGGCGACGCCTTGGGCGCGGCGCCCGGCTCGGAGCGCGTCGACCTCGGCGCGCCCTCCTGCGTCATTTCGCGCGGCCGGCGGCGGTGCCGATGCCGCGGTATTCGAAACCGCGCGCGTTCAGGCCGAACACCGACCAGATGTTGCGGGTATCGACAATCTTGGGCGAACGCATCCGCCGTTTGAGCTCTTCGAGATCGGGGTTGCGGAAGTGGCGCCACTCGGTCATGAGAACGAGCGCGTCGGCCCCGTCGACGCTGTCGTACTCGTTGTCGAAGTAGCTCGCCTCGGGGGCGTAGGCCTGCGCGAAGTTGGCGGCCGCTTCGGGATCGTGCGCGCGGATGGTGGCGCCGAGCGCGAGAAGGCGCTTGACGAGCTTGCCGGCCGGCGACTCTCGCACGTCGTCGGTCTCCGGCTTGAATGCGAGGCCCCAGATGGCGATGACCTTGCCCGAGACGCCAGCAGGGAACAGCGACATCACCCGTTCGAAAACGTAGTCCTGCTGTTTCGAGTTGGCGCTGGCGGCGGCCTCGACGATTTCGAGATGCTTGCCGAAATCGCGAGCGAACGCAGAGAGCGCCGACACGTCCTTCGGAAAGCACGAGCCGCCGTAGCCCGGGCCGGCGTAGAGGAATTGTGCACCGATCCGTTTGTCGCTGCCGATCGACCGGCGAAGGGAGTTGATGTCGGCGCCGAGCGAATCGCAGAGCTGCGAAAGCTCGTTCATGAAAGAGATGCGGACGGCGAGCATCGCGTTGGCGGCGTACTTCGACAGCTCGGCCGAGCGGCGATCCATGACCAGCACCCGCTCGCTCGAAAGCTGGAGCGGTCGGTACAGATCGCGCATGGCCGTTTCGGTGGCGTCGTCGGCGACGCCGATGAGCACGCGGTCAGGGCGGAAGAAATCCTCGAGCGCGGCCCCCTCCTTGAGAAACTCGGGGTTCGAAGCCACGTTGACGTGCTGGCCGCCGATGGCGCGGACCCTCGCCTCGACCGCGTCGCACGTGCCGACGGGCACGGTGCTCTTCACGGCCAGCACGGCCGGCTTTTTCGCGGTCTTGGCGATCGTTTCGGCCGCGGCGAAGACGTAGCGCAGATCGGCTCTTCCCCCTTCGCCCGGCGGCGTTCCGACCGCGATGAAGTAGATGTCGCTCTCGGCGTAGACCCCCTCGGCGCGGCTGGCGAAAGAGAGGCGCCGGCCACGCACGTTGCGGGCGACGAGCTCGGCGAGCCCCGGCTCGAAGAACGGAACCTTGCCGCGGCGGAGCGCCTCGACGCGCTCTTCGTTGACGTCGGTGCAGAGGACGTGGTTGCCCATCTCCGAGAGACCCGCCGCGGTGACGAGTCCCACGTATCCTGAACCTAAGATCGTGATTTTCATGGTAGATCAGCGGCACTTTTAGCACGAAGAAGCGCCTTTTGCCCGACTTTGTAATCGCCTGCTCCTCGACTTGAAAAGACGCCGCCGTGATCGACCGATCGTTGCCGCGACTCATCGCTCTGACTACGCTAACGGCGATGACGTCTCGCGTGAACGGCTCTCTCGACAGATCGGGATCGATCGCCGCTCCGGAGGCGCCCGGGCTCGAGCCGGGTTGGCGACAACACTTTCTGAATGTCCTTCACCGGTCTCCTCGCTTCTCGGGCCCGCAACGCTTTCTGCGCGCCGACATCTCGTCCGCCATGAGAAGCGCGATCCATCACGACGATTGCGTGCTCGAAGCCGGACTGGGACAAGGAGCGCTGCTCGCCTCGCTTCCGAACGAGGTTCGCTGGGGCATCGACATCCTGCCCGAAGCCGTGGACAAGGCCCTGGATCTCGATCCGACCATGCGTGTGTCGGTCGCCGATGCATCGACGGTCGACTTGGGTCGTCAATTCGATGCCATCATTTGTGACCGGCTTTGCCATACGGTTCCCGACATTCAAAAGCTCCTCGAGAACCTTTCGGCGCACTTGGCTCCCGATGGGCGCATTTACCTCACAGCCTTCAATTTCCTTTGGTCGCTGCCGATCACCGTCGGTGAGAAGATAGGATTCAAGGAGCCGTCGCCTCCGCAAAATTGGCTCTCGGCGAGCGATCTCGAAAACCTTTTTGCCCTGACCGGCCTCGAAACGATCCGTTTCGACGATCGCCTGATACTCCCTGCGAACGTCCCCATCGTCTCTCGGCTGCTCAATCGCTACGCGGCGCGCCTGACTCCGACGCGCTACTCGTCGATCTACCGTCTTTATACGCTGCGTCGTCGCGACACGCGGCGGTCTCCAGCGAAGGTGAGCGTGGTCGTGCCGGCCCGCAACGAAGCAGGCAACATCGAGGCCGCCATCCGACGTACGCCCGTGATGGGAAAGGGCACCGAGCTCATCTTCGTCGAGGGGGGTTCGAGCGATGGAACGCGGGAGCGGATCTTGGACCTTCTCTCCTCTTATCGAGGATCGCTCGATCTGAAATTCTATCCGCAGTCCGGCAAGGGAAAGGGGGACGCGGTGCGGACGGGTTTCGCGCACGCCACCGGCGAACTTCTCATGATTCTCGATGCCGACCTCACGGTGGTGCCCGAGGATCTTCCCAAGTTCTACGAGGCCATGATCTCGGGTCTGACGGACTACGTTCACGGCACGCGCCTCGTGTATCCGATGGAACAGGACGCGATGAGGTTTCTCAACAGGCTGGGAAACGCCTTTTTCTCGCAAGCGTTTTCCTTTCTCTTGGACCAACCGATCAAGGACACGCTCTGCGGGACGAAAGTTCTTTGGGCTCGGGACTATGCCCGAATCGTACGCAATCGAAGCTATTTCGGCGATTTCGATCCGTTCGGTGACTTCGATCTCATCTTCGGCGCGCGAAAGATCAACCTGAAGATCATGGAAATTCCCGTGCGCTACCGGAGCCGCACGTACGGCGACACCAACATCTCGCGTTTTCGACACGGCATCCTGCTCCTCAAGATGTGCGCGTTCGCGAGCAGGAAAATCAAGTTCGTGTAGGCTTGCCTCTCCCTTGCGCCGAGTCTATAAAACCGGCCCCCATGGCGGCTTTCAGTCCCGGCGAGCTCGGAAAGGCGGTCTTGGCCGGCCCCGCGGGGAAAGTGGCGCGGCGGCTCACGGATTGGGTCGACCTCGAGGGGTCGTTCCTCACCGAGACCCTCACCGCTCTCGCGCCGCGCGCGAGGGGGCAGCTTCTCGACGTGGGGTGCGGGCAGAAGCCTTATGAAGAAATCTTTCGGTCCTATGTCGATAAGTACGTCGGCATCGAGTTCGCTGAAACGTTTACGAGAACCAACTCGTCGTCGAAAGCAAGCCGGCCGGACATGGTCTACGACGGCAAGACGCTTCCTTTCGAAAGCAAGAGCTTCGACACCATCCTATCGATCCAGGTCCTCGAGCACACGCCGACGCCGGGGCCCCTCATCATCGAAATGTCGCGCGTCATGAAAGACGACGGCTTGATGATACTGACGGCGCCTTTTTCGTTTCGCTTACACGAAGAGCCGGACGACTATTATCGCTATTCGCCGCATGCGCTTCGGCGCCTCTGCCGCGACGCGGGTCTCGAGGTCACCCACATCGAGCCGCGCGGCGGTCTTTTCAGCGTGATCGGTCACAAGCTCAATTCTTACCTCGCGCTCAACGTGGCGCAGATCGATGCCATGGCCCAAGCGATGGGCAAGCTCGGCCACGAGAAATCGTCCGACCGCTCCGTCCGATGGTGGACGCTGCCGTGGGTGGCGCCGACGATGGGTGCCATCGCGTTCGGCGCGCGTGCTCTCGATCGGGTGCTTCCCGATCCCACCGAAACGCTCGGTTTCTGCCTCGTGGCCGAGCGGCTCGCGCGCTAACCCTGCTTGTGAGCGATACAGAGCAGGTTCAGGCCGTAGGGGAGCGGAACGCGGTCTTCGACGTAACGTGAGATCGGAAAGACCAAATGATCGTGAAGCCACACGCTCTTGTTGGCGACCCCCTTGTTCTTGAAAAAGCGCCCGAGCATCAGCCAGCCGACCGCGGCCACGATGTTTCTGTACGTGAGCGTCGTCGTTTCGAAACCGGCGCGTTCGACCTTCGCACGCAGCTCGCGACGCCGGTAGCGTCTTTGATGACCGACGCGGCGGTCGAAGTCCCCGTACAGCTCGGGACGCGCAGGCACGTAGAGCGCGAGCGTCCCACCCGGGCGAAGCAAGTTCCACATCGCGCCGAGACAAGCTTCGTCGTCCACGACGTGCTCGAGGACGTTCGAGGACACGACGGCGTCGGCACAACCCGGGCCTGTTCCCTCGAGATATTCCTCGAGCGTCGCGTGGGCGACTTCGACATCGCTCCGCCCCGCGAACATCGGTCGAAGGATGCCGACGAGCTTCGGATCGGGCTCGGTCAACGCCATCGGTCCGATGCCTCGCTCGAGCAAGAGGCGTGAAAGAATGCCCGTGCCCGCGCCGTGCTCGATGACCCTGCCCTTGGACCCCGGCTGCGATGTGGCGGCGCGAAGAGCGCCGGCGAATGCATCCGCCAGCCACTCGTAGTGGATCAGGCCCCCCTCGGCGTATTCGAGGCCGTGCCCGAGCTCGGTAGTCTCCGTCGCTTCCATCATGTTCGGTCCGACACACGGGATATAGCGGGCCCGAACCTCTTTGACACCTCTTTTCCCGTACGTGCTAGAAAGCGGCTGCGCATGAGTCGGATGGCGTTCAATTCAGTGATAGAAAGAATCCGCGAGCTCTTTCTCTTGGAGCAAGCGGAGCGACAGATTGCGGCTCTGACCGACGCGCAGCGCAAGGCCATGCGCGCTTACAACGCCGCCGCCAGCCGCCGGCTTCACGTGGCCAGCGACGTCCGCGGTCCATCGCAGACGCCGGTCGCGCTCGAGCTCTATCGGCAGGGGGGTTTGTTTTTCGCGCGCGCGTTTCTGGTCTCGAGGCAGGAGGGGCTCGATGCTGAGGCGCTGACGCCCGAAGCGACGATACGACAGCTCGACGAAGCGCTCGAGGCCGACGGTTCGAGCGCGCCGCCCGAATTCGCCCGGGTGAAACCACTCTTCTTGTCCTCCGATCCTCTCGAGCTCGATCGGTTGCCGGCGGCGCAAGCCGAGCAAACCGCGCAAGAGCTCGAAGTGACGACGCGGTGGTTGTCGCGTCTCTACGACACCCGTTCGCCGAGGGAGTTCAAGATAACGCGCATCGCGAGGGTGGCGGCGGGTGTGGCCGGCGCCGTCGCGCTGCTCGTCATTTTCTTCGTCTGGGTCTTTTCGCCCAAGAACCTCGCGAGGGGCAAGCCCGCGCTTTCCAGCAGCACCATGTTCTCCACCACCCCCGCGGGAGCCGTCGACGGATCGAAGAGCGGGCAATACGGCTTTCACAGCGCCCTCGAAGACTCCCCCTGGTTGTCCGTCGACCTCGGCGCGCGTTACGCGATCAAGACCGCGAAAGTCTTCGGGCGGGGCGACAGTTACCACGATCAGTCGATCCCGCTCGCGTTCGAAGCCTCCGACGACGGTACGACCTACCGAATCATTGCAAACCGACAAGAGCCTTTCAGCGCCGACGATCCTTGGATCGTGACGCCGGCGGGCCTCGTGACGAGGTACATCCGTTTGCGCACGCTTCGAAGGTCGTACCTCGTGCTCGGCGAAGTCGAAGTGTACGGGCAGAAGTCCAACTGAGCATGGCGCTGAAGTTGCCCGCCGTCGCCCTGCCGATACCGTCCTTGCGGATTTCGCAGGAGCGGGCGTCCCTCGCCACCAGAAGACTCCTCGGTTTCGTCCCGTACGCGACGGCCATGGCGATTCCTTGTTGGACTTTCTGGCGGCTCGCGAAGGAGATGCTCCAGAAGGCGACCGGCATCGGGTACGACGAGCAGTTTTTCATGTGGGGCGGCTGGTCGATCTTGAAGGGGCTCGCCCCTTACCGCGATTTCATCGAGTTCAAGCCGCCGATGACGTTTCTCTCGCATGCGCTCGCACTCAAGCTTTTCGGCTACGCCGGCGAGCGATTTCGTTATTTCTTCCTCTGGCTCGCACTCTCCTCCGTGGCGGCGCTCACCGCATCGTTGCTGAAACGCGGGGCCGACGTCGTTCTCTCGTCGGCCCTCGGTCTCGCCGTCGTCTACTTATTCACTTATCCCGGTTACCACGAGGTGTTTTTTACCGACACCGAATCGATTGGGCTCTCGTACTACTTTCTCGGTGTGGCCTTTTTGATTGCCAACACCCGTTTTCGCCGCACGGCGGAAGTCTTGGGGGGCATCTTCTTGACGTGCGCCGCCTTCTCGAAAGAGCCGTTCATTCCTTGTGTCGGCGTCACCTGGCTGGCCTGTTACTTCGTGGTGTACGGCGAGATGTCAAAGGCGAATGCGCGGAGCTACCTCAAATACACTGCGATCGGCATCGGCGGGTCGATCGCCGCACTCTGCCTCTACATGATTCCGACCGGCGCGATGTCGGCGTATCTGGCGACCGTACGCAACTACATGACGATGTTTCGGGACCCGCAGAAGGGCTACTGCGTGCTCCTCGGAACGTTTCAACCCAAGGGCAAGTTTCTCGACGACCTGCCGCTTCAGTACGACAGGATTCGGGTCGACTTCTTGAACACGACGACGCTCGGATACTTGGCCCCCTTCTTCGTCGCGGCGTTCGTTTTCTTGCCGAGGCGCTCTTGGGCGTTGTTTGGAACGTCCCTCATGGCGTTCGTCTTCGCTCTCTACGGGATTACGGCGAGCCACTGCTATTTTCCGCACTACTACTTGATGGCGCAAAGCGGGCTCTTCTTTTTTCTCGCTGCCGGCGTCGACTCCATCGGTCCCGCCCTCGCGCTTGCCAACGGCGCGACACGGCTCTGGGTACGAGCAGCCGTTCTCTTGACCGTGGCCATGCACATCTGGCCGAGGATCGAGACGGACTTGCCCCCGCCCGTGGCGAGCGCATGGCATCCCTATGAGCCGGCGCCTGGTCTTTACGATTTCATCCGAGAGCACAGCGCTCCCACGGACAGGATCTTCACCACGGGTCCGCCGTCGCTCTACGTTTACGTCGACCGGATCGCGGCGGTTCGAGAGAGCTCCATCATCGACGAGCTCGTTCCCGCGATGCCGGGCAAAACCGACGAAGAAAAGCTAAGGCCGCTCTACGACGAGCTCGTCCGCCATCGACCCAAGATCGTCTTTTTGGACCCGGAGCACGGACACCGAAAGCACCGGCACCTCGCCGCAGCCATCATGCCGTTCCTTACCGAGTTCGATTACACGAAGGTCAACGAGCTCCTTTACCTCAGGCCGTGACCGCATGGCGAGGGCCATCCGAGCCATGGGTTACATCGGCGCGGTGGCGGCACCGGTCTATACGCTTTGGCGGCTCTCGAGAGGGATGCTGATCAACAAGATCGGCTACGACGAACAGTTCTTCATGTGGGGGGGGTGGTCGATCCTCAAGGGGCTCGCGCCGTACCGGGACTTCATCGAGTTCAAGCCGCCGATGACGTTTCTCACACACGCTTTCGCTCTCAAGCTTTTCGGGTACTACGGCCAGCACTTTCGCTACTTCTTCTTGATCTTGTCGGTG
>Ga0075425_100002986_pt1 | contig 17059 bp, 13 predicted proteins | sample SoiMethybrSBSTD4_FD_75300 | JGI IMG/M metagenome (GOLD analysis project Ga0075425, IMG submission 75300) | Bulk soil microbial communities from a Populus tree surrounding site in Tennessee, USA - Soil MetaG P. TD hybrid SBSTD4 | ecosystem: Environmental > Terrestrial > Soil > Tree plantation... | reverse complement strand
GTCGCGCACGACGCCGACGATCGTCCGCCACTGCGGCGACCGGATCCGCTGGCCGATCGCTTCCGCGGGTGTCTTCCAGAAGCGTCGCGCCAGCGTTTCGTTGACCACCGCCACGAGCGGCGCCGCCGTATCGTCGCGACGATCGAAGCCGCGGCCGGCGACGAGCGCGATGCGCAACGTCTGAAAGTAGTCGGGCCCGACGGCGTTGTAGAGAAAGACGAGATCCTCGTCCTTACCGCGCTGGTACTTCTCGATCTCGAACGGACGCGCCGGCCCGTCCACGAGCGTCAAGGGCAGCTGCGTCGCGAGCGTTGCGGACTCCACGCCGGGAATGGCGCGGGCCGCGGTCAACGCGCGGTCGAAGAACACGCGGCCGCGCGCTTCGTCGTAGCCGTTCGGCTGCAGGTCGACGCTCAGCGAGGCGACGTGATGCGGATCGAAACCCGCGTCCGCCGTCCGCGACGCGTTGAGGCTGCGCAGGACCAGCCCGGAGCCGATCAGCAGCAGGAGCGACACGGCAAGCTGCGTGACGACCAGCGCGCTGCGCAGCCGCGTCCGGCCGGCGCCGCGCGGCGACAGTTCGTCCTTCATCACCTCCGCGAGGTCCACGCGCGAGGTGCGCAGCGCCGGCACGAATCCGAACACGAGTGCACTGGCAATCGACAGCCCCATCGCAAATACCAGGACCAGCCGATCAGTGCTGAGATCCACCTCGATGGTCATCGGCGCGATGGGACCGCGGCCGAAGGACATGAACGGCAGCAGCAGCCGGACGAAGACGACACCCGCGAGCGCACCCGGCACAGCCAGGATCAGGTTTTCGACGAGGAGCAGCCGCAGCACCCGGATGCGGCTCGCACCCAGGGCCAGCCGCACGGCCACTTCGCCCCGGCGCGTGAGCCCGCGCGCGAGCACGAGATTGGCGACGTTGGCGCAGACGATCAGCAGAATCAGTCCGCCCATCACGCCGAGCATCACCACGACCGGCAGCAGGTACGTCTGCGCCCCGTACGGCGACTTCCAGAGCGGCAGCACGGCGGCGCGCTGGCTGAACTCCACCACCGGATCGTCAGCGGCGATCTGCGCCGACAACGTCCGCATTTCCGCCGCCGCGCCGGCGATCGTCACTCCGGGCTTCGGGCGGCCGAGCACCATGAGCCATTGCGTGTGTCGCAGACTCAGCATCCCGTCGGCCGGCGGCACGTGGATCGACGGCTGCTCCATCAGCGGGATGAAGACGTCCATCACCAGGCTGACGACCGTTCCGTGAAAGCCGGACCCCGCCACGCCGACGACCGTCAGCGGATACGCGTTGATCTGAATGGTCTTTCCCACGATCGCCGGGTCGGCGCCGAAGGCGCGGCGCCACAGACCCTCGCTGATCACCACGACCGGGTGTTTGCCGGGCGAGACGTTGTCGTCGGGCCCGAGCGTCCGGCCCATCATCGCGCCGACGCCGAGCACCTGAAAGTAATTGCCGCTGACCATCTCGCCCCACACACGCTCGCCGTGCGTGCCGAGGCCGAGGCTGAACGAGTTCATGGACGAGGCCGCCAGCCCGTCGAAGCTGCTGTCGTGATCGCGCAGGTACTCATAGTCGGGATACGAAAGGCCGGCGATGCGGCCACTGATGGTCTTGGCGACGACGACGCCCAGATCGCTCGCGGCAGGCACACCCGGCAGCGGCCGAAGGAAGATCCCCTTGAAGAACGTGAACACGGCGGCATTGGCGCCGATCCCGATCCCCAGCACGGCGACGACGACGAGCGCGAACGCGGGGCTCCGCGCGAGCAGGCGGGCCGCGTAGCGGACGTCCTGCGCGAGATCGCCCGCAACGGCCACCCAGCCGCGCCGCCACACGCTACCGGCGTCCTCGCGCGTCAGAGTGACGTTGCCGAACTCGCGGAGCGCCGAGAGCCGCGCCGCCTCCGGGTCCTCGCCGGCCTCGACCCGCTCGCCAACCGCCATTGCCAGGTGCGCCGCAATCTCGTCGTCGATGTCCGAGCCGCGGGACGTCCGCCGCGAAAACCAGGCCATGCGTCACTCCTTTGCGAGATCCGGGTTCAGGATGCGGCCGATGGCGGCGACCAGATCGCCCCAGTGCTCCTGCTCGCGCAGCAGCTGCTTCTTCCCCTTCGGCGTCAGCCGGTAGAACTTCGCGCGCTGATTCGCATCGGTCTGCCCCCAGTCGGCGTGGACGCACCCCTGCTTCTCGAGGCGATGGAGCGCCGGATAGAGCGAGCCGGTCTCGACCTGCAGGGCGTCGGAGGACTGGGCGCGGATCGTCTGTCCGATGGCGTAGCCGTGCTGCGGGCCCCACTGGAGCGTCCGGAGGATGAGCATGTCGAGCGTGCCCTGCAGCAGTTCGAGGCGGCGGCTTTCGTCGGGTCCGGGGCGGCGGCGGATCATGATGTAGACACGCTACAGCCTTGGACGTAGATTGTCTACATCCCGTTCGCTCCTTCCACCTTCGCTCTTAGGGCTGCGGTGGACCGGTCGCGGCGCGTGCCCGCCAGAGCGCGGCTCGAGAAAAAGCGCGAAGGCGGGTGTGTTAGAATCGAATGTTTCTTCGGGGTCTCGGCCCCGGACCGTTCTGGAGGGATCGAATTTCGTGGCCAGTCACGCATCCGCGCTCAAGGCGCACCGTCAGAGTCTGAAGCACCGCGAGCACAACCGTCAGTTCCGTTCGCGGCTGCGGACGGCGCTCAAGGACGTCCGCACCGCCATCGCCGGCAACGACCTCGCTGCAGCCAAGACGGCGCTGCGTCAGACGATGTCGCTGATCGACAAGATGGCGAGCAAGGGCATCATCCACAGGAACGCGGCCGGACGCTACAAGTCACGCCTGTCGTCGCGTCTCGCGGCGCGCGCTTAATTCGACCACCAGGCGCTCCAGCAGCATCCGCCGATCGCCGCCCGATCCCTTGAGGCTCTGGTCGGTGCGAAAGACCGCATCGACCGCCTGGCGGACCCGGTTCGGCGCGATCCGCGGAAACTTCTCCCGCACGAGCCAGCCGATCTGCCCGAGGACCATCTCCGGCGTCGATCCGGAATCGAGCAGCGCGTGCAGCTGTGAGATCGCCTCGCCGGGCCGACCGGCCTCGATCGCGTTCGCCATTCCCCAGTCTTCGACCAGCGCCGCAGCGGGGCCGGCAATCTCGCGCACGTCGTCGGCCTCGACGCGCTTCCGGCCCCACACGAAGAGGAGCAGGCGATCCACGTCGCCGCGCAGGCGCTTGAGGTCCAGACCCGAGCGCACCGCGAGCATCCGCGCCGCCGCGGGGTCGATCTCGACGCCCGCCGCGGCCACGCGCGTGCGGACCCAGCGCTCCGCGTCGGCGACATCCTCGATAACGCCGCACTCGACGATCGTCGCGTGCTTCTGAAACGCCTTGAACATCCGGCTGCGCTTGTCCACCGCCGTCGGCACGAACACCAGCGTCGCTTCGCGCTCGGGACGCTCGAGCAGCGCCTCGAGTTCCTCCATCGCGCGGGTCGCCGCTTCGCTTTCGCGCTTCGGCGTCATCAGCGTCTCGGCCTGCGTCACGACGACGACCCGGCGCGGCGCCATCATCGGCAGCGTCCGCGCGGCCGAGACGATCGCGGCGACGCCGTCGGCGAGCCGATCGCCCGTGGTGAAATCGCCGGCGTGGATGCGCTCCACGTTGAAGGCGCGGAGGCCTTCGTCAACCATCCCCGCGAATTCGGCCGCCAGCGCCGATTTCTCCACGTCGTCCTCGCCGACGAGCAGATAGATGCGATCGGTCGCTTCGGAAGCGATCTGCTTGCGCACGGCGGACGGCGTCGCGGTTGGCATCGATCAGAAGGCTTCCAGAATCGAGGACACGATCGTGCGCGCGAACTCGGAGGTCATGCGCTCCAGCGCGCTCGCGTCCTGCTGGAAGAACGCCGCCGGGTCGTTGTTGCTCGCGCCCGACGTCGCGTCGTACTCCTGGCGGAACATGATGCCGGGATTCTCCCAGAGCACCTTGTGGTCCTTCATTTCCAGGAGCTCGACGCGGGCGGTCATCATGATCGAATAGCGCGTGGCGAGGTTGGTCTGCGGATTGATCGTCGCCGGCGCGAGCGTCACCGACGTCACCTCGCCGTTCAGGAGCAGGTCGACGCCGGTGCTCTGCGGCAGAATCTGATACTTGCCGCGTCCGATGAACTCCGCGCGAACCTTCTGCGTGACCATCGTCTCGATGTTGAAGACGTTCGTGCGGTTCACGAACGTCGGGACGCCGATGGTCTTCACGTACGCCGGCAGGAAGGAACCTCGGCCCGCCAACGAATATCCACAACGGGCCTCGCTGACAAGGACACCAAGAAAACACACGACACAAAGCAGGCGGCCGAAGTGCCCGTTTACCATCATTTGATCACGATACTGACGAGCGGTCCTTTGGCGATCACGACCTTGACGATCGTCTTGCCCGCCGTGTGAGCCTTCACGGCCGCGTCCGCCAGCGCACGCTCGCGCAGATCGTCCTCCGACAGCCCCGCCGGGACGGTGAGGCGCGCGCGAACCTTGCCGTTGATCTGCACCGGCACGACGACCTCGTCGGCCCTGGCAATCTCCGGATCGAACGACGGCCACCTGGCCGCCGCCAGACCGCCCGCGTGGCCCATCATCTGCCACATTTCCTCGGCGGTGTGCGGAGCGAAGGGCGACAGCATGACCACGAGCGCGTCGACGGCCTCGCGCAGGACGGCGATCGTCTGCGGGCGCTCCGTGGCGCCGACCGGCGGCTCGGCGCGCGTCGGCGTGCCGTGTGCCGTCCCTTCGCTGAACGCGTACAGCTCGTTCACGAGCTCCATCAGCGACGACACGGCCGTATTGAGGTGCATCCGCTCCTCGATGTCGACCGTGACCCGCCGGATCGTGTCGTGGGTCTTCCGCCGCAGCGCGCGCTCGGCGTCCGTGCAGTCGGGGCTGCACGCCGGAATCCCCTCGCCGCCGACCGTCTCGCACCAGTGATCGACGAGCCGCCAGACGCGGACGAGGAACCGCCAGCTCCCCTCGAGACCCGCGTCGCTCCACTCCACTTCTTTTTCGGGCGGCGCGACGAACATCACGTAGAGACGCAGCGGATCGGCGCCGTACTTCTGCAGCATGTCGTCGGGGTCGACGACGTTCCCCTTCGACTTCGACATCACTGCGCCGTCCTTCAGCACCATGCCCTGCGTCAGCAGCCGCGTGAACGGCTCGCCCATGGTCACCAGACCGACGTCGCGGAGGACGCGCGTGAAGAAGCGCGAATACAGCAGGTGCAGAATCGCGTGCTCGATGCCGCCGCTGTAGAAGTCCACGGGCATCCAGTAGGCGGCGGCTGACGGATCGAACGGCAGCTCTTCGTTCCTGGGATCGGCGAACCGCAGGAAGTACCACGACGAGTCGACGAACGTGTCCATCGTGTCGGTCTCGCGCCGCGCGGGACCGCCGCATTTCGGACATTTCACGTTCACGAATTCCGGCACCTGCGCCAGCGGCGAGTCGCCGCGGCCGGTGAACGTCGACACCTTCGGCAGCTCGACCGGCAGGTCCGCGTATGGGACGCCGACGACGCCGTCCTTTTCGCAGTAGATGACGGGAATCGGCGTGCCCCAGTACCGCTGGCGCGAGATTCCCCAGTCCTTGAGCCGGTACTGAATCTCGCCTTTGCCGATGCCGCGCTTCTCGGCGTCGGCGATCATTTTCGGGATCACGGCCGGCGCTTCCTGGCCGCTCCACTCGCCAGAGTCCACGAGCGTTCCGTAGTTCGTGGTCGCCACGCCCATCTGATCCGACGATGCCGGCGTCTCTTTCGAGCGGACGACGATCTGGATCGGCAGGCCGTACTTGCGCGCGAACTCGAAGTCGCGCTCGTCGTGCGCCGGGACGGCCATGATCGCGCCCGTGCCGTACTCGGCGAGCACGAAGTTCGCGACCCAGATGGGCACATCCTTCTTCGTGAAGGGGTTGATCGCCTTGCGGCCGGTGTCGAAGCCTTCTTTCTCGATGGTGCCGGTCAGGCGCGACTCGCGATCCAGCGAGCGGAACTTCGCGACCCGCTGACGGAACCCCGCGGGATCGGGACTCTCCGCCGCGAAGCGGTCCACGAGCGGATGCTCGGGCGCGAGCAGCACGAAGGTCGCGCCGTAGATCGTATCGATGCGCGTCGTGAAAATCTCAACGCTCTCCGCGGCGCCGGCGACGCCGAACGTGATGCGCGCGCCTTCCGAGCGGCCGATCCAGTTCTGCTGCATCACCCGCACGCGCTCGGGCCAGTCTTTCAGCGTGTCCAGGTCCTTCAGCAGCTCGTCGGCGTAGGCGGTGATGCGGAAGAACCACTGCTCCAGATCGCGCTGGACGACCCTCGCGCCGCAGCGCCAGCAGACGCCGTCGTCGATGACCTGCTCGTTGGCGAGCACCGTCTGGTCGTTCGGGCACCAGTTCACGGTGGAGCGGCGCCGGTACGCGAGGCCCCGCTCCAGCATCTTCAGGAAGATCCACTGGTTGAACTTGTAGTAATCCGGCAGGCAGGTCGCGATCTCGCGCTCCCATGCGTAGCTGATGCCGAGGCGCTGAAGCTGCCCTTTCATGTGGGCGATGTTGTCGAGCGTCGACGTCTCGGGGTGCGTGCCCGATTTGATCGCGGCGTTCTCTGCGGGCAGACCGAACGCATCCCACCCGAACGGATGCAGGACGTTGAAGCCGCGCATCCGCCTGGTCCGCGCCATGATGTCGCCGAGGATGTAGTTGCGCACGTGCCCGACGTGCGCGTGCCCCGAGGGATAGGCGAACATCTCGAGGCAGTAGAACTTCGGCCGCGACGGATCGACGTCGACTTCGAACGCGCGAGAGGTGGCCCACTCGCGCTGCCATTTCTTGTCCAGTTGCTGCGGCTTGTAGTCGGTCATCGGAGAACTCGCGAGCACAGCGCTCGATGCACTCAGCACAGTGCTCGATGCACCCTGAATGGCGCCCGGTGCGCGTTCAATTGTACTGGAGTCAGGCGATTTGCCAGAACGGCCGCAGCGCGCGGACGGCGGCGTCTGCCGACTCGCGGCCGCGCGACGAGGCGATGCCGCTCGACGGCCACTGCGGCGCCGACGGCGAGCCGTCGAGCGCGGCGACCGCCGCGTCGAGCGACGCCGCGAGCGCCTGCAGGTCGTAACCGCCTTCGGTCACCGCGACCATGCGTCCGCGGCAGCATTCCTCCGCGACGGCGCGCAGCGCCGCCGTCATTGCGCCAAACGCGGGAGCGGTCACGCGCATGCCGCCGAGCGGATCGTCCGCGTGCGCGTCGAAACCCGCGGAAATCATCAGCAGATCCGGCTCGAACTGAGTCAGCACCGGCAGCACCACCCGCTCGAACACGACGTGGTAGTCGTCATCGACGGCGCCAGCGTCGAGCGGCAGGTTGACGGTGAATCCCCGCCCTGCATCGCGCCCGATCTCCTCCGCCGCTCCGGTGCCCGGATAGTACGGAGACTGGTGAGTCGACACGTACAGGATGTGCGGGTCGCCTTCGAACATGTGCTGCGTGCCGTTGCCGTGATGCACGTCGTAGTCAACGATCGCGACCTTCCGCGCGCCGAGCTGACGCGCGTGCGCCGCCGCGACGGCGACGTTGTTGAAAAGGCAGAAGCCCATCGCGCGGGCGCGCTCGGCGTGGTGCCCCGGCGGCCGCACGACGGCCATCGCCGCGCGGTGCGACCCTGCCATCACGCGCTCGACGCCGTCGACGACCGCGCCCGCGGCCAGCAGCCCGATTTCATACGATTCGGGCGACGTGTACGTATCGGGATCCAGCGCCGTCGCCTTCCCCATCGTCTCGGAAATCCGACGCACGTAGTCGGCGTCGTGGACACGCAGCAGTTGCTCGCGCGTGGCCTCGCGGGGCGCAACGACCTCGGCACCCCTCGCCCGCCAGCGATCGACGACGACGTCCATCACTTCGGCGCGCTCGGATCGCTCGGGATGGCCCGGCGGCGTCTGGTGCTCCGCAAACCGCTCCGTGTGAACGAGAATCAATCCCATGCGAAGGGTCGATTCTAAGTCGGATACGCGCCCGAAGCTCGTGGCACTGGTCACCGGTGCGAATCGCGGCATCGGACTCGAAGTCTGCCGCCAGCTGGCCGCACAGGGGCTGCGCGTCGTGTTGACTGGCCGCGACGCGGCACGCGCGGACGACGCCGCGCGGGCACTGGCGAAAGACGGACTCGACGTCACGCCGGCGGTTTTGGACGTCGCCGACGGCGGGACCATCTCAAAGCTCAAAGAACGCGTCGACGCCGCATTCGGGAGAGTGGACGTCCTGATTAACAACGCCGCCGTCCTCGTCGGCGACGATCGCGGCGTGCTCACGACCCGCGTCGACGACTTCCGGTCCACGCTCGAGACCAACGTCGCCGGCGCGCTGGCGATGTGCCAGGCGTTCGTGCCCGGCATGATGCAGCGAAAGTACGGCCGCGTCGTCAACGTGTCGTCGACCGCGGGCCAACTGACGTCGATGGGCACCTACGCGCCGGCGTATTCGATCTCGAAGGCGGCGCTGAACGCCGTCACGCGGCAGGTCGCGGCTGCCGCGAAGGGCAGCGGCGTTCTCGTCAACTCGGCGTGTCCCGGCTGGGTGCGGACGCGCATGGGCGGATCCGGGGCGCCGAGGTCGGTCGAGGAAGGCGCCGACACGATCGTCTGGCTCGCGATGCTCCCGGCGAACGGCCCGACCGGCGGCTTCTTCCGCGATCGGCGCGCAATCGACTGGTGAACTGTTAACGAGCTACTTGCGCAGGATGGCGGGCCAGTCCAGCACGACGCTCAACGCGGACGATCCGGCATCGACGATCGACTGGTTCACCAGGAATTTACGGGCCGTTTGTGAGGCGACGTAGTCCTGGGCGAGCTTCAGGTCGAAGAGCGCTTTCGGCGCGGACGGGTCGATTCCTCCTCCGAGGGCGCCTGCCCCCCGGACGGGCTGATACGTCATGCTCACCGCCATCAGCTTGTTGTCGAGGGATCGATAGTACAGCTCGCGCCCGTCGCCGCTCCAGCGCACCTGGCCGCCGCCGCCGACGGAGATCTGCCATTTCTCGTTCGTCAGCGGGAACCGTTGCACGTAGATCTCGGCCTGTCCCGATTCGTCGGATACGTAAGCAATCCAGTGCGCGTCCGGAGAGAAGCGCGCGCCGTCTTCGCTGGCTTTCGAGGTCAGCACCGGCGTCGGCTTCCGATCGCCGGTCATCGGCATGATCCAGATGTCGCGCCGCGTGTCGGTCGACGAGGCCGAAAACAGGAGCAGGCGGCCGTCGCGCGACCAGTCGAGCGCCGACTTGTCCGCGTCCGACTTGACGAGCGGCGCCGCGTCTCCACCGCCCGAGGGTTTGATGTACAGGTTGTAATAGCGCGAACCGTCGCGGTCGGATTGAAACACGATCTGCGATCCGTCAGGCGACCAGACACCCTCTGAATCGCTCGCGGCGTTGGCGCTGAAGGTCGACGCGATTCCGCGCGTGAGATCGAAGAGCCACACGTCGGTGGCGCCGGTCTGCGGGTCCATCCGGTTGATGGTGACGCGCCTCTCGTCCGGCGACAGCACGATGCGCTCCGAGGCGTCGGCCTCGATGCTGCTCAACTCCTGCCCGGACGCGTCCATCCACGTGAGCCTCGATCGGAACGGCGTTGACGTCTTGTACACCAGTCGTCCGCTTGCCGAGGCGCTGAACCATCCGAGGTTCTCGTCCTCGTCGATTTCCACGTGCGCCGCGAGCGTGGTCGGCTCGCCGGAGGTCTTTCCCGACGCGGGATCGAGCGCCTGCGTGAGAAGCGCGCCTTCGCGCATGAACAGGAGGTGATCGGGCGCGACGAACTCGGCCTGCGTGCCGGCGTTCGCGGTGACGCGCATGGCCGTGTCGCCGCCCAGCGTCGCCAGATACAGACCCTGCGTGTCGAGGCTGGTGCTGCGCACGAAGAAGAGAAAACGGCGGCCGTCGGGCAGAAACCGCGGATGGACGGCCGGCAGCAGCTTCGCGGCCGCACCGCGCAGCGCCGGAGACGGAGCGCCGCCGGACGCGGGGACCGTCAGGAGCGGCTGCGCCCAGCCAGGCACGAACAGGATGGTTCCGTCGGCGCCCCACGCCCCGCCGGCGTTATTCGGCGCGTCGCAGACCGTCTGCGGCGCCCCGCCGGGGACGTCCATTCGCTTCAGCTTCCCGGCCGCGAAGAACGCGAGCGACCGGCCGTCCGGAGACCAGAATGGCTCGGCCCCGCGCTCGGTGCCCGCCAGTCGCTGCGGCTCGACGTCGCCGAGCCCGCGCACCCAGAGCGCCGTCACGCCGTCCAGGCCGGTCGCGGCGAATGCGAGCCGCGTGCCGTCGGGCGACAGCATGAAATGCTTCTCGAGCGTCGTGTTCGGCGGCGACAAGATCGAGAGGCGCAAGGGCTCGATCGGGATCGTCCGGGGCCGCGAACCGAGCATCGCCCCGAACGCCGCTGCCGTAATCAGCGCGACGCCGGCGATCGTCCACGCGAGCCGTGGCGTCCGGGCCGGTGCGGCGGCTGCGGCCGGCATTGTCGAAGCCGCCGCCGATCCGCTGCGCGCGACCCATCCCAGCTGCCGGGTCAGGTCGTGCGCGGACTGCCAGCGGTCATTCGGATCCTTCGCAAGGCACGTCTGGACGATCTGATCGAGCGACGCCGGCGCCAGCGGCTGCGTCGCCGCAAGACTCGGGGGCTGCGCCGACATGATCGACGCAATCAGGCTCGCCTGCGTCGCGCCCTCGAATGCGCGACGGCCAGCGATCATCTCGTACAGCACGACGCCGAACGCGAAGATGTCCGTGCGCGCGTCGGCGTCCTTCCCCTCGAGCTGCTCGGGCGCCATGTACTGGAACGTCCCGAGGATCGCGCCCTGCGCCGTCAGGTTCGCCGGCGTCGTCGGGATCGCGGAGAAGCCGGAGCCGCCGGCCGACCCGGACACTTTCGCGAGCCCGAAGTCGAGCAGCTTCGAGCCACCCGCGGTCAGCATGATGTTGCCGGGCTTCAGATCGCGATGCACGATTCCACGGCGATGCGCTGCGTCGAGCGCATCGCTGATCTCGACGGCCAGCTTGAGAGCCTGGTTCAGCGGAAGCGGTCCGCGCTTGAGCCGCGCCTCGAGCGTCTCCCCCTCCAGGTACTGCATGACGAGGAACGCAGTCCCGCCATGGTCTCCGACGTCGTGCAGCGTGCAGATGTGCGGATGGTCGAGCGCCGAGATCACTTTCGCTTCCCGCTCGAAGCGATCGCGGAACGCCGGGTCGTGCGCCGTCTCGGACGGAAGGATTTTGACGGCGACCAGGCGGTCGAGGCGCGTATCGCGCGCCTTGTAGACCTCGCCCATTCCGCCGGCGCCGGCGGGCGCAAGGATCTCGTACGGACCGAGGCGCGACCCGTTTGAAAGCGGCATCGGGGAGGCGCCGATTATACGCGCCGCGAGGCGGGCCCCGCGAGCATCCCTCTCGCGCGCATTTCGAGCGCGAGCAGCCGCCGATCGAGGGTCGCGCGTGCGAGCTCGATGCCTTCGTCATCGGCTTCCGATGGCACCTCCAGCGCCTGACCGATCGCGATCGCCATCGTCGCGAACGGCTTCGGGATCTGCGTGCGATCCCAGCTGTGCAGGGTCCAATGACGATCCGCTTCGATGTGAAAGGGCACGATCGGGTTGCCGGTGACTTTTGCCAGCCAGACGGCGCCCGGCTGCGCGACCTTCGCCGGCCCGCGCGGACCGTCGAGCGTGAACGCCGCCGGCTTCCCCTCAGCCATGTCGCGGCGCAACTGCAGCAACGCCTTCTTTGCGCCGCGCGACGTCGATCCGCGCGCGGTGCCGTAGCCAAACTTCTCGATGATGCCGGCGATCCATTCGCCGTCGAAGTTCTCGCTCGTGATGACGACGATGCCGCGCCGCCGGAAGAAATACGTGGCGGGCAGGATGCGGCCGTGCCAGAACGCCATGATGGGCGGCCGACCGCTCTGCGCGACGACCTCGAGATGAGCGGCGCCCTCGATCTTCCATTTCAGCGTCGAGGTGAGCGCCGCGATGACTGGATAGCCGAGGGCGGGAATGGCTTTGGCGAGAATCCGCTTCGACGTCGACTGGCGCCAGTCGGCAGTGGGCATTGCCAATCCGGGGGCCCCTATCCCCCGGTGGCTCGCGGCTGCAGCCTGCCGTTGACGTAGGTCATCAGGTCGACAAACTGCATTTCGGCGGCCGCGGGACCCGCGCTCGCCTGGGCGCCTTTCAACATGATGGAACAGAACGGGCACGCCGTGACGACCGTCTTCGCGCCGGTCTCCTGCAGCTGTCCGAACCGCACATCGCTGATGCGCGAACCCGGCTCCTCTTCCTTGTCGGCGAACAGAAGGCCGCCGCCGGCCCCGCAGCAGAAGGGATTGTCGCGGTTGCGCACCGGCTCCTTGATGTCGGCTCCGAATCGCGCGAGAAGTGTGCGCGGCTCCTCGTGCTTGCCGGCATAGCGTCCGAGGTAGCAGGGATCATGATACGTGACCGGTTCCCGGTTCCCGGTTCCAGGCTCCCGGTTCCCGGTTCCCGGTTCTACGTCACGGAGGAGCCCCGCGACGTATTCGGCCGAGTGCATGATCTCGACGTCGTAGCCGAAGCGCTTGTAGTCGGCGCCGATCGTCTTCACGCAGTGCGGGCACGAGGTGAGGATCCTGATCGCTTTGCTCGCCTTGAGGTCCTCGATGTTCTGGTTCGCGAGCTCCTGGAACATGTACTCGTTGCCGGTGCGCTTCGCCGGGTCGCCGGTGCACTTCTCCTTCGCCAGCACGCCGAACGTGACGCCCTGCTTGCGGAGGATTTCGAACAGGGCGCGCAGCGATTTCTGGTAGTCCGCTTCGAACGAGCCCGCGCAGCCGAGCCAGACCAGGTACTCGTGCTTCGACGGATCGAACGTTTCGAGGCCGGCGGAGGTAACGAACTTCTGGCGCTGGTCGTAGCCGAGCCCCCAGATGTTGCCGCGGCGTTCGAGCTGGTTGTACATCGCCCCCAGATAGTCGGGCGCGTCGCCGTTGGACACGAGGCCGCGCCGCGATCCGATCAGCAGCGGCAGGTGCTCGATGCCCACCGGGCACTGATTCTCGCAGGCGCCGCACGTCGTGCATTGCCAGAGGACCTTGTCGGTGTAGACGTCGACGAGTTTTTTCGACTGGCCGTCGGCCAGCAGGGCATCCTGCGTCTGCAGGATGATCGCCTTCGGATTGAGCTCCTTGCCCGCTCCCCATGCCGGGCAGTTCACCTGACACCGCCCGCATTCGACGCAGGTGAACGCGTCGAGCCGGATCTTGCTGCCGAGATCCTTCAGCGTCTCGAGGCCGACTTCCTCCTTCTCGAAATCGAGATTCGGCAGCGCGCCGAGCTCTTTCCCCTTCAGGAAGACCGTGATCGGCGACAGCACCAGGTGGAAATGCTTCGATGCCGGGATCAGCGCCATGAACGCCAGGATCACCGACATGTGGATCCACCAGTTGATCTGCGCGAGCGTCGGCGACAGCTCGAAGGCCAAGCCCGTGAGGTACGTGATCATCAGCGCGGCGATGAACAGGGCGATGACGATCGATTCGGCGGAGACGGTCTTGCCGAGCGCGACCGGTCGCAGGAATGCGCGGCGGATCAGCAGGAAGAGAATGCCGCCGAGCACGACGACGGCGAACGGCGCGAGGCCGAGGCGGTACGCCTGGAACCACGCCATGTCGGTCAGATCGACGATGCCGAGACCGTGGAGGAACTCGGTCAGCGTGTAGCCGCCGAACGCGATGAATCCCCAGAAGACGAAGGCGTGCGCGATGCCGGCGGCCGGGCGCTCGACGATCGTCTTGCGCTGCAGCAGGACGTCGACGATGAATCGATTGACGCGGAAGCCGAGGTCGTCGAGCGAGAACGTGTTTGTCGTCGACGCGATGATGCGAACGCGGCGCTGCACCTGCGCGACGAACGCGCCGACGCCCGTCAGAAACAGCAGCCAGAACGCGAGGACGGACACGGTTTAACTTTTGAGCGCTTCGATCATGGCCGGCACGATCTCGAACAGATCGCCGACGATGCCATAATCCGCGATCTCGAAGATGGGCGCGTCGGGATCCTTGTTGATGGCGACGACGGTGTGCGAGCCCTTCATGCCGACCAGGTGCTGGATGGCGCCCGAGATCCCGAGCGCCAGATACAGCTTCGGCGCGACGGTCTGCCCCGAGCTGCCGACCTGACGCTCCATTGGCAGCCAGCCCGAGTCGCAGATCGGGCGCGACGCCGCGATCTCGGCGCCCATCGCCTTCGCGAGCTGCTCGGCGATGGCGATGTTCGTCTGCTCTTTGATCCCCCGTCCCACCGAAACGATGCGCTCGGCCTGCGACAGATCGACGGCCTGCTTCGCCTGTTGAAACGGCGGCTCGATCGTCTGGCGAATCGCGCCGGGATCGAGTTTCGCCGCCATCGCCCGGACGGGCGCGGGCGAGGATCCGCGCTGCGCCTGGTCCGCGCGGTACGCGCCGATCTGGAACGTCACGAAATGCGGTCCGGGCCCCTGCGGCGCGACGTCCGCGGTCAGCTTGCCCTGGAACATCGGACGGGAGAACGACGTCGGCGATCCCGTCTTGATGCCGGTGACGTCGGTGATGAGGGCACGGTCGAGCCGGGCGGCCAGTTTCGGCGCGAAGTCGCGCGTCTGATACGTGTGCGGCAGCAGTACGAACGCCGGGGCGAGCTCGCCGATCGCGCCCTGCAGCGCAGCCGTGAATCCGTCGGGCGTGTAGCCTCTCAGGCTGTCGTGCTCGAGCGTGACGATTTCCTTTACGCGCGCCGCGGCGATGTCGTTCGCGGCGCCGGACGCTTCTTTGCCCCCCGGCACGACAACGGTGATCGGCGTGGATCCGCCGGCGAGCTGCTGCGCGCCGACGATCGTTTCCCACGTCGCGCGATTGAGCTTGCCGTCGCGCTGCTCGGCGATGACGAGAATCACAGGACCCTCGCTTCGTCGCGCAGCTTCTTCACCAGCTCCTTCGCCGCTTCGGCCGGAGAGCCGCCGATGATCTGCGTCTTCTTCGATTTCTCCGGCACGTACAGGCTGAGGATCTTCTGCTTCGGCGCGAGGCCGGCGGGCGCCGGCGCCTTCTTCACTTCTTTCTTCTTCGCCGCCATGATCCCCTTGAGCGTGGCGTAGCGCAGCTGGTTGATGCCGCTCTGAATCGTCAGCACGGCCGGCAGCGGCATGCTGACCCACTGGAACCAGCCGCCTTCGAGCTCCCGTTTGACTCTGAGCCCTCTGCTCCCCGCTGTGACCTCGACTTCCATGATGATCGTCGCGTGCGGCAGCCCGAGCTTCTCCGCCAGAATGACACCCACCTGCGCGAAGCCCTGGTCGTCGGACTGCAGGCCCGTCAGGATCAGATCGAACTGCTCATCCTTCATCGCGGAGGCGAGCGCCGCCGACGCCACGAACGCGTCCGCGTTCGCCAGCCCGTCGTCTTCGACGTGGATGGCGCGGTCCGCGCCGCGCGCGAGCGCCTCGCGGATGACCTGCGCGACCCGCGACGGCCCCGCCGAGCACACGACGACCTCGCCGCCGTGCTTTTCCTTGAGACGCAGCGCCTCCTCGAGCGCGTACTGGTCCGGCTCGTTCATCTCGAAGGCGGCGTCCTGCTCGCGGATCCAGGTTTTGCCGTCGTCGAGGCGCGGCTGCCACTCGCGCGTGGTGACCTGTTTGATGCAGACGGCGATTTTCACGCAGTGAATCTCTTGAAGAGGAGCGCGGCGTTGGTGCCGCCGAAGCCGAAGGAGTTCGACAGCGCGTACTCGATCTTCATCGTCCGCGCGGCGTTCGGCACGTAGTCGAGATCGCACTCCGCGTCCGGGTGATCGAGGTTGATGGTCGGCGGCGCGGTCTGGTGATGGATGGCCAGCACGGTGATGCCGGCCTCGAGTCCGCCCGCCGCGCCGAGCAGGTGGCCCGTCATCGATTTGGTGGACGAGACGGCCACTTTCCTGGCGGCGTCGCCGAAGCAGCGCTTGATCGCGATGGTCTCGACCTTGTCGCCGTGCGGCGTCGAGGTTCCGTGCGCGTTGATGTAGTCGATGTCGTTCGGCGTCAACCCCGCGTTCTCCATGGCGCGGCGCATGACGCGGAACGGACCGTCGCCGTCTTCCGACGGCGCGGTGATGTGGTACGCGTCGGCCGACATCCCGTAGCCCAGGAGCTCCGCGTAGATCTTCGCGCCGCGCTTCCGGGCGCGGTCGAGCTCCTCGAGGATCAGCACCCCCGCGCCTTCTCCGACGACGAAGCCGTCGCGATCCCGGTCGAACGGGCGGCTCGCCCTCGCAGGCTCGTCGTTGCGCGTCGAGAGCGCGCGCAGCGCGCCGAAGCCGCCGACGCCCATCGGCGTGATCGCGGCCTCCGATCCGCCGGCGATCATCACGTCCGCGTCGTTGCGACGGATGATTTCGAAGGCATCGCCGATCGCGTGCGCCGACGCCGAGCACGCGGTGCATGTCGCCGAGTTCGGCCCCTTGGCGCCGAAGCGGATCGACACCTGCCCCGCCGCCAGGTTGATGATGGCGGACGGGATGAAGAACGGGGAGATTTTGCGCGGTCCGCCGTCCAGATACGCCTTGTGCTCGCGCTCGATCGTGGAGAATCCGCCGATCCCCGACGCGAGAAAGACGCCGACCCGCGGCGCGAAGTCCGGCGTCACTTTCATGCCGGCATCGTCCATCGCGAACTGCGACGCCGCGATCGCGTAATGGATGAAGGCGTCCATCTTCTTGACGTCCTTCTTCTCGATGAACTGCAGCGGGTCGAAGCCGTGCACCTCACCGGCGATCTGCGTGGAGAAGCCCGTCGTGTCGAATCGCGTGATCGGACCGATGCCGCTGCACCCGGCGGCGAGCGCCTTCCAGTTCGCCTCGGTGCCGATGCCCAGCGAGGACACCAGACCGAGACCCGTGACGACCACCCGTCGTTGCTGGCTCACCTATTTCTTGGCCTTGGCGTGCGACTCGATGTACTCGACGGCTTCCTTGACGCG
>Ga0075425_100002985_pt1 | contig 17060 bp, 15 predicted proteins | sample SoiMethybrSBSTD4_FD_75300 | JGI IMG/M metagenome (GOLD analysis project Ga0075425, IMG submission 75300) | Bulk soil microbial communities from a Populus tree surrounding site in Tennessee, USA - Soil MetaG P. TD hybrid SBSTD4 | ecosystem: Environmental > Terrestrial > Soil > Tree plantation... | reverse complement strand
AGAGAAGACCGGCGGTCGACGTAAACGAGCGCTCCTCGCCGACGCCTACGAAGCACTGATCGGAGTTTTGTACATGGACGGCGGGATTCGAGTCGCCGAACAGTTTCTCCGTCGCGAGCTTCGCGAGAAGCTGATGAGCATCGATCCGGGAGCTATGATTGGAGCTGACTACAAATCTGCGCTTCAGGAAAAGCTGCAAGCTGCCGGCGGTCCCGGGCCCGACTACGCGGTCGTCGAGGTGCTCGGTCCGGATCATCGCAGAACGTTTCGAGTCGAACTGCGGATCGCGGGGCGCGCAATCGCCACCGGCGAAGGTCATACGATAAAACTTGCTCAACAGGAGGCAGCGAGATCCGCGCTCGAGTCGCCGGATGACCCAGTCGGAGCCGCACTCGGCAATCGGCGGAACCAGATTTCCGCTTCTTCGGATCACGAGCGAATACCATCCCCTCCATCGGATGTCGAGCAGACTGAAGGCGAGATTCATTCGTCGGCACACGTTTATGCAGAATCCGAAACGATGAGTCTGGATGCGGCGCACGATCGTCGCAACGGTATCCGAGAAACGAACGATCTCGCGTCTGAAGCTGAGGGTGATTTTGAGGCCCGCAGTGTGACTCGCGACGTTTGATTGTGAAGCGTTGAGGGCTTTGGGATAATAACGTTATGAGTGATCAGTTAGAGCTGACAGCGCCGCACCAGGAGACGGTTACGGAAACGACAGAAACTGAAACCCAGCCGACCCGGCTGCCTCCCCCTGAGGTACGAACGGTTGATGTAAGAACACCAGAGTCGCAACCGACCCCTTACAAGAAGAGCGTTCCTCGCGAGTATTTCGAGTCAGCAGTCGTGACGCTGATCATGGCTCTGTTTGGAATGACCTTTATCGTTCAGGCGGTGAAGGTTCCCACCGGCTCGATGAAGAACACCATATGGATCCAGGATCATTTGTTGGTGAACAAGTTCGTCTTCGGACCGGATCGCTGGAACATTCCGATTCTGCCTGAGCGAGAGATAAAACGCGGCGATATAGTTGTTTTTAAGTTTCCAAAAACTCCAGAGACCAATTTCGTAAAGAGGGTGATTGGTCTTCCGGGTGATACGGTCGAATACGATTCGCGAACAAATACGGTATACATAAACGGCCAGCAACTACCGGAGCGTCGAATCTTCGTTGAGCCTCAGTACAACAACGATGATGCGTCACCTCTCGAACCGGCGCAGAGCGATGCCGACCAATCTAACGCTCAATGGACGGTCTACTACTATCAAAACGACCACGAGAGCGCGGCCTCAAGCTATGACAATCAAAGTGCTGAATACGGCGTGAGACAGCCGTTCAAGGTTCCAATAAAAGGCAGCCCCGTTCCGGATGAAATCAAGAGCGATCCGCAACTTCGTCGAATCTATGATGCTGATAATGATGGCCTGTACGACAGCGATCAGTACTTCTGCATGGGCGACAATCGCGACAACAGTCTTGATAGTCGATTCTGGGGCACCGTTCCGCGAAACAGTATCGTGGGCAGGGCAATGTTTGTTTACTGGTCGATAGATCGAAACAACAATGGAGAAGGCGGCTCCAATCCGGTTCTGGATTTCTTTACCAAGTCGCGCTGGTCGCGCACCGGCAAGTTCATCAAGTGACGTTTGGGTCGCGCCTGAGTTAGCGAGCTTTTTTTTGTCATGTCTGACTTCGATCGCGGCAACGCCGTCGACGCCGAGCTTCAGAAACTTCGTTCAAACATAAGCGAACTCGGTTACGAGATCGACTCATACAAAACAAAGACCGCAGCGTCGCTCGGCGGCGGTGTGTTTTTGATGCTACTGGCGGCCGGAGCAGGTTATGACCTGCTTACAAGCAACGGTGGGGTCTGGCTGTCCGTGGGTTTGGATCACCAGCAGCTTGTCTGGCTTTCTGGCACATTGGCAGTTGTCGCCTTAGTTCTGTTGGTGACCGGTTTTGTTCGGTTGAGACGCCGCGACGACGAGGCGCAATCGAGACTCGATCAGATGGAGCGTCAATACTCAGAGCTCCTGGAACGCAGCGACGCCGATCACCTGGGAAGCCATCCTTAGAGCACGCGCGGATCTTTAGAGCAAGCTCGGATCTTCGCTCGCCGCTTGCGACATCAATGTCAAATTTAGTTAACTCGCATTCAGCTTTGAGGCTTTAGCTTGTTTTCGAGCATCTTGTCGGCGGCTTCCTTTCCAGCGGTCTTGTGAACATTGACAATCTCGCGACTGACTTCCGCAACCTTGTCTTGTATCACTGCGCAGATCTGATAAGGGCTGAATCCGCGTCGCATAAACTCGATAAAGATTGGAACAATCGCTTCGTTGGCCAATTCTTTTAACTCGAGACCGCTTTGCGTGTAGTGATACGGCGACTCTCTTTCAACAAGAACCAAATCATCCGGACAATTCATCCGATACCTCCAATATGAAAACCTTCTGCAGCCGTTAGCTCGATCGGGAGCGGTCGAGCGAGGGAATATTTTGCCAGAACAACGCCCGTTACGCTCGCCCTCGGAATCTGCTGATTCGTGACCGACAGAAATTAGTTTGCTTTCGGCAGGACTTGCAAGACTCGAATGACTAGGAATGTTCGCCGCTGCGAGATGAGATCTGGTATAGCTCGGCTGCTTCGCGGCCCCAGCGCATTTCCGCGAATGCGCACCGAACTTGAAAGCAGATGCGCGATAGTTCGGAGTCTGACTGTCCGTAGTCCAGTTGACAGTCGTTTATGCAAACCGCAAGCGGTAAGCCGTCAGCCCTCTCTGATTCCAGGGTTTTGTCCGAGATCACGTGTCCCTCTGACATAAAGACGCAAAACTGCGACTGGCTCATTCAATTTTCTCCAAACCCGATAGAAATCCCGCGCTCCTATGATCAAGGACGGAAAACCCCGATTGGCTGATTCAATATTCTCGAAGGTCCCGATTCGGGTTCCGTTAAGATCATCATTGACCTGGAACTCCAGCAAACCTGGTGAAGCGGGCCGAAACTTGAGCAACTACTTGCCGTTCTTTAGAATGAATATCTTGGGAACATTTGCAAAGAGGGTCACCTCCGGATGCTCAAACAAGTAATTCATCGCTGGGAGCGGAAGCTCTCCCAAAGAGATAACAATCGAGTTGTAAGGCCCTTCGAATGGGGTGTCGAGGAACTGGAATCATCCCCGTTCACCCAATCGGCGAATCCTTCGAGGGATCAAAAGCAGACTATCTTCAGTTTCAATGAATGGGCGGTTTCGGAGAGTGAAAAATACTTCACGGCGCCCGTTGTGCCGGACTTTCGATATGAAAACGGTTTGCTCACATTCAGAAGTACGGTCACGACTCCATTTCCCGAAAACAACACCGTCTATGCTCGTTATTTCCCGGTTCCCGCCGATTCTGAACCTCGACGTGCGGCCGATGAAGTCGCCAGAGCAGAAGGTCGCGCAGTCATCGTGCTCCCGCATTGGAATGCGAAGTCTCGCGAACACGTCGCGCTGTGCCAGTTTCTGAATCGAACCGGGATATCCGCGCTGCGTCTGAGCCTGCCATATCACGATCAACGGATGCTTCCAGGATTTGAGCGCGCCGATTATATGGTCAGCGCGAATCTGGGCAGGACGCTTCAGGCAAATCGACAAGCAGTATTAGACACTCGATCGGCGATTCAGTGGCTTAAAGCTCGCGGTTACGAACGGATCGGGATCGTGGGCACGAGTCTCGGCTCGTGTATCGCGTTCCTAACGTTGATCCATGAGCCGCTGTTAAAAGTTGGGGTCTACTATCACGTTTCGAGTTACTTCGGTGATGTAGTGTGGGAGGGACTCACTACGGCCCACGTCAGGAAAGGACTCGAACCGCATCTGACTCGCGAGGACGTAAGAAGGGCATTCCTCTCAATAAGCCCCAACAGCTACGTCAAGAGACTTGTTGGCGACAAGAGGCCCTGCCTGCTGATCTCTGCTCGATACGATCTTTCGTTTACACCGGAGCTTTCGAGATTGTTGTTTGAAGAGTGTGATCGACACGGGGTGAAGGTCGAAAGAGCGCTGATGCACTGCGGGCACTACTCCCTGGGTCGGGCTCCGTACAAATACTATGCGGGCTTCCTGCTGGCTAACTATTTTCGAAAGCATTTGTAGAAACAAAAAAACGGTGTGCGCTGGCAAGAGCGATTCAAAAAATTGGAGCGCTGTTGGCTTGAGTCAAGATCGTCCTGGTAGTTCTTTCAACCATCCGTTCTTCGTGCGAGCGCAACTCTTCGGGCAGATCGATGCTTTGTAGTCGTTGACCAAATCTGACCACGTGAACCAGTTCGTGAGTTAGCACATAGGTGAGCAGCGTCTTCAACCCCAACTGCGCTTCACGGGCAGTTCTGAGTATTCGGTGGTCCTGGAGACAGATTCTGAAGAGATCGCCTTCCTTAACGACGACCAGACCAACCTCGCGCTTGAACGAGTAGCAAACAGTTTGAGCGAGCGCGGCGTCAGTGACTTCAGAGGAATCAAGAGAACGCAGAGTTTTAACTTCGTAGGGCATTTGAAGCCACTCTCGTGGCGCAACTCGGTAGTAATCAGAGACGAGACTAGCTGCACGCTTGCGGGCGACGCCCACCATCCGCATTTGCCCCGGACTAAAACAATCCTGACGCTCCACTAGAATTCTCCGCACCTCGGAAAGACCTATCTTTTAAGAATTTAAGACCTGTAAGAGATGCGCGTCAAGATATGGTGTATCAAGGGCCGATAACCTGTTAAGGTCAAACATTCGGTATCTTGTGGGTAGTTTTTCTCCGTGTTATCTTATTTATTGATCTAATTGGAGGGTTTTATGCCGATCTACGAATATTTATGTGAAAAATGTGGTGAGCACATTGAGGTACTACAAAAGATAAGCGATGCCCCACTGAAAAAGTGTACGAAGTGTCGAGGAAAGTTGGTGAAGACTGTGTCGCGAACCAGCTTTCAACTAAAAGGCTCGGGATGGTATGTAACTGATTACTCGCGGAAGGATTCGTCCTCAGCAAAGAATTCCAACGTCAGCAAAGACAAATCTGAAAAGACTTCGGAGAAGAAGAGCGAGGCCCCTTCAACTACTGCAGCTTCGAGCGACGACTAATTGATTAGAGACGTCTAATAGGCAATGGCGCCGGCACAATGCCGGCTTTTTCTTTTGCTGAATAATCCGTAGAGACTGCAAGGGGGTGTTGGGGCATCGTTCCTACTTTTGAGCGTCAAGATCTTTAACATTGCTCAAGGCCGTCTGAAACAAACTTTTGTCAGGCCAAGAGCATCTTAAGAGTGCAGTAAAAAACTATTTGAGCTGTTGTCTCGTAATGATAATAAAGTGAAAGGAGTCGACAATGGCGAGCTTCCGAGACCCCGCTAGGACTTTTGAACCGATCGAGGTCATCGAACGTCTACTTGAAATCACCGATTATTTGGGACACGCGCCGGTTTTGTATTTATCATCGAGCAACGATTTGGCAACGTATCTGGACTCCCTCGGATTTGATATTTACAGCCTGACATCTGATACCAACGCCGCATTTGGTACCGATTCTCGCAGCGTTCTGATTTTACCGAACGGGAGCCGCTCTCACGACAGTCTGACGGCGCACTAAACACATTAGAAGCAATTAAAAAAGGCAAAAGTGAATTTATCACTTTTGCCTTTTTTGTTGGTTTGGGTGACCTGTCAGCTCCGCTTCTGACCTTTTCTTACCTCATCGGCAGGCTTGTGCAAATCCAAAAGATCGCTTCTCAGAAGCTCCGCTAGCCGCACGCCGCCGCTGCTTACGATCTTGCGTTTTGAAACTGCGGTTCTGCCGAATACGGGCAGCGGACTCAACTGTCCCGCCTTGCGAGCTCGAAGCGCCGTTCGGTAGCGAGCCTCTCGCGGATTGATTTCGTAGGCTGCCCGAAAGTGCTCCTGCGCCTCCAACAGATTCTCTTGCTTCAAATAAATGAGCCCAAGATGATAGAGCGCAGCGTCGAATTTCGGATCCAGCTCGATGCAGCGCCGCAGGTGTCGCACCGCCACTTCTATCCGACCTTCTTCCAGGTAGGCGCGGCCCACCAGGTAGTACATCTCAGGCGTCGGCTTGAGGTGTAATGCTCGCTTGAGATGGGTGAGCGCTTCTCGAACCCGTCCTTCGCTCACAAGTATTCGGCCGAGCCCGTAATGCGCCGCAAACGAGTTGCCGCGAATCTTGAGGGCTCGACTCAAGTGTTGTTTTGCTGAATCGAGATCGCCGTCGTCTCCACAAATCACTCCGAGCAACAGACGCGCGCTGTAATTCTCCGACTCTTCCTTTACTGCGCGTTCGAGATAAGCTCGCGCCAGGACTGGCTTGTTGAATCGGAAGAAGTGTTCGCCGACGAATAACGCCAGAGTAACGTTAGCCGGGTCGAGCACCAGGGCTTTTTCAAAGTAGCGAATTCCGCGCTTGGCGTTCCCCTCTACGAACAAGTCCGCGCCGGTGTCCAGAAGACGCGCGAACAAATCGAAGTTTTCGCCGGCGAAGCCTCCGAGCATGTGTTCGATGCGCTCGTCGAAAACTTCCTGCTCGTTTACTTCCTCATAGTGCTCGGCGATACGGTCGCGCCAAAGAGTTTCGAGGGTGCCGCCTTCGACCGCGCCGCGCTCCGAAAGATGCTCGACGAGCGCATCCAGCATTGCGTGATCGTACAAACCGCTGGTGGCCTGTCGATGCACGAGGTCCAGCACGAGTTCCAGGCGATCTTGTGCGCGTGCGAGCTGAGATTCGAGTGAACTGATTCGTTCGAGTAGATGTTCCTCGAGTGTAGGTCTGAGAAGGCTGTCGATTCCGCCGAATGCCGACGTGCTCGCCGTGCTGGTTACGATCATCAATCGAGCTCCGCAGGCGACACACGACTCACGGTTGTATGAATTCTCTTTAGTGCATTGCTGACACAGTATCATCTTTTACTTCTTTACTAAGAGCGACGCGACGATGTTGACGGGTGTGCTTCAAACTGGCTCCAGTAGCCGTTTTCAGCATTTCAGCAATAGTCAACGCTCGCGTTCAATACTGATAGAATCCCTTTCCTGTCTTTCGGCCAAGCCAACCCGCATCGACGTATTTCTTGAGGAGCGGGCACGGCCGGTACTTGGAGTCATCGAAACCATCATATAACACATTCATTATCGCGAGGCAAACATCGAGCCCAATGAAATCCGCTAGTTGCAGCGGTCCCATTGGATGATTCATCCCCAGTTTCATGATTTGATCGATCGCATCCGCCGTCCCGACACCTTCATACAGTGCGAAGATCGCTTCGTTGATCATCGGCATCAAAACACGATTGGAAATAAAGCCCGGCGAATCGTTCACCTCAACCGGTGTCTTTCCCATTGCCTCTGTTAACTCGCGCGTAGCCCGATACGTTTCATCGGACGTGGCGACACCGCGAATTATCTCGACAAGTTTCATGACCGGCACTGGATTCATGAAGTGCATTCCGATAAAGCGATCCGGTCGGGACGTGACCGCCGCCAGTTTGGTTATCGATATCGAACTGGTGTTGCTTGCAAGGATCACTTCGGGCCTTACGACTCCATCAAGCTTCCTGAATAGATCTGACTTTACATTGAGATCCTCGGTAATGGCCTCAACTACAAAGTCGGCATCCTTGAGTCGAGAGAGATCTGTGGTTGGAGCGATTCGCGAGGTTATATGCTGCTTCTCGTCGATCGACAACCGCTGCTTATCGACGTCTCTTTGCAAGCTCTTGTCGATCGTAGCCATGCCGCGCTCCACGAAAGAATCGGCTACGTCCTGCAGGACCACTGCGAGTCCAGCCCTGGCCGCGACTTGAGCGATGCCGTTGCCCATCGTCCCCGCGCCGACCACTCCCACTATTTTGATCACGTTGTTTTTCCCTTTCGGTTATGCACTTCGGAGATGTTATTTCTTGGGCGGGGCGACTCGCAGCTCGTTTAGGTGCCTCTTGACCCCATCCCGGTCCGGTGCCTCGGCGGGAGCGAGCTCGAGATACTTCTCATATTCAGCTTCCGCACGCGTCAAGTCTTTCAAAGCTTCATATGTAAGACCGAGTTTTAAGTGTATCTGCGCAAACCATCGAGGGAGTCGCGAGGATGTCAATTCGAACATCGACCGGGCTTCGTCGAAACGCCCCTGATCGAAATAGAACTGTCCTGTGTAGTACCAGGCGACGGGCCGAGGCGAGATCTCGATCGAACGTAGCAGGTTCTCTTCTGCAGCGTCCGTCATTTTGCGCTGTCCGTACAAGAGCCCGGCGTTCAGATACATCGTCGCGAGATCGTGACGGGTCCACGTCGTCACCGGGATTGCAGAGAATCCCTGCTCCAGATAATCGCTCGATGTCTCGAGCTTGCCGGACATCCGCGCAAAGTAGCTCAGATTCATATAGGCGGTTGAGAGTCGCGGATCGAGATCCAAAGCCGCGCGCGCTTCAGCTTCCGCAAGCAGCGGTCTTCCCGCGTCATACAGTGATCGCGAAAGCATCGCGTGCGCTGCAGGAGATCGCGGGCTGACCGCGACGCTGTTTCTGTAGACCGACACCGTGTCGTCCCATACAGCATTCTGTCTTATCAACACCGCAGTCCACACTATTGCCAGTATTGCTGCCAGCGTGATCGCAACCGCACGCCCTCTCAAACCAAACACTCCGTGCTCGGCAATCCAGTTGATACCCAGCGCGATTGCTAGACAGATACCAATCGATGGCACGTACAGATATCGCTCCTGGAGCAGGTAGGCGGGTTCAAATTGACGAAGCGCCGCAAGCGCGGGCGCGAGCATCACAATGAACCACAGGAGTGCAACTATCAGTTCTTTCGACTTGGAAAAAACGGCACCGACTACAATCGCCGCGAGAATGATCACCGGGATTACGAAGTTCAAGCTGAATACTGTCTCTACAAAGCTTGTGTAATGTTGATAACTGTAACCCCACGGCAGGAGCATTAGTGCGAGGTATTTCACCGTCGCAAAGGGAATTGTCAGCAGCGCCGGCAACAGCGGATAACGCGGTTGGCCTCCAAATACCAGAACGCTCAGCGCTTTATAACGCAACAAAAAGTAGATTGTCGCCGGCACTATGAATAACCCCGATAGCTTTACCACGCTCATCAGCCTTCGACGAACTTCCCGTTCTTGGTCGAAGTATAATAGCTCACATCCCGCAACTACGAATGGCAGCGCGATCGCCGTTTCTTTCGCCAGCAGTGCGAGAAAAAAGAATGCCAGCGAAACCGCGAACAAATACTTCGTGCCGCTTTTTCGAAAGCGAAGGTAGAACAGAAAAGCCGGAAGGAGTAACAGCGCCATCAGCGGATCGGTCACACCTGAAATCCAGGCGACGGATTCCGCGTGCGCCGGATGGACTGCAAACAATACCGCCGTCAGTGCGGAAACCCACTCGCGCTCTGTGAGCTCACGAGCGACCAGGAACACGAGCACGGTTGCAGTTGAATGAATAATGATGCTGACGAGATGCCAGCCCCACGGCTGCGTGCCGAACAACGCATAGTTGATCGTAAACAGCGCACTGAAGATTGGTCTGAAGTATGGATCTACGGTGAAAATGATATCGGTAGAGGTAAACGACCAAACACTGCTGGTGAACGCCGCGGGTAAATTGCCTAGTCTTTTTATGAATGGATTGTTTAGTACCTGTTCCAGGTCGTCTGACGCAAAGTAGTTCCCAAGCGAGTTCGCTGCAGTCGCGAACGCGATGATCGCCGGCACGATCATGTAGATATTCCGCCACTCGCTGGAGAACCAGGTGGCTTTTCGAACCTCAGGATCTGTCTCCGGTGCGGTCTCGGTAACGACATCGGCACGTCCATCGGAATGTGCTGATATGTTCGATATTGCAGCTTTCTGCGGGCGTTTGGGCATCGTTAGTCAGGATAAGACGGTTACGTACTGCACTCTCAAATGAAAATTATGCGTATTGATAGCGAGGGGCAAGGTGCTCATCTCGCGAGTCATTCTAAGCAGCGTGCAGTTCGATACGCAAGATTGGCTCAAAAACGACCGGAAAGCACGTAGATTTTCCGATTAGAGAACCACCCGCTTTGAGCTTATAATTAGAAAGAGTCCGGTCTCGGAATCGGGATTGGCTTACCGTTGGGAGGATGAAGTCGATGAGAAAAACAGGTTTTCTTGCTTTGCTTTTATTGACGGCGATGACAGCCGTAAGTGCGTCATCTCTTGGAGCGCCGAGAGCCGGCGGGTCTTTGCTTGACTACTTGCCGGATGGATCCGGCGTGGCGGTAATAGATTTTCAGAAAATCGCCGGCAGCCCACTGTGGTCGGTCATTAATTCTCAGGACAAGATCAAGAACGAGATCGACAAAGCTCAATCCGAAATGTCCGATCTGGGCGTGAAACTGACGGACGTACACACCGTGGCTCTTGTGTTCCCAGCTTCCAAGATGGGCGAGCCGACGGTGGCTCTGAACGGCGGGTTTGATCAGTCGGACGTTTTGTCCCGTCTTCGCACCAATGAAAAGCTCACTCTTACCTCGGAACAGTACAAGGGTTTCGATGTGTACAAAGTTCGATCTCGTTCAGTGACTTCGCGAACCGAGCAGGGGCGTACCACGACATCGAGATCAAACGACGAAGGGTATTTCGTATTCTACGACGCGAGCACGGTTGTTCTCGGCAGCAGGACTGCGGTTCAGACATCGATCGATGTCAAGACTGGCGCCGCCGCGAGCGTAACTCAGAACTCGAAGCTTTCTGAGGCGCTTGCTCAAAACCCGGGAGCAGCAGTCCGATTTGCGTTGTCGATCACTCCGACGGTGAGCAACGGCCTGAGTGATTTGCCACTCGACTTCTCCACTATTTCGATGATCTTCGGGACTGTCGATGTCGGCACGAGCCTGGACCTCAACGCGACGCTGCGCAGCGATAACTCCGAGCACGCGAAGTCGCTCGCCGATCGACTCAACGGACTCCTGTCAATGGTGAATGGATTCTTGATCACAAAGGATCCGAAGGTTGAGTCGATTGCAGAAGCATTGAAATCGGTGAGTATTACTACCGTAGATACTGATGTGAAAATCACCGGCAGCCTGCCGATGAATCTTTTGAGCAGTCTGCTGTCGAACGTAACTAAGAAGTAAGCTCTTCCACGGACGGCCTTGATTCCGAAGACAGATCGTCAGTCGGTATCGAGGCCATTATCATTTTTGTCGCCGGAATTTGCTGGATTATGCGGCGATAGTCCCACGAGCAAGTCCCTAATCTCACCCAACAATGAAACGAACTGAACCGGCTTTGTCGTGGCCCGGTTGGCCCCCGCATCGAGCGCTTCCCTTGCGACACCGTTACCGTATGCGGTGATGGCCATTATGGGAATCTGCTCAAAAGCGGTGCGCCGGCGCAGTTCCTTTATCATTTCGATGCCGTTGAGGTTTGGCATGTTGATATCAGTGATGATCAGGTCGGGCTGCTCTGCATTGGCGACATCAAGCCCGTCATAGCCGTCTTCGGCGGTCACAACATCGAACGACTCCAACTCAAGCAATTTTGCCATCATGTCGCGGGTGTCGTCGCTGTCATCGACAACCAGTATTTTGTAATGCACCGTGGCGCTCCCTCCCAAACGAGTTCCTGGGCTTCCTGCGCTCACACCGCGCCGGAACGCACCAACACGACACCGCCCAGGTTTGCGTGACAGAAGGCGCGGTGGCAGCTTCTGTGCAGGCTTGAGCGGAGTATTTTGTCGCCAGATACAGTCAAGCGGTTGGGGGTGATGCTTAATACAGAACTGGTGGTGGAGGCTCGAGTTGAACTAATCAACTCCGATTCTTGATCGTTGGTGGTGTGCCGGAAACTGCTGGCCGTCCAATTCGATTCCAGAAACGTGTGGAACCTGCTGCGGTTGTCCACTTTGATCTCCTTCCGCTCAAAGCAGTCCAACCTAAGGGGTGGGCAGATTATATTGGAATTGCGATCCAGTGTCTACGGAGAACAAAATCGAAATCGAATGAATGTTGAAACAGCAACAGACTTGAATTCAAGACCAACTGAAGATAGTCTTGCCCCCCATGAATCCCGAAAGCAGAATCTCTGTTGAAGAGGCGAACACCGCTTTCTATCGCGCGCTGGAATCCGGCATGCTCGAACGTATGGATGACGTCTGGGCGCACGAAGACTGGGTCAGATGCGTCCATCCGGGTTGGGATCTTTTGACCGGCTGGAGTCGAGTGCGTGAAAGCTGGGAAATGATTTTTGAAAGCGGACAGAGATTGAGAGCAACGCCATCCGATGTCTGGGTCCACCTTGATGGTAACTGCGCCTGGGTAACCTGTACCGAAAACATTACCGTATTCAACGAGTCGAGTTTTGACTCTGCGTTAGCCGCCGCAACCAACGTCTTCCTGTTCAGAGAAGGCCGCTGGTTGATGGTCCATCACCACGCCTCTCCAATCCCAATTGTCGTGCCCGACACATCATCTGACACCATTCAGTAGTTCCGATTTTTTGGAAGAAAATCCAGAAATTCAGCTCCAAGAAATTGAATCGGAATATAGATTACTGAATCCGTGCAATCAACTGTAGAAATGACAGAAGCTTAGTAAACGCCCTCGATCAAACTCGCTCTCGGAACTCTTCTTGCGTACATTGCGCGTACGGTGTCGGGCCAAGCACAAACACCGACAATAAGACATCCCGCCCAATCTCCAGGATGTTAAGGAAGGAGAGACATCTTTATGAGAAGACGTACCATGAGTCTACTGATGCTGACTGTAATGCTCATGTCGGCATTGCCGGTCAGCTATGCGCAAACCGCAACTGCGACCATCGTTGGTACTGTACTCGACCCTCAGGGCGCGGTCGTTGCCAACGCCAATCTCGTCGCCAGAAACGTGGACACTGGTCTGCAGCGCACAACAAAATCCACGTCGGAAGGACTATATCGATTCGACAACCTGACTCCAGGTGTTTACGACATTACCGTCGAAGCACAGGGATTCTCCAAAGGCGCCGCCAAAGCGGTAAAGCTTCAGGTCGGCGAGCAGAGGGATATCAATTTCAACCTTACGGTGTCAGGAGCGATGGCGACCGTCGATGTCACTTCCGCTGAACCGCTGGTCGAAACCGGAAAGACGGAAGTGTCCAGCGTCATCGACAGCAAACAGGTCGCAACACTTCCCACCACAACAAGCTTCAACGGAATCGGCGGCGTAGCGAACGACTACCAGGGACTCGCGACTATCGCTCCCGGAGTCAAGTACGACTTCACAACTGTATCGAGCGATCTGATTGGGCCCGGTGCGGTTAACAATCGGGGCATACAGGTTAACGTGGATGGAGGCACCATCTCCGATCAGGTTGTCTCGTCTCGCGATTCTCTCGGCGCTTCGGTTGAAGAAGTGAAAGAGTTTCAGGTGATGACCAACAGCTATAACGCCGAATATGGACAATCGGGCGGCGTCGTGCTCAATGTCATCACCAAGTCGGGAACGAACGGCTTCCACGGTGATGGACATTACTATACTCGAGGCCGAAACCTGACTGCTTCAAACTTTTTCTACAACACCAGCGACGCAGCACTTTTCCGTCGCGCTCCATTTCATAAGTACGAAGGTGGGTTCACCGCTGGCGGACCATTGGTGCAGGATCGCACCTTCTGGTTCACAAGCTATGAACAGACCCGCCAGGCGACTCCGCTTCAACTGACCCCGCCGGGCGGATCAATCAATCTCACCCAGCCGACAAAAGAGCTGCTTTTCTCGGCCAGAGTCGACCACAAGCTCTCAACGAACAATATCCTGACCGCGCGTTTCAATTCGCAGCGCGATCTTCAGGACAACCTCCTGGTTCAAATCGCGCCCATCGCCGCGCCCGAGTCGCTGGTCTCGACCTTCGTTCACGATCACACGCTGAACGTTTCGCTGACCTCTACTCCGACCAACCACATCGTCAACGAAGGACGCTTCTTCTGGCACCGTCTGTTGAGCGGAACGCCGACCAACAGCGAACAGCCGGGTCAGCAAGGACCGAACTTCTATCGCGGCGCAGCATTCTGCTGCCCGCAAGGCGCCGATCAGAATCGCTATCAGTACGTCGACAACCTCTCGTGGACGCACGGAGCGCACACGGTTAAGACCGGTCTGAACATAAGCCACTTCCCGTATTTCTCTTTGTTCACCCAGTTTCACTTTGGATTGTTCAAAGGATTCGGCGCGCCTGCCCCCAACGAAGGACTGCCAACGCAGTTCCAGGTGGGTATAGGGCCGGCGCAGGTTCGGGCGACGGACAACATCTACGGGTTCTATGTTCAGGATTCCTGGAAACCACGACCCGGTCTGACACTCAACTATGGGATACGTTACGACGTTGAAGACGGAGCCTTCAATGGCGGCACTGTCAAAGCAGACGTTAAGGGCGGTTGTCTGCAGGGGAACGGAATTGTTCCAGCATGCTCGTCCGATCACAACAACTTCCAACCTCGCGTAGGACTCGCCTGGAGTCCGCGCTTCGCCAGCGGATTCATGCACAGGATCTTTGGCGGTCCCGAGCAGTCGGTGATCCGCGCTTCGTTCGCCGAAGTAACACAACTCGCATATCTGAACGTCGCTCTCGATTCCTTGAACTTCGACGGTGTGAATCTATTCACAACCACATTCACGCAACCGTCGGTGCTCGCGTTCTTCCCGAATCGACCACCCGATAGTTTTCTAGCGTCACTCCGAGCTCCCGGGTTCTTCGGTCGAGTGCGGCCGATTTCGAACGATCTTAAGAATCCGGAAGTTCGGCAGATGAACCTGTCGCTCACTCGACAGATCGGCAACACGTTCGTGTTCAACGTTGGTTACCTCGGAGTCCTTGGATACGGGTTGTTTGGCGAACGAGACACCAACTTCCCGATCATCAAGGAAGACCCCAGTCACCCGGGATTCTTCTACTTCGGCCCGAGGCCGGATGAACGCCTCGACGCCGTGAGGACAAATGAAAACTCGAGGACATCCGCATATCACGGTCTGCTGGTGAGCGCGACCAAGAGGTTGTCACATCACTTCCAGTTCCAGGCAGGTTATACACTGTCCAAACAGCTTTCGACTTCAGAGGACTTCTTTGGCTTGTCTGAACCTGGAGACGTGACGAACGTACGAGCCGAACGCGCGCTCGCTCAAAGCGACACGCGTCATCAGGGAAATTTCGGGATCGTTTTCGATACCGAAAAACTGGTCGACAGGTCGTTCATGGGTCACCTGGTGAACAACTGGACTATCGGTGTAGTCGGTCAGCTGCAATCGGGCCGGCCTTATCCGGTATCGACTGGAGATGTACCGTTCGCGACATCGGCATTCTTCGGTGCTGGTTCGGAGAGCCAACAGAGGCCGAATGTTCTTCCCGATGGCACTTTGGTTTCGACGAATATTGCATCCGCGTTTGGAAGCAATCTCCTGGTGAGCCAGGCGGGTCGAGGTGTGTGCAACTGTCCGCAGACTACATTCCTGGCGCCTGCGGATGCGGATCCTCGCGGGTCGATTGATAGTTTCACTGGAGACCTGGTGGACTTCCAGTTTGTCAACGGCAATCTGGTTCGAAACGCCGGTCACAGTGATCCTTATTACAGATTCGACATGTCCTTCACCAAGGCATTTCACATTCGCGAGCAGATGCGGCTCGAATTCAAAGCGGATGTGTTCAACATCTTCAACCACACTCTGTTTTTCCTGTTCAACGGGAACGATGTGTTGAGCCTGATGGCGCCGTCGGCCGATCCGAATTGCCGGCTCTGTCTCAACGCGCACACGGGTCGTTATATCGGAGCAGATGGCAGAGAGTTGAAGATCCAGGATCTGCAGAACGGGCGCGTGAGTCGCGATTTGCAGAATCCGATCTTTGGACCAGCGGGAGGGCCCGGGCTGGGAGATCCGACTGGCACAGATATCACACGAACGGTTCAACTGTCCGTCCGATTCCGTTGGTAGGCAGTTAGTATCGCGTCATTGCAGTTCTTCAGGTGAGCTCATTGAGCTCACCTTTTTTATTGGCTGGAGATGGGTTCTGGGGATGCCAGTGGCGGGGTAAACGCCAGAAGATGTATGCGTTAGCGGCGGCGCTCACTTTCATAATTTTGGAATAAAATCCAGAATTTCATACGAAATTGCGATTCATCGCGGCGGGGGAGGCGCATGAGCTGAGCTAAACCTAAGAAAACAAGGATGGTTAGAGGTTTAACGTCGGTTGAATCCGCTTGGAATATTCTTTGCGATACTTTATACCGCCTCAACGCAATCGATTTTAATCGTCTCTGATTTGGATTGATTGTATCTAGTTAGTCTCTGAGTTTTCCAAAAAGCAGGCCGTGGCACTCGCGGTGGAAAAATCAAACCGGAACATCTTCTATGGTCAAGCCATACGGCAGGTTCTCCTCACCATAATGCAGATCGCTTACTGGCGGAAAGCGGTAATCCAAGAATCGAGTTGTAATTCAGGTGCCGGGTCGAGTTACTCGGATCGGTCGCCCAAACCTTTGTAATAGCTGCGTTGAACAAAAAATTCAATTAGGAGGACGCACATGAAACGTTTCAAGCTTCGAAGCGCTGCTTCATCGGCGATGACCGTACTGATGTTGATTGCTTCAATCGCCGCGCCTTTGCCAACGTTTGCACAAACCGCGAACTCGGGTGTGATCACCGGTGTAGTAAAAGATCCGTCTGGCGCCGTTGTACCCGGTGCGACGGTTAAAGCGATCAACAAAGCGACCGGTGTTGAGCGAAAAACTACAACCAGCGACTCGGGGGTTTATGAACTGACCCAAATGGTCCCTGCCGACTATCGTGTTGAAGTCGAGGGAAAGGGCTTCTCGAAATTCATCGCTGATCCGGTCACCGTTAACGTGCTTCAGCGCACGACTCTCGACGCCGACCTAAGAGCAGCCGGCGCCGCTGAGCAAGTCACAGTCACAGCGGAAGGCGCGGCGCTGGTCGAAACCGGCAAGACCGACGTCGGAGGTGTCATCAATCAAAAGCAGCTCGAAAGCCTGCCGGTCAACGGGCGATCATTCGCCTCACTAGCGG
>Ga0075425_100002983_pt1 | contig 17066 bp, 17 predicted proteins | sample SoiMethybrSBSTD4_FD_75300 | JGI IMG/M metagenome (GOLD analysis project Ga0075425, IMG submission 75300) | Bulk soil microbial communities from a Populus tree surrounding site in Tennessee, USA - Soil MetaG P. TD hybrid SBSTD4 | ecosystem: Environmental > Terrestrial > Soil > Tree plantation... | reverse complement strand
GGGGGCATGCGCCGCCGGTGGACGCCAACCCGGCGCGGCGGTGGATCGAGGCTAAGAAGATGTTCGCCAGACGTTCCTGAGGGCGAAGTAGGCCGGTTTGGGGGAGTTGCCCGAAGACACCACCCCGAAGTGAGATTGCACATCGGTGACGGGGCCACGGTCGTCGCGTATGTCGTACCAGTAGAACCCCCCCGCCCAGGGAAAGCTCTTCCATAGTTGGGCTTCCCGGGCGGCGAGGCCAGCCTGCTGGGCCGGCGAGACGCAGACGTAGGCGGCGCCCGGGACGCAGGTGGGTGCACCCGTCTCGGTGACCCAGATCCGCTTGCCCGCATCTCCGTAGATGTCCATGAGCGAGCGCAGCGACACTGGCGTGCTCGCCATCTGCGACCAGGCCGAACAGCGGTTGTAGGCCAGCATGTCGGCGGCGGTTGCGCCACGCCAGTAGTTGTAGGGGTGCCACGCCACGGCGTCGAAGTAGCCGTGGACGCCAGCGGCGTAGAGGGCCTGCAGGTAGTTGAGCCCGTTCCAGGCGGTGTTGTCGTGGCCTGGGCCGTCGCGGCCGCTGCAGGCGATGTCGTTGTAGCCGCCGATCGAGGCCAGGCCTCCGATCAGGACAGTCATCGCCGGGTCCACCCGCTTGATGCTGGTGTAGGCGGCCTTGACCATCGCCGTGTACACCGGGGGGCTGGGAACCTCGTTGCCCCAGAAACGGCTGATGTTCTCCTCGTTCCACAACTCGATGCCGGCTGGCGGGTACCGGGGCAGGTGCGGATGCTCCTGCCAGAACGTGCCGCCGCCGCCATAGCGCGCCGCGACCGCAGCCGCGAAGGCCCCGTAGGCGGCCGGCTGGTGGGGCGGCAGCCAGGACCAGTCGCCGCGCGACGTGGACGCACCGCTGGCCCACGCGGGGGTGGAGTCGACAATCATCAGCACGTTCAGATGATGCAAGGCTGCCTGGGTGACGATCTCGTCGGGCCCAGACCAGTTGAACCGAGCCCGGGTGGCCTCGACCGACGCCCAACTGACGTCGGCACGCAGGCTAGTGGCCGCGCCATCCTCGATGAGTCCGACATAGCGGGCCGGGTTCGGTTGGCCGAGCACATGGGCGGAATAGCCGACAGGGCCGCGTGGAGCGGAAATGCGGCGCTGACCGGGCAGCCCTCCGAGCAACCATATGCCCACGCTGATCAGCAGGCCGACAGCCACCACCGTGAGGAGCCGCATCTTGGCCATGCGGCGAATGTAGCGGTCTAACGGCCGAACGGCTGACTGCGCCCGTGCAGCTCGGGTCCGCGCTGGAGCCGCTCGCGCACCGCGTCCAGCCAGCCGGGCCGGGAGCCGGGGCTCTCCAGCCACCAGGTGGCTCCCGCATCGCGGTAGCCGGGCAGGCGGGCGGCTACCCGCCCGGCGGAGTCGAGCTCACCCCATACGGCGATGTCGAAATCGGCAGTGGTCCCCCGCAGGCCCGCGATCTTGTCGCGAACGGCACCGATCTCACCGACGGTGGCCCGGTCTCCCGGGCGCCCGGGGTGGATGGGAACGAACCCGTCCCAGCGGGCGGCCCGGGCCACCGGCCCGCTGGGCGGATGCGCCCCGGCCACCCAGCGGGCGGCCCGGGCCACGAGGCCGCCCGCTGGAAAGACTCCGCCGACCCAGATGGGTACCCGGGGTCGCTGCACCGGACTGGGTGAGAAACGGACCGGGCCGACCGTGAAGTGCTTGCCCTGATGCGAGAAGGGCTGCCCGGTCCACAGCCCCGCCAGGACTTCCAGTCCTTCGTCGAGGAGCTCCGCCCGGACGCGGGCCCCGGCCGGCTCGCCGAACAGCCCGAACTCGGCGCGGGCGGGAGCGCCGAGGCCCACACCGAGGATGACCCGCCCACCACTGAGCAGGTCCAGCGTGGTCACCTCCTTGGCCAGCTTCCACGGCCGCCGCCGGGCGACCGGGGTGATCATCGTGCCCAGTTTGATCCGTGACGTGCGGGCCGCCACCACGGCGAGGACCTGCCACGGATCCACGATGGGCGGCCCCTCCCCGCTGTCGGAGTGGACCAGGTGATCCCAGAGGAAGTACCCGTCAAGCCCGGCCCGCTCGGCGCCGATTCCCAGCCGGACGAGATCAGCCGGGTCGTCGGCGAAGCAGGGCACCGCCAGCCCGCGCCGCAGGCCAGCCCGGTCCGCCGGGTCGCGATGATCAGCCACGAGGGGACTGTACCTCTCGGACGGGCGGTCGCCGCCGCCGGGCGTTATGCCCGAATGGTGTGAGTCCTGGGGCCAGGCGCACCCGCCTTGTCCGCAACGAGATCGCCCTGGTCAGCTGGCGAATGGCTGCTGCCGTACCAGCGCGTGCGCGGGCGCGGCGTTGCATCCCCACCCCTCCCATATTCGTGGGGGCTGGTGGTCATGCATTTGGCTGAGGAACTCTTGGACGCGGCAGGGCACAGTGGGCGTATGGATCCGGTCCGGTTGCTGCTCATCGATGATCATCTGATGGTCACCGAGGCGCTGGCGTCCCGGCTGACCGAAGCGGCGGACATCTGGGTGGCCGGGCGATGTACCACAATCGACCCCCGCCTGCTGGACATCGCCCGGAGGGCGCGGCCGGATGTCATCACGATCGAGGTGGAGCCGCTTGGTCCGGCCATCGGCGAGATGCTGCGGCGGCTGGTGGCCACCAGGCCCGAGGCTCACGTGGTCGTCCTGAGCTCCGACCACACCACGGCACACGCGGTGGAAGCGGCCCGGGCCGGGGTATCCGCCTGGGTGGCCAAGGAGCAGGATGCCGCCGTGCTCGAAACTGTGATACGCGGTGTCGTCAGGGGCAGGTCCTGGTTCCCTCCCGAGATGCTGGGCGAGATCCTCCGGCGGCTCAGGGAGGACATCTGCCGGGCCCGGGAGCACAATGACCTGCTCAGCCTGCTCAGTCCCCGGGAACGCGACGTTCTGCTGCGCATGATGGAGGGCAAGCGCGGCCGGCAGATAGCCCAGGACCTGATGATCTCGCCCGATACCGTGCGGACCCACATACGTAATATTTTTTCAAAGTTGGACGTGCACAGCCGTCTCGAAGCCGTTCGCATGGCCCGGGCGGCCGGGCTGCGCCAGCCGGAGCAGCCGGCCTGACCCGCACCAGATCCGCGCTCGTGACCTGCGGCAGGTGACGTAGGGTACCTAGTCCATTCGTACGGCGTTGACGGTGAACCGGCCTAGTCTCACTCTCGGCTGACTATGCACTACTGACGGTTCCGTGTTTAAGGTGAGCCGGTGGGGGTGAGTTAGGGACCAGTGTGCCACCTGAGCGAACTAGGCGGATTTGCGATCGGTACGCTCACGGTAGTGGAGTGTCATGGGGAGAACGCTGCCCGGCGTTCGGGGATGGCGATGGAGCCTGCTCAGGACCGGCGTAGGGGACCTGGCCGCCGACTGGCGGACCGGGGGCCGCAGGGTTACGATCCGCTCGCAGTCCCCGGCCTGCTGCACGACCTGGGGCATCAGGTGACGACGTTGTCGTACCTGGTGGAGGCGGTGCGCGGGGAGGCCGGTCTGCCGGGGGATGCCCGGTGGCGACTGGAGCTCCTGGCCAGGGAGATGTCCCGGCTGCTCGACCTCGTCGCGGGTGAGTTCGCTGGTGCGCCTTCCGCAGCGGAGGTCAGCCCGTTCGAGCTGAGATCGCTGGCCCTCCAGGTCGCGCAGGTGGTGGGCGTCAGGCACACGGCGTCGGTGGTAGTACCGCCCGGGCCTGATTTAACTATTAAGGCGAATCCTGTACTGCTATGGCGGGTGCTGACGAACGTGGTTGAAAATGCCGCCCGCGCTACCGGGCCCGGGGGCAGGGTAGAGATCAGGTTCCGAGATCAGCAAGGGCCGGTCATCGATGTGGCCGACGACGGTCCTGGTTTCGGCCAGGGCCCAGCTGGCAGTGGATTCCTCGGCCTTTCCGTGGTCACATCTCTCCTCAATGGCTGCGGGGGTTCCCTGGAGGTGCAGTCACCGCACACCGGGGGCACCCTGGTCAGCATCCGGCTTCCAGCAGCCGGCAGCGGGGGGGCAGAGGGGGGGAAGGAGGATCCGGAAAGGAGTTCGTTATAACCAGCCTGGTTATCAGCGATGATCACGGTGTCTTTCTCGATGCCATGTCCACGGTGCTCAGTCAGCATGGCTACACCGTCGTTGTGTCACGCACGATCACAGGGACGCTGAAGGCGGTGCGGCAGGGGAAACCGGACGTTTGCCTCTTGGACCGCTACTTCGCCGGGACCGACAGCATGGATGTGGTCGCCGATTTGCTCGACGCCAGCCCGGACACGAAGATCTTGGTGCTCAGCGCTGACCCCGGCATCGATGGGGTCCTCCGTGCGCTGCAGTCCGGGGCGGCCGGGTACCTGCACAAGACGAGGGGGATCGCAGCCGTCACCACTGCTATCGACCGAGTACGACGTGGTGAAGTGGTGGTAGACGTGCCCAAGGCCATGCCCGGGCAGCGGCCGCAGTCGCGGGACGGCCCGCGCCGGCTCGCCGGCTACCTCACCTCCCGGGAGCGGGATTGCCTTGGCTTCCTGGTCGATGGGCTTGATACCTCGGCCATAGCCGCCAAGCTGGGTGTCGGGCAGGCCACCGTGCGCACCCACATCCAGTCCGTACTTACCAAGCTCGGCGTGCACTCGCGGCTGGAGGCGGCGTCGCTGGCGGTCCGTTACGGGTTGCTCGGCCCCGAGCGATCCGGATTGACCCCGGAGGTCTGGTAAGGCGGCCTGCCAGTGTTGCACCATGCTGAGCTCGCCAGCACCGCCGCGGCCGGGGCCGCGCCGGATTCACTTCACCAAGCCGAGATAGACCACGCTGGCGAGGCCGACCACGATGCAGTAGATCCCGAACGGGGTCAGCGTCCGGGTGCGGAAGTACTTGACCAGGAAGCGGACTGACAGGTAGGCGCCGACGCCCGACAGGACGCTGCCCACCAGGATCTGGCCCTGGATGCCCTTCCCCAGCGGGCCCGTCAGGTCGGGCACCTTGAGCACGCCAGCGGCCAGGATGACCGGGGTGGCGAGCAGGAAGGCGAACCGGGCGGCGTCTTCCCGGGACAGCCCGCGGAACATGCCCGCCACCATCGCGACCCCGTCGCGGCTGATGCCGGCCAGCAGCGCCAGGATCTGCGCCGTGCCGATGATGAGAGCCGACAGGTACCCCTGCGTCGACAGCCGCTGGTCGGACTGGATCCCCTGCTCGTACTCGGCCTCGCGCTCGGCCTGGTGGCCGGCCGCGTGCCGGGCCGTGCCCGTCCGCCGCCCTCCGCCCACGGCCACCAGTTCCCGCTCCTGCGCGATCTCCTCGTCCGCCCGCAGCGACGCCTTCCGGCGGAAGAACTCCCCGGCCAGCAGGATCAGGCCGTTGATGACCAGGAAGATCGCGGCCCGGATGGGCTTGCCGAACAGCACCCGGAACTCGTGCTCGAACACGAGCCCGACGAGCCCGACCGGGATCGTCGCCAGGATGATCATCCAGGCGAGCCGCTGGTCGGCCGTCTGCAGCTGCCACCTGCCGGTGCCCGCCGCCGGCTGGATGAACTGGCGGAGCGAGGAGAAGAACCCCTTGATGATCCGGACCCAGTCCCGCCAGAAGTAGATGAGCAGGGCGATCGCGGTGGCGACGTGCAGCCCGACGATGAAGGCCAGGTACGGCGATTCGGACGCGGCGACGTTGAGATCGGTGGCCCAGCTGCCACCCACGATGGCGGGGAGCAAGACGTTGTGCCCGAGGCTGGAGATCGGGAACAGTTCGGTGACGCCCTGGATCAGGCCGACAACCGCAGCCTCAAGGTATGTCAGGTGGGTCATTGCGGCCTTTCAACGCTGTGGGTCCTGGCCCGCGCGCTGTCACTGCGAGGGGGTCTGGACCGGCGCGCAGGACACATGCTACGGACTCCGGGACGCTGCTAGCCAATCTCCGGGGAAACCGTTCCCCAAAAAGGGTTAAGCGGGCCCCGCGCACGGCTGGGCGTCGTGACGCGGGGCGCCGGGTGATCTTGGTGCCGACACAGACCAGCGAACGGTACCTGCGGCCCACCACGCGCTCCGTCAGCGGGGATCAGCGCGTTGTCGGTGATCTTCAATCTTCTCTGGGGAGTCGGCCAGTTCCTTGACCTGGGCTCTGGAGTTGTGTGCGAGCGATGAGTGCGCGCCCGTCGGCGGTGGCGGCCCGTCCTCGGTGCGGCTGCGCACGGCTGTGCTGGGGCGCCGGTGACCGGATCCGCGCGCCGGGCCAACTCCATGGCGTTACGTCGCCGTTACCGCCTAGTCATTTATTGGAAAGGTTTCGTTCACCCCTCCTTTAACTTGGCCCAGGGCGCCTGATATGGTCTTTGCACAGCCACGAGGGGACCGTGGCGTCGGGGAGCACAGCTACGAGGGGATCGTGGCGGCGGGGAGAGGGGACTCCAGCATTGATATCTGGCCCGCTCGGTTACCCGCTCGAGCCGGGCCACGAAGCAGCATCGCTGTACACAGCGCCAGAGGATAGGCGCGCGGCTCTTGATAACTTGCGCCTTGTAGGTTGCGCACCGGATGCCTCGGAGACTGACCGTCTCCAGGAGATCTGCCATGATATGCGGCAGCCGGTGGCAGGTATCATGGCTCTCGCCGAGGCCGCCCTGAGTAACGCCGAGATTACACTAGGTGTTCGGAACCGGCTGGGGCAGATCCGGGATCAGGCGGAGTGGCTCAGCGAGTTGCTCCGTGACCTCATTGAGCCGCCTGCGACCGGAACCGCACAAGGTAAATCTCACGACCTCGTCCATCTTGCCTCCGAAGTGGTTGAGATGGAGATGGCTACATACCCGGGTGACCTCTCTTTGCAGTGGAGCGGTGGCGATATGTGCGTGGCCGGGAATGGAGTCGAACTCCGCCGCGCAATCGTCAACCTGCTGAGCAACGCGACCCGCGCGGCTGGCCCTGGCGGGAAGGTGCTCGTCCAGTTGCGCCGCGCCGCCGAGCACGTGGTGCTGACCGTCGACGACTCCGGCCCCGGGTTCGGGCTGATCCACCGGGGCGTCGGCCTGGGACTGCTTGCAGTGGCGCGCGGCCTGAAGAGTTACGGAGGGAACTTGGAGTACAGCCGGAGCCAGATGGGGGGAGTCAGGGCGATCCTCGCGCTGCGGGCCTCCGATACTCCAGCGTGAGGCCCGATGATGGGTCTCGTAGCCTGCGACGAGCAGCCCGCTACTTCGCCGGGTCGACGACGGCACCCTGATGGCAGGCAGGGCGGTTTACGTTTCCTTTAGCGCCGCTTGGGTAGCCGTAACAGGGTCTGCAGGGGTCGCATGGTGAGGGGAAGACAAGGTCCACCCGCGTGAAATGGGGGAATGCGGTGAGACGGGGGATTACAGCATTGATGAGTCGCCAGTTCGGCTTGGCGCTCGAGCCCGGTCGGCAAGTGGCATCGGTGATCGCCGAGTCGCGTAGCGGAGGTGCTCACGCGGTGTTAACGACTGGTGACAAAGGCCCTGGGTTCAGGAAGATCCGCCTGGGCATCGGCCCTGGTCCGCGTGCCGCGGCCGGGGGCCTGCAGACCTGCGGGGAACGCATCGAGTACAGCCGTAGCCGACTGGGGAGCATGCTGGCGATCCTTGTGCTGCGCGCCTCCCACGGCGACTATCTGGAGGAGCGATGCGTCTCGTATTGTGCGACGATCACCGGATTCTGATTGAATCCCTCGCGGTCGCCCTCCAGGCGCGGGGGCACGATGTGCGGGCGGCGGTGACGACTCCGGAAGAATGCGTTAGAGCGGTCGCCGAGCACCACCCTGATGTGTGCCTGCTGGACCTTTACCTGCCGGAGCGAGAGAACGGGCTGCAGGCGGCGCAGGTCATTCGGAGGAGCCATCCTGACACGCTGATCCTGATTATGTCAGGCGTGGCCGATCCGTTGATCCTTTCCAGGGCGATCGACATCGGTGTCGCCGGGATTGTCCGCAAGGACCAGACCGTGGACAAGATCGAGGCTGCGCTCCAGCAGGTGGTTGGCGGGGAGTCCGTGTTCCAGACGGGCCTGGTGCGCGACATCGTGCGGCATCTGGCTTCGGAGCCTTCCAAGGAACCGTGGCACTACCTCACAGCGCGGGAAGAAGAGGTGCTCCGCCGGATCGTCGCCGGCGAAAGTACCAAGCAGATGTCGCGGTCGATGTGCATCGCGGCCAGCACGGTTCGGACCTATGCGCAGAACGTACTAACCAAGCTCGGCGCACACTCACGATTGGAGGCTGCTGCGATCGCAGTACGGGCTCGGCTAGTAGACGAGTTTCCAGGTGAGACCGCACTCCCCTATAAGTCGTAGGCGTACACAGACATCGTTGGGTGCCGCGGTGTGCACTAAGAGGGCACTCTGAGAGCATGGCCCAGATCAGTTTGGTAGTGATAGACGGTCAGCGCACATTCGCTGACGCTCTCGCTGAGCGGCTCTCGGCCGAGGCCGGCCTGCTGGTGATGGCCGCCGCCGAGTCGGTGGCGCCAGTCAGGAGGCTGCTGGTCGGCCGTCACGTCGACGTCGCGCTGCTGGATGCCGAGTTGCCCGAAGCCTTCCACTTCGCCACCGAGATGGCCTGCGCCTGCGATGCCGCTCCGCATCCGGTCCGGGTGATCATGCTCGGGACGGTGCCGGAGGCCACACGCATCGTGGAGGCGCTACGCGCCGGGATCGCCGGATGGGTCCAGAAAGGCGAGTCGATCCAGAAGCTGCTGGAGGCCATCCGGGGCGTGATCCGCGGCGAAACATGGCTACCGGCTGCTGCGGTAGGCCCCGTCCTGCGGCTGCTCCTCGACGGGAGCGACCGGCAGCCTGCGCCCGGAACGTACCCACTAGCGGCTCTCACCGCCCGGGAGCGAGAGGTGCTGTCATATCTGGCCCAGGGCATGCGCCGGCGTGAGGTCGCTGAGCATATGCACCTTTCCCCGAATACCGTCCGCAGCCACATGCAGAACCTGATGGGAAAGCTGGAAGTCCACACCACTTTGGAGGCCGTCGCCCTGGCCCGCCGAGCACAGCTCCGTGGCACGCCAGTGAAGGTGGCGTCCTGGTCCTAAGTCGGCATCATGTGAGCAGTAAGCGGCTCTGCGGTGTCGGTCCAGTGGAAGAGCCGCCCGGAAGCGGCAGGCGGCGCATCTGCAGTGATCTCAATCCATGTCCTGCGGGCCCGGGTTCCGCCCCAGGGCGCCGTCGACCAGGTGCCGCTATTGAGGTAGCACGCGTCGGTCCCCAGCGGCAATCGCATCGCGGCGTGTGTGTGGCCGAACGCGTAGAAGGGTACAGCAAGCTGGTTCCGGGCCATCAGGTCATGTACGGCGGCGGCGGCGGCGGGCAGGTAACCCGGGCGGCCGTCGCGCCGTAGTCGCGTGCTGACCAGGCGGCGCCCGGTCCCCAACAGCGAGAAGCTGGCCAGGTGGTGCAATTCCGTCACCACACTCTCCGGGAGTCCGATCTCGTCCGCGAACGCCGGAACCAGCCTGGCAAAGTACTCGGCGCGCGTGCGTGTCGGCGGGCCGCCGCGCAGCCCCGTCAGCGCATCCCGCCCCAGCCGGCCCGGTGCCGCCGAAAGGCGCCGCAGGTCGCCGAGCCACGCTGCGAGTGGGCGCTCAAGGCGTCCGCCCTTCTTCGCGTACGGGCACAATGGGCGAACGAACGTGTTGATGTCGTGGTGATGATGACCGTGTTCGGCGTAGAGCAGCCCGGGGATGTACAGAACCCACGGGTGGAAGCGGACCTGTGCCCCCAGCAGCGCGCATAGCCGTTCCTGTACTGCCGGGCGGATGAGCTCGGCGTCGTGATTCCCGGCCACGAAATCGGCCTGCGCTCCCGCGGCAAGCGCGGCCGACAGCGCCTCGATCACCGTGGGGTGGGCCGCGGCGATCCGGTCAAGCTGGGCGACCGCCTCGGTGTCGCTGCGGGCGAACAGGCCGGTACGCGTGCCGGTCACGGGGACCCGCAGGAAATCGAAGACGTCGCCCAGGAACACCAGGCGGCGCTGCGGGCGCCGGCTCAGCCAGCGGAGGAAGTCGCTGAACGCCTGGTCGTCGGCGAACTCGTCGCTGAATCCCGCACCCCAGGCCGCAGCGGAGGGGCCCCCGCCGAGGTGGAGATCGCTGACGATGGTGAGCGCAGGCTCGCTCACCGCAGCATGGCCATGAGCAGATTCAGCAGGATGCCGCCAGCCACGGCCCCGCTCAGGCAGCGAGTGCGGTAGACCACCACGCTGGTCAGTCCCGACAGGACGATCACCGGTCCAGCCGCGCTGAATCCCATCCATGCCACGGAGACGTAGGCGGACGCAATGAAGCAGACGGCCACCCCCATCGGGCCCGCAGCTTCGGCTGCGACCGGCTGCAGGACGCCGCGCCAGGCAAGTTCCCCGACCCCGCCGGCCAGCGCGAACAACGCCACCCCGGTCCACTTGGCGGCGTCCGGGTAGATCAGCGCGTGCGGGCCGGTATAGGCGACAGCGTCCGCGCCGAGCACACCGAGCCCGAGACCCGTTATCGCCACGGCCGTCTGTATGGCAAGCGGCCGCCATCCGGGGCCGGGCAGGCGCAGCAGCGGCCGCCGCTTCGATAGGAGCCAGCGGGCCTGGTAGGCGTATACGCCGGCCAGGCCCATAGGGAGTACCCACAGGGCGTTCGGGTCGAGCCTCAGGAACGGCAATGTGGGGGCGCTGAGCACGAGTAGCCGGTCCAGTGGCACCAGGCTGGCTACCGCGAGAAGCGCTACCAGCTGGCCGTCGGCGGGCCGCCGTGCGCTCACGAGCAGGGCAAGCTGGACGATCGCGAGGAAAATGACAGCGAAACAGACGGCGCCCCAGAACGCTCCAGCGACGCGGTACACCGCCTCCGAACCGCCCAAGGCGGCCGCCATGGCCAGGGCACCCATGAGCAGGCTTGTACGCGCCGCGCGGCGCGGGCTTGTGAGCACAGCTGACAGGGCCATGGCACTCACCCGTGAATCGTCAGGAAACGGAGCCCAGCGAGGAGAAGGAACAGGACCATGAGCGGAAAGACCGCGAGGCTCAAGACGTGCCTCGTTGCCGTCCTCTGCTGCCTGTGCTGTCCCGGCCGGGCCCGGATTATCTCCCGCTCCACGAGGAGGACCAGCAGCGCGACCATTGGCACGAAACCGACCGGCGCGATTTCCCGGAGCTTCAGTGGAACGCTGGCCAGCAGATAGGTCATGTCTCCCCCATTACGTTACGACGCGACCCGGGGTGGGACCAGATGAGCCCGGCCAGGCACAGCCAGAGCAACAGGCCGAACTCCAGATCCGGGGTCCACACACCCCCGTAGAAGAGGGCGAGGGAGGTAAGCGTTACGACGGCCAGGCTTAGCGGCGCAACCACAACCAGTTCGACGAAGCGGTCGCGCAGGCCCAGCACTCCGACCAGGCTCAGCCCTGGACATACGAGCACGAACCACAGCGCAAAGAGCATTCGCCAGGGTGCGCCGGCCCCAGTGGCGATCATTATTAGCAGGGTGGCCGCGGAGACGAGGACTATTCCGGGCCGCAGCCAATCAGTGACTGTTCCGGACCGCAACCAATCAGCGTTCATGCCTCACCCCGGCAGCCGTAGGTAGATCTTGGCATCGGGGTTCGAGTAGACGAGCAGGAAGTGTGGCGACTTCCGCAGCAGCTGCTCGAACCTTGCGAGGTAGCCCGGTGAAAGCAGGCCACCGAATGTCTCGGCGTATATGCGCTGCGAGCGGGTCAGTATTACGAACCCCGCCGGATTCCCGGGGCCTGGCCGCAGAGCTTGCGAGATCCGGCCCAGGGCCTGAGCAGGCGAGGGGGGGTGCTGCTCGCTGAGCATCGATGAGACCGACAGGTAGTGGTGCTGGTCATATCCTGTGTACTTCCACGGCAGGTACGACTGCTCAACCGCGAACGTGGAACCTGGCCGGGCCTGCCCGTAGGCGAACGCGATCGCAGCCCGCTCGCCTGGGGTGAAGTAGTCCACACGCTCGTTGCCGTACAGCGCCACCAGGCATGCGGCCAGCACGACCACGATGGTGAGGCCGAAGGCTGTGATGGCGGCATGGTCCCGGATCGCGGCGGGCAGGCGCGCCGGCGCTGTCGATGCTGATCGGCGGCCTGGCAGGAGCGCGGCCGTCGCGAAGAACGCCACGAACGGCAGCATGAAGAAGTAGATGCGCAGGAGCATCTCGCCGCCGTATGCCTGCATGCCGAAGAGGAGAAGCGGTGCCAGGCACAATGCGGCGGCCGCGTGATCGGCGTGCCCGCTCCGGAAGCGGCGGGCGGCGCCGAGCAGCGCGAGCAGCCACAGCCCTCCGCTGAGGAATAGCCGCTCCCTGATCACGAGCAAGTGCTGCGCGCTGCCGCTGATGCGCGCCGTGACATTGGCCGTGGCCGCTTGGGTGATGTCCCCGACGCCACCGAGCAAATGGCCCAGGTGCCCGGAGATGTAGCCACGCGCGACGAAGGTAATCCACAGTGTGAGTATTACCGCCATCACCAGCGGAAGCCCGCGTGCGGTGCACTCCCCGATGAGGACCAGCGCTGTCACGCCGAGGAGGATCGCGAACGGCGTGAGCTGATGGCTCGCCACGGTGGCGAAATAGAGAAGCACGACCAGCATGATGACGGCTGCGGTCGGCCAGCGGCTGATTACGGGGTGCGGCACCTCAGCCGCGCGGACCCGCAGCAGCGTGCGGAGCCGGCGCGTCAGCCGTCCGCCCCAGTCGAGGTCAGTCCCGTGTGGCCGGAAGTAGGTGAGCAGCAACCCCAGGATCGTCAGGTAGAAGAGATAGCCAAAGGCCTGGGGTGACAGGTAGTCCTGATTGATCCAGTTGGCTGCGTAGAACAACCAGATCATCCCCCATACCAGCCGGGGGTCGCGGGTCAGCGTCCGGGCCAAAAGCAGCAGCGGCGGGAGGAAGAGCAGGTTGAAGGCGACAGTGGCCCATGTGGCGAAGCTCAGCGCGGATGGCGCGCCTGCGAACTTGACCAGCGACGCCAACCCCATGAAGAAGCCGGGCCAGCTGAAGTAAGCGTCGATTCTCGTGTTGACGACCCTGGTCCGGATGAGGTTCTCGGTGATACCCGCGTGCCGGAACACTATGGGTCCGCTTGGCTCGTGGGTGATGAGTACGGGGAGCCCGTACAGCATGATCACCAGCAGCAGGACATGCACCACGAGCAGCCAGGTCAGCTGATCGGCGCGCTGCCAGCAGGCGATGAAGCCGAGGGTGAGCAGTCCGAATGCCAGCCACGTCTGCCATGGCAGCACAGAGATCAGGCCGAGATCGTTCATGGCGCGCGGGTTGATGCCCGGCAGCGACGCGGCCCAGACCGCGAGCGCGGCGACCGGCAGCAACAGGTACTGCCCCTGCTCCAGGATTACTGTGCGGCGCGACCTATGCTCCGCCGCCTCCAGGGTCGGCTGGGTTCCGGGGGGTGCGCTTACCACCGGGCCGTCCAGAGTCGCATTCCGGCCCAGCCGGAAATGACTATCTGGACGGCGACCCACGCGATCGCCATGCCCGAGAGGCCGTGTTCCACACCTGCTATCGCGGTCACGACGACGGCCGCCAGCCCACCGAGGACGCCGATGGCGATCGCCTCGCCCAGCCGTCCCCGTGCCCGGCACCTGGCGTAGTAGGCGCTGGTGAACGCCATGGGGACCACGCCGAGCAGCAGGATGCGCAGCGGGGTGGTGCCGGCCTTCGCGTACTCGGGGCCGAGCAGATCGAGAACCGGGGTGGCGAACAGCCAGAGCACGGCCGCGCCTCCACCGCCGAAGATCAGCGAGATCCTGAGCGCCTGGGTGGTGGCGCCCGACATGGCCTTCGGCCGGTGGGAGCCCTCGGCGAACAGCGCCACGCCGACCGAAAGGGGCGTGATGAAGACCACCCAGGCGCTCATCCAGATCACGTACCAGTACGCGTTCGCCTGGGGGGAGAGCAGCTCGGTCACCACGATTGGCAACACCAGGCCAGGCACGCGCTCGCACAGCGTGAGCGTGTGGTTGCCGATGCCGGTGGTTACCATGGCCGGGACCAGGCTGCGCACAAGCCGTGGCCGGTACAGGTAACCACCGCATGACTTCCGGAGCTGCCAGAGGCCGAAGGTGACGGTTCCCATGCCGCCCAGGACCCATGCCAGGAAGAGCTCCAGCCTGGACACGCCAACGCCGAGGGCGGGCAGCAGGGCCAGCGGGGCGAGCGTCAGCAGACCGCAGGCGACGTTACGCGTGACCACCTGGCCGCCGCGTTCCAGGCCCATAGAGATCTGGTCGAAGACGATCTGCGCGGTGCCGAATACCGACAGGGCGAGGAACGCGATCGCCCAGGCCGGATCGTGTGCCACGTGATCGAGCTGGGTGAACATGGAACGCGCGAAGAACAGGAATATCAGCGCGCTCCCAATCGCGCCGATCACGGCCGTGGAGAGCACGCTGTCGAGCAGCGGTGCCGGGTTATGGACGTGCCGGGGGTACAACTTGATAAAGGCCTGTCCCGTGCCCAGCTGGGCGAACTGTGTGCACAGCATCATCGCGGACACGACACCGGCCGTGAAGCCGACCTGTTCCGGCCGGGCCACGTGGGCGGCGACCAGCCAGAACAGGAAACCGAGGCCCAGGGAGGCCATCCGGCCGATGATCAAGCCGATCGCGTCGCCGGTCATCGCGCCCTTGCCCAGGACTCGGCGCGTCAGCCGCTCGGTTACCCCTGGCGGGACACTGGCCAGTTCGGCGATCATCGCCAGATAGTTGAAGAAGGCGAAGCAGAAATAGTAGGGGATCCATTGCGGGCGCAGCCGGGCCAGGCTGAGCGCTATGCCGCGGGCGGCCGCAGCGCCGGGCAAGGCCAGTAGCGGCGCACCCCGCCAGCCATGCTTGCGGATCATCTTGCCCAGGCCCCGCCCGTCCATGCGGAACTGCTCGTGGGCGAAGGCGAAGGAGTCGTCGCCGAACCGGTGAGTGACGATGGTTTGCTCCGAAACGCCGACGGATGCTCCCTCGCGCTGCAACCGCCAGCGCAACTCGATGTCCTCACCTGAGCTGAACTGGTGGTCGAAGCCGGTCCGGAGCAGCGTGTTCCGCTCGAAGATGGTGGCGACCAGGCCGAACCAGTTCTTGCTGCGGCCCCACCGATGATGCTGGGCCAGCGCGCGGCCCCAGTATCCCGGGCCGCCCACGCTGAGCAGGCCGGCCTGCAGCGCGGTGTAGCCCCCATCCGTGAACTCTTCCCGCAGGCGATGCAGGGCACCCTCGTGGAGCACCACGTCGGCGTCGATCAGGGCGACGTAAGGTGTTCCGGCCAGCTCGGCGCCGAGCTGGCGTGCGACCGGAAGGCCCCGCCCCTCGTCAGAGACCACAACGGCACCGTGCTGACGTGCGATCTCGACCGTGCGGTCGGTCGACTCTCCGTCCACAACGATGATCGCCCGTGGTTTTTCCCGCACCGCCGATTCCATGCAGGCCGGAAGCAGCCCTTCGGCGTTGCGCACCGGTATGACAACCGTCAGGTCCGCGAGCTGGACGTCGTCGCCGACGACGCTCATGACCCGCTCTCGGCGCGGACACCGAGCGGGGTGGTGACCGCCGCCAGTTGCTCGACGATGACATCGGAGGCATGGTCGGCGTCGTACGCGACCGGCACCTGAAGCAAGAAGGTGGGAACGTTCTGCAGCGCCTTGCCGAGGATCGTGGCCTTGTCGGCGAAAATATCCTGCAGCGGCACGAGCCCGGTCGCGCCAAGGAGATTGAGCACCTCGCGTGAGTGCACGGTCATCTCGATGTGGAAGTTGCCAAGCATCCGGGCGGCCATCGCGCTCTGGTGGAGTTCGCTCAACCGTGGCTCCGCGCCGTCGTACCGCTCGACATATACCGCGGCCGACAGCGGGGCGGACCGCACCATGGGGGAACCCCGGAGCGCCTCGTGCGGCGGGACCATCATGTGTTCAGGTGACCATTGCCGGACGGCGGCGGCCAGCCGCGGGTAGCGCACCACGAAAGGATGCACAACGGCGGTCAGCCGGCCGATGGGCCTGGACAGCCTCTTCGGCACCATCGGCTTGCGCATCCGGTGGAACAGGTGCGGGTAGATCGTGCGGTGGTGGGGCCTGATGAACATCGGCTTGGCGAACCCGAGTAGTTCCCCCTCGGCCGAGACGAAAGCCCAGTCGTCTCCCATGAAGCCGACTCCGGGGCACCGCATCAGCTTCGCGATCGTGCTTGTCTTGCCGACACCGCCAGCGGCCGGCAGCGCGACGCCGTCGCCGTCGATGCTGACGGTCGCGGCGTGGATCATGGCAATGCCCCGCTCGACCAGAATCCGGTCCAGCAGCGGAAGCACGGTGGTGAGAAGCTCCCCAGGACCGTTCAGCCGCATGCACGTGCCGTCGCGGATTATCTGCAGGGGCGGTGTACGCAAGCAGATCGCGCTGGGTGTATATGAGAAAGTGTCCTCGGCGTAAGCGGCCCCGTGGACCGGCTGCATTTCCCCGGTGACCGTGAGGTCGAACGGCCCATCGCTCTCGTCGGTCAGGAAATCGGCAAACATGGTGCGCAGCTGGGCGGCCGCCGGCGCGCTCCGGGCGACGCCCATCCGCACCCGGCCGTGGATGTCGAAAGACAGCCATCCGGGGTCCGCGACCGGGTTCTTTGTCATGGGGCCACTATGTGTGGCCGGGTCATGGACGTGGCACGCCTGTAAGTACGAGAGGGACTACGCAAATCGAGGGATCGGCGGAGGGGAGATCCCCCGCCGGCGCCATGACGTGCATGTTCTTCGGTTTGCCGGCGTGCCGCTAGATGCCGTGGTGACCGGCCGGGCGCAGGCGGGAGCGCCCGGCGACCAGCAGGCAGCGGTCGCGGGAGGTCGCAGCGTCCGCCGCCCGGTGCGGTCGCCAGCGCCGTGCTAGCCCGCCGCTGAGCGGACGGCGATGGCCGATCCCATCTGGTTGACGGATGTGCCCGACGACGAGCTGACGGTGGCATTCCCGACGCCGGTCGCAGCGTTGGATGACAGCGCAAGTGCGTTCATCTCGATGGCGGCGTTGGATGTCCCGGAGA
>Ga0075425_100002981_pt1 | contig 17070 bp, 17 predicted proteins | sample SoiMethybrSBSTD4_FD_75300 | JGI IMG/M metagenome (GOLD analysis project Ga0075425, IMG submission 75300) | Bulk soil microbial communities from a Populus tree surrounding site in Tennessee, USA - Soil MetaG P. TD hybrid SBSTD4 | ecosystem: Environmental > Terrestrial > Soil > Tree plantation... | reverse complement strand
CGCGATGGACGGCGTCAGCATCGCGTTCCTCTTCGTCGTGTTCGGCACGCTGATTCGCAAACGCATGCTAGCGATGCTCGCGACGTACCTCGCCGCGGTCGCGGTGATGCTCCGCGTTCCAGCGGACACGCCGCTGATGCAGATCGCCTACGCGATGCTCGTCGCGATCATGATCCTCGGCGTCTATCGCATCGGCGGCGTGCTCGGCATCTTCGTGATGGCGATCGTCGGCAACAGCATCACGCTCGTGCCGACGACGCTCGACTTCTCGTCGTTCCACGCGGGCCGCTCGATGCTCGTGCTGCTGATTCCGGTCGCGCTCGCGGCGTGGATTCGTCATCGCGCTCAACGGACGCTCGGCGCTGGGAGAAGCGCGCGTCTGAGGCGGGGTCACATCTGGAAAACGAACTTCGCAGATACGCCCGGTAGACGCGAAGTTCGTTTTCCAGATGTGACCCCGCCTCCCCGTCCGTGTGTCATTCCAGGGGACACGCCGCTGATGCAGATCGCCTACGCGATGCTCGTCGCAATCATGATCCTCGGCGTCTACCGCATCGGCGGCGTGCTCGGCATCTTCGTGATGGCGATCGTCGGCAACAGCATCACGCTCGTGCCGACGACGCTCGACTTCGCATCGTTCCACGCGGGCCGCTCGATGCTCGTGCTGCTGATTCCGGTCGCGCTCGCGGCGTGGGGATTCGTCATCGCGCTCAACGGACGCTCGGCGCTGGGAGAAGCGCGTGCCTGAGCGGGGGCACATTTGGAAAACGAACTTCGCAGATACACCCGGTAGACGCGAAGTTCGTTTTCCAGATGTGACCCCGCCTCCCCGTCCGTGTTTCACGACGCCGTCTTCGCGAGCGTCATCTCCATGAACTTCACCCACGTCTTGCCGTTGTCGGGACGTGAGCTCGACATTCGCGACGCGCAGGCGCGGCAGTGACGAATGTCAGGGACGGCTCATGGAGCGCCGGCGTCTCGCCGGCCGTTCCGCCGGCTTCCAGCCGGCAAAGGAGAAACCGCCGGCTGGAAGCCGGCGGAACGGCCGCCTGGAAGGCGGCGCTCCAACGGCTCAGTGCGCGCCGACTGGCATGTCCAGCCGGCGGTAGCGCGTCGTGCCGGGGAGACACGACTTGTGCTCGACGTGGTGGAGGTACTCGTCGCGGAACTTTTTCACGCTCGAGATCACCGGGCCGATGGCCGCGTCGCCGAGGGCGCAGAGGGACTTGCCGCCGATGTTGTCGGCCATGTCGAGCAGCAGATCGGCGTCTTCCTTCCGGCCTTCGCCGCGCTCGAGGCGATCGAGCACCGACTCCATCCAGTTCGTTCCCTCGCGGCACGGCGTGCACTGGCCGCACGACTCGTGCGCGAAGAACTTCGCGAGGCGCCACACCGCGTCGACGATGCAGACCGTTTCGTCGAGGACGATGATGCCGGCGGATCCGAGCATCGAGCCGGCCTTCATGACCGCGTCGAAATTCAGCGGCAGATCGATCTCGTCGGGCTTGAGCATCGGTGCCGACGCGCCGCCGGGAATCACGGCCTTGAGCTTCCGGTCGCCGCTGATGCCGCCGCAGTGGTCGTAGATCAGTTCCTTCAGGGTGATCCCCATCGGGAACTCGTAGACGCCGGGCTTCTTCACTTTTCCGGAGACGCAGTAGAGCTTCGGACCGGTGTTCTTCGGGCTGCCGAACGACTTGAACCAGTCGGCGCCGTTTCTGACGATGTGCGGCACGCAGGCGAGCGTCTCGACGTTCTGCACGACCGTCGGGCCGCCGAACACGCCGACGACGGCGGGGAACGGCGGCTTCACGCGCGGCTGCCCGCGATGCCCTTCGACGGACTCGATCAGTCCCGTTTCCTCACCGCAGATGTAGGCCCCGGCGCCGCGATGGACGGTGATGTCGAAGTCGAAATTCGTTCCGAAGATGCCTTTGCCGAGGAAGCCGCGCTCGCGCGCCTCCTCCAGGGCTTTGATCAGCACCATCGCGCCGTAATGAAACTCGCCGCGGATGTAGATGTACGCCATCGGGTTCGATCCGATCGCGTACGCGGCGATGATCATCCCCTCGATGAGCAGGTGCGGGTCTTTCTCGATGATGACCCGGTCCTTGAACGTGCCCGGCTCCGCCTCGTCGGCGTTGCAAAGGAGGTAAGTCGGACGCGGCGCGTTGCGCGGGACGAACGACCATTTCATCCCGGTCGGGAAACCGGCTCCGCCGCGTCCGCGGAGCTCGGAGTCCTTCACGAGCTGGATGATCTCTTCCCACTTCATCCCGAGCGCCTTGCGCGCGGACTCGTAGCCTCCGCCGGCGACGTAGGTATCGATCGACGTCGAATTCGGCTTGTCGATGTTCGCGGTGAGAACTTTGATCGGATCCATTACGTGAGCTTTTCCAGCAGCGCGTCCATCTTCTCGACGCTCATGCTCTCGTGGTAGTCGTTGTTTACCTGCACGACCGGGGCGGTGCCGCAGGAGCCGAGGCATTCGACCTCGAGCACGGTGAAGCGGCCGTCCTTCGTCGTCTCGTGCGGATCCACGTGCAGACGCTCGCAGAGGTGCTCGTAGATGTCGTACGCGTTCGAGACCATGCAGCTCAGGTTCGTGCAGACGCGCAGCCGATACTTCCCGACCGGCTTCTGATCGTACATGTCGTAGAACGACACGACGCCGAAGACGGTCGCCGGCGAGAGCTCGAGCAGCTCACCGACGTAGTGCACGGCTTCCGGCGAGATCCACCCCCAGAGCTCCTGCACGAGGTGCAGCGTCGGCAGGAGCGCGGCTTCCTTCGTCGGATACCGCGTCAGGATGTGCTCGAACTTCTTCTTCGCCTCGGGCGGGAACTCGACGCGCTTCGCCGGATCGGCGAAACGCTCCTTCGAGTACGGATTGTCGGGATGGAGATCGGCCATCGGTTTACTTCCAGTCGAACGCTTTCTTCTTCCAGACGTAGATGTAGCCGACGGCCAGAAGAGCGATGAAGACGAGCATCTCGCCGAACACGAACCACGACACCGCGCCCGGCGTGCGGGTGGCGTCGCGATAGATCACGGCCCACGGATAGAGGAACGCCGCCTCGATGTCGAAGAGGATGAACAGCATCGCGATCTGGTAGAAGCGGACGTTCACGCGCTTGCGGTTCTCGTCGAGGAGAGGCACGCCGCTCTCGTACGGAGCGAGCTTCGACGGATTGCGCTGATGCTTGCCGACGAACCAGTTCAGCGAAAGGAACACCGCGCCGAACACGATGGCGACGGCGAGCATGATGAGAATGGGCAGGTAGCTCTGAGTCATAAAACGGGCGGAGTCTAAAACAACTTCGCCGCCGCGCGCAGCGTGGACGTCACGCGGCGTTGTTGGTGAGATAGGACATCGCGCTTTCGCGCGAGTCGAAGATCTTGAAGACGGTGTCGAGCTTGGTGATCTTGAGCAGGGCGAGGATGCGGTGCGAAGGCTTGACCAGCGCCATCTTGCGCTGCCGGTCCTCGAATTTCTGGAGGTAACCGATCAGCTCGCCGAGGCCGGTCGAGTCCATGTAGTTGATCGCTTCGAAGTTGATCATCACCGGACCGGTCTCGTCATTGAGGACCTTTTCGAGGTAGCTCGAGAACTCCCGCGCGCTCTCTCCCAGTTTGATGACGCCCTGGATGTCCAGGACGGTGACGTCGTTGACCCGGTTCTTGATGATGTTCATCCGGCGCGAAGTGTAATCAAAGGAGTGAGGTGCGTCTACCTGCGCTCGCGCCGCTCCGTCGCGGCGGCGCCGATGCGATTCGTGACCAGCGACACGAGCGTCAGAACCAGCGCGCCGACGATCGCCCAGCCGAAGCCGTCGACGTCGAGGCCCGGCACGAGCCACGCCGTCAGCTCGAGCATGATCGCGTTCAGGACCAGCAGGAACAGCCCGAGCGTGACGACCGTGAGAGGCAGCGTCAGCACGAACAGAATCGGACGGACGATCGCGTTCAGAAGCCCTAGCACGAGCGCCGCGATGGCCAAAGAAATCCACGAGCGGTAGTGAAAGTTCGGCACGACCGACACGACGACGAACAGCGCGACGGTGTTGAGCAGCCAGCGGATCAGGAGAGACATCGCGGGAGATTGTATGCAAGGAACTTGGAGTGCGGCGACCGCAGTCGCCGCTTTGCTTTGCGGCAGCCGCAGCTGCCGCGACTGCGGTCGCGGCAAGGCAAAGCGGCGACTGCGGTCGCCGCACTCCAAATCAGAGCCAGGTTTCCTGCACGCGGATCTCCCGCTTCGCCAGCTCGTCCATGAAGGGCTGCGGCGGGATGCAGCGCTCCTGCGGTTGCGCGCCTTTCTGCGTCGTCTGGCCGCGGGCCATCATCAGCGCGACGATCGATGCGGGGAAGGCGGTTGTGCGCATCATCGCGGAGAGACCGGTCTTCGGATCGTGGCGATCGATGATGTCGTAACGAAGGCGCTTGCCGCCGCCGCTCACTTCGACGCGCACGAGAACGACGTCCGGCTCGTCGTGCGGCAGGGTCTTCACGAGGAGATCGCCGAGCACGCGGCGCGGTTTCACGCGGACGCCGTCCACATCGATCGGATCGCTGCTGCAGAGTCCGAGGTCGATCATCGTTTTGAACTTCGCGCAGTGGCCGGGGAAGCGGATCGTTTTGTAGTCGAGCTCCTTCACCTTGCCAAGGAAGGTTTCGGGAAGCGTCGAGGTGCCGCCGGACGTCTGGAACGCTTCCATCGTGCCGAACGGCGGCGGGAACTCGAGCGATTCGACTTCGGTCATCGACGCGACGGTGGTGATCGTTCCGGCGCGGATCACGCGCGCCGGCTCGATGTACTCGTTGATGAGACCCTCGACCGAGAAGACCATCTGATAGTCGAGCGGCGGTTGCGGATTTTGCGGAAGACCGCCGACGCGGATGTGAATCTCGTCGATCGATTCGAATCGCGACGCGGCATGCGCGACGAGCACCGCGACCATGCCCGGCGCGAGGCCGCAGTCCGGAACCACGTTCACGTTCGCGGCTTTCGCCTGCGCGTCGAGGGCGAGCTCCGCGTCGACGACGTCGTTGTTGCCGCCGAGGTCGCAGAAGTTCGCGCCGGCTTCGATCGCGGCGCGCGCCAGTCGCTCGTTGAGCCAGTAATTCACGCAGCTGATCGCGGAGGCGTGCCCGCGCATCAGCGCGACGACAGCCGCGTGATCGTTGCAGTCGATCCGCGCCGCACGCACTTTCGCACCGACCCGCGACGCAATGTCCTGCGCCTTCGAGAGATCGACGTCCGCCACCGTGACTGCGGTGACGTCGGATTGAGCCGCGAGATCATGAGCCGCGCCGAGACCCATGCGGCCGGCGCCGAGGACGAGCATTTTCATAGTTGGTTGTCCGTTGGTCGGTTAGTCAGTTGGTCGGTTGGTCGGTGAAAAAAGCGCGGCGCATCCTAACCGACCAACCGACCAACGGACCAACTACCAACTACTACGCGAGGTACTGCCCGATGCTCGCCAGGAACGTCTTCACGTCGATCGGCTTCGAGATGTAGCCGTCGCAGCCGGCTTCGAGGAAGCGGTCCTTGTCGCCGCGCATGGCGTGCGCGGTGAGGGCGAGGATGGGGACCGTTTTCGTCCGCTCGTCGGCCTTCATCGCGCGGACGACGCTCAGGCCGTCCATGCCGGGGAGGTGAATGTCCATCAGGATCAGGTCGAGCGGAGGCGCCGTCGTGTCGCGCGTGATCGACAGCGCCTCCTCGCCGCTGGCCGCCTTGATGATGTCGAAGCCGCCCTCCTCGAGCAGGTACTCGACGAGCTGCATGTTCATGTCGTTGTCTTCGACGACGAGGATGCGGCGACTGCTCACGAACGGCCTTTCTGCGGGATCACCGGAGTCGCGGACGGCGGCCCCTCCGCGAAGAACTTCGGATCGCGATCGACCTTCGCCGCGGCGGCGAGTCGCGACACGGTATCCCGCGCGCGGTCCTGCTTCATCTTCTGCTCGATCGCCGGCCGCGCCTGTTCGAACGATTGCTCCGAGCGCTTGCCGACGAGGAAGATGTGCACGCCGTACGGACTGCGGATCGGATTGCTGATCTCCCCTTCCTTCATGCTCGCGATGAGAGGGGTCATCTGCGGTCCGAGCGCGTTCGCGGGAACGGCGCCGAGGTGGCCGCCCTGCGCGGCGCTTTGCGTGTCGTCGGATTCAGCGCGCGCGACCTGCTCGAAATTCGCGCCGCCGCGGAGCTTCGCCGCGAGCGCGGCGGCCTTCTGCATCGCCTGCTCGGGCGGGAGCGCCTGGCCGTTGCGCGCCGGGATCTGTCCGCCCTGATACGCGACGAGCACGTGGCTCAATTCGACGGTCGACATCTGCGCGCTCTGCTTCGCGTACTCCGCGCGCACTTCCTGCTCGGTCGGCGTCACGAGCCGATCGAGGGTCTTGTTCATCAGCGCTTCCATCCGCGCCGTCGCGACGACGGTCTTCACGTCGGACGACTCGTCGAGACCCATCTCGCGGCCCTTCTGCTCGATGACCTTCATCTGCACGAGCCGGTCGGCGAGCATCCGCCGCACGTTGCCGGACTGCGGTCCCATCACGATCGCGCGCTGATCCTCGGGGACCACCTGATCGACGAAGTGGTAGAACTCCTTTTCGGTGATCGGCTCGCCGTTGACGGTGAGCACGACCGGTGAATCGTCCTTCGGCTGGGTGACGTCCGCGGTCTTCGCCACCACCTCCGTGAACGGCTTCGTCTTCTGCATCTCGGGGAGCTTCGCCGTCGCGTGGAGACCGTAGGTCAGCCCCAGCACGGCAGCAATGCCGATCACTGCGATCGCTTCATCCTTCATTCTTCATCCTTCAACCTTTTTCGAGTATGCTCCGACCTTGTGAAATCTTTCACGGACTTCTCGTAAAGGTTTCATTCCGATCCCACTTGCCTGTCCGCCTCCGGGCGTTCAATCTGCATCCCTAAGCGAACTTATGGCTAAAGTTACCATCGACGGAATCGAAGTCGAAGTCCCGGAAGGGATCAACGCGATCGAGGCCGCCAAAGCGGCGGACATCCACGTCCCTCACTTCTGCTATCACCCCTCCCTCAGCGTCGTCGGCCAGTGCCGCATGTGTCTCGTCGAGGTCGAGGGGATGCCGAAGCTGCAGGCCGGGTGCGCCACTCCCGTCAAGGACGGGATGAAGATCAACGTCTGGAACGAGAAGGTCGACAAGGCCCGCAAGGGTCAGATGGAGTTCCTCCTCATCAATCACCCGCTGGATTGTCCGATCTGCGACAAGGCCGGCGAGTGTCCTCTGCAGGACTACTCCTTTAATTACGGCTCCGTCGCCTCGCGCTACGGCGAGTTCAAGCGCACGTATCCCGGCATGGATCGCACGCCGATCGGGCCGCACGTCGTGCAGAACATGAACCGCTGCATCCACTGCACGCGCTGCATCCGCTTCACCGCGGAGATCACGCAAACGGGCGAGCTCGGGTTCTTCAAGCGCGGCGCGTCGACGCAGGTCGGCGTCTATCCGGGCGTGCCTCTCGACAACTGGATGAGCGCCTGCGTCACCGACATCTGCCCGACCGGCGCGCTCACGACGCGCGAATTCCGATTCGAGTCGCGCGTCTGGAACCTCGACTCCGCGGAATCGGTCTGCAACGGCTGCGACGTCGGCTGCAACATCTTCATCGGACATCGGAACGGGCAGGTCTACCGCTATCGCCCGCGCGTGAATCCCGACGTCAACGATCACTGGCTGTGCGACTACGGCCGCTTCTCGTACGAGCGCTACGAAACGGATCGCGTCGTCGTTCCGAAGGTCCGCAACGACGACGACTACCTCGGCATCGCGGCATGGAGCGAGGCCATCGACGCGATCGAGAAGGCCCTGCGCGGTGCGAAGAGCATCGCCGCGATCTACTCCGCCGAGATGACGAACGAGGATGCGTGGATGGCGCGGAAGCTGTTCGACCGCGTCAACGCGAAGGGCTATCTCACCGTCGATCCGATCGGTCCGATCAAAATGAAATCGAAGACCGAGTGGCTCGAGGGAACGCAGGGCGCGCCGAACTATCGCGGCGTACAGGCGGTCATCGGCGAAGGCAACGACGTCGATGACCTGCTGAAGAACGGCGCGAACGTCGACGTCCTCTACATCACCGACGCGATGTTCAGCGACCGCGCGAAGGATCCCGCGGTGATCGCGAACCTGCGCAAGGCGAAGTTCCTCATCGTCCACTCGTGGGACGCGACGCATCCGCTCTGCGACGTCGCGGACGTGCTCATCCCCGGCGCGATTCATCCCGAGAAGGACGGCACGTTCACGAATCTCCAGGGCCGCGTGCAGCGCATCAATCAGGCGTATCCGCCGAAGGGACAGGCCGTGTCCGATCTCGAGGCGCTGCGCCGCGTCGGACAGCGTCTCTACCCCGATGCCGAGGAGTTCCGCAGCGGCGATGCGTTCGACGTGTTTGAAAGCGTTCGCGCGGACGTTTCGCAAATGGCGGAGGTCTCTGCGTAATGGCCTGGGACGCGACCGACATCGCGCTCTCGATCGTGAAGATTGCCATCGTGCTCTTCGTGATGCTCAACATCACGCCGGTGATGGCGTGGGTGGAGCGCCGCGGCAGCGCATTGATTCAGGATCGTCCCGGTCCGAATCGCGTCGGACCGTTCGGACTTCTGCAGGCCATCGCCGACGCGCTGAAGTTCATCCTCAAGGAAGACATCATCCCCGACCGCGCGCATCGCATGCTTTACACGCTGGCGCCCGCGTTCGGTCTACTCCCCGCGCTGACGACGATCGCCGTCGTGCCGTGGGGCCGCGGCTTCCGCATTCCGGAGATGACCATCGCCGGCCGCAAGCTGTTCGCGGGCGGCCGCTGGTTCGAGCCGATCGTCGCGGACGTGAACGTCGGCATCCTCGTGATCTTCGCGCTGGCGTCGCTCGGCGTGTACGGCATCGTCACCGCCGGATGGGCGTCGAACAACAAGTACTCGCTCTTCGGCGGCATTCGCGCGTCGGCGCAGATGATCTCGTACGAGCTCTCGCTGACGCTCGCCGCGGTCAGCGTTCTTCTCGTCGCCGGTTCGCTGAAGCTGACCGACGTCGTCTGGAAGCAGGCCGGCTACTTCGTCCTCTTCGACACCGTCAAAATCCCCGCGTGGAACGTCTTCTCGCCGGCGATGTGGCTCAGCTTCATCGTCTTCGTCGTCTCCGGATTCGCGGAGACGAACCGCCTGCCGTTCGACTTTGCGGAAGCGGAAGCGGAGCTCGTCGCGGGCTATCACACCGAATATTCGTCGATGAAGTTCGCGCTCTTCTTCATGGCCGAGTACATGGCCATGGGCACGATGTCCGCGGTCATCGCGACGCTGTTCCTCGGCGGCTGGGACATCCCCTGGTACCACGAGCCGCCGACGTTCCTCGGCTTCGCGCTGTCGGGTCTGTTCATGCTCCTGAAGTGCGCGTTCCTGATGTTCGTCTTCGTCTGGGTGCGCTGGACGATTCCTCGCCTTAAGTACGACATCCTGATGCGCCTCGGATGGAAGGTCTTCCTGCCGATGGCGATCGTGAACATCGTTCTCGTTGCGGCATTCATTGCAGGGGGCTGGATCTAATGGGTCGCACAGTCGCAAAGTCTCACAGTCTCACAGAGGATCTCCTGTGCGACTGTCCGACTGTCCGACTGTGAGACTTGGACGCTATGCAATTCGCGATCTTCTTCTTCTTCGCCGCTGTCGCCGTGATCTTCGCGCTGGTGGTCGTGCTGCACCGCAATCCGGTCGTCGGCGCGCTCTCGCTCGTGGCGTCGTTTTTCGCGCTGGCGGTCATGTACGTGCTGCTCGAGGCGCCGTTCCTCGCCGCGCTGCAGGTGATCGTCTACGCCGGCGCGATCATGGTGCTGTTCCTGTTCGTGATCATGCTGCTCAACCTGCAGCATCACCCCGAGACGCCCACGCGGCCGGTGCAGCAGTTCCTCGGATACACGACCAGCGCGGGCTTCGGCATCGCGCTCGTTTACTACCTGCTCAAGTACGCGGTCTTCGAGAAACTGCCCGAAGGACCGTTCCAGTCGGACGTGCGCGCGATCGGCATCACTCTGTTCGAGCGCTACATCTTCCCGTTCGAAATGGTGTCGATCCTGCTGCTCGCGGCGATCGTCGGCGCGCTGCTGCTCAGCGCGCGCAAGGGACTGCCGCCGAAGCATCCGCACGAGGTGGCGCCATGATTCCGACGCACTGGTTCCTGATCCTCAGCGCGATTCTCTTCACGATCGGCGTCTGCGGCGTGCTCACGCGCCGGAACGGCATCACGATCTTCATGTGCATCGAGCTGATGATCAACGCCGTGAACCTCACGTTCATCGCGTACGCGAGGCAGTTTCATCAGTTGCACGGCCTGCTGTTCGTCTTTTTCATCATGGCGGTCGCTGCCGCGGAAGCCGCGGTCGGCCTCGCCATCTTCATCTCGCTCTTCCATCACCGCGACACGATCGATGTGGACGAAGCGAATCTGATGCACTGGTAAAAACACGGCATGAGGCATGGGGTATGAGGCATGAGTAAGGTCAGCCGAGCGCAGCACTCATACCTCATGCCCCATGCCTCATGCCTCCACGCCGACATGGCGTAACCGTCGCATCCATACGAGCTCGAGTTAGGAGCTCAACACATGGATAAAACGGAAAAGCTCATTGACTGGGAAGAGAACGAGCGGACCGACCGGAACCGCAACGGCATCGATGACGACATCGAGCCGCCGGTGCCGGACGTCGCGGCAGGCTCTGCCAAGCTCGCTCACCGCCTGCGCAACGACAGCCTCGCCGATCCGGTGATTGCCGGCGGCGACGTCGACGCGCAGTGGGAGTCGGCGCAGTTCAGCGGCGACGAGTCGGCGGTCAGCAGCATGTCCACGCCGGGACAGACCGAGGTCGACGAGGTCGGCGCGGCGATGGGCGTGACGTATCAGGCGGATGAGGAGCTGAAGGCCGGCGAAAAGGAACGCAGTCGCGACACTCACCGATGGGAGCTCGATCCTGCTTCCAGCGACGACTGGCGCGATCGAAATCAACGTTAGGCAGATGCGGGGCTCCTCGCGTCTGCCATGAGAGACGCGAGGAGAACAAAGGATGAAGGATGAAGGATGAAGGATGAAGACGAAGGATGACCGCGGCGCTCGCCGCTTCATCCTTCATCCTTCATCCTTCATCCTTCTGACTCATCCTTCCGCACGATGCTCAATTACCTCTGGCTCATACCGATCACGCCCTTCGCCGGGTTCCTGCTGAACGGTCTGTTCGGCAAGCGCGCCGGCAAGGGATTCGTGACCGCGATCGCCATCCTCGCCTCGCTCGGCGCGGCGATCCTCGGCACGGTCGCGGTCATTCAGTACCACGCCGCCTATCCGCACGGCGACCGCCACATCGACTTCGTCTATCAGTGGTTCAGTTCGGGCGGCATCGGCACCGACATCGCCTTCCAGCTCGATCCGCTCTCCATCGTCATGCTGATGGTCGTCACGTGGATCGGCTTCCTCATCCACGTCTACTCCGTCGGCTACATGCATCACGAGGAGGGTTACTGGCGCTACTTCGCCTACCTCAACCTCTTCCTCGCGGCGATGCTGATCCTCATCCTCGGCAGCAGCTATCTGTTCATGTTCGTCGGATGGGAAGGCGTCGGTCTCTGCTCGTACCTGCTGATCGGCTTCTACTACGAGACGGATTACGCGCCCGCCGCCGGCAAGAAGGCGTTCGTCGTCAACCGCATCGGCGACTTCGGCTTCCTCATCGCGATGTTCCTGATGTTCGCGTACTTCGGCACGGTCGACTACGCGGGCGTGCAGCAGCGCGCGGTCGCGGGCGGACTCGATTCCTGGCTGCTTCCGGCGATCTGTCTGCTGATGTTCGTCGGCGCGTGCGGCAAGTCCGCGCAGATTCCGCTCTACGTCTGGCTGCCCGACGCCATGGCCGGTCCGACGCCGGTGTCCGCGCTCATCCACGCCGCGACGATGGTCACCGCCGGCGTCTACATGGTCGCGCGATCGAACGTCCTCTTCCGGCTCGCGCCGCAGGCGATGATGGTCGTCGCGATCATCGGCGGCCTCACCGCGCTCTTCGCCGCGACGATCGGTCTCCGTCAGTTCGACATCAAGAAAGTCCTCGCCTACTCGACGGTGTCGCAGCTCGGCTTCATGTTCATCGGCGTCGGCGTCGGCGCCTTCAGCGCGGGCGTTTTTCACCTCGTCACGCACGCATTCTTCAAAGCCTGCCTCTTCCTCGGATCCGGCTCCGTCATTCACGCGATGAGCGGCGAACAGGACATCCGGAAGATGGGCGGCCTGAAGAACAAGATCCCGCACACGTACCGCACGTTCGCCATCGCCACGTACGCGATCGCGGGCCTGCCGCTCGCAGCCGGCTTCTTCTCGAAGGACGAGATCCTCGTCAGCGCGTTCGCGACGCCGTACTTTCCGCTCGTCGGAAAGGTCGTGTGGGCGCTCGGCACCGTCGCGGCGTTCTGCACCGCGTTCTACATGTACCGGCTGGTCTACCTCACCTTCTTCGGAAGTTTCCGAGGAACGCACGAGCAGGAGCATCACCTGCATGAATCGCCGGCGTCGATGGTCGGACCGCTGTGGATTCTCGCCGCGCTCTCGATTTTCGGCGGATTGCTCTCGCTGCCGCACGAACTGTGGCACGGCTGGAGTCTCCACGCGTGGCTGCATCCGGTGATTCCGGAAGGCATCGGACGTGAGCTCGAGATCCCGTTCGCTACAGAGGCGACGATCGCGATCATCTCGACGGTCATCGCCATCGCGGGATGGTGGATCGCGCGCAGCCTCTACAAAGAGCGGCAGCTCGCGGCCGATCAGGCCTTCGAGCAGCGCAGCCCCGGCCTCGCGCGCGCGCTCGAGAACAAGTGGTACGTCGATGAGCTGTACGGCGCGATCATCGTCCGTCCGCTCGAAGGCCTGTCGACGTTCTTCTGGAAGGGCGTCGACGGCGTCATCGACGGCATCGCCGCGCTCCTCGGCTACGGCGTGCGCCTCTTCGGCGAAATCCTCCGCTTCTTCCAGACCGGCAACGTTCGCAACTACGCGCTGATGTTCTTCGCGGGCGTCATCGTGTTCATCGTCTTTTTTGGGTGATCGTCATGCTGAGGAGCAACGCGACGAAGCAACTCCAACTACGAAACGGTTTCGCATCTTGAGTTCCTTCGCTGCGCTCAGGATGACGAAGCGAAACGAGTGACTATGCCGATTCTCAGCACCATCCTCTGGCTGCCGATGGCCGCCGCGATTCTTTTGCTGGTGTTCCCGCGCTCCGCGGTGAACGCCATCAAGGGTCTTGCGCTCATCGCGTCCATCGTCACCTTCTTCTTCTCGCTCCTCCTCCTTCGCGGATGGGACGACGCGCAGGCGGGCTTTCAGTTCGCGGAGCGCATCCCCTGGATTCCGCAGTGGGGCATCAGCTACAGCCTCGGCGTCGACGGCATCTCGCTGTGGCTCGTTCTGCTGACGACGCTGCTGACGCCTTTGATTTTTCTCTCGCAGTGGGACGCGGTGAAGAAGCATCCGAAGGAGTACTTCATCTCCTTCCTGGTCATGGAGACGGCGATGATCGGCGCGTTCATCGCGAACGATCTGATCCTCTTCTACGTCTTCTTCGAGCTGATGCTCCTGCCGATGTACCTCGTCATCGGCGTGTGGGGCGGCGCGAATCGCATCTACGCGGCGATCAAGTTCTTCCTCTTCACGATCACCGGCTCGCTGCTGATGCTGCTCGCGATCCTCTATCTCGCGTTCCAGCACTCCCACCTGGGCGGCACGGTCACGTTCGACATCCTCGAGCTCTACGGCACGCAACTGACGCCGGCCGCGGCGGTGGCGATGTTCTTCGCGTTCTCGCTCGCCTTCGCGATCAAGGTGCCGCTCTTTCCGCTGCACACGTGGCTCCCCGACGCGCACGTCGAGGCCCCGACCGGCGGCTCGATCATCCTCGCCGGCGTCATGCTGAAGATGGGCACGTACGGATTCCTCCGATTCGTGCTGCCGTTCTTCCCCGACACGTCGCGCGCGTACGCGCCGCTGCTGATCACGCTCTCCGTGATCGGCATCATCTACGGCGCGCTCGTGGCGTGGGTGCAGCCCGACATGAAGAAGCTCGTGGCCTACTCCTCGGTCTCGCACCTCGGCTTCTGCGTGCTCGGCATCTTCGCGATGAACGAGACCGCCATCACCGGCTCGATTCTGCAGATGGTCAATCACGGACTCTCGACCGGCGCGCTCTTCCTTCTGGTCGGCGTCATCTACGAGCGCCGTCACACGCGTCTCCTCGCCGATTACGGCGGCCTCGGACGGACGATGCCGCTCTTCGCGACGCTGTTCGTGATCGCCGTGCTCTCTTCGGTCGGACTGCCCGGCCTCAACGGATTCATCGGCGAGTTCCTGATCCTCGCCGGTTCGTTCCAGGCATCGCCGGTCGCGGCGACGCTCGCCGCAACGGGAGTCATCCTCGCCGCGATCTATCTCCTCTGGCTCGTGCAGAAGGTTTTCTTCGGCCCGATCACGAATGACGCGAACCGCAAAGTGCGCGAGATCGCGTGGAACGAAGTCGCGGCGCTGGTGCCGATCGTCGTGCTGATGGTCTGGATCGGCGTGCACCCGAACACGTTCCTGAAAAAGATGGAGCCGAGCGTGAAGAAACTGATGACGGACATCGGCGGCCAGCGCGGCGGCGATGTGCAGGTGGCCTCTTCAACCCAGCCGGCGGTGTCCCGATGATTCACCCACTCCTCGAGCCCGGCTGGATGCAGGCCATCCTCCCCGAGCTGATCCTCTCCGTCGGCGGCATCCTGCTCTGCCTCGTCGCGGCCTTCGCGCCGCGCGCGAAGGAAGTGCTCGCGCCGCTCGCGCTGATCATCTTCATCGCCACCGCGTGGGCCGAGAATCTCTTCGTTCGCGCCGGCGACTACTTCGGCGGCACCTACGAAGTCAGCGCCATCACGCTCGTCTTCGACCTCACGTTTCTTCTCGCGGGCATGCTCGTGACGCTGTTCGGACGCGACTATCTCGAGCGCGAGAACATCGAGGGCGGCGAGTTCTACGCGCTGCTGATGTGGGGCACCGTCGGCATGATGATGATGGCCAAGGGCCTCGATCTTCTGATCGTCATCCTCGGCCTCGAGATCCTATCGATCTGCATCTTCGTGCTGTGCGGTTATCACCGCCGCATCGCCGTTTCGAACGAATCGAGCCTGAAGTACTTCCTGATGGGCGCGTTCGCGACGGGCTTCATCCTTTACGGCACCGCGCTGTTCTACGGCGCGACCGGCTCGACGAACATCGGCATCATGGCCTGGCAGTTCGGGCGGATGCAGGTCGTCACGCCGCTGACGACGATCGCCTTCGTACTGCTGATGGCGGGCTTCGGCTTCAAGCTCGCGCTCGCGCCGTTCCATGCGTGGGCGCCCGACGTTTATCAGGGCGCGCCGACTCCCGTCGCCGGCTGGCTCTCCGTCGCGCCGAAGGCCGCGACGCTCATCGCGCTCATTCGCATCTTTCACGCAATGGCGCCGCTCCTTGGCGAAGGCAAAGACACGGCTGCGAAGGTGCCGTGGATGAACATGGTCGCCGTGCTCTCGATGCTCTCGATGATCGTCGGCAACGCCGTCGCCATCGTGCAGCGCGATCTCAAGCGGATGCTCGCCTACTCCGGCATCGCCCACGTCGGCTACATGATGATCGCCATGCTCACCGTGCGCGACGAGTCCGTCGCCGCGATCGCGGTCTACACCATCGTCTATGCATTGATGAACATCGGCGCGTTCGGCGTCGTCTCGCTGCTCGTGAAAAACGAGAACGATCCGCACACGCTCGACGACATCGCCGGCCTCGGCTTCAGACGCCCGTTTTATGGTCTCGCGCTGGCCGTCTGCATGTTCTCGCTGTCGGGACTGCCGCCGACGGCGGGCTTCATCTCGAAGTTCTACATCTTCAAGACCGCCATCGAGTCGGGACACACCACCGTCGCCCTCGTCGGCATCCTCGCCTCGATCATTTCCGTCTACTACTACCTCCGCGTCGTCTACTACCTCTACATGAAAGAGGCGCCCGAGGCTTATGCGGTGGAGCCGGCGGGAGGCGTGTTCGCGACGGGGGCATTGATGATCGCGATGGTCGGCATCATGGCCATCGGCATTTATCCGACTCCGCTTTTCCAGGCTGCCGGTGAAGCGGCGAGGAGACTTCTCGAACAGTAGTCATCAACCGTTCTCATGACCCGCCCCGTCAACAACAACGACAAGGAACCGATCTCCGAGCTCACCACCAGCCGCCTGTCGGTCTATCTCCGCTGTCTCACGTTCCTCGAGTCGCAGAGTCAGCAGACCGTCTCCTCGCACGAGCTCGCGGAGCGCTTTCATCTCAGCTCCGCGCAGATCCGCAAGGACCTCGCCTGCTTCGGCGAGTTCGGCACGCGCGGCGTCGGCTACGACGTGGCGCGCCTGAAGGCCCAGCTCGTCGAAACGCTCGGCATCGATCGCACGCGCAACGCCGTCATCGTCGGCGCCGGCAACCTCGGCATGGCCCTCGCCGATTACCAGGGCTTCAACTCGAACGGCTTCCACATCGTCGCGCTGCTCGACGTCGACGGAGAAAAAGTCGGACGGACGTCGCGCATGGGCATCCCCGTCCACCACACCCACCGCCTCCCCGACCTCGTGCGCAAGAACAACATCGAGATCGGCATCATCGCCGTGAGCCCCGACGCCGCGCAGGCCGTCTACGACGCGCTCGCCGACGCCGGCATCCACGCCGTCCTCAACTTCGCGCCCGTGCAACTGCGCCTCCGTCCCGACGTGAAGGTGAAGTCGGTGGACCTGCGCATCAACCTCGAGAGCCTGTCGTTCCATCTGAAGAGCGTGGAGGATGCGGGCGGGCGGGAGTAGCGAAGTTCAAGCTGCGTCATCCTGAGAGTGACGAACGCGTCATTGTCATCCCGAGCGGAGTCGAGGGATCCGGGCGGGTGGTGAAGGACGGCGCGACCCACCACGCCAGATCCCTCGACTCCGCTCGGGATGACAGTTCGGCACATTT
>Ga0075425_100002980_pt1 | contig 17072 bp, 15 predicted proteins | sample SoiMethybrSBSTD4_FD_75300 | JGI IMG/M metagenome (GOLD analysis project Ga0075425, IMG submission 75300) | Bulk soil microbial communities from a Populus tree surrounding site in Tennessee, USA - Soil MetaG P. TD hybrid SBSTD4 | ecosystem: Environmental > Terrestrial > Soil > Tree plantation... | reverse complement strand
ACGCTCGACGCCGTGCGCGCGCGGATCGATCTCAGCCCATCCCTGCTCGAAGGAGGTGGGGCCGAGATCGCGTACGAGGTGCTGGACGAGCTGATCGACGGGTACTTCCCGGTGGTCGAGGCCTACGAGGATCGGATCGAGAAGGCCGAGGACGCGCTGCTCGGGCCCGGTTCGGTCGAGATGCAGACCTCGCTGGCGGCGACCTTCCAGATCAAGCGCGACCTGCTCACGTTCCGCCGCGCGGTGGCACCGCTGCGCGACGTGCTGGGACGGGTTGTGCACGTGGACAAGTCGGTGCTGGGCGAGGATCTGGATGTCGAGTTCCGTGACCTCTACGACCACGTGCTGCGGGTCTACGACGAGCTGGACACGCAGCGCGACCTGCTGACGGGGATCCTGGAGGCGCACCTCTCGGTCGTCTCCAACCGGCTGAACGAGGTGGTGCTGAAGCTCAGCTCCTGGGCCGGGATCGTGCTGGTGCCGACGCTGATCGCGGGCATCTACGGCATGAACTTCCGGGAGATGCCGGAGCTGCACTGGCAGTTCGGCTACCTCTACGCACTGGGCTTGATGGCGCTGTCAGGCGCCGTGCTGTGGTGGCGCTTCCGGCGCGCCGGCTGGCTGTAGCCCCAGTCTCGTCTCGTCACGGCTCTGCACGCCGCGAGCACACCCTGCGTGGCCTTAACGGTGTCAAACACCGCCTCGGCCCACGCTGCGGTCCCGTGACCCAACCGTGACGGCTGTCACGCCCGCCGTGACGGGCGATCGCGATGGTTGCGCGGATCGCCCCCGAACCGGGGTTTGACTACGCCTCCACCCTCGTAGCGGTGCCGTGCCTGCGCCGTGACGGAGCCGTGACGGAGCTGACGCCAGGTGGTCGTCTCCGTTGCCAACGAGACCGTGACGAGGCGCACGCGAACGCCGTTGCACCTCACGGTGCGGGCGCGCCTGCGGTCAGGCTGCCTTGACCGGAGCGTTGCCTTCGACCTGCTGCAGCAGCGCTGCCAGCTTGCACTCCAGGTCGTGTGGCGTTCGCACCGGATACCCCGTCTGCCACTGCCCCGAGATCTCCGTCAGCCGGATGCAGTACATGAGGGTCTGGATGTCGCGTCGGTCGAGCATACGGATCAACACGTCGTCGTTCGACACACCTGTGACCATCCCCTGCAAGGGGGATAGCGGGTAGCGCTTGGTCATCCGGATCAAGCTGGTAGAGTGCGCCGCGCGATGATCAAGGTACTCGTTGCGGCGCTTGTCGGCACCATCATCGGGATCGTTGTGATGGTCGCCGTTATCGCCATCGCAGGCACCGATACGAGCGGCGCCTCCAGCGTGGGCCTGGGAACGTTGCCGAACTCGACGTTCACCCCCGCTGGTTCGACCGGGGGAGCCACCACGCCGCCGCCGTCCAGCGGCGGGTCGAGCGGCCCCTCCAGCGCGGGTGGTGGCGGCAACGCCGCCAACGGCAAGGTGCTGTTCACCTCGAAGACCTGTGCCGGCTGCCACTCCGTCGTCGCCGGCACCGCGTCGCCGTTTCCGGCCGCGCCCAACCTGGCCGAGCTGAACGCCTCCGGCGCGCTCACGACGGCCAAGATCCTGAACCAGATCGCGAACCCCGCACCCCCCATGCCGGCCGGCCTGGCCAGCGGTCAGGACGCGGCCGATCTGGCCGCATACATCCTCACGCTCAAGTAATGCCATGAGCACCCCCGAGGCAACCCGCGTGCGCACCGGCGCCGACGCGCTGGTGGCCGCGCTTGAGGCACACGGCGTCGAGATCGTGTTCGGCATCCCCGGCCAGCACGCGCTCAGCCTCTGGGAGGCCCTCCGCGGCTCCTCGATCCGACCGGTCGTCGTCCGTCACGAGCAGGCCGCCGCCTTCGCCGCCGTCGGCTACGCGCGCACCTCGGACCGGCTCGGCGTCTGCATCACCAGCACCGGTCCCGGTGCCTTCAATGCCTTCGCCGGCATGGGCGAGGCGGACGCCTCCAACCTGCGCGTCCTGCACATCACCACTCAGGTGCCGAGCGACGCCGGCGAGCGCGGCTGGATGCACGAGACCGTCGGCCAGTCCAGCGCCTTCCATGCCGTCACCCGCCACCACCTCCGCCCGCGCACTCCCGCCGCGCTGGCCGCCGCCGTCGACGAGGCGCTGTGCGCGATCGCCTGCCGTCCCGGCCCGGCCATGATCGAGGCGATGACCACGGTGCTGACCGCCCCCGCCGAGCCCGCCGAGGTCGCGGTCACGCGCCTGTCCCCGCCGGCGCCCGACCCGGCCGCCATCGGGCGCGTGCGAGAGCTGCTGGACGGCGCTCAGGCGCCGCTCGTCTTCGCCGGTGGTGGCGCCCGCCTGCACGCCGCCCGCGTCGCCGAGCTGGCCGAGGCGCTGGACGCGCCCGTCGTCACCAGCTTCAACGGCAAGGGCGTGCTGCCGCCCGGCCACGCCCTGCACGCCGGGTCCTCCTGCGAGGAGCCCTCGATCCGCCGGCTGGTCGCCAGCAGTGACGTCTGCGTGGCCCTCGGTACGCGCTTCTCGGAGGAGCCCACCTGCCACTGGGCGGTGGAGATCCCGCGCGCGCTCGTCCACGTCGACCTCGACCCGGCCCGCATCGGCCGCAACTACCCGGTGGCTGAGGGGATCGTCGCCGACGCCGGCCGCTTCTGCGATGCCCTGCTCGAGGCCGGCGTCACCGCCGGCGCCCGCGACGGCGCCGCCGCGGCCCGGGCCGCGCTGGCCGGCCGCCAGTCGGAGGTGGCCGCCCACGGCTTCGCCGCGGAGCTCGAGCTGATGCGCCAGCTCGACGCGGCCCTCCCCGAGGATGCGCTGGTGATCGCCGACATGACCATCCAGTCCTACTGGGGCGTGCTCTACCTGGACGCCCGGCGCCCCGGCGGCTACGCCTACCCGATGAGCGGCGCCCTCGGCTCCGGCCTACCCAGCGCCCTCGGCGCCGTCGCCGCCAACCCCGACGCGCCGGTCGTTGTCCTGGCCGGCGACGGCGGCTTCCTGATGGGCGGCCATGAGCTTGCCACCGCCCAGCAGAACGGCCTGCACTTCGTCACGCTGCTCGTCAACGACAACGCCTTCGGTGTGCTCAAGAACTACCAGATGTCCGCCTACGGCCACTCCAGCTCGGTCGACCTGCGCTCGCCCGACTTCGCGCAGCTGGCCGCCGGCTACGGCGTCGGCTACCGACGTATCGAGGACACCTCGCAGGCCGGCGACGCGCTGCGCGAAGCGATCGCCGGCCTTGACGGCGGATGTCGCCTGATCGAGCTGCAGACCGAGCTCGCGGCACCTCCGCAGTCGATCTGAGCGCCGCCTACAATCGCCTCAGTGGAAGCTGCCAACCTGACCGACGCGCAGCGCGTCGACTACTCGATGACGGCCGGCGAGGCGTTGCCGGTGGCCGTTCGCGGTGCCGGCTGCCGGATCGAGACGGCGGACGGCCGCAGCTACCTGGACGCCTGCGGCGGTGCCATGGTGATGCTGCTCGGCCACTGCCATCCGCGCGTGGTCGAAGCGCTCGCCCGCCAGTCGCAGCAGCTCAACTACACCTACCGCTTCTCGTTCCGCAACGAGCCGATGCTGGAGCTGGCCGAGCGGATCGCCGGCCACGCGCCCGGCGACCTCGAGTGGTCGTTCTTCAACTCCTCCGGATCCGAGGCCAACGAGTCGGCGATGCATCTGGCCGTCCTCTACTGGGAGCTGATGGGCAAGCCGGCGAAGATCGAGTTCCTGTCGCGCGCCACCTCCTACCACGGCTCCACCCTGGGAGCCCTGTCGCTTTCCGGTTCGCGCTGGCGCGCCCCGTTCGAGTCGCTGCTGCACAAGTACGCCGCCGTGCCCAACGCCGAGACCGCCGAGCAGGGCGCCGCCGAGCTGGAGGCCGCCATCCTCAGCCGCGGAGCCGACCACGTCGCCGCGTTCATCGTCGAGCCGGTGACCGGCTCATCGGGTGCCGCCGTCGACCTGCCGCCCGGCTATCTGCGCGCCGTCCGCGACGTCTGCGACCGCCACCAGGTGCTGCTGGTGGCCGACGAGATCATCACCGCCTTCGGCCGCACGGGCCGCTGGTTCGGTGTCGAGCACCACGACGCCGTGCCCGACGTGATCACCTTCGGCAAGGGCATCGGCGGCGGCGTGCTGCCGCTGTCGGGGATGGTCGCCACCCGCGCCATCCGCGAGGTCGTGGGCGGTGCACCCAACGGCTTCTCGTACGGGCACACGTTCTCCGGGTACCCGCTCGGTTGCGCCGTCGGCTGCGCGGTGATCGACACGATCGAGCAGGACGGCCTGGTGGCCGAGGCCGACCGCAAGGGCGCGGGGATCCAGTCGCAGCTGGAGCGGATGGCCGCGCGCCACCCGCTCATGTACGAGCTCCGCGGCCGCGGCCTGCTGCAGGGCATCGAGCTGCGCCATCCGGACAGCGGCGAGCGCTTCGCCGCGTCTCAGCGGGTCACCGGCAAGGTCACGGCCGCCGCCCGCGACCGCGGCCTGATGATCTACCCGTGCCCGACGCCGATCCTGAACCAGCACATGGACGCGGTCCTGCTGGCCCCGCCGCTGATCATCTCGGACGATGAGGTGGCCGAGATGCTGGGGCTGCTCGAGGAGTCCGTGGCCGCCGTCGAAGCCGCCCTTTAGCATCCGGTGCCGTCCGCAGCGGCGGCTAGCATCGCCGCTCGGATGATGACCGTCCACGCACCGATTGGGGTCCTGCTCGGTGGGCTGTTCCTGGTCGCCGGTGTCGGCAAGCTGACGCGCCGGGACGCGTTCGCCCAGGCGCTGGCCGGCTACCGCCTGGCGCGCCCACGGAGACTGCTGGCCTGGGCGGTGCCGGCAGCCGAGATCGCGGTCGGCGCGGCGCTGGTGGCCGGCCTGCCCGCGGCCGGCTGGGCGGCGCTTGCGCTGCTGGCCGTGTTCAGCCTCGCCCTGGCCGTGGAGCTTGCCGCCGGGACGGCGCCGCCCGCCTGTGGCTGCCTGCCCGGCTCGCGGCCGCCCGGCCCGCTCAGCCTGGCGCGAAACGCCCTGCTCGGTCTGGTGGCGGTCGGTGCCGCGCTGGGGCTGCATCCCGCGCTCGGGCGGGCATTCTGGACCGTCAGCTACGTCGCCCTGTGGGCGGCGGTGCTGGCCCTGGCGGCACTGGTGCTGGCGCTCTACCGCCAGGTCGGCGTCCTTCACCTGCGACTGGGGCCGGGCCATGCCTTCGAGCACGAGGCGGAGGGGCTGCCACTGGGCGAGCCGGCCCCCGACGGCATGGCCGGCCGGCTCGTGGTGTTCACGTCGCGCGACTGCCCGATCTGCGCGCAGATCGTGCCCGGCCTGCGGGCGCTCGCCTCGGACCACGCGGTCGCGGTCGAGCGCGTCCGCTACGAGGAGGACCGCGGCCGGGAGCTGTACGAGCAGTTCCTGGTGCCGGGGACGCCGTACGCCGTGTACGTTGACTCCGCCGGCTACGTGCGCGCCAAGGGCACCATCAACACCCTGGAGCAGCTCGAGGGCCTGGTCGTGAGCGGCCGCGTCCGCGAACGCGAGCGGCTGGTAGGCGACCGTGCTGCCTGACGCGCGCGCCCCCGCCGGCGAGCGCCTGGCTCGCCGCCTTGCGTCCTCCCACACCCGCCGCGGCTTCCTCGGCCGCCTCGGCGCAGCCGCGTTGGCGGCGGTCTCGGGCCGCCTGGCCGCGAGTGCCGTCTCGCCCGACACCGCCGACGCCCACTACTACGGCTTCTGCGGCCACACCTACACGACCCACCACTGCCCGGCGCCGTACTTCCCGCCCCGCATCGACCTGCACGGCCGGCCGCTGCGGCCCAAGGACGGACACCGCGTCGACAACCTCGGGCGCCTGGTCGATGCCGAGGGCTACGTCGTCGACGAGAGCGGTAACCGCCTGCGTGGCCCCACCGGCGACCTCCTGCCGCGCGCGCCTCGCACCCGCCTCTGCCAGGACTGGGTGCGCGAGCGCTACGGCCTGAAGGCCCAGTTCGACGGCGGCTGGTATCGCTGCTGCGGCGGCACCATCCGCAAGCTGGTCGACTGCTGCGCGCACACACGAACCCGCATCAACGGCGACGCCGCCCTCGTCGGCTACTGCTACAACGGCCGCCGCGTGTTCTGCGTCCTCTACTACCAGACGTCCACGCCGTGCTGACCGTCTCGCTCAACCCCGACGCGGCGCTGGCCGTCTGCGCGTTGATCGCCGGCGTGTCCGGCGCCTGGTCGCCCTGAGGGTTTTCGATGGTGGAGACCATCGTCCCCGTCGTGCACGGGACACGCACATGGATGCTGTCGCTCGCCCTGTTCACCGCAGCCGCCGCCGCCACCGCCGGTCTCCTTGGCCTGGCGCTGGGCGCAGCCCTGCCCGCAGGCGGGGCGACCGTGGCCGCAGCCGTCGCCGTCTTCGCCCTGCTCGAGGCGGCCGCCGAGCTGGGCCTGGTGCGTCTGCCCCTGCCTCAGATGCGACGCCAGGTGCCGGAGCGCTGGCGGGAGCGCTATCCACAGCCGCTGACCGCGCTGCTCTACGGCGCCGGCCTCGGCTTCGGCTTCGCAACCTACCTGCCGGTCGCGACCCTGCCGGTGGTGGCCGTGGCCGTCGCGGCGCTGGCCGGACCTGCGTCCGGCGCTGCCGTGCTGGCCGCCTTCGGCCTGGGCCGGGGCCTGGCGCTGGCCGTGGCCACCGCCCGCGTGCGCAGCCACGAGCAAGCCATGGCCAGGATCGAATGGATGGCGCGGCTGGCCGGCCGCCGCCGGCTGCGACTGGCGAACGCGGTCGCGCTGGGGTTGCTGGGCTCGGTGCTGGCGATGGGTGCCGCCTCGGGCGTCGCCCAGGCCTCCGTCACGATCAACCTGGGCACGCAACCGGTGGCCGATCCCTCGGCCGGCACCGGCGTGCTGGCCTTCGACCGAATCAACTCGGACGGATCGCTGACCGGCGTCGTCCGCTACAACGGTACGTTCACCGACCTGCCCGGCTGGACCCCGGATGTGAGCGGTACCAGCGTCGTGGTCGACACCGGCCCGGCCTTCGAGATCCTCGACTACACCACCATGACCGTGCTCCAGACGCTGCCGCTGAAGGGCCGCGACCCCGCGTTGTCCGACAAGTGGCTGGTCTACCGGCGGCTCAAGAACGGGCGCCGCCAGATCGTCCTCTACAACCTTCATACCGGCTCCGCGAGGGTGATCGCGCACTCGCGGCTGCGCACCGACCTGGGGCCGCCCGACATCTCCTACCCGCGCGTGGTCTACCACCGCACCACCGCCGGCAGCAGCTCAATCTCGGTCTACCGGATCGACCGCAGGAGCATCCGCTCGCCGCGCACCACCAAGATCGATAGCTACTTCAACCCGTCCATCGACGGCACGTTGGTGGTCTACATCCGCCAGACGCTGCAGGGCATGCAGGTCGAGGTGCTGAACCTGAAGACGAAGCGCTCGCGCGCCATCTTCTCCGTCAACAAGGGCAGCGGCCGCTTCCTGTGGACGACCGCGATCTTCGCCGGCCGCCGCTACTTCACGGTCTACAACTCGACCACCTCGTCGATCCACCGCGGCTGAGCGCTGCCATACTGCGCCCATGAGCGCGTCGATGACCGGCCCCGGGCCCACCAGCGAGGAGCTGCGAGACGCCCTGGCCGAGGCCGCATCCTGGGTGTCTGGGTACCTCGAGACCGTCTCCGAGCGCCCGGTCCTGGCGCAGGTCGAGCCGGGTGAGATCGCCGCCCGGCTGCCGCGCGTCGCCCCGGACGGCGGCGAGCCGCTGGAGTCGATCATGGCCGACGTCGATGCCCTGATCCTGCCCGGGATCACGCACTGGAACCACCCGGCCTTCTTCGCCTACTTCGGCATCACCGGCAGCGGCCCGGGCATCGTCGGCGAGCTGATCGCGAGCGCCCTCAACGTGAACGCGATGCTGTGGCGCACCTCTCCCGCCGCCACCGAGCTCGAGCAGCGCACGCTGGCCTGGGTGCTCGACCTGCTGGGACTCCCGGCCGGATGGTTCGGCGAGATCACCGACACCGCCTCGACCTCCACGATGTACGGCCTCGCCTGCGCCCGCGAGGCGGCCGGGCTCGACATCCGCACGCGGGGCATGGCAGGCAGGGCCGACCTGCCGCCGCTGCGCGTGTACGCATCGGCCGAAGCTCACTCGTCGGTGGACAAGGCCTGTATCACGCTCGGCATCGGCCTGGACGGCCTCACCAAGATCGCGACCGACGACGGCCTGCGCCTGCGCGCCGACCTGCTGGCGGAAGCGGTCGAGGCAGATATCGCTGCCGGCGTGCGGCCGCTGGCGGTCGTTGCCACGGTCGGCACCACCTCCACGACGAGCATCGACCCGGTGCCTGCGATCGCCGACATCTGCGGACGCCACGGTCTCTGGCTGCACGTGGATGCCGCCTACGGCGGCGCCGCCGGGCTGGTGGAGGCGACGCGGCCGCTGCTGGCAGGCTGCGAGCGCGCCGACTCGCTGGTGTTCAATCCTCACAAATGGCTGTTCACCCCGGTCGACTGCAGCCTCCTCTACACGTCGCGCCCGGACGTGCTGCGGGAGGTGTTCGCGCTGATTCCGTTCTACCTGACGACCGATGAGTCCGACGTCCTCAACCTGATGGATTACGGCCTGGCGCTGGGCCGGCGGTTCCGCGCGCTGAAGCTGTGGATGGTGATCCGTGCCTACGGCCGCGACGGCCTGGCCGAGCTGGTGTCGGGTCACATCGCGCTGGCGCAGCGCCTCGCGGAGGTGGTCGCCGCCGAGCCTGGCTGGGAGCTGATGGCGCCCGTGCCGCTCTCGACCGTCTGCTTCCGGTCGCACCCCGAGGGCATCGACGACGAGCGGGAGCTCGAGCGGCTCAACGCCGCCATCGTCGATCGCATCAACCACAGCGGCACCGCGCTGGTGTCTCACACCAGGGTAGACGGCCGGTTCGCGATCCGCATCGCCATCGGAAATGCGGCCAGCGGCTGGGAGCACGTCGAGCGCACCTGGGACGCGCTCCGCGCGAGCTGATCGGCGCTAGTGGACGGTCGTGTTGGTCAGCTGGTCGGGGCCGAGCACGATGGCGACCCCGCTCGTGGCATCGGACGGGACGCCGGTGGCCTGCGCGATCGGCACCGGCCGGCCCAGGCCCAGCTTCTTTGATACGGCCTTCGCCTGGGGCTCGTGCCCGGGCAGGTACACGACCTCGGTCTTGGTGATGCCGCTGGCGTTGTTGGTGGTGCCAACCGTCCATCCGGCCGCGCGCAGAACGGCCGCGTTCGAGGCGGCCGCGCCGTTTCCGCCGAACCCGTTCAGCACGTCGACGGTGACCGTGTTCCACGCCACCGTGCCATGCTTGGCGTTGCCGATCCCGCCGCCTCCGCCCCCGCCCCCGCCGTTGTTTCCGGGGTTGTTGGGCGACGTGGTGGCGGGCGGCGTCGTGACCGACGAGGTCGAGTGGCTGGAGCCGACGCTCGAAAGCGCCCACAGGAACGCCAGCAGCGCGAGCGCCAGCCCCACCACCGCCAGGATCCGCGCGGTGGACGGGGCGCCCAGGCGCGAGGGGATTCCCTGCGACTGCAACCGGCGTGCGAACCAGTCGTCGAGATGCTCCTCGCCGGTGTTCTCCTCGGCCTCGATCGGCCTGCTCCGGGTCTCAACTCGTGCCATGTAGAGAAAAACGATACCTCTAACATGCCCCGGTGGCATGGGACGCTGTCAACAACTGGGTCGCTGAGGGTGACGTGCCGGGGGTCGCGGTCGCGGTCGTGGGACGCTCCGGCGTGGAGGATACGCACGTCGCGGGCGCGGCTGAAGCGGACTCCCTGTTCGCCCTGGCTTCGCTGACCAAGCCGATCGTTGCCATCGCGGCGCTGGTCGCGGCCGAGGAGGGCACGATCGAGCTGGACGCACCCGTGGGCGACCACCTGTCCGAATACCGCGACTCGGCGCGGGCGAGCATCACCGCCCGCCACCTGCTCGCGCACGCCTCCGGTCTGCCCGAGATCGCCAAGGGCGTGGCACCGCTCGATGTGCAGCCGGTGCGGCCGCCGGCTACCCGCCGTGCCTACTCGAACGAGGGCTACCACGTGCTCGCCGCCCTGATCGAGGCGGCGTCGGGCATCGACTACCGCCGCTACGTGACCGAGGCGGTGCTGCGGCCGATGGACATGGATGCGTTCCTGCCGCTGCCCGAGGAGGAGTACGGCCGCGCGCTCGAGGTGCTGGAGCCGGGGCTGGTGGCGCCTGGAGTGCAGCTGTTCAACGGCCCGGAGTGGCGGCGTCGCGGGTCGGCCGCCGGAGGCTGCTTCGCGACGGCCGAGGCATACGCCGGCGTGGTGCAGCTGCTGCTGGCCGGCGGCGCCCCGCTGCTCTCGGCCGAGAGCGGCCGCGATCTGGCGTCGATCCAGTGGCCCGGGCTCGAGGGCGGCCTCGAGTCGTACCCCAAGCTGCACTGCCCTGACTGGGGGCTCGGTGTGAACGTCCGCGGCACCGGCGATCCCCACTGGTGCGGCGATGCGGTGTCGCCCGCCACGCTCTCGCACTTCGGCGCGTCCGGCACGTTGATGTGGGCCGATCCCGTGGCGGGCCGTGGGCTGGTGTGTCTCGCCAATCGCTCCACGTACTCGGGCTGGATGATGCGGCCCGGGCGCTGGGCCGATCTGACCGCGCAGGTGCTGGTGACGTGAGCCGGTTTGCCGAGTGGCGGCACTGCCCGCGCTGCGCCGCGGCGCTCGAGACCGGCCCCTTCCGGCACGACGGAACCGATGTGCTGCACTGCCCGGTCTGCGGCCTTGTCATCTACGACAACCCCGCGCCCACGGCCAGCGCCCTGGTCATGCGCGACGGCCTGCTGCTGCTGACACGCCGCGCCCGCGAACCGTTCGCAGGCTGGTGGGACCTGCCGGGCGGCTTCGTCGAGCCGCTCGAGACGCCGCAGCACGCGGTGCGCAGGGAGCTGCTCGAGGAGACCGGACTGGAGGTGACCGTGGGCCGGTTGGTGGGCGTGTTTCCCGACCGCTACGGCGACGACGCGCCTTCCACGCTCAACCTGTTCTATCAGGCAACGGTCGCCGGCGGCCAGCAGCGGGCCGCCGACGACGTGAGCGAGATCGGCTGGCGGCGGCCGGGCGAGATCGACCCGGCCCAGCTGGCATTCGCGTGCTGCCGCGAGGCGCTTGCAACAATTGTTCGGAAGTCGTAAAGGTCGACGCGGTTCCGGCCGATTACAAGGCCAACAGGCCTCGGCAGCCTAGACCGAGGCGAGTCGTCCGGAGTGACCCCCTCCGGAGGAGACGACCATGGACGAGCTGCAGGAAAAGCAGGTTGAGATCGACGAGCGGTGGCTCTCGGAGTGGTTCGAGTTCGGGTTCTCCGAGCTCGGCAGCTACCTCGCCAAGCACGCCGCCTTCGATGATTACTGCCAGCGGCACTACCACGATTAGGTTGCAGGCTCTGTAACACCAGCAACCCGGCGCCCGCCTCGCGGGATGTCCGGCCGTGCCCGCCCTGCCGGCGCGTAGAATCCGCCGGATGCAGCGCTTCGCGCCCGTCACCAAGCAGCCCGATCACATCGCGCTCGAGCACGCTGCCCTCGACCGCTGGCAACGCGAGGGCACCTTCCAGCAGCTCCGCGACCAGAACCGCGGCGGCCCCACCTACTCGTTCTTCGACGGCCCGATCACGGCCAACAACCCGATGGGCGTGCATCACGCCTGGGGCCGCACGCTGAAGGACGTCTGGCAGCGCTACCACGCCATGCTGGGAGAGGACCAGCGCTACCAGAACGGCTTCGACTGCCAGGGCCTGTGGGTCGAGGTCGAGGTCGAGAAGGCGCTGGGGCTGAACTCCAAGCCCGAGATCGAGGAGTACGGGCTTGACCGCTTCGCGCGCGCCTGCCGCGACCGCGTGGCCAAGTACGCGGGCGTCCAGACGCAGCAGTCGGCACGGCTGGGCCAGTGGATGGACTGGGACCGCAGCTACTTCACCATGTCCGACACGAACATCAGCTACATCTGGGGCTTCCTCAAGGAGTGCAACGATCGCGGCTGGCTGTACAAGGGCCATCGCTCGATGCCCTGGTGTCCGCGCTGCGGCACGTCGCTCTCCCAGCACGAGCTGATCGATTCCTACCGCGAGATCGGCCACCCCTCGCTCCACGTCCGGCTGCCGCTGGCCGGCCGCGACGGCGAGTTCCTGGTCGTGTGGACGACCACCCCCTGGACGCTGCCGGCCAACGTCGCGGCCGCGGTCCAGCCCGACGCCGACTATGCCCGCATCGAGACCGGCTCCGGCATTGCCTACGTTGCCCAGAGCCGGCTCGAGCACGTGCCGTTGCACGGCCGCCAGGTCGGCACCGTCAAGGGTTCGGAGCTCGTCGGCCTCAGGTACGAGGGGCCGTTCGACGAGCTGGCCGCCCAGGACGGGGTCGAGCACCGCGTTGTCGGCTGGGACGAGGTCTCGATGGACGAGGGCACGGGCATCGTCCACATCGCGCCCGGCTGCGGCTCCGAGGACTTCGAGCTGGGCGTGCGCGAGGGCCTGGCCACGATCGTGCCGGTGGATGAGTCGGGCGCCTTCTATGAGGGCTTCGGCTGGCTGCACGGCCGCCACACCGGCGACGCGGCGCAGCAGATCATCGAGGACCTCGGCCAGCGTGGGAGGATGGTCGAGGCGGGGGAGATCACCCACCGCTACCCCGTCTGCTGGCGCTGCGGCACCGAGCTGATCTACCGGCTGGTGGACGAGTGGTTCATCCGCTGCGACGAGGTGCGCGAGCCGATGATCGAGGCCGCCCGCGGCGTCGAGTGGACGCCGCCGCAGTACGGCAAGCGGATGGAGGACTGGCTGCGCAATATGGGCGACTGGTGCATCAGCCGCAAGCGCTACTGGGGCCTGCCGCTGCCCTTCTACTTCTGCGAGGACGGCCACATGACCGTGATCAGCTCGGAAGCCGAGCTGCGCGAGCGGGCCACCAGCGGGCTGGACGGCCTGGAGGAGCTGCACCGGCCCTGGATCGACGACGTGCGCATCGACTGCGAGTGCGGCAAGCCGGCCGAGCGCCTGCTCGACGTCGGCGACTGCTGGCTCGACGCCGGCATCGTGCCGTTCTCGACGCTGGGCTGGCACAACCCCGAGTTCGTCGAGCGCGGCTATGCCACCGGCGCCGCCGAGGGCGTCACCATCGCCGACCTCGGCTCACACGCCGACTGGGAGGCCTGGTTCCCCGCCGACTGGGTGTCGGAGATGCGCGAGCAGATCCGGCTTTGGTTCTACTCGATGCTGTTCATGAGCGTGGTGCTGGTGGGCAAGTCCCCCTACCGGCGGGTGCTCTGCTACGAGAAGGTGAACGACGAGACCGGCCGGCCCATGCACAAGTCGTGGGGCAATGCAATCTGGTTCGACGACGCCGCCGAGAAGATGGGCGCCGACGTGATGCGCTGGATGTTCGCCGCCCAGACGCCGTCGCAGAACCTGAGCTTCGGCTATGGGCCCGCCAACGAGGTCAAGCGGAACCTGCTGACGGTGTGGAACACGTGCAACTTCTTCGTCATGTACGCGAACCTGGACGGCTTCGAGCCGCGCTACGAGATGCTGGCGACCGGCCCCGACCCTGCCATCGCCAGCCCGCTCGACCGCTGGATGCGGGCGCTCACCCAGTCGCTGGTGGGCGAGTGCCGGGCGGCGCTGGAGGGCTACGACTCGCCGCGGCTGGTGCGCGCGGTGGAGGCGTTCGTGGAGGACCTCTCCAACTGGTACGTGCGCGCGTCGCGGCAGCGGTTCTGGAAGTCGGGCGCCGCGGACGACAAGCGCGCCGCCTACGAGACGCTCTGGTACGCGCTGGTGCAGCTGCTGCGCTGCGTGGCGCCGGTGATGCCGTTCCTGGCCGACGACCTGTGGCAGAACCTGGTGCGGGGAGCCTGTGCCGAGGCACCCGAGAGCGTGCACCTGTCCACATACCCCGTGGTCAATGCGGCTCTGACCGACGATGCGCTGATGGCTGCGATGGCGAGCGTGCGCGCGGTGGTGCGGCTCGGGCATCAGGCACGCAACGACGCCGGTGTCAAGCTGCGCCAGCCGCTGGCAGAGGTGATCGTCGCCACCGACGACGCCACCCGGCGCGACCACGTCGGCCGCCACGTCGATCTGATCGCCGCCGAGCTGGGAGTGAAGGCGGTGCGTCTGGCGACGTCGGCGGAGGAGTTCGCCGAGGTCGAGGTGATGCCGCTGCTGAAGGTGCTGGGCCCGCGTTACGGTCGCGACCTGGGCATGATCCGCGGCCTCCTGCGCGAGGGTGACTTCAGCCTCAAGGACGGACACGTCGAGGTGGGGGAGTGGCGCCTCGAGCCGGGCGAGTTCGAGCTGCGAACGCGCGCCCGCGACGGTTTCGCGGTGCAGGACGGCGACGGCTTCGCGGTCGCTCTCGACACCGAGATCACCCCGGAGCTGGAGCTGGAGGGCGGCGCCCGCGACCTGATCCGCGCCATCAACATGATGCGCCAGGAGGCGGGCCTCGAGGTGGTCGACCGGATCCGCCTGACGCACCCGGCGGGCGCCGTCTGGGAGGCTCACGGCGACTGGATCGCGGCCGAGACGCTGACGGTGGAGCGTCAGGTCGGCGAGCGCCTCGCCGTGGAACGCGCCTGATGCGGTTGCTGATCCTGGGCGGCACGGTGTTCCTGGGCCGCCACGCATCCGAGCAGGCGCTCGAGCGCGGCCACCAGCTGACGCTGTTCACCCGTGGCCAGACCAACGCCGGGCTGTTCCCCGATGCCGAGCACCTGCACGGCGACCGCGACGGCGGCCTGGCGCCGCTGGCGGGTCGCGAGTTCGATGCCGTGATCGACACCAGCGGCTACTTCCCGCGTGTGGTCGCCGACTCGGCGCGGCTGCTTGCGCCCACCTGCGGCCACTACGCGTTCGTCTCCAGCGTCTCGGTGTACGACCAGAACGGCGGTGCCGGAAGCGACGTCGACGGGCCGGTCGGCACCATCGACGACGCCACCATCGAGGAGATCACCGAGACCAGCTACGGCCCGCTGAAGGCGCTCTGCGAGCAGGCCGTCGAGCAGCAGTTCGGCGACCGCGCGCTGGTGGTTCGGCCGGGCCTGATCGTGGGGCCCGACGATCCAACCGACCGCTTCACCTACTGGCCGGCGCGGATCGCGGAGGGCGGCACCGTGCTGGCTCCGGGGGATCCCGGCGCGCGAACGCAGGTGATCGACGTGCGTGACCTGGCCGGCTGGATGGTCGAGATGGCCGAGCGCGGCGCCGGCGGGCGCTTCAACGCGGTCGGCCCGGCGCAGCCGCTCACGATCGGCGACCTGCTCGACCGCTGCAACGCGGTCTCCGGCGCCGGCGCCGACATCGTCTGGGCCGACAACCAGGCCCTGCTCGACCGCGAGGTCGAGCCGTGGAGCGACCTGCCGTTGTGGCTGGGCGGCGACCCCGAGCTGGAGTGGATGGACTGCGTCGACCCGGCGCCGGCGATGGCGGCCGGGCTCAGGCACCGGCCGGTCGACGAGACGATCGCGGACACCCTGGCCTGGCACCGCGCCAACCGCGAAGCGCCGGGACGGGCCGGCTTCCGCATGTCGCGCGAGCGTGAGGCCACGCTGCTTGCGGAGCTGGCCTTGGCCTGAGCGTACTCGCCGGCGGCGTCGTCAGCCGACGGCGCGGCGCAACTCGAGCGGCAGCGAGAAGTGGACGTTCTCGTTGACCAGCTCGTGTGATTCGACCTGCGTGGCGCCAAGCTCGCGGAAGTAATCGACCACCCGCTCCACCAGTGACTCCGGAGCGGAGGCGCCGGAGGTGATGCCGACCGTGTCGACGCCCTCCAGCCATGCCGGCTCGATCGAGGACTCGTCGTCGATCAGGTACGACGCCACGCCCATCTCGCGGGTGACGTCGACCAGCCGGTTCGAGTTCGACGAGTTGCGGGAGCCGATCACCAGCACCAGGTCGACCTCCGCGGCCAGCTCCTTGACCGCGTTCTGGCGGTTCTGGGTGGCGTAGCAGATGTCGTCCTTCTTGGGCCCGACGATGGCCGGAAAGCGCTCACGCAGCGCCGCGATGATCTCGACCGTCTCGTCCACCGAGAGCGTGGTCTGCGTGATGAAGGCAACCCGCTCCGGGTCGGGGACGTCCAGCTCCGCGATCTCCTCGACGGTTCCGATCAGGCGGATCGCGTCGGGCGCCTCACCCATCGTGCCGACCACTTCTTCGTGGCCCTCGTGGCCGATCAGCACGATCGTGTAGCCGTCGGCCGCGAACCGCTTGGCCTCGACGTGCACCTTGGTCACCAGCGGGCAGGTCGCGTCCATCACCTGGAGACCGCGGCTGCGGCTGTTCTCATACACCTCCGGCGCAACGCCGTGGGCCGACAGCACCACCACGGCACCCGCCGGCACGTCCAGCTCGGAGTCGACGAACACGGCACCGCGGTCGGCCAGCTCCTGGACGACGTGCCAGTTGTGCACGATCTCCTTGCGCACGTAGACGGGGGCGCCGAAGTGGTCGAGCGCGCGCTCCACGGTGTCGACGGCGCGGTCGACGCCGGCGCAGTAGCCGCGCGGCGACGCGAGCACGAGGCGGGTCGGAGTCACGAGCTGATGGTAGATGAATCACCCATCCAGCGGCTGCGGCCGCTCAGCAGCTCAGCGGTGGCCGAAATCGACCGTCCAGACCACAGCACCGCTGTGGCCCATGAAGCGGCCGCCGCGGCGGCCGATGCCGATCCATCCCCAGCTGCGAGAGAGCAGGTTCGCGCGGTGCTCTGGGCTGGCCAGCCACATCCTCACGGTGGCCCGGGGCGTGCCATACGTGCCGGTGCCCCACGCCAGGTTCTCGCCCGCACCCCACGAGCCGACCCTCGTGAATCCCGAATGCACGATCCGGCGGTAGAGCGTCGAGCCGGTCGGGCTCGTGTGCGCGAAGTAGTCGCGGTTGACCATGTCGTTGGAGTGGTTCTGCGCGGCGGTTCGCAGGCCGGGGGCGATGTGCAGCACCCGCAGGCCGTGGTCCCGCCGCACCTGGTTGATCTCCAGGAACAGCCGCCAGCGATAGGTCGAGTTGGCAGTGGCTGAGGCA
>Ga0075425_100002979_pt1 | contig 17076 bp, 16 predicted proteins | sample SoiMethybrSBSTD4_FD_75300 | JGI IMG/M metagenome (GOLD analysis project Ga0075425, IMG submission 75300) | Bulk soil microbial communities from a Populus tree surrounding site in Tennessee, USA - Soil MetaG P. TD hybrid SBSTD4 | ecosystem: Environmental > Terrestrial > Soil > Tree plantation... | reverse complement strand
TTATCAGCCGTCCGGAGAAAAACCTCGAAGCGACTCAGAGCCGATCCGGTTGGACAGCCGCGATCCGCATTACTCAGAGTACCTCAACCGCGTAAAGCAGGCGCTGAATCTAGCGTGGTGGGATCCGTCAGTGGCAAGATCCGCGGTAAAGTCTTATGGGCTCGATGGCAAACTCGTCGTTCGTTTTTTACCAGGCGAAAACGGCGAGATTGAAGAGATTAGCCTAATCCGCACTTCCGGGTACGCAGTTCTCGATCAGGAAGCGATTCGCGTAATTGCCGCTGCCGCACCTTATTTCGGGCGTCCGCCGCGTGCCGGCAGACGCCCAATCGACGTAACTTTTATTTACGAGAAGGACAACCGCTTCACCCCTAGGTAATCCACCCGCGCGACCCCGATCAGTTCGCCGCGCTCTTTCCCTTATACTTCTTCAGCACCTTCGTGAACGCCTGCACGAGCGGCGCCTTTTGCCGGCTCTTGTGCACCGCGATGTAGTTGTTCCGCTTGAGCTTCAAATCCGGGACCTTGAGGATCTTCAGATGCCCCGCCTCGACGTCCGAGACGACGTGGCATTTGGTCGTGAAGCCGATGCCGAGGCCGCCGGCGGCGGCGCTCCGGATCGCGTCGCGCGAGCCGATGCGCGGGCTCAATTCCATGTGCGGCGTGAAGGGAACGCCGAGCTTCGCGAAGCGCTCGTCGAGCAGGTCGCGGACGAGGCTGCCCTTCTCTTCGGTAATAATCGCCTCGCGCGCAATGCGCATCAGCGGCACCGCGCCTTTGTTCGCCAGCGGATGGCGCGGCGACGCGATCGCCACGATGTCTTCCTGATGGCAGATTTCCCCGATGATGAGCGGCGATTTCGGCGCGCGCCCCATGATCGCGATGTCCAGCTCGCCGTCGAGCAGGCTTTTCTCTAGGTTAAGGCTCGTGTCGATGCGCAGCGTCGTCTCCACCCAGGAAAACTCGCGCTTGAACTGCTCCGCAACGAAAGGAAAGAACGACGCCGCCGGAACCGGAGAGCCGCCGACGGCGAGGCGGCCTTTTTTTAGCCCCTTCAGCTCGTCCATTCTTTCCTTGAGACCCTCCGCCTTGGCGAGAATGTCCTCCGCGTCCTGCATCAGCAATTCGCCGGCTGCTGTTAGATTGATCTTATGCCCCAATTTTTCGAAGAGCCGGACTTGGAGATCCTGCTCGAGGTCTTTGATCACGAGCGAGACCGACGGCTGACGAACGCCCAGCCGCTCCGCCGCGTGCGTGAAGCTTCTTATTTTGGCGACTGTCGTGAATACCTTAAGTTGATGGAGGGTCATAAAGAAAAGTTTTCTCCTTTCGACACGATAGTTATTGCACGAAGGCTATAACATTCGGAAAGTGTAACGTCAAATACTAATCTTCTGAGCCCGGCTCCCAGCGGAGCACGGGGCGGCGGGCGGCGCGCGCCTCGTCGAGGCGGCCGACGGGCGTGGTATGCGGCGCGGATTTGACCAGGGCGGATTCTTCCTTCGCCTCGCGCGCGATCGCGATCATCGCCTCGGCGAAGGCGTCGAGCGTCTCGCGCGTCTCGGTCTCGGTGGGCTCGATCATCAACGCGCCGGAGACGACCAGAGGGAAATAAATCGTGGGCGGGTGGAAACCGTAATCCAGCAGACGCTTGGCGATGTCGAGCGTCGTGACGCCGCCTTTCTGCTGGTTTTTGTCGGTAAAAACGCATTCGTGCATCGAGGGCTCGGGCGAGGGCAGAAAAAAAGTATTCTCCAGGCGCTTGCGCAGATAATTGGCGTTGAGCAGCGCCATGCGGCTCGCCTCTTCGAGGCCGTCGGAGCCGAGCGAGATCATGTAGGTATAGGCCCGCACCAGGATGCCGAAGTTGCCGAAGAACGAGCGCACGCGTCCGATCGATTTCGGAAAATCTTCCCGCAGCTCATGTCCGGCCGGCGTCTTCACGATCTGGGGAGTTGGAAGATAATCCTTGAGGTGCGCCTTGACGCCGACGGGTCCCGCGCCGGGGCCGCCGCCTCCGTGCGGGGTGGAGAAAGTTTTATGCAGATTGATATGCAGCACGTCGACGCCCATGTCCCCCGGCTTGGCGATGCCCATGAGGGCGTTCAAATTCGCGCCGTCGAGATAGACGAGCCCGCCGCGGCGGTGCACCACCTCGGCGATCGCCTGGATGTGGCGCTCGAAGACGCCGAGCGTGTTGGGGTTGGTGATCATCAGCGCCGCCACGTCGTCACTCATCGCGCGCTCGACCGCTTCCGGCTCGATGATGCCGTTCTTGTTCGAGGCGATCTGCACGACGTTGTAGCCGCAGAGCGTGGAGCTCGCGGGGTTTGTGCCGTGGGCGGTGTCGGGCACGAGAATCTTTTTCCGCGGGTCGCCTCGCTCCGTGAGATAGGCGCGGATCAGCATGAGGCCCGTGAGCTCTCCCTGCGCGCCCGCCGCCGGCTGCAGCGTGACGGCGTCCATGCCGGCGATCTCCGCCAGCATCGCCTCGAGCTCGGCGAGAAGCTCGAGCGCGCCGGGCATCAGCTCCGGCGGCATCAGCGGGTGGAGCAGCGCGAACCCCGGCATGCGCGCGGCGACTTCGTTGACCTTGGGGTTGTACTTCATCGTGCAGGAGCCGAGCGGGTAGAACTGGCTCTCGATCGAGAAATTCAAATGCGAAAGGCGGGTGAAGTGGCGCAGCACCTCGAGCTCGCCCATCTCGGGGAAGCCCGCGATCTCCTCGCGCGCAAGCTCCGCGGGGATCTCGTTCGCCCCCTTCTCCTCGGGCCAGAAAAAGGCGCTTCTCCCGGCCGAGCCGCTCTCGAAGATCAACGGCCGGCGCTGCGTGCGGCGGTCACCGCCCTGCGAAGGTTCGGACAAGCTCTTCGATCTCCTCTTCTTCGTTCATTTCGGTGACGCAGACGAGCAGCGCGTCGGGAAGCTCGGGATACCAGGGCGAGAGCTCGATGCCGGGCACGATCCGCTTGGCGAAAAAACGGCTGCGGCGCTCGGCCCATCCGCCGACGTTGAGCACGAACTCGTTAAAGTGCGGTCCCGTGAAGGCGGGCGCGAGCCCGGCTTCCTTGACGAGCCGCTCGCGCGCCCGGTGTGCGCGCCGCGCGTTCACCTCGGCGAGGCGCCGCATCCCCTGTTTCCCGAGCAGCGACATGAAAACCGTCGAGGCCAGCGCACAGAGGCTCTGGCTCGTGCAGATATTGGAGGTCGCCTTCTCGCGGCGGATGTGCTGCTCGCGGGTCGAAAGCGTGAGCACGAAGCCGCGCCGGCCGTCCGCGTCGACCGTCTCGCCGACGAGCCGCCCCGGCAGGCTGCGGACGAATTTCTTTTGCGCGGCGAAAAAACCGAAGCCGGGACCGCCGAGCGACATCGGCACGCCGAGACTCTGCCCCTCGCCTACGGCGATGTCTGCCCCCCACGCGCCGGGCGGCTTCAACAGCGCAAGCGACAGCGGCTCGGTCGTCACGGTCGCGAGCAGCGCGCCGCTGCGGTCGCAGGCCGCGCGGAGCAGCGCGAGGTCCTCGATGACGCCGAAGAAGTTCGGATAGCCGACGACGGCGCACATCGCCTTGTCGTCGAGCGAGCGCGCGAGGAATTCCACGTCGGTCGCGCCGCTCGCGGTAAAAGGCACCTCGACGAGCTCGACGTCGACGAGATTTCTGAGAAAGGTCGCGATCACCTGGCGATACTGCGGGTGGAGCGCGCGCGAGACGAAAACACGGTGCCTGCCGTCCTGGATGCGGCGCGCCATGAGCACCGCCTCGGCCGCCGCCGAGGCGCCGTCGTAGACGCCGGCGTTCGCCACCTCCATGCCGGTCAGCTGGCAGATGAGCGTCTGAAATTCGTACATCGCCTGGAGCGTTCCCTGGCTCACCTCTGGCTGATAGGGCGTGTAGGACGTCGCGAATTCGGCGCGCGAGATGATCGCGTCGACCGCGCTGGGGATGGCGTGATGATAGATGCCACCGCCGAGAAAAAAGCGCCAGTCCTGCGCGCTGGCGTTTTTTCCCGCCAGCGCCGCCATGCGCTTTTTCACGGCGACTTCGGTCAAGCCCTGCGGCAGAGAAATCTTGGCTTTTTGTCTGAGCGCGGCGGGGATGTGTTGAATCAGATCCTCGAACCCGGCGACGCCGATGGTCCGGAGCATCCGCTCCTTATCCGCGGGGGTATGCGGCGTATAGCGCATGCAGCGGGCCTATTCCTCGTCCTCTTCTTTGTCGTCCTCCTCGTCCTCGTCGTCGTTTTCCTCCTCCTCCTCTTCGTCCTCCTCCTTCTGCTGCTCGATATACTCGGCGTACTCCTCGGCGTTCATGAGATCCTTCAAGTCGTCCATGTCGGTCATCTCGACCTTGATCATCCAGCCGTCGCCGTAGGGATCGTCGTTGATCGTCTCCGGGTTCTCCGGCAGCGTGTCGTTGACTTCGACCACGGCGCCCGAGACCGGCGCGAAAACATCGGAGACCGCCTTCACCGATTCGACCGCGCCGAACGGATCGTCCTTCACGACCTTTTCGCCGATTTCGGGCAGCTCGACATAAACGACATCGCCCAGCTCGTGCTGCGCGAATTCGGTGATGCCGATGATCGCGACCTTGTCCTCGACCAGCACCCATTCGTGCTCTTTGGAATATTTTAATCCGTCGGGGAACTCCATCTGACTCCTCCTGCGATCGATTTAATACAGCCAGTTTCCTGTTCTGGTTTCAAGTATGATTCCGGCATGAATAAGTCAAGCCAAAGCTTGGGATTTCTTCAAGAAACTCGAAATTTGAAACGCGAAACTTGTTATTGCGGCCGGCGATAAAACGGCAGCGGCACGACGCGCGCCCGCGCGCGCCGCTCGCGAATCTCGACTTCGATCTCGTGGCCGACGGCCGCATGAGCGCTTCGCACATAGGCCATCGCGATCGCCTTGCCGAGCGTCGGCGATTTCGTCCCGCTCGTCACCTCTCCAGTATGCGCACCTTCTGCGAAGACCGGGTAGTGGCTGCGCGCGATGCCGGGTTCGATCAGCTCGAGCCCGACGAGCTTCCGCTCGACGCCGCGCTCTTTCTGCTTGAGCAGGACGTCGCGCCCGATGAACTCCGGCTTGGAAAATTTCACGACCCACTCGAGGCCGGCCTCGAGCGGCGTAGTGGAATCGTCGAGCTCATGGCCGTAGAGCGGCAAGGCGCGCTCGAGCCTCAGCGTATCGCGCGCGCCGAGGCCGGCGGGCTTGACGCCGCCGGCGTTCATCAGGGCCTGCCATAGTTTCTCGGCGTCGCCCGACTCGCAAAAAATCTCGAAGCCGTCCTCGCCGGTGTAGCCCGTCCGCGCAACGAGGGAGCGCACGCCCGCGACGTCGCCGAAGAAAAAGTAAAACGACTTGAGCGCCGCCAGAGGCGCGGACGCGAGCGGCTGTAAAATCTTCTCCGCCTCCGGCCCTTGCAGCGCGAGCTGCGCGTAGCGCGCGCTCGAATTCTCGACCTGTACGGCGCCGCCGGCGCGCTCGCGAATCCAATCGAAGTCCTTGTCCGTGTTCGAGGCGTTGACGCAGATGAAGATATGATCCGCCGCCAGCGGGTAGACGACGATGTCGTCGACCGCGCCGGCCTGTTCGTTCAGCAACAGATTGTATTGCGCCTGCGACGGCTTGACGCGCGCGAGGTCGTTGGGCATGAGCGTCTGGCAAAACGCCAGCGCGCCGGCGCCGCGGACCTCGACCTCGCCCATGTGGCTCACGTCGAAGAGCCCGGCGCGCGCGCGCACCGCCAGGTGCTCGTCGATGACGCCGCTGTATTGCACCGGCATATCCCAGCCGGCGAATTCGACCATCTTCGCCCCCAGGCGCCGATGGACGTGATTGAGCGGCGTTTTTTTAAGTCTCGGTGCCTGGGTTGTGGTTGGGGCGCTCACACGATCGGTTTAACTTTCCCGCTGCAGCGATTCCTTGGCCGCCTTCAACGTGTTGAACAGCAGCATCGCGATGGTCATCGGTCCGACGCCGCCCGGAACCGGCGTGATGTAGGACGCGCGCTCTTTGGCGCCCTCGAATTCGACGTCGCCGGAGAGTTTTCCGCTGGGGAGCCGGTTGACGCCGACGTCGATAACGACGGCGCCCGGCTTGATCCAGTCGCCGCGGACGAGCGCAGCCTTGCCGATCGCGGCGACGACGATGTCGGCGCGGCCGACCTCTTCCTTCAAGCTCGCCGTGCGGGAATGGCAGATCGTCACGGTCGCGTGGCGCTCGAGCAGCATCAGCGCGACCGGCTTGCCGACGATGTTGCTCCGGCCGATCACCGTCGCGTTCTTCCCCTTGGGATCGCAGCCCGCGGAGTCCAAAAGCTTGATGATGCCCATCGGCGTGCAGGGCCGGAAGCCTTCACCGCCGGACAGCAGCAGGCCCTGATTAACCGGATGAAAGCCATCGATGTCTTTTTGCGGCGACACCGCGAGGAGAACTTTCTCGGAGCGGATATGCGGCGGCAACGGCAGCTGGACGAGGATGCCGTGGATCTCGCGATCGCGATTGAGCTTGTTGATGAGCGCGAGCAGCTCGCGCTCGGAAACCGACGCAGACAGGAGATGCTCTTCGGAGCGGATGCCGACTTCCTTGCAGGCCTTCTCTTTGTTCTTGACGTAGAGATGCGACGCCGGGTCGTCGCCGACGAGCACGACGCCGAGCCCCGGCACCATGCCCCACCGCCGTTTCAGTCCGTCGACTTCTTCTTTGATCTCCGCTTGCAGCGCGCGCGCGACCGCTTTGCCGTCGATGATGGTTGCCATAATTTCCCCGAATTGAATTCAAACTCTATACAGGAAAACCAGTTTTTGTAAAGAGGAGGTTTGACAATCGCGCGATGCGATCGTTAAAGTCTTTCGCATCGCGTCCGTGCGCGCGAAAACATGACGCTGCTGTTGAATAACGAGGAGATTTCCCGGCTGATTACGATGCCGGAATGCATCGAAATCCTCGACGACGGCTATCGCGAGCACGGCCACGGCCGCGCCGCGCACCGCCGGAGGAGCAACATCATGGTGCCGACGGATGAGGGCCGCACGTACGTCTTCGCCAACTTCGAAGGAACGGTGGTGAAAAGCGGCTATCACGCCATCCGCCTGCGCTCGGACGTGAACGAATGGCTGGACGAGAAAAGCGGCCGCACGACGAAGTGGGCTTCGCGGCCGGGACTTTACTGCGGCCTCGCGCTGCTTTACAACATCCGCACCGGCGCGCTCGACGGCATCTTGAACGACGGCTATCTCCAGGTGATGCGCGTGGGCGCGACCAGCGCCGTCGCGGCGAAATACCTGAGCCGCGAAGACGCCGCGACGCTCGCCATCGTCGGCGCGGGCAACCAGGCGCGGAGCCACGCCGAGGCGATGTGCGCGGTGCGGCCGATCACGAAAATCAGGGTTTACAGCCTGCGCGCGGAGAGCCGCGCGGCATTCGCGCGCGAAGTGGAAAAGAAGCTCGGCGTCGAGACGCGTCCGGTCGATACGATCGAGGCGGCGTTTGCGACGAGCGACATCGTCTGCTGCTGCACCGATGCGTCGAAGCCTTTCGTCCGGCCCGAATGGATCGAGCCCGGCATGTTTCTCTCCAGTGCGCGGCCGTTCGGCGAAGTCGGAAGAGAGCCGCTCGGCGTCTTCGACGTCGCGGTGGTCCACGAGCGCGGCTTCGGCCCGCGCTTTCGCGCCGAAAAAAGCGCGGCTGACTTCTCCGCCGCGCCGCAAGCTCTCGGCGGCAAAGACGAGCGCGACCTGCCGAGCGGGATAACGCTCGGGGAGCTATGCGCCGGCATCGCGCGCGGCCGCAGCAGCGAGGAGCAGAAGACTTACTTCGCCAACAACGAAGGGCACGGCGTGCAGTTCTCCGTCGCCGGCGCTTTCGTCCTCAAGCGCGCCCGTGAGCGCGGAGTCGGCCGCGAGCTTCCGACCGAATGGTTTTTGCAGGATATATCGACGTAGAAAAGAGAGTTTCAGGTTTCGAGTTTCAAGAAAGAGCATCGGAGACATGTCCGGCCTCCGTACTTGAAACCTGAAACCCGAACTCGAAACTTAATTAGAGGCGGTCAGCTCCCACCAGTTCTTGTCGAGGTCGCTGAAGATAAACGACACCTGGCCGTTCTTGCGCTCCAGATCCCACGTTTCCGTGATGCCGTAAGAGTTCGCCGCCTTGGAGAATTCCTGGTGCGCCTTCTCGACCTCTCGCGGCGTGCCGAGCTTCAGCGTGAAGCGGTTGACCGGCGCGAGGTAGTCGCGATGGCTCATCGGCAGCACGACGATGTACCACGGGGTCGAGGGATGCTTGATGTAGGTCGAGTGGCGGCCGCCGCCAACGATGTCGAGGCCGAGGACTTCCTTGTAGAAGCGGTCGCTCGCCTCCTTGTTGTCGCACTGGAGCGTGCCGTGCGACATCGCCTGCGGGACATAGCCGCGCCCGGGGAAGCGCTCCTCCGGCATCAGCTGTTTCCACGGCGTCGCGGCGATGCGCCGGCCGTGCTGCACGGCGTTGGGGTTGTAATATTCGATCTCGAGATCGTTGCCGCCCGGCTCCTTGAAATAGATCGAGTAGGCGAAGTGCGCCTCGTGCGGCTTGGTGACGGATTTGATGCGGTATTTTTCTTTGTGCTCGTCGATATAGCGGTAGGCGCGCTCGATCTCCTCGTGGTGCGCGACGCGAAACCCGTAATGGTTATTGTGCGGTTTGTTGCGCGCGTTCGCCCCGCCCTCGTGCACGACGAGAAGCCAATCGGTGTTCGGATGCTTGAGCACCGCGTCGCCGTTATGGCGATCGACGACTTCCAGCGCGAGCAATTCCTTGAAGATCGGCAGTGTCTCTTCGAGCGAGCGGCACTCGTAATGTCCCTGGGTCAGTCCTGTCGGCCGGAGCATGACAACCTCCCTTTACGCATACCCAACCAGTTAATTTTATATCGACGAGGAAATGGCGTCAACCGGGGAGGAAGTGAGCCGTAAGTAGCGATTAGAGAGCGGCGAAGACCCGTTTACTTCTCATCACCCACTGCTCACCACTCACTTTTTCGGCATCATCACGGTCGCGCCCGACTTCGCGCAGGCTTCCTCGAAGATGCGCCGTATCTCGGTGTCCTCGTCCTCGTACTCGATCTGCATGCCGCCGTCTTTGACCGAGACATCGGACTTGATCTTCCCCGGAACGAGCTTATGGCGGCGCGAGAGCATTTTGAGCGCGACGTAGCGCGCGGGGCTGCTGCCGGAATTGAAGTGTTGGTGAAACCAGTTTTCCGGCGGCACGACAAGGGAGCCGGGGCGCCAATCGAAGCGCATCTTTTCCGTCCCCTCCGGCCACATGAAGGAATAGCCCTGGCCGGAGAGGATCATCACATGCGCACCCGGACCGTGGCGGTGGGCTTTCTTGTAAATACCCACGGGGAACTCGGACACGTGCGCGCCCATCGTGCTCTCGGCCATCTCGAAGAAGATCGTTCGGTTGCCCTTGCCGCGCTCGTGCCAGGCGACCGGCTCAATGTTGACCGCATCGGCGACGAAATTCGTCTCGAGCACGCGGTCTTTGTAGAGCCGGCCGCGGCCGGCGAAGTATCCTTCCTCGCCCTTGAAGCGGTCGGCAAAGACATAGGAATTATTCATGACGAAGTCTTCCGAGTGAAACAGATTGAAGACGAGCGGCGCCGTCGTCACTGCGATGAAGCGCGCCTCGCGGTCGCCCGCGCCGTTGAAATGCTGATAATAGGCGTTCAACGGAACCGCGAAGAGGCTCCCCTTCTGCCACTCGAAGCTCTGCTTCTGGCCGTTTTCCTGCCACATCGTCGTCGCGCCGCGCCCTTCGAGGATGTAGACCAATTCCTCGAAAAGATGGCGCTGCGGGCGCAGGCTCTTCCCCGGCGCGATGCTGCATACATAGGCGTCGTCGAGATAGCCGGTCCCTTCGAGATTGATGAAGACGCCGTTGCCGCCCATCCGCTCCCACCATCTGAGCGGCACGTCGTAGACGTTCTCGACGCCGAAGCCTTTGACGACGTCGATGCCCTGCGACGCCGCCCAGCGGTCGTACGGCGTATCCATCCGCTCGGCGGCGGCGTCGACCTTTTCGAATCCTGGCGTGCTGGTCGTTTCCATACCTTACCTTCCCTCTTACTTGTAAACCGAATCGATAAAACCGTTTTTCTCGAGCTCGTCGATAAGCGAGAGATCGACGAGCCGCTCCGCTTTCAAATCGATCTTCTTGCCGCCGACGCCGGCGTCGATCACCTGCTGCAGCCCTTTCAGCGTCGGACGGGGCGATTTCTGCAAATCCGGGGCGTACTCGCGCCAAGTCGCCTCGAGAATCTCTTCGTCCTTCAACGACGCATACTTCGAGATCACCCTCTTGGCGAACTCCTTGTCGGTCTTGTAGCGATGGATGCCGCGGATGAACGCGCGCATGAAGCGGAGCGCCGTCGCGCGCTTCTGCGCGAGATAGGAGCGCGTCGTCATCACCGCGCCGGTATTTTCCTCCATCGGAAGATCGACCAGCTCGCGCATACCGAGTTGAATCGCCTTCAAATGGAGCGGAAACGACATGCGCTGCGCGTAAATTTTGCCGCCGGCCATCGCGGCCATCCCTTCCGGCTGGCCGCCGGTCTGGACAATCGATACATCCTTGTTGGGATCGAGACCGTTCTTTTCGAGAATCAACCGTAAAACGAAGTCCGAGGTCGAGCCAAAGCTCGTGATGCCCACAGTCTTGCCTTTGAGATCCCTGACGTCCTTGATCTCGGGGCGCGTGATCAGATGGTGGCGGTTGACGCGGGCCATTGCGGCGATCAGCACCGCGTCCCCGCCCTGAACCACCGCCGGCACCATCGCCGGCTCGCCGGCATGAATGAACTGGCCGCTGCCGCCGATCAGCGCGGCGACGATGCGCGTGCTGCCGCCGACGCGCACCAGCTCGACCGCGAGCCCCTCGTCGTCGAAGTACTTCGCTTCCTTGGCGATCATCGGCACCGCCCAGCTGCCTGCCGGGCTTGGATAGAGAAACGTAATGCGCTCTTGCGCGAATAGCGCAGGGGCAAAGAAGCCGCCGAGAGAGAGTAAAAGCGTGCTCGCGATCGCTCGAATTTTATTCACCAGCGAAACGTCTACCCGCTCGGCGTCGCTGTTGTCAAGCAACCCCGCCTGGAGGCATCCCGTCTTGACAAGCGGACGGCGGGACGGGATATGTTGTGCGGGAGCCGCGACCCGAGGGAGGCATGCAAAAACGATGAAAAGAAGCCCGCTACTTGTGCTTGCGCTGATGCTCGTCGCAGCCGTCGGATGGACGGAATCCGCCAGCGGCCAATCCAAGGAGATCGTCGAGGGCGCGAAGAAAGAAGGCAAGGTCGTCTTTTACACCTCTCTTACGGTGCAAGAAATCGAGCAGGTCGTCTTCCCCTTCTTGAAAAAATATCCGTTTCTGAAAGTCGATCCGTTCCGCGGCAACTCAGAGCAGCTTTTGCAGAAGATCGCGATCGAGGCGCGCGCCGGGCGGCCGCAGCACGACGTCGCGCTGTTCGACGCTTTCGAAGAATGGCAGCTGCAGAAGCTCGGGCTGCTCCATGCTTATAAATCACCCGAGGCGAAGAATTACCCCGAGGCGTACAAAGACCCGGAAGGCTATTGGACGGCGGTTTACTTGAACTACATCGTGCTCGGATACAATCCCAAGATGGTCAAGGAAAACGAGCTGCCGAAGAAGTGGGAAGATCTCCTCCAGCCGCAATGGAAGGGAGCCAAGTTCGCGATGGACCGCGACGAAGGCGTCTGGTACGGCGCGCTGAGCTTCTATTGGGGAAAAGAAAAAACCGAAAAGTTCGTCAAGACGCTCGCGGCCCAGGACCCCAGCATGCGCAAGGGCCACACGCTGATCGCCACGCTCCTTTCGACCGGCGAGTTTCCCCTCGGCCTCGTCTACGCGCATCGCGTCGAGGAAATGAAAACCAAAGGCGTCCCGATCGAGTGGACGCCGCTCGATCCGATCGTCGTGACGCCGAATCTCGCCACGATGGGAAAAAACACCGCGCATCCGAGCGCGGCGAAGCTGCTGATCGACTTTCTCCTGTCGCTCGAGGGTCAGACTATTTTGCAGAAGCAGCAGTATCGCGTGACGGCGAATCCCGATCTGCCGCCGCTGTCGCCCAAGATGGACCCCAAGAAGCTCAAGCTTTTCGTCGCCGACAAGCGCGTCGCCGACCAGCATGAGAAGTTCGCCAAGGACTTCTACGAGCTTTTCGTCAAGGGAAAACCCGAGCAATGAGCGATTCAGGAGCGCAAGCGGCGGCAAGACTCAGCGCCGCTTTGAAGCGCGGCGACGGCCTGCGCGACGAGTTCATCTACCACCAGCCGTGGGACGACTACGTCGCCTTTCCCGATCCGTTCCCGCGGCGCGCATTTTCCGTCAAAGAAGTCGAAGAGACGATTCATCGGTATCCGGACGCGGAGCGCACCGGCGAGCTTTATCGCTGGGACATTCACGGCCGCCTCCTGACGCCGGCGAAAGAGTCGCTGCCGGGCGTCGCCGTCGTGATGATCCACGGCGGCGCTGCGAACGAATGCGAGTTTTTATTCACGCCCGACGGACCGGAGGAGTTCGTCGATCTATCAAAGACTTCTCCTTCAACGGCGCGCGTCGGCGTCGCGCAGCACATCGCGTCGTTGGGAATTCCCGTGCTGGCAGTGTCGCTGCCGGGTCACTACAGCCGAAAACCGTGGCCGCCGATTCCCGAGCGCCGCCCGGAGTTCGTCGTCGGCGAAGTGCTCTCGGAATCCGAACTGAGCAATCGCCTCGCCGTCTATACCTTCCGTATGTGCCTCGAGGCGGTGAAGAAACTCATCGAGGCGCATCTGCCGAGACACGATCTGTATATCTGGGGCCATTCGACCGGCGGCGAATACTTTTTTTTGATGGAGCAGTACGGCCTCAAAAACCGCCTCGTCGGCGGCCTCGGCTTCGGCACCGGCATGCCGGCGTGGCTCAGAAAAGAATGGGACCTGGCGGCGGACGACAAGACGCCGGAGGAGCGCGCGGCGAGGTTTCGTCCGATCGTGGGGCTCAGCCGCCGGAGTCCGAAGGGCTACGTGAAGAGCGGCTACGTCGGCCCCAACCAGCCGTGGGGCAGCGTCGAGCGCTGGTTCGAGCTCGAGAACCACCGGCGGCCGCAGTTCAAGCCGTTTCTCCAGGACATCGAGCACAGCGCCTACGACGTCCTGCGCGATGAAGTCAGCAAAAAATCCCGCCTGCCCGACGACGAGCTGTTCATCACGTACAACGCCGATTTAAAACGCCTCCGCGGCAAGCGCATGCTCCACATCGTCGGCGAGTTCGATAAAGGCCACTGGGTCGACGGCGCGGAAAAGGGGCTCGAGTTCCGGCGCGAAGTCTTCGCGCTGCGCCGCTTCGCCGAATATGCCGAAGCCGTGCGCCTTGTCGTCGTCCCAAGGCTCACGCACTACGGCCACGTCGAGTCGCACAATGAGCGCCTCGCCAATCTGATGGCGACGGCGATGCGCGACTACTTTCCGGGGGACGCATGAAGATTTATCGCAAAATCTTTTTTGCGGCGCTCCTTGCCGCCCTATTCATCGCCCAAACCGCCGCCGCCGAATCCTTGCGCATCGCCTATACGTCGATCGGGATCATCTTCGCACCGCTCTGGACGACGCAAGCGGCGGGGATATTTAAAAAATACGGCCTCGACGTCGAGCTGCTCTACATCGGCGGCGGACCACCCTCGCTCCAGGCGCTGCTCGCCGGCGATGTGAAGATCTCCTTTACCGCCGCCGGCGCCGCGGTTGCGGCCAATCTCGCGGGCTCGGACGTCGTACTTCTCGGTACGACCTGCGATACGCTGCCGTTCGAGATCTGGTCGGCGCCCACGATCCGAACACCGGAGGCGCTCAAAGGCACCAAGATGGGCGTGACGCGTATAGGCTCGACCTCGGATTTCGTGGGCCGCTACGTGCTGAAGAAATGGGGACTCAAGCCCGGTTCCGATCTAAGCCTCATTCAGACCGGCGCGGGTCCCGAAGTCTTCGCCGCCCTCAAAAGCGGCGCGGTCCAAAGCGGTGTGATGAGCGTGGGACCGTACACGACGGAAGCCGAGAAGGATGGCTTTGTTCGGCTCGCGGACGTCGCAACGATGGGGCTCGTCTACCCCTTCGGACCCTACGCAGCGCTTCGGTCATTCATCAAGGCCCAACCCGATACGGTAAGCCGCTTCATGCGCGCCTACGTGGAGGGGATTCATCGCTTCAAGACGGATCGCCGGCTCGCGCTGGCGACGCTCGAGAAGCAGACGAGAATTAAGACGACACCCGCAATCGAGCGAACGTATGACGTTTACGCCCAGCGCTACATCAAGCGCGTGCCCGAGGCGACCGTCGAAGGCATCCAGACGATTCTGGAGGAGGTCGGCGCGAGCCGGCCGCTGCCGGCCGGGGTCGCACCGCAGCGATTCGTCGAGCCGCGCTTTATCCACGAGGTCGTTACGAGCGGCTTCGCCGACGCGCTGTACAAGGGACGCTAGCGCTTCTGAATCTGGAGATTATTGATGACGCGCTTGACGCCGCCGACCTGCGAGGCGAGCTGCTCGGCGCGCGCCCGCTCCTGATCGCTGGCGACGACGCCGTTGAGCGAGACGACGCCGCGCACGGTATCGACGTCGATGCGGGTGAGCGTCGAGGCCTTCTCGCCGGTCGCGAGCTTCGTCTTTACGGCGGCGGTGATGTTGGTATCGTCGATATTTTGCCCGAGCGTTTCGCCGGTCATCGACTGACATCCGGAAAGCGCCAAGAGAACCAGCATGCCGGCCGCCAACATCCTCAATCCTCTCATAAGACCTCCTTGCTTCGGCTCGAAATTCGGTGCGATTAATGCCATATCGAAGATACCCTTGCAAACAAATCAATTCCCCAGGAGAAGGAGAGCGTGGTGAAAAAAATCAAAGAAGAGCACGTACCCTACAACACCGGCTGGTCCGGCGAATTGAATAAAGGACAGGTGATTCGCATCACCGCGACGACTACCGTCGATTTCGTCTGCCTCAAGAAAGAGAACTTGAAAGAGCGCTTCGATCAGGCGCGTACGAAGGTCTACAACGGCAAGATTTTTATCTCCAAGGGCGACAAGCTCATGGGGCGCAACAACCAGCACATGATGACGGTCCTCGATGATACAAACCGCGAGGGCACGCACGATCTGCAAAAAGGCATGTGCAGCGGCTATCGCTTTCAGCTCGCGAAGAAGGAAGGGCGCCTGCAGGAATACTACCACCGGGATTTTAAAGAAGACGAGATTCCCGACCACGGCTGCTACGAGAATCTTTCTCGCGCGCTCGCGTCCTATGGCATCGATCCGGAAGATATTCCCAACCCGTGGAACTTGAACCAGCACATGATCATCGACGGCAAGACCGGCAAGATGGAGCACACGACGGTGCGCGCCAAGCCCGGCAGCTACGTCGATCTCCGTGCCGAGATGAATCTCGTCGTCGCGCTCAGCGCCTGCCCGGACATGCCGGTGGGAGGCAAACCCGTCGACGTCTTAATTTACGCACCCTAACTTTCGCTTGAGGTGATTTATGAAGGCCTCGGACACAGCGAAATTTAATGTCGGCGGCGTACTTTTAGATCGTCCGTTCAAGATCCGGCGTCTCGGCCATTTCGGTTTCAACCTGACGAACATGGACGAGGGCATCGGGTTTTATCGCGACCTGCTCGGCTTTCGCGTCTCCGACGTGATGGATTACTCGAGGCGGGCGAAGAGCCCCGATCAGCTCGCCGGCCTCGGCGACCCGCACGGCTACTTCACGCGCTACGGCGGCGATCATCACGCGCTGGTGCTCTTTCCCAAGCGCGTGCGCGACGCGCTCGGCCGAGCGGAAAAGCCGGGCGTGACGATCAACCAGATCACCTGGCAGGTGGGGAGTCTCGCGGAGGTCGGCGGCGCGATCCGCTGGTTCGAGGAAAACAAAATCAAGATCCAGCGTTCCGGGCGCGATATGCCGGGCTCGAACTGGCATACGTATCTGTTCGATCCCGACGGGCACCAGAACGAGCTTTACTACGGCATGGAACAGATCGGCTGGAACGGCCATAGCAAGCCCAGGGCGATGTACGACCGCGGGTTCGACAAGGCGCCCGCCCTGCCGCAGATCTCGGAGTTCGAGGAGGTCCAGCAGGCGCTTAAGCGCGATGTCGATATTCTTTCAGGGCATCGCCATATCGACAGTCTGCCCGCGACGTACGACGTCGACGGCGTCCTGCTGCCGCGGCCGTTTAAAGTAGTCCGTCTAGGCCCCGTCGAGCTGTTCGTCCAGAACATGGAAGCGGCGGAGAAGTTTTATCGCGACACGCTGGGCTTCACGCCGACCGAAGCGGTCGAGTGGCGCGGCCACCGCTGCGTTTATCTGCGCGCGAACACCGAGCACCATTCGGTCGCGCTCTATCCGACGGCGCTGCGTCAGCTCCTCGGCCTGAGCCCGCATACTTCATCGATGTCGCTCGGCCTGCAAGTTGCCAACTACCGTCAGCTTCGCGACGCGGTAAGTTTTTTAAAGCAGCGGGGCGCGCGCTTCGCCGAGGTTCCGCCGGAGCTTTATCCCGGCATCGATTACGCGGCGCACGTCCTCGACCCCGATGGCCATTGCCTCAAGCTTTACTACTACATGGAACAGGTCGGGTGGGACGGCAAGCCGCGGCCGAAAGAGCTGCGCCGCAAAGTCGATCACGAAAAATGGCCCGAGACGGTCGAGCCGCTGTCCGACACCTACGAAGGCGAGCCGTTTTTCGGGCCGTGGGGATGAGGTGACGCCATGACTTCCAAAGTGACCTTTAAGTCCGATGGACTCGATTTAGCGGGCATCGTGCACATTCCCGATAATCTCCGCGCCGGCGAGCGGCGTCCGGCCTTTCTGGTGCTGCACGGCTTCGGCGGCAACAAGGATGGCCGCGGCCAGACCGTCATCGCCGAACAGCTCGCCACGTGGGGCTACGTGGCGATGCGCTTCGATTTTCGCGGCTGCGGTGAGAGCGGCGGCGAGCGCGCCCGCATCCTGTGTCTCGACCAGGTGAAAGACA
>Ga0075425_100002978_pt1 | contig 17081 bp, 14 predicted proteins | sample SoiMethybrSBSTD4_FD_75300 | JGI IMG/M metagenome (GOLD analysis project Ga0075425, IMG submission 75300) | Bulk soil microbial communities from a Populus tree surrounding site in Tennessee, USA - Soil MetaG P. TD hybrid SBSTD4 | ecosystem: Environmental > Terrestrial > Soil > Tree plantation... | reverse complement strand
CGCAGATATCTTCTACTCAACCTGAGCAGCATCCGCCACCGGTGCAGTGGCTACGAGTCAAGTACGCCAAGCGTGGTCGCGCTCGCTTCACCAGCCATCGGGATTTTGGACGGGCATTCGAGCGGGCGTTGCGCCGAGCAGCGGTCCCCATGGCGTACTCGTCCGGGTTCTCGCCACACCCTCGGATCTCGTACGCGAATGCGGCTCCCACGGGCGCGGCCAGCGAGGCTGAGTATCTGGAAATCGGGCTGGCCGCTGTATGTGATCCAGACAGGGTACGAGAGGCACTCGATGCCGCCCTGCCACTCGGACTAGATGTTGTTGAGGTCAGGGTGGCCGCGCCTGGAGCCTGGGCAGATGAGCTCACCGGCTCGCGCTGGCAGGTCGACGTACCGCATGTGCCTGCAGCCGTCTTGCACGACGCGGTGAACGCATTCTTGGCGAAGGACGCTGTACCTGTACGGCGGATGACGAAGAACGGAATGCGGGAGTTCGACGCCAGGGCGGCGGTCATCGCACTTGAGGCCGAGGATGCCCGGCTGATCATGACTCTGGCTCATCAGGTGCCGCTGGTCCGGCCCGATGATGTACTTGCCGGATTGCGGGAGACTGCCCCCGCGTTTGCGCCCATTGATCCGCCGATCCTGACTCGGCTGATCCAGGGCAAGCTCCGCCCGGAGGCCGGCGAGATCACCGAGCCCGGTCGCTAACCTGAGCCTCAGCGCGGCTGGCCGCGGAATCTTTATGTGGCCTGTGTGATACTGGAGACGGCTTCGACGCCGCGTGCGTCGAGTCTCGATGACATTGCGCGATGTGACAGGTCGCGTTAGCAGGTGGACGCTGATCCTCCACCGCGACGAGCAGGGCTTCATGCCCGCGGCATTTTGCAGCCGAGGGCAAAGCAATCCCGAGGCGCTTTGCAGCCGAGGGTAGAGCAATGGAGCCGAGCGCTTGACCGCGGGAGGGTCGATTCACCACATCGGTTACGGAAGCTTCCGCAGCCCGGCCCTGCGCCGGTGCAGCGAACGAGAGGCGCTCCATGCGCCATAGAGGAGTCTGATGCTCGATCCGAACGAGCCCGACACGCATACCCAAGAAACAACCGAACAGCCAGCAGCTCAGCCTCCACGCCGTCGGCGCGCCGCTAGCAGACCAGCCGGACCGCCTTCCTCGGCTCCCGATGCACCCAAGATCGAGCGCGCTGAAGATGTGTCTGGAATAGCAGGCGGGGCCGTCGTCGCCGGCTTAGCTGTGACCAACGATGAGGCGCCACCTAGTGCTGAGGACGTACGTCCGGCCAATAACGCCGCCAAGAAGACAGCGGCCAAACGTGGGACCAAGAAGACCGCCAAGGAAGCTTCCGGTGAAGCTGAGGTGCCTCTCAAGGCAACGCGGAAGCGGACGGCCAAGAAGGTCACTGCCATGGCAGCCGAGACGCCCGCGACGGACGAGGCTACGGCCACCACAGAGCCGGGCGAGCCAGCACCGATGCCGGATTCTGAGGCGGTCCCGGCAACGGAGATGACAGTTCAGGCCGTCCCGGAGGACGAGACAGAGGCCGTCGCTATCCCGGCCGAGGAAGTCCAGCTACCCGAAGCGACTCCGGAGACCGAGGCAGCCGTTGACGTGCCAGTGGTCACAGAGGAGCCGCTCGAGGCAGCCGAGGTGCCCTTAGATGCAGCCGAGGAAGCTTCCGACGCAGTCGAAAAGGCGCCCGATTCAGCGGAGGAGGCGACGACCGAAAGCGGCGAAGGGCGCCGACGGCGTCGTCGTCGTGGAGGTCGTCGGCGTCGACGCACCACGGGCGAGGAGGCTGCTTCCACCGATGAGGCCTCGAATGAGGTCGATCAGCCCGAGGACGAAGAGCCGGCAGCAGTCAGCGACGCCAGCGAGACCAACGGCGAGGTTTCGCGACGCAGACGTCGCCGGCGCCGGCGGCGCGGAGAAGAGGCTGTCGCGGCTCCCGACGACCCAACCGACACCGTGGTCAGGGTCCGCGAGCCGCGCCCAGCCGCCAGTAGCGCGGTGGTCGGCATTGATGGCTCGACTCGCATGGAGGCCAAGCGCCAGCGTCGACGGGAAGGCCGGGAAGCGGGCCGGCGTCGCACGCCCGTTCTCAGTGAGGCGGAGTTCCTCGCTAGGCGCGAATCTGTAGTACGCAAGATGGTCATCAGGCAGCGCGATGATCTCTCCCAAATTGCCGTGCTCGAGGACGACATTCTGGTTGAGCATTACGTCGACCGGGAGTCCAGTGGTTCCTTGATCGGCAATGTGTACCTCGGTCGGGTTCAGAATGTGCTGCCGTCAATGGAGGCTGCCTTCGTCGACATCGGCCGGGGTCGCAATGGTGTGATCTATGCCGGAGAGGTCGATTGGGACTACTTCGGGGCGGAAGGTCAGAATCGCAAAGTCGAAAAGGTTCTGAAGTCCGGCCAGACGATCTTGGTGCAGGTAACCAAGGACCCGGTGGGTGCCAAGGGAGCTCGGCTGACCAATCACGTCTCGATCCCCGGCCGCTACATCGTCTACGCTCCCGGTGGCCACCTCTCAGGCATCTCCCGCAAGCTGCCCGAAAGCGAACGGCGGCGGCTCAAGGAGGTCCTTTCGGGGCTGGTTGGCGAATCCGCCAGTGTCATCGTTCGCACGGCTGCTGAAGGTGCAAGCGAGGACGAGCTGGTACGCGACGTGAACCGGCTGAAGGCGCAATGGGAGGACATCGAGCGAAAGATCGCCACCGGCAACGCACCGCAGCTGCTGTATTCCGAACCTGATCTCACCGTACGCATTGTGCGCGACCTCTTCACCGAGGATTTCTCGGAGTTGATCATCTCGGGCAACGGTGGAATGACCGACGCGTACGACTCTATAGAGGCCTATGTCTCCCACGTCGCGCCGCACTTGAAAGAGCGACTGCGGCGTTGGGACAGTGATCGGGACTTGTTCGCCGAGTATCGGCTGGATGAGCAGATTGCCAAAGCCTTGGAGCGCAAGGTGTTTCTGCCCTCCGGCGGCTCATTGATCATCGACCGGACCGAGGCGATGACGGTGATCGATGTGAACACCGGTAAATTCACCGGGACCGGCGGCAATCTGGAGTCCACGGTTACCAGCAACAACCTGGAGGCTGCGGAGGAGATCGTCCGGCAGCTACGGCTCCGCGACATCGGTGGCATTATCGTGATCGACTTCATCGACATGGTGCTGCCGAGCAACCGGGAGCTGCTGCTGCGGCGGCTTGTCGAGTGCCTGGGACGAGACCGGACTCGGCACCAGGTTGCCGAGATCACGAGCTTGGGCCTGGTGCAGATGACCCGCAAGCGGATCGGCACAGGATTGCTGGAAGCATTCACCACCGAGTGTCCGCATTGCCATGGGCGTGGGTACGAACTGCACGACATGCCGGTCGAGTCACATAAACATGCCGACGGGGGAGCGCGCGAGTCGCGCTCCCGCGACCGCCGTGCCAATGCCCAAGCTGGCCCCGAAAAGACGAACAGTGTAGAAGAGGCGAACAGGGCCGAAAAGGCGAAGGGGGCCGAACAGACGAGCTCGGAGAAGGCGAACACTGCGACTCCTGCCGAGTCAATCGAGGAGAGCCTTGACGTCGCGGCAGCCGATCGTCCGACGGGTCGAAACCGGCGGGGCGGGCGCCGTAGTGCTGCGGCAAGCAAGGAACAAGACGCGGCAGCCGAGTCGCAGGATGAGCCGGCGGTGGTCAGCTGATCGTCAACACTCCTTCCATGGACATGAGCGCTGAGCCTGTCGAAGCGCGTCCTTCGACAAGCTCAGGGCGCATGGAGAGCCCCGAACCCACGAGGACTCCGCTCGTCGTTGCCATCGTCGGCGCGGGACCTTCGGGAATCTACGCAGCCGAGGCACTGAGCCACCAAACCGATGTCGATGTCGAAATCGCGGTCATCGACCGGCTGCCGGTGCCGTTCGGGCTGGTCCGCTACGGCGTCGCGCCGGACCATGAGTCGATACGCTCCATCCGCAACACCTTGGAGCGCACGCTGGAAAAACCGTCCGTCAGTTTCTACGGCGATGTGACGATCGGTGCTGACCTCAGCATTGCGGAGCTCCGAGAGTGCGTGGATGCGGTGATCTACTCCTATGGAGCGGGCACAGACCGGCGCCTCGAGATTCCCGGCGAAGACCTACCGGGCAGCTTCGCGGCGGCGGAGTTGGTTGCCTGGTATTGCGGCAATCCTGATGTCCATCCCGACACCGATCAGGCGCGCGCAAATGATCATCTGGTAGCCGCCGAGGTCGATGAATTGATCACCAACTCCCGCGCCGCCGTGGTCGTCGGTGTTGGCAATGTCGCGCTCGATGTGGCCCGCATCTTGATCAAATCAGGTGATCAGTTGACGGATACCGATATGGCCGAGGAAGTGCTGGAATCCCTGTCCCGGAAGAGCATTACCGACGTTCACGTGCTCGGCCGACGGGGACCGGCGTACACCTCGTTTACGACCAAGGAGCTTCGAGAGATGGGGCAGATCGACGATGTCGATGTGATCGTCGACCCGGCGGATCTCGAGCTCGATCCCTCCAGCGAAGCGGCGGTGCAGCAGAACAAGGTCGCCGCCCGCAACATGGCCGTCTTTCAGGACTGGGCAGCACGGTCGCTGAGCGGTGCCTCGAAGCGCGTCAGCTTCCACTTCTGGACGAGACCCACGATGATCATCGGCACTGATCGGGTGACCGGCGTGGAGGTCGAGCGAACCATGATCGATTCCACAGGCTATGTAGTCGGCGTTGGCGGCCGTCACACCATCGATGCCGATCTTGTGGTGCGCTCCGTCGGCTACCGAGGACTGCCGCTGTCCGGCGTTCCCTTCGACGAAAGCACTGGCCGAGTTCCCCATGCTGAAGGGCGAGTGATGCGCGATGGCGGATTCTCGCCCGACGAATACGTCACAGGCTGGATCAAGCGCGGACCAACGGGAGTCATCGGCACCAACAAGTCTGACGCTGTAGAAACAGTCACATCACTGTTAGCCGATGTAAACGATGGTGCCGTCCAGGCACATGGTCGATCGGGGAAGCTTGATCGACTGCTGGCGGAACGGGGCATCCGTCCGCTCGGCATGCCCGCATGGCATCGAATCGACGCAGCCGAGCTGGAGCTTGGCGCCAGCCACGGCCGCTTGCGCACTACGCTCGCGCACCGCCGGGAGCTGCTTGCTGCGGCCGAGAACGACAGCTGATAACTCTGGACGGGTGAAAGCATCGAGCCAGTTGGGCAGCCACCAAGCCGCCCTTGGCAAGATGAACCGCGTGACAACTGATGAGCAGAGCCGTAGCGGTTTCGGTGGATCGAGCAGCGGGGTGTGGTGTCAGGACGCGAGTCCGGGGATGGTGGCACGGCTGGCAGGGCTGGGATTCGACTGGCTATGCCTGGACGCCCAGCACGGCGGATATTCGCGTACCGAGATCATCGAGGTAGCACGGAGCTTTCCGCCAGATCCCGTCGAATTGGTGGTGCGAGTTTCGTCCGGCGATTTCGTCGCCATCGGCGCTGCGCTGGACGCGGGAGCTCGAGCAGTGATCGTGCCCCAGATCGAGTCGGCAGCGCAGGCTCGGGAAGCGGTTGCTGCGACTTTCTATCCCCCAGTCGGTCGACGCAGTATGGGGCAGCTCGGCCGCATGTGGGATGGCGCGACGCTGACGGCTGAAGAGGCCAATCTGACCACGACATGTGCCGTGATGATCGAGTCGGCCGCGGCGCTTTTAGCTGTCGAGGAGATCGCGGCAGTTGAAGGCGTCGGCCAGCTGTTCATTGGGCCGCACGATCTCTCGCTTTCCCTGGGTACGACTGTTCCGGGGCTACTGGACGACGATTCCGAGACCAGCCCGTTTGCCCGGATTGTGCAAGCCGCTGGCACGTACGGGCGCAGCGTGGGCGGCTTTGCCGGTACGCCGGAGATTGCTGATCGTTTTCGAGAGCACGGCATAACCTGCGTCGCAGTGGCAACCGACCTGTGGATCACTGCTGCTGGTGCGCGCGCCGCCCTCGGCGCCGACTTGTCAGCGTGAGCGGCTGCTCCAGCGACCACCGGCGCTGACAACTCGGCGTCAGCGTGTCTGGTAAGTCGCGATGATCACGCCTTTGGAGGTGGTCACGCTGTCGACCACCTCGAAATCGACGCCCGGTCCTCGATCATCAAAAAGGCGTCGACCTTGGCCCAGCACGAGTGGGTGTATGAGCAACAGGTATTGGTCGATGAGGTTTTCCCTCAGCAGCGACCTCACCAGGTGGGCGCTGCCGACGACGCCCAGGTCGGGACCCGGCTGGGACTTGAGGTCTGCGACGGTCTTGGCTGGGTCGCCGGACAGCAAGCTTGAGTTCTGCCAGGGAAGCGGCTCGGTAAGCGTGGTGGAGACGACGTACTTCGTCGCTGCATTCAGGTAGGGCGTGAACGGGTTGTCGGTCTGCTTCGGCCAGTATCCGTAGAAGTCTTCATACGTGCGGCGACCGAAGAGCATGGCTCCCGATGACGACATGTTCTCACCCATCCGCTGGGCCATGACGTCATCGTTGTACGGCACGGCCCAGCCGCCCCGCTCGAAGCCGCCTCGGGTGTCTTCATCAGGCCTCCCGGGAGCCTGGATTACGCCGTCTATCGAGATGCTCAAAACCGCGGTGATGTTGCGCACTATCCCTCCTCTTCTTAGGCCCGAGCTATGGTCGCGGGACGCACCTGCAGACGGTTTGACCGGCTTAGGAACCGCCGCGTACGCTTGACCCTCGGTGCGCATGCTTCGGCATGCCCTTGTGTGTGCCCTCAAATCTTGTGTCGCACACCACCCAATCAGACACCGAGAGAGAGCAGGTCAGGCGTGTACGCGATCGTGCGGAGTGGCGGCCGCCAGCACAAGGTTGCCGTCGGCGATGTCCTTGAGGTTGATCGCCTCGAGGATGCGGTCGGCTCCAGCGTGAGCTTGACACCGCTGCTGGTGGTCGATGGCGATGCCGTCACCTCAGATTCAACGGCGCTCGGGTCGGCATCAGTGACCGCCGAGGTGCTCGCTGAGACCAAGGGTCCGAAGATCCGCATTTTGAAGTTCAAGAACAAGACCGGCTACCGCAAGCGTCAGGGTCATCGGCAGCGGTACACCAAGATCAAGGTCACTGACATCAAGGGCACTGACAGCGAGGGCTGAGGCGAACGACATGGCACATAAGAAGGGCGCGTCCTCGACGCGTAACGGTCGAGACTCCAATGCTCAGCGGCTCGGAGTCAAGCGGTTTGGCGGTCAGCTGGTGAATGCTGGCGAGATCATCGTCAGGCAACGCGGCACCCACTTCCACCCAGGTGACGGCGTGGGTCGTGGTGGCGATGACACCTTGTTCGCCCTGGTTGCGGGGCATGTGGAATTTGGGACCCGGCGGGGCCGTCGGGTTGTCAATGTAACTCCGACAGCGTCGGAATCTGAGCCAGCCGAGGCCACCTCGGCGAAGTAGAGCAAAGCATTACAGACGCCGGAAGGGTGGCCCACTTGTTTGGGCCGCCCTTTATGCGTTTCTGACCCTGAAGATTGAACACTGAGAGGAGGCTTCCGTGGCGATCCCTAGCTTCGTCGACCAGGTCACGCTGCACGTGTACGGCGGTCACGGCGGCAACGGCTGTGCCTCCATTCATCGCGAGAAGTTCAAACCACTCGGTGGCCCGGATGGCGGCAATGGCGGCGACGGCGGCTCAGTGATCCTTCGTGTCGATCATGGTCTGACGACGTTGGTTGCTTACCACCGCCAGAGTCATTGGCGAGCGAGCAGTGGGCAGCCGGGGCGAGGTGATCATCAAAACGGCGCCCGTGGTGAAGACGTCCTGCTATCCGTGCCCAACGGCACGGTGGTTCTCGATGCCGAGACCGGCGACCAGATCGCAGATCTGACCGGCGATGGCGCTGAGATCGTCGTTGCCCAGGGCGGTCGGGGTGGACTTGGCAACGCTGCATTAGCTTCGCCCGCGCGTAAGGCGCCCGGTTTCGCTCTGCTGGGTGAGGACGGCGAGAGCCGGATCATCACCTTGGAGTTGAAGGTCGTCGCCGACATCGGGCTCGTCGGTTTTCCGAGTGCCGGCAAATCCTCACTGGTGGCTGCGATCTCCCGTGCTCGGCCCAAGATCGCCGACTATCCCTTCACGACTTTGGTGCCGAACCTGGGAGTAGTGGTGGCTGGCGATGTCAGCTTCACCGTGGCTGACGTACCCGGGTTGATCGCAGGTGCCAGTGAGGGTCGCGGACTTGGGTTCGATTTTCTGCGACACATTGAACGTTGTACTGCGATCGTCCATGTGATCGACTGCGCAACTTATGAGCCGGGCCGTGACCCGATTACCGATCTTGACGTCATCGAGTCCGAACTGGAAGCCCATGGAGGCTTGGAAGACCGGCCTCGACTGATAGCCCTGAACAAGATCGACATTCCCGACGCCTTACAGATCGCGGAGCTCGCTATGGGTGACTTGCGCGACCGAGGGTTGCAGGTCTTTCCGATATCGACCAGGAGCGGCCAGGGGCTCCATGAGTTGATCTACGCCATGGCACGCCTGATAACTTCACGCCGTGCGTCTGAACCACCGCCGCCACGGGCACCGGTGATCATCCGGCCGAAGCCGATCGGTGATCATGCGCAATTCACCGTGGAGCGGGAGGGTGAGCTATGGCGGGTACGCGGAGTCAAACCGGAACGGTGGGTACGTCAGACCGACTTCTCGAACGCAGAGGCGGTTGGCTATCTCGCCGACCGGCTGAATCGGATCGGCATCGAGGACCGGCTGCTCGAGCTTGGCGCCCAGCCCGGAGAGGGCGTGGCCATTGGAGGAGCTGACGCGGTGATCTTTGACTTCGCCCCACAGGTCGAGATCGGGGCGGAGATTCTCAGCCCTCGAGGCGAGGACCAGCGCCTGGTAGCAGAACGGCCTGCTGCACAACGACGGCGTGAGAAGGATCGGGCGTACCACGCATCGGAGGAGCCGGAGCAAGTCACCGCTTCTGGCCCTTCGACAGGCTCAGGGCACGGTGAGTCAGGCTCAAGTGATGTTGACTCAGGCGCAGGGGACACTCGGCGGGCGTCAGGTCACGACGATGCGTGAAGAGCTCGGGACTGCACGCCGAATTGTGGTGAAGGTTGGTTCATCGTCGCTGACCACAGCCGAAGGCGGCATCGACCCGCAACGGGTCGAGCAACTGGTGGGCGTGCTGGCACGCGCGCGGCTTGCTGGACGGGAGATCGTTCTCGTCTCATCCGGAGCCATAGCCGCTGGCCTCGCGCCGCTTGGACTCAAGGCGCGGCCTCGGGACCTGGCGACCCAGCAGGCAGCTGCCTCGGTCGGTCAGGGACTGCTGATGGGGCACTACACGCGGCTGTTCAACGGGTACGGGCTCGGCGTCGGCCAGGTCTTGCTGACAGCTGATGACGTGACTCGCCACTCGCACTATCGCAACGCGTACCGCACATTCGGTCGCTTGCTGGAGTTTGGTGTAGTGCCGATCGTCAACGAGAACGACACAGTTGCGACCCATGAGATCCGGTTTGGTGACAACGATCGGCTCGCTGCGTTGGTGGCGCATCTGGTTCACGCCAATGCCCTTGTGCTGCTCAGCGACGTTCCTGCGCTCTACACCATGAATCCTGCCAAGCCGGAAGCGCGCAAGATCAGTCACATCTGGAGTGATGCTGATCTTGCGGGTATCGACATCGAGGCGCGCGGCACTGCTGTCGGCACGGGCGGCATGGTGACCAAGATCGACGCGGCTCGGATCGCGACATCTGCTGGAATTCCGACCGTACTGACCATCGCCGAGCACGCTGACGCAGCACTGGCCGGCGAGGAGGTCGGGACGCTTTTCCATCCGACTGGTCGCAGACGGCCGACCCGGCTGCTGTGGCTACGGCACGCTAGCGACACCCGCGGCACCTTGGTTCTTGATGCAGGGGCGGTGCGTGCGCTGACCCAGCGGAACGCCTCGCTACTTCCAGCCGGTGTCACCGCCGTAGAAGGCCAGTTTTCCTCTGGTGAGCCGGTGGAGCTGGTTGGTCCGGACGGGCTGGTTGTGGCGCGCGGCCTGGTGAACTACGACTCCGATGAGTTGCCTGCTCTGCTCGGTCGCAGCACACGTGAACTCGCTGCCGAGCTGGGTGCCGGTTACGACCGTACGGTCGTGCACCGTGATGCGCTTGTGGTGATTGAGCGCGCCGACGCTGGCGCCTCATCGGCCTAGGCCTCCTCGGCCTAAGTCGAATTTCCGACCGGTGCGGACTTTTCGACACCGATCCGGTTGTGGGGGATCGAATTTCCGACCAGTGCGGACTTTTCGATACCAGATCTGGTTGATGGGGATCGAATATCCGACCAGTGCGGGATTGTCAGAGCCGTGAGGCACGATGGTCGAATCATGACAACGCTCTTCTTTGACCAGTTCGACAGCCAGGTCGGCGTGATCGGTGTGCTCGCAGGACCGGACGGCGTACGCGAGGTCGGCTGGCGGCTGCGACCGCAAGGGGCATCAATCGAGCCGGACGAAACGGTGCAAATGGCACTCGGGCAGCTGCGTGAATACTTCGCGGGACAGCGGCAGGAGTTCACATTGCCGCTCGATCTACCTCCGATGGAGCCGACAACACTGGCGGTTCTCCACGCGCTGATGACCGTTGGCTACGGCAAGACGATCACGTACGGCGAACTTGCCGAGCTCAGTGGCACCGGAGTACCGGCGCGGGCGATCGGGGAGATCATGGCCGCCAACCCGGTGCCGATCATCATCCCCTGTCACCGCGTGGTTGCCAGCGATGGACTCGGAGGGTATTCCGGCGGCGAACCGGGCCGGCATCTAGAGACAAAGCGCTGGTTGCTGGAGAACGAAGGCGCACTGCCTCCTGCGCTGGTCTAGATCCTTGCGCGGATAATTCATCACATGACGACTTCCGCGACCAAGACGGGCTGCTGCATTGTCGGCGGCGGGCCCGCTGGATTGGTTCTTGGCCTGATTCTGGCCCGTGCGGGCGTACGAACGACCGTGTTGGAGAAGCATGCTGACTTCCTCCGCGATTTTCGCGGAGACACCGTGCACGCCTCCACGCTGACGCTGCTGGATGAGCTGGGGCTGGGGGAGCAGTTCGCCGCTCTTTCGCCTCGTTGGGTGCAGAAGGTACGCGTTGAACTGGACTCGGGCACCTACGGAGTCGGCGACCTGACGAGACTGCCGGGCCGACACCACCACATAGCCCTGGTGCCGCAATGGGACTTCCTCAACGTGGTCGCCGAGGCAAGTCGCCAGGAGCCTGACTACGAGTTGATCATGACCGCTGACGTCACAGATCTATTGTGGGACGGCGATCGGGTCACAGGCGTGAGCTACCGCCAGGACGGCCGGGATCACCAGTTGGAAGCTGATCTTGTGGTCGGCTGCGACGGACGATCATCTGTCGTCGCTGAGCGGGCCGGACTGCGGTTGCGAACCTTTGGTGTGCCGATGGATGTGCTGTGGTTCCGATTGCCCCGGCTGGGGACCGATCCGGAAGGCCTGATCGGCCGTATCTCGCGATCAAACCTGTTGATCATGATCGATCGCGGCGACTACTTCCAGATGGGCCTGGTGATCAGGAAGGGGTCGATCGCGACGCTACGTGATCATGGCATTCCCGCTTTACGTCAGCGGCTACTGGATGTAGTCCCCTGGCTGGGAGATCGGGTGGAGCTCCTGCAATCCTTCGACGACATCAGGTTGCTCAACGTCGTATTGAGCCGGCTGCCGCGCTGGTATCGCGACGGCGTTTTGTGCATAGGTGACGCTGCCCATGCCATGTCACCCGTGGGTGGCGTTGGAATCAACCTTGCGGTACAGGACGCGGTCGCCGCAGGGCGGATTCTTGCGCAGTCGCTCCGCATCGGGCGAGCAACGACGGCAAGTCTCCGGGCCGTGCAGCGTCGCCGCTGGCTTCCAACGGTCTTGACGCAGACCTTTCAGCGGATAGCGCACCGCTTCGTTGTGGCGAAGACCATTGCCGAGGATGAAGCGGCGCCACAGCCCACAGCGGCTCCTGCGCCGATCAGACTGATGCAACGCTTTCCTCTACTACAGGCGATTCCGGGATACTTTCTGGGCATTGGCCTGCTGCCGGAACGCGCACCGGACTTCGCCCGTCGGCAAGCGCCGCAACAGCGCTCGACTGCTCGAACCTCCGCATAAGCCAGGCGTGAGCCTGCGTAGGCGCCTCGTTACCCAGAAGCGACAAGACCGCGTACGTGCGTGGTGATCGTGTCACGCCAGATGCGGTCGCATTCGGCTGGTGTACCGAGCACTCCACGCAGTTCCAACGAGGTGAGCCCGTGGACTATCCCCCAGAGTCCTTGAAACAGATCATGATGATTTGCCGATGGCAGCTGGCCGGCGAGGATTGCGCGATGGATGGTGTCTTGTACCCGACCGACCGTACGCTGCACTTGTTGCGGATACTCCGTCGGCGGCCGTCCAGCGACGGCGGTTGGCGTGTAAAGCATTTCGTATAGGTCGGCTTGCTCCTGTGCCGCCGCTCGATAAGCCAGGGCCAGTGGCAGCAGCTCACTGAGTGGATCTCCGGTGACCTGAACTGCCTCGTGGTGCTTCACCATTGCATCGGCGCTACGGGCGCAGAGCACAGCGATGATCTCCGGCAATCCGCTGAACAGGCTGTAGATCGCACGCGTCGTCACTCCCGCCTCACCCGCAAGCCCGCGGACCGTCAGTGACCCAGGTCCGCCGCGGCGAATGATCGTGCTCGCAACTCGCAGCAGACGCTCCCGCGTCTCCTCGTTGTGCTCCCGGGGTCGGCCCATAGTAGACAGGATATCGCAACAGTGTTACGTTACATTGATACGAAACGCACCGCGATCCGGAGCAAGATCATGACTTTCGATGTCATCATTGTTGGTGCTCGCGTGGCTGGGGCTGCTACTGCACTGCTGCTAGCCCGTGCCGGGCTACGCGTACTCGTCGTTGACCGGGCGCACTTTCCGAGCGACACGCTCTCCACCCATCAAGTCCAGGTCCCGGGCGTTGCCCGATTGGCTCGGTTCGGCCTGCTCCAGCAGTTGCTGGACGCAAACACGCCGCCGACGCCACATGTCCGCTTCCAAGCTGGCAGCGCCGTTATCGAAGGGGAATTTCCCACCTTTGAGGGCGTCAACATGATGATCAGTCCGCGTCGTACGATCTTGGACGCAATGCTTGTCGAGGCAGCAAGTACGACCGGGGCGCAGGTACGCGAACGATGCTCACTGGTGGAGCTCAAGACTGAGCATGATCGAATTACTGGCGTCAGGCTGCAGGACCGCCGCACCCACGCCACAATGACTGAGTCGGCAGCCCTTGTCATCGGAGCCGATGGTAAGCACTCATCTGTAGCCCGGCTGGTCGGCGCTGCGGAGCGGAGTCGTAGCGCCCCAGCGACATTCGCCTGCTATGCCTACTGGGACGGTTTGCCTGTCAAGGGCGGCGAGATCTACTCGGAGAAGGGAATGGCCGTCGGCGCCTGGCCGACGAACGAAGGGCTCACCCTGACCTATGTCGCCGGGCCGATCTCAGACTTTGATCAAGTTCGGCGAAATCCAACGGCTCATGTGATCAGCACCCTCGACAAAGCAGGAAGCCTCGGCGAGCGAGCTCGCGGCGCGATTCAGGTAGGCCCGACCAGGGCCACCAGCGACCTGCCCAACGTGGTACGGGCCGCCCATGGACCGGGCTGGGCGCTTGCCGGTGATGCTGGGCTCGTCATGGATCCGATCACCGGCTACGGCATCGGCCATGCCCTCCGTGATGCCGAGTTGCTGTCCATAGCAATCGTCAGTGGCCTCGACGGCAAAGCCGATCTGACCCGCGCGCTGATCAAATATGAGAAACAACGCAATCGCGAAACTTATCCGGCCTTGGACTGGACGCTCGGCCTGACGTGTTTGCGCGGCGTCAACGAGATGGAAGAACGGCTGTTTGCGGCGATCGGTGGAGACAAGCGGGAGGCGTCGGAGTTCTTCGGCATGATGACCGGGGCGTTTCCGATGGGGTCTTTCTTCAGGCCAGCGCACCTGATCCGACTGATCGGAGTCAAAAACTTCGTTCGCCTGGCGCGCGCTCGCTCACGGTCAGCCGGCACACCGCCGGGCCGGTTAGATTTGTCGGGTGACCGTTCAGGAACAGGCTGAGAGGGCGCGAACCGCCGCGCTCACGTTGAGCAGCGCCACTCGGGCTACCAAGGATGCCGCTCTCATCGCAATGGCGGATGCCCTGGCGAAATCCGAGACTGCGATCTTGGAGGCCAATGAGCGCGATGTCACTCAGGCGGAGGCTAATGGCACAAGCGGCGCCTTGATCGACCGACTCCAGCTAACTGCGGATCGGATCGCCGGCATGGTCGAGGGACTGCGTGACCTGGCTTCGCTGCCGGATCCGGTGGGCGATGTGGTACGCGGCTGGACCAATGCGAACGGTGTGCAGGTCCGGCAGGTCCGGGTGCCCTTCGGAGTGGTCGGCATCATCTACGAAGCACGGCCCAATGTGACTGCAGATGCCGGCGGTATCTGTCTGAAATCTGGCAACGCTGCGCTGCTTCGGGGCTCATCTTCAGCCGCCGAGTCGAATGCCGCGATAGTCGACGCTCTGCAAGCCGGCCTGGTAGATGCTGGGCTGCCGGCCGATGCGATCCAGCTGGTACCGGGACCGCGTGAGGTGACAAACGAGTTGATGGCTGCTCGCGGACTGGTCGATGTGTTGATTCCTCGTGGTGGCGCCGGCTTGATCGACACCGTGGTGCGCAACAGCAAGGTTCCGGTGATCGAAACTGGCGTTGGCAATTGTCATCTTTTCGTCGATGCCGCGGCCGACGAGCAGATGGCGCTGGACATATTGATCAACGCCAAGACCCAGCGGCCTTCGGTCTGCAATGCGGTTGAGACACTCCTGGTGCATGCCGATATTGCCGATTCTTTCGTGCCTAAAGCTCTGGAGGCGCTCGCTTCGTATGGGGTTACGGTGCACGGTGATCAGCGCGTGCACACGTACGGTGACGTCGTACCGGCAGAGGACCGCGACTTTGCCGAGGAGTATCTGTCGTTGGATATCGCTGTGGCGATCGTCGATTCTCTGGACGCGGCGCTGCAGCACATCCGCCGCTACAGCACCGGCCATTCGGAGACGATCATCACCGACTCGCAGACGTCGGCCGCTCGATTTGCAGCTGAGATCGATGCCGCCGCCGTCCTTGTCAATGCCTCCAGCCGGTTCGTGGATGGCGGTGAGTTCGGCTTCGGAGCGGAGATCGGGATTTCGACACAAAAGCTGCATGCGCGCGGCCCGATGGGCCTGCCCGAGATGACCTCGACAAAGTACGTGGTGACCGGGTCTGGCCAAATCCGCCAGTAGGACGCCGCCACAACGGTTCAGTCGCCCACCGGACGCTGTCAGCCGCTACGCTGCGGGTATGACCCTGGCACTGACGCTTCTTCAGACCGAGCGCGAACTGCCGATCCCTGCCTGGGCCTTCGGAATTCTGGCGTTCTGCATCCTCCTTGTCCTGTTGCTGATCACTTGGTCGATCGGCAAGGGCCGCCCGCATAGCTAGGCTCTCTGGCGCGAGCGTCGGAAACTCGTGACCTTGTCACCGCCAGCCACGGGCCTGGCACGACGGCGCGGCTCCGACCCGCACAAACGGCACCGGCTGGGCGTTATGGGTGGCACGTTTGATCCCATCCATCACGGCCACCTGGTCGCCGCGAGCGAGGTGGCCAGTCGCTTCGAGCTCGACGAGGTTGTCTTCGTTCCGACTGGTCAGCCATGGCAGAAAACCCATCGTCAGGTGTCATCGCCCGAGGATCGTTACTTGATGACGGTCATCGCGACCGCCTCCAATCCGCGATTCACAGTGAGCCGCGTCGACATCGAGCGACCAGGGCTGACGTACACCGCCGACACGCTCCGCGATCTGCGGGTCGAGCGGGGCGACGACGTAGACATGTACTTCATCACCGGGGCTGACGCCCTGGCACAGATTCTCACCTGGCACGAGGTGTATTCGCTGTTCGATCTTGCACATTTCGTGGGTTGCACGCGTCCCGGAGTTGATCTTGATTCACCGGTGATCGCACAACTGCCACAGGACAAAGTCACTGTGATGGAGGTGCCCGCACTCGCCATCTCCTCGACGGCTTGTCGGTTGCGAGTCCAAGATCACCAGCCCATCTGGTACTTGGTGCCCGACGGCATCGTGCAATACATCGCTAAGCGTGGGCTCTATCAAAGCTGATCAGGTCGCAACTGGGTATTGATGGCTGAGACTGTCACCGCCAAAACGGAGAGGGCCAGCATGACGAACTTCGGTTACACGCTGATGAGTGAGCAGAGCGGACCACGTGACCTCGTCAACTACGCCATCGCCGCCGAGCAGATCGGCTTCGACTTCGAGGTCTGCAGTGATCATTACTCGCCATGGCTGATGTCGCAGGGACATTCCCCGTACGCCTGGAGCGTCTTGGGTGCAGTCGCGCAAGCAACGTCGCGGGTGGAGTTGGCTACGTATGTGACATGCCCGATCATTCGCTATCACCCGGCGGTGGTTGCCCAGAAAGCGGCGACATTACAACTGCTCAGTGAGGGCAGGTTCATCCTCGGTCTGGGGTCAGGCGAGAACTTGAATGAGCACATCACAGGTGAGGGCTGGCCGCCGGTGGCCCAACGCCAGGACATGCTCGTCGAGGCCGCCACCATCATCCGTGAATTGCAGTCGGGAGAACTGGTGACTTGCGAGGGTGATTACTTCCGGATCGACTCTGCCAGATTATGGGATGCGCCGGAGGGTGGCTTCCCTATTGCGATTGCGGTGTCCGGTGAGAAGTCGGTTGCGCAGTTTGCGCCGCTGGCTGATCACCTCGTCGCCGTCGAGCCGCAAGCTGAGTTGATCAAGGCGTGGGATCGGGAGAAGGGCTCGAGTACCCGCAAGATCGGCCAGCTTCCGATCTGCTGGGATACCGACGAGCAACGGGCCATCGAGCGCGCCCATGATCAATTTCGCTGGTTCGGCGGCGGCTTCGCGGTGAACGCCG
>Ga0075425_100002977_pt1 | contig 17081 bp, 15 predicted proteins | sample SoiMethybrSBSTD4_FD_75300 | JGI IMG/M metagenome (GOLD analysis project Ga0075425, IMG submission 75300) | Bulk soil microbial communities from a Populus tree surrounding site in Tennessee, USA - Soil MetaG P. TD hybrid SBSTD4 | ecosystem: Environmental > Terrestrial > Soil > Tree plantation... | reverse complement strand
ACGGTCGAGAGGACAATCGGCATGTCGAATGCCTTGGCGGTCTTCGCCAGCAGGCGCACATGCGTTTCGACGAGGTCGGCGCTCGTCTCCGAGCGGATGACCTCGAACATCTCGTTCTGGTAGTCGATCAGCACCAGCGCGCAGTCGTCGGCGGTCCAGACTCCGAGATCCTTCGTCATCGTTCTTCTCCTTCTCGTGTTCGCATGAGGGTGTGGTCAACTGCCTTGGAGCTGGCTCGCCACTGCGCCACCGGCCCGACAGACCGGGGTGTGCTGCGAGGCAGCAGGGACTTGGGACGCGCCGGCTTCGGGCTCGGGCTCCGCGTGGGCCCGTTGTGGCTCGATCAGAACGGCGGCGACCACAGCACCGACGGCGGCGGTTGCAGCGAGCGCGTAGAACGCGATCTGGAAGCCGTGCGTCAGCGCAGCCGCGCTGAAGGCGGTGGTCCCGGCGTGGGAGTCCACGTAACGGTTGGTGAACGTCGTCGCGATCGTGGTGGCTGCCGCGACGCCGACCGCCCCGCCGATTTGCTGGCTCGTGTTGATCAACCCCGACGCGATCCCGGCATCCGCCGGGCGAACTCCGGTGAGCGCGCCGATCGACATCGGGATGAAGACGAAGGCCAGCCCGAGCCCGCTGATGATGAAACCGGGGAACAGATCCCAGAAGTAGTGGCCGTCGACCGGCAGTTGCGCGAAGATCACGAGGGCCACAGTCGAAAGCGTCAATCCGACGGGCAACACGCGCCTGACTCCGAACCTCGTCACGAGTCCCTGCGCGACCGCCGACAGTGCGATCGTCGTCATGGTCAGCCCGATGTAGGCGACACCGGTCTTGAGCGCCGAGTAGTGCAGGACCTGCTGCATGTACAGCGTGAGCAGGAAGAACTGTGAGAAGACGGCGGCGGTCGCGATCAGGGCGCTCAGGTTCGATCCGGCGAGCGTGCGCAGCCGCAAGATGCGGAGCGGCAACAGCGGTGCCTTGGTGCGGGACTCGATCAGGAAGAACGAGGCGATCAGCACCGCAGAAGCCGCCAAGAGGCCGATCGTTTCGCCTGTGCCCCATCCGTGCTGTGTGGCGTGAGTCATCCCATAGACGAGCAGCATCAACCCCGACGTGATCGTCACCGCGCCGGCGAAGTCGAACGAACGAGAGGCGAGGTTGGCGCGGCTCTCGCGCAAGAGCACCGGGCTGAGCAACAGGACGGCTGCACCGACGGGAACGTTGACGTAGAAGATCCAGGGCCAGCTGAACGCGCTGGTCAAGACGCCGCCGAGCAACACGCCTACTGCGCCGCCGCTGCCCGCCACGGCACCCCAGATCCCAAGTGCGCGATTGCGCTCGCGGCCTTCCTCGAAGGTGGTCGTCAGGATCGACAGTGCAGCGGGCGACATCATCGCGGCGCCGAGACCCTGCAGGCAGCGGAAGGCGATCAGGGAGCCTTCCGACCAGGCAAGCCCGTTGAGCAGCGAGCTGACGGTAAACAGGAACAGTCCCGCCATGAACAGGCGCCGTCGCCCGAAGAGATCCGCGAGCCGCCCGCCGAGTAGAAGGAACCCGCCGAAGAAGATCGAGTACGCGGTAATGACCCATTGCAGGCTCTCCTGCGAGAAATTCAGATCGGTCTTGATCGAGGGCAACGCCACGTTCACGATCGAGATGTCGAGCACGACCATGAACTGCGCCGTCACGATCACGGCGAGCGCCAGCCAGCGACGGTCATCCGCCTCGACTGCGGGACGGCTCACAACAGCTTCAGCGGACATCGTTCGCGCCTCCCAGCTCGTGATCGGTGCCGAACGCCCGGCGCAACGTCGACGCGGCGAGACTCATCGCGGCGTGCGTCGTCTCACTGTCCCGGAGGACGGCCAGCATCATGAAGTCGTGCATCGTCCCGTTGAAGCGGACGGACGCGGTTGCGACGTCGGCATCGCGCAGCTTCGTTGCGTACGCCTCGCCTTGGTCGCGGATGACGTCGTTCTCGTCGACGATCACCAACGCGGGCGGCAAGCCTCTGAGCTCGTCGAGCGTTGCGCGCAACGGCGAGACGGTGCTCTCGGAGCGCAGACCTTCGTCCGGAAGGTACGAGCGCCAGAACCACTCCATCGTCTTCGCGTCGCCGTACGGCCCGTCTTTGAACAGGCGGAAGCTCTCGGAGCCTTGGTCCGTCAGCGCATCGGTCATCGGGTAGTACATCGACTGCTGTACGAACGTCACATCGCCGCGCTGCTTCGCCATGAGGCAGAGCACAGTCGCCATGTTCCCGCCCGCCGAGTCGCCGGCGACGGCGATCCGTGACGCGTCGAGCCCGTGCGTGCCGCCTTGCTCCGTCACCCAGCGGGCAACCGCGTAGCACTGCTCGATCTGCACCGGGTACTTCGCTTCGGGTGCGAGCGAGTACTCGATGAACGCGACTGCAGCCTGCGACGCCACGGCGAGCTCGGCTGCGAGCCGGCCGTGGCTGGCGGCACTGCCGAAGACCCAGCCGCCTCCGTGCATGTACAAGACGACCGGCAAGTCCGCGTCCGGGCCGCGCGGCTTGATGAGCAAGACTCTGACGTCGCCGACCTCTGCAGGAACGGTGATCCACGTCTCGTCGACGTCGGGCATCGGCACGCCGGCCTGCGCGCCTTCGAGCGACTTACGGACTTCAGCCAGTGGCAGCTCGGGGAGCCCGGGCCCCTGGGCGAGGTACGCGGCCAACGCTGCGGCCGGCTTCTCGAGGTTGTAATTGCTCGTGGAGCTCATCCAACGGATGCTGCGCAGACCTCGCGCGAATCGCATCCTTGAACTCCTTAGTTCGCGTTTGGCCCCGGGTACTCCGACGCGAAGAGGTAACTGACCGCCAGACTCCTGTAGGGGCGCCACCGGTCCGAGATCGAGATGAGCTCGGCCTCGGTCGGAACATGATCGAAGCCGTAGAGCCGCTGGATCACCCGGCGCAGGGCGATGTCGCCGTTGAGAAAGACGTCGGGCCGGTCGAGGGCAACGAGCAGGAAGCCATGCGCCGTCCACGGTCCGATGCCAGGCACGTCGGTCAGCGCAGCTTCGACCTCCTCGTCGTTCATGCGCGCGAGTGCCTCGTCGCTCAGGCGCCCGTCGACGAAGCGTTCGGCGAGCGCGCGCAGCGTCTGCCCTTTCCGATACGAGAAGCCGCTCGCGCGAAGCACCTCAGGGTCGGCGGCGAGAAGCTCCGCGGCTGACGGCATCTCTCCGCCGAACCGCTCGCGAAGATGGGAGATGATCGCGCGAGTCGAGGCGACCGAAAGCTGCTGGCCGGCGATTTGGAAGATGAGCGTCCCGAACGCGTCGAGCTTCGGCAACTCGTCCATCCACGCGCGCGGACGGAACCCCGGATTGGCATCGATGACCGTGCCGAGGACAGGGTCGGCGTTGCGGAGAAACTCCTGTGCTTTGCGGTCGGCAAGCGCGGCCATGGTCACCACCTCACGGTGAGTGCGACGCTCCATTTTTGCACTCGGCCTCCACCCTGGGCTCAGCGCACTGCCAGGTAGTACACGCCGAAGATCAGACCGATCATGAGGATCACGAGCGGGATCACCCGACTGGCAACGATGGCGATCTCGATCAACGGGGTCACAGCGCTCTCGCCTTCGTCGGCAACGGCGTGCAGCCGTCGCGCTTCGGCCCGCGGGTGAGTGGCGAGACGCTCGAGCTCGCCCTCGACTTCCTTGAGCGGTTCGAAGTCGTCGCTCATCGGACACCGGCTCGAGTCAACGTGTCGCGGACGACGGCGGGCTTCATCGGCACTTGGCGGATCCGTACGCCGGTTGCGTCGAAGAACGCGTTCGCGATCGCGGGGAAAAGCGCCGAGATCGGCTCCTCGCCGGCGCCACCGGGGAGCGCGTCGAGTTGCTGGAGCACGATCGGCGTCACGTCCGGATGGTCTTTGAAGCGCAGGCTCGGGTAGGTCGCCCAGTCGAGGCTCGTCACGTTCGACGTGTCGAACGTGACCTCCTCGATCAAGGCCTGGCTCGTGCCCATCACCGCGGTGCCGATCACCTGGTCGGCAACGCGTTCGGGATTGACCACCAGTCCGGGAGCGACCGCGACGTAGACGTGCTTGACCCGGATCCTTCCCGTCACCCTGTTCACCTCGATGTCGGCGATCGCAGCGGCCGGCGTCGTGGGATCGAGCGTCCTGAAGTCGAGCCCGGGGCCCTGAATGCCGCCGCCGTAGGCGTGCGTGCCGAAGCCGAATCCGCGGCCGGTGACGACCTTCGCCTTCGAGAGCTTCGCGGCAGCTCGCCCCGGCCGCCAACTCGCAGCGCTCGCGACTGCTTCCAGGACTGCGAGCCAGCTCTCGTTGCCGGTCATGTTCTGACGGCGAAACTCGAGCGGGTCGCTGCCCACTGCGTGGGCCAGCTCGTCGATGATCTGCTCGGTCGCGAGAGCAGGCCCGCGGTCCATCGGCGAGCGCAGCGGCGCGGTCATCATCATCCTCGGCGCGACGTTGCCGACGACCTTGCGGTTCGGAATCAGGTAGACGCCACCGGTGTTGATCGCCGAAGGGGGCTGGGCGGAGTCCTGTTGGCTGTACGCGACGTAGTCGAACGCGGTGATCTTTCCGCTCGCGTCGACGCCGGCGCGCACGTCGATCACTTCGGCAGCGTCGTAGTTGTCGTACCCCATGTCGTCCCAGCGCATGAATTGGACGCGCACGGGCTTCCCGACTGCTTTCGACAGAACCGCGGCCGCCGTCGGGCAGTCCTGGTCGGTGCTGTGGCCTCCGTAGAAGCTCGACCCCTGATACGAGATCTCCCGCACGCTTTCCGGCGGCAGCCCGACCGCGAATGCGACACCTTGCGCGGCGAGCCCGTAGTTGGGGCCGCATTGGTGATAGATCACCGCTTCCGTGGCCGTTACGTGCGCAAGCGCGTTGTGCGGACCGGTCGGGCCGTGAAGAAGGTAGGACGTTCTGAACGTGCCGGTCACCGTCTTCGCCGCTTGCGCGAGCGCGCGTTCGACGTCGCCCATCTCCGTGACGAGCAACGGCGACACCGGTCCCGGAATCGGCGTCGACGCCGGCAGGCCGGGCTCCGCGGCTCGTAACGCCCGCTCCAGGTTGCCGTTGCTAGGCAGTGGCGACGTTGGTTCCTCCCAGCGCACCTCGAGCGCAGCGGCGGCCCGGATCGCGTCCCATTCGTCGGGCGCGACGACGCCGACGAAGTTCTCGACCCGCACGACCTGCGCGCCGGCGATGTGCTTGATCGAGCTTTCGTCGACGGAAAGCACCTTCTGCCCGCCGCCGGCCAGAAGCTCGAGCGTGTAGTTCGTGCCGTAGGGGCCGCCGGGCGTGCGCTTGGTGCGAAGAGACGACTGGCCGCGCGGGCGCACCACGCGCCCGTGGAGCATTCCGGGCAGGCGCACATCGCCGCTGTAGGACAGCGTCCCGGTCACGATGTCGGGGACGTCGACTCGCGGCTGCGGCTTTCCGACGAGCTTGTACTGGTCGATGGGCTTCGCCGGCGGCTCGCCCGGCTCCAAGCCGGGACGCAGAAGGCGCTGGAACACTCCCAGGTCGTTGCGTTGCACCTTCTGCGGGATGGTGACGTCGAACAGCTTGCCGCCCACGAGCTCGCCATAGGTGACCGTCTTGCCTCCGCCGGAGACGACGCCCTTGTCGACGGACAGCTTCGCAACGGGAACGCCGAGGCTCGCCGACGCGAGACCGAGCAGCGACTGTCTCGCCGCGACCGCCGCCGCACGCACGAACGAGCCGCCGATCGACGTCCCCTGGCTGCCGCCTGCGAGACCGGTGAAGGGAGTGGTCGACGTGTCAAGGCGCGCATGCGCGATCTGGTCCATGCCGATGTCGAGCTCCTCGGCGGCGATCATCAACAGCGACGTGCGCGTCCCCTGGCCGCGCTCCATGATCGAGCTGTACAGCGTCACGGTGTTGTCCGCGTGCACGGTCAGGTATGAGTCGACCTGGTCGACCGGAACCGGCAGCTGCGCGCCGGGCGCCGCTGCTGCGGCCTTGTCTGCGATCCCCACCCGGGCAAGCGTGAACCCGACGATCAGCGCGCCGCCGCCTTTTAGGAACGCCTTCCGCGAGAACTCCTTCTCTGAGATGAAGCCGGTCAGCGCGCACGCTCCTTCGCCATCACCGCGGCGGCCTGCTTGATCGCCTTCAGGATCTTCGGATACGTCCCGCACCGACACAGATGACCGTTCATCGCGACGCGAATCTGAGCCTCGGTCGGGCTCTTGTTGGTCGACAAGAGATCGGCGGCCTGCACCAGCATTCCGCTCTGGCAGTAACCGCATTGCGGCACGCCGACGTCGATCCACGCCTGCTGCAGTGGATGAAGCTCCGGAGCAGCAGGCGCCTTACGACGCTCGCTCGCCCACAGCGCCGGCAAGCCCTCGAGCGTCGTGATCGACGTTCCCGTCACCGCGGCAACGGGCGTGACGCACGAGCGTATTTCCTTCCGGTTCACCAGCACTGAGCAAGCGCCGCACTGCGCCAACCCGCATCCGAACCGCGGGCCGATGAGCTGCAGCTCGTTGCGCAGGACGTACAGCAACGGCGTGTCGGGGCTTGCAGACACGCGATGGACCGCCCCGTTCACGCGAATCTTCAGCACTCGGTGCACGTCCTGTAGCCGCCCGAATACTTGGCGAGGAACGCCGCGACGTCCTGGATCTGCCGCTTCGACAGCACGTTCCGAAACGCAGGCATTTGCGTCGTGTAGTTCGGCGGCGCCGCCGGCAGCCCCGAAGCGACCACGGCGACCGCAGCCTGGTACGAAACATGCACCCGGTTGAAGTTGACACCGGCGCTGCAGGCCGTGTCGCCGTCGCAGACGTTGTAGCCGCGGTACGCCGCGGGGCCGGCCGCCTTCATCACATGGCAGTCGGCACAGAAGTAGTCGTTGAAGACGCGAAACCCACGAGCGATCTTCCCGGTGCGCGGCGACGCATGCGCAGTCGTGCGGTGTGCGACCGCAACGGGAGTGCCGAGCGCGACCGCACAGGCGATGAGCACGACCCCGATGCCGACGCTACGACCCATTCTCTTCCGACGCATCGTCGTCTCGCTCAGGTGACCCGGAGCACGCCTTTCATCGTCGTCGCGTGGGGATCGCAGACGAACTTGTAGACGCCCTTCTTCAGCGTGACCGTCCACGTCTTCGTCCCGACCCAGACGACGCTCGTGAGCTTGTTCACGCCGGGGCCGACCAGATGAAAGTTGTGGATGTTCGACTTGTCGTGGATGACGACGGTGTACGTGCCGGCCTTCACGGTCGTCTTGCTCATCGTGATCGTGAAGCCGGGACCGTCGGTGCCGGTCAGCGTGGCGTTGCGCGCGGCCGCGGGCGCGAAGCCGGGAAGGGCGAGCGCGGCCGCGACCGCTACCAGCGCGGCGCCGAATGTCAGTTGACGCATGGAAGCTCCTCTCGTCACTTGGTGCGTGCCAACCAGACTGCAATCGTGCGCCGGCGAGAAGCGGATCGCATCCGGGAAACCCTTAGTCCCGCTGGTCGATCCTGCGTGCCAGCTGCGTCCGTGATGTCACGGCAAGCTTGCGGAACGTCTTGCGCAGGTGGTACTCGACAGTGCTCGGGCTGATGAACAGTCGCGTCGCGATCTCTTTGTTGGTGTGACCTTCCGCCGCGAGGCGAGCGATCTGCAGCTCTTGCGGAGTGAGTTGGCCAAGCGTGTTGACGGTTCGTTTGCGCGCGTGCTCGCCCGTCGCCTCGAGCTCGAGTCTTGCGCGCTCGGCGAATGCGTCCACCCCGAAGTCTCGAAAGAGCTCATAGGCGGTCCTCAGTTCGGCGCGGGCGTCTACGCGTCGTCGCCGGCGCCGCAGCCACTCGCCATAAAGCAGATGCGTTCGCGCGAGCTGCACGCGGATGCTCGTCCGACCGAGCCGGGCGATCGCTTCGCTATAGAGCTCGGCTGCGTCATCGCCGTCGGTCAGCAGCGCGCGCGAACGAGCCTCTATGCCCAGACCCCAGTTCGTGCCGGCCGCTCGAGTCGTCTCCTCGAGGCGCTCGAACGCGCACCGTGCGCGCTCGGGCTGACCAAGTCGAACCGCGGCCTCGATCAGTTCGGTGAGCGTCCAGATCGCCGCACCCTCCGTATGGAGGGGCTCGCTCGGTAGCACCGCCGCCAAAGCGTCCTCGTAGCGGCCGAGCCCGTTGTACAACGTGCCGCTGAAGAACTCGGCAACCGTCAGAGCGGTGCCTTCGCCGCGAGCCTCCGCCTCACCGACTGCGGTGCGGATCAACTCCGCAAACTCGGCCTCGTTACCGCGCAGCGCGGCAATCGAGAGTCGCCCGTAGGGGACAGCGGCGATTCCGGTGGCTTCCGTTGCGGCTCTCAGCTCTTCCTCGAGGATCGCAGCCGTTCGCAGGTCACCGAGGTAGGCGTAGACACTGCTCCGGTTGCTGAGAACGAACGGGAGCGCGGAGAGCTCTCCCGTCTGCCGGACGAGGTCGAGATGACGGTCCGACAGCGCCGACCAGCTCGCGTCGTCCCACATGTGCAATGCGACATAGCTGGCGAACCACAGCCAACGGGCCTCCTCCGCTGGCAAGACCGTCACGTCCTGAAATGCACGCAGCGCCTCTTTGAGCATCGGCGCGCCCGCTGCATATCCCTGCGTGAACTGAGTCGCCAGTCCCTGCACCAGGAGGTCCGACGGCTGCGGGCTTGCGGGCATCGGCGGACCGGCAAGCACCGCCTCGCTGACTTCGACCGCGCCTCTGCCGGGAGCCAGCCGGCCGGCGAAGTGGGCTGACGCGAGAGCCTCGAGGTAGGTCGCTCGAGCGAGCGTGGAATCGACCGATTCGAGCTCGCGTGCGGCAGCCAGGAGCAGCGAAGTTGCATCGCTGCCGCGTCGCGACGCAAAGGCGATCTCGGCCCGCAGCCGGTGCACGTTCGCGCCGACGTGATCGTTGACTGCACCGCCCGACTCGACGACCTCCAGAAGGCGAAGGGCGTCGTCGAGACCGCCGGCCTTGAACTTCGTCTGGGCAGCGGCCAAGGCTCGCCGGGCGCGGCTCAACGGCTCCGGGGAGAGCTCGACCGCGCGCTCGAGGAAGGCCGCGGCCGCCGCGAACCCGCCCCGCCCCTGCGCCCGGGCAGCGGAACGCTCGAGGTCCGCGGCAACATCCTCGTCGGGCATCGACGCCGCCTGCGCGCGATGCCACGCACGACGGTCCGGATCAAGCTTCGGGTCTGTCGCGTCGGCCAGCGCGCGGTGGGCTTCTCGCCGCTCGCCTGGCTCGGCCGACCCGTAGACGGCCGAGCGCACGAGCGGGTGCCGGAACGTCGCGGCACCGTTGAGCGTCAGCAGTCCCGCCGACTCGACGCTGTTCGCCGCCGATTCTCCGACCCCCAGCTCGCGCGCGGCACGCCAGAGAAGCGCGGGGTCGCCGAGCGGCTCTGCCGCTGCCAGCAGCAACAGACGCCGAGCGTCGCGCGGCAGCCGCGCGAGGCGGCGTCTGAAGCTCGCCTCGATTCCGGCGGACAGCGGCAGCGCCGCGGTCAGCCCGAATCCGCCGGCGAGCTGGGCGGGGCTGAGACCGCTGTGCAGCTCCAGGAGCGCAAGCGGGTTTCCGCCCGTTTCCGCGACGAGCCGCTCGAGCACGGACTCATCCAGCCTCGCGGGCAGAGCAGACTCGAGCAGCGCGCGTGCATCGCGCCGGCCGAGCGGGCCAACCCGGAGCTGCGGGAGCCGAGCCAGGCAAGTGCCAACCGAGCGGGTCGCGAAGACAAACGCGATTCGTTCCGCCAGCAGCCGGCGCGCGATGAGTGCAAGCGCTCTCGTCGAGGCACTGTCCAGCCACTGCGCATCGTCGACGACACACAGGATCGGCTGCTGCTCCGCAGCCTCCGAGAGGAGACCGAGCACGGCGAGCCCGATGAGAAACGCGTTCGGCGCCTGCCCGGCGCTCAGTCCGAACGCGACGTCGAGTGCTTCGCGTTGCGGATCGGGCAGACAGTCGCGGAATTCGAGGAGCGCCGAGCAGAGCTGATGCAGCGCCGCATAGTCGAGCTCCATCTCGCCTTCGACGCCGGCCGTGTGGACGACGCGGAAGTCTTCGGCAGAGCCGGACGCGTAATCGAGGAGTGCAGTCTTGCCGACGCCCGGCTCGCCGTCGACCACCAGCACTGCGCGCTGACCTTCACGCGCCGTGTGCAGCAGCCGGTCGAACACTGCGACCTCGCGCTCCCTGCCGAACAATCGCCTGCGCTCGACGGCTTCGATCACGTGAGCGAAACCTGCAGCGCTTGGGCGGACTGCCTGACGACGTCGATCACGAACTCGGGATGGGACAGCATCACCATGTGACTGCTGGACACCTCGTACGTGGTTGCGCCCATGCGCGCAGCAAAGAAGCGCTGAAGGTCCGGCTGAACGCAGCGATCCTCGTCGGCGACGATGTACCAGCTCGGCTTCGTCTTCCACGCCGCGCTTCGCACCTCGGCATCGAGCACCCCGACAGCAGGCGGGCGATGAGTCGCCCACACGACCGCCTTGTCTTGCGCCGACAAATCACCGGCGAACGACTCCACGGCCTCCGGAAACATCCACATGCGGCCTTCCGCGACTTCGACTCCCGCGAAGACATCAGCGACCGGGTAGTTCGACAGCTGCGTGCTCGATGTCTCGCCGACCTCCGGAGCGAGCGCCGCGATGAAGACGAGCCCAACAACACGGGCGTCGTTTCCGGCAACCGTGATCACGCTTCCGCCGTAGGAGTGGCCGACGAGAATCGACGGACTGGTGACCCGCCCGAGCGCGCGGATCGTGGCGGCGACGTCGCCATCCAGACTTTCGAGGCCGTACCCGCTTGAGATTGCCTCGTAGCCTTCGGCCTGAAGCTCGCTGATCACACTGCCGAAGCACGATCCGTCGGCCCAAAGGCCGTGAGCGAACACGATGCTCGGCTTGTTGTCGGCTGTCACCACCACCCCCAGGCCGGAGACGCTGGACTCGGGGACGACGGTATGCCAGGCCGTCTACAACCGCATACGTCGCACGACTTCACTTGCGATCGCCCCCGGGGCGAACGCGGTTCTAAGCCTCTTCTACCGCCGGTAGCGCATCGCGCAGCTCGGCGCGGGAGGTGACGCCGAGTTTCGGGAACAGGCGATATAGATGCGTACCGACGGTGCGGGCCGACAGGTAGAGCCGCTCGCCGATCTCCTTGTTCGACAATCCCTCGGCGGCGAGCTGCGCGACCTGAAGCTCCTGCGGAGTGAGCTGCGCCCAGGCCTCAGGAGTTCGACGCCGCGGGGTTTCACCGGAGGCTCGCAACTCTCGCCGAGCCTGAACGGCGCGACTCATCTGCCCCAGACCGTCGAAAGTCTCGGCAGCCTGCCGAAGAGGCACTCGCGACTCAGCGGCGCGGCGCTGCCGGCGCAACCATGCGCCGTACTCCAGCTTCGCTCGTGCAGCGAAGAACGGCCATCCCGCGGCCGCAGTAGCGATTGCGAGCAGAAACAACTCTTCCGCCTCGGCGTCGTCTGCCAGCACCGCAGCGGCGTATGCAAGCTGAACTTGCAGATGCTGCGCTCCCGTTGTTGCTTCGATCTGCCGCCACTCAGCCAGCACGGCGCGGACAAGCACCAGATCCCCTCCACCGTGTACGGCTGCATCGACAAAGTCTGCGAGCTCCGTCCCGCGTATCCACCGGTGATACGCGACGTCAGATTCATCGAAGAGTCGCGAGAGATGTCCGAACGCTTGAGTGAATTGACCCGCGGCGAGGTCTGCGCGACCGCGAGCGATCGCCACCATCGTGAGGAGCGGTGAGGAGCCCTTCGAGAGCAAGACCGCTTCCATCTCTGCGATCAGACCCTCCGCCGCGTCGGAGTCTCCGCGTTCGGCGACGGCGATAGCCTCCGCCAGTCTGGACGCCGGCACGTAGTTGAAAAAGCGGCTGTCTTCGGCCAACTGCGCCGCCTCCGAGGCGGCGGCGATCGCTGCGCGCGTCGCCCCAAAGTGAACATCGTTCCAAGCTTGGAACGCGAGCACGATTCCGAGTTGACCGAGACGGCCGTCCGCGCGGAGCAAGCCGGCGGAGGTTCGCAGGAACGGACGTGCCAGCTCGTGCGCCCAGACCACTGCGCCCGCATACCCCAGCTGAAATGCATCCACCGCATCAGCGATTCCTGCCGCCGGAATCGTCCCGAGCTGCTGAATGACATCCGCACCGTTGGCTACCGGGTCAACAGCCCCGAGAAAGCTCAGGCGAAGCGGGTGGTCGACGGGCACGTTGAGCCCCTTGACGAGCTCGCTGGCGGCACGTTCGACGTCGGCGCTGACCTCGCCCCAGAAAACGCGCACAAGCACCGACTCGAGTGCGTTGATGGCGCCGAGATCGTCACCGGCGGCCCGCCTCTGCTCCGCGACGGCGACGAACGCTCGTACTGCCGCGTCCGCCGTTGAGAGGCTTCCTTCAAACGTTTCCAGGTAGTGAGTCGCCTCCGCCTGCTCGAACGGCGGCAGCCCCAGCTGCTGAGCCTCTCTCAACAATCGTGCGCTATCGCCCGAGTGGCCCAGTGCCAACGCCACAGATCCAGCTCGCTGAAGCCGCAGGGCACGGCGGGCGAGATCCGGCGTCAGGCGAGCGCTTCGCTCCAGTGCTGCCAGGGCCACCGCGTGGGCACCGCGAAGCTGCGCACGCTCGGCGGCCTCTTCAAGACGCACCGCCACTTCTTCGTCCGGGCCGGCAGCGGCGCCGGCGGCGTGCCAGGCGGCACGATCAGGATCATCGGCGAGAGCTTCGGCGAGGGCAGCATGCGCTCGCCGCCTCTCCTCAGCGGACGCCGTCTGCTCCACTGCCGAACGAACCAACGGATGCCGGAAGATGAAGCCCTCGGCACCGAGCGTACCGAGTCCCGCTGCAGCGGCCGGCGCCCAGCCATCGACGCTAAGTGCTGCTCCGCGAAGCCTCTCCGCTGCCGCCGCCAGTCGATCCGGCTCGGCCTCATCGAGTGCGGCTACGAGAAGAAGGGTGCGTGTATCGGCATCGAGATCCCCGAGCCTCGCGGCGAAGGCTCGCTCGAGGCGCGCGGTCAACGGAAATGCCTCGAATCCGGACGTCGGGTCGAGCTTGAGCCCGCTTGCCACGATCGGGAGCTCGGTCAGGGCCAGCGGGTTCCCTGCTGCGACATCGAGGACACGGACCTTGAGATCCTCGGACAGGTCCGCGGCCCGGGCGTCGAGGAGCGCACGGGCGGCGTCATCGTCCAGCCTGCCAATCTGAAGCTGGGCCAGCCCAGCGTCATCGATCTCGCTCGACACGCCGTCACGAACTGCGATGAGAAGTGCCGCCGCCTCCAACTCCAGACGCCGCGCAACGAATGCCAGGGCTCTGGCGGAGGACCGGTCGAGCCACTGGGCGTCGTCAACCGTGAGCACGACCGGGGCATCAACGGCCAGTTCCGAGATCATCCCGAGCGTCGCTAGACCGATCAGGAAGACATCAGGGGCGCCACCGGGAGAGGCGAGTCCGAACGCCATCTTGAGCGCTTGGCGTTGCGGCGCGGGCAGTCGGTCGAGCAGGCCGAGCGATGGAAATAGGAGTTGGTGGAGTCCAGCGAACGGGAGCTGCGCTTCGGACTCGACCCCACTAGCGCTGAGTACTGTCAGACCGAGCGAGTGCGCCCGATCGGATGCCGCCGTGAGCAGCGTCGACTTCCCGATTCCCGCCTCGCCGCGAATGACGAACGCTCCGCCGTGATCTGGGAGCTCCTCGACGATCCGATAGAGCCGAACCAGCTCATCGTCACGTCCGAGCAGCGGTTCGCTCACGGTCGATCGGGCCATCGGGACCAAGACTAAGGATTTCGAGGATTCGAGCAGAACCGGCGGCCCCCACGATGGTCTTCCGATGCCGTGCTCGCCGACGGATGAACCTTCGAGAGGGAGGCACTGATGGCAACTGACACAGCTGCGCTGCCCGATTACGCGCCTGTTCCGAAATCGGCGCTCGGCCCCGCGCTCAACGAGCAGGGCTATTACGTCGGTCGTGTCGAACGGAACCTCTACTGGATCACCGACGGCACCTACCAGTCGGCGTTCTTGACCACCTCCGACGGCGTCGTGCTACTCGATGCGCCGCCGACGATCGGCGGCAACATCCAGCGGGCGGTCGACGAGATCGCCTCCGCCAACGGCGTGAGCAACAAGGTCACGCATCTCATCTACTCGCACCACCACGCCGACCACGTCGGCGCGTCGTCCCTGTTCGCCAAGAACGTGACGCGCATCGGTCACGAGGACACCCGGCGCCTCCTGCTGCGTGACGACGACCCCGCGAGGCCGCCGAACGAAGAGACCTTCGGCGACCGCCGAACGCTCGAGATCGGCGGCGAGCGGATCGATCTTGCATGGCACGGTGCCAACCACTCCCCGGACAACATCCTCATCCACCTGCCCGACCACGACACGATGATGCTGATCGACATCGTCAACCCGGGCTGGGTGCCCGTCTACAACTCGAACCTGACCGAGGACATTCCCGGCTACATCGAGGCGCCGGCGAATGCGCTTGCGTACTCGTGGAAGCACTTCATCGGCGGCCATCTCGGCCGGCTCGGCACCCGCGACGACGTCACCCTGCATCAGCAGTACATGGCCGACATCGCCGAGAGCTCGCGCAACGCGATCGACACGGTCGATCCGACGCGCTACTTCGCGAAGTACGGCGACAACATGTGGGCAGCCGTGAAGGGCTACCTCGACGAGGTCGCTGCGACGGCCGCCGCTCCGGTGGTCGAGAAGTACACCGGCGTGCTCGCCGCCGCCGACGTCTTCACGGAGCACACAACGTTCTGGGTGATGGAGTCGATCCGGCTCGACCTCGGCTACGGATCGTGGGTGCATCCCTGATGACCAGCCTGCCGATCCGCGACCCCGTGAGTGATCATCTCCTGACGCCGAAGAACGCGGCTCTGATCCTGATCGACTACCAGCCGCCGCAGTTCTCCGCCGTCCGCTCGATCGATCCGGACCTGCTGCTCGAGAACATCGTCTCGACTGTGAAGACCGCGAATGCGTTCGGCATGCCGATCGTCCACTCGACGATCAACGTCGCGACCGGACGGAGTGACACGACCGTGCCACGGCTCGCGGAACTTCTCGGCGACTACCCGGCGATCGACAGGACGTCGACGAACGCGTGGGAGGATGCCGAGTTTCTCGACGCCGTGCGCGCGACCGGGCGCGGAAAGCTGATCCTCTGTGCCCTCTGGACAGAGATCTGCATGGCGTTTCCCGCGCTCGACGCGTTGCGCGAGGGCTACGACGTCTATCCCGTCGTGGACGCGATCGGCGGCACGAGCGACGAGGCCCACCGCATGGGCGTCGAGCGTGTCATGCAAGCGGGCGCGCAGCCAGTCACGTGGGTCGCCCTCGCGGTCGAACTGCAGCGCGACTGGGCGCGTGAAGAGACGGTCGCCGACGTAATCGAGATTGTGCTCACGGAGCGCCTGCTCAAGGCGTGAGTGCTACCCGGCGATCGCGGCGACGACCGCGTCGCAGTTCGTCACCGTCGAGACGTTCTGCAGTGCGTAGTTGATCGATGCGTTGTGCCAGTCGGCGTTCATCGTCGGGCAGCAGTCGTCGGGCACGAACATGAAGTAGCCCTTGTCCGCGCCGGAGCGCGCGGTGTGCTCGATGGACATGTTCGTCCACGCGCCGGTGACGATCACCTGGTCGCGGTCGAGGCCGCGGAGCAGCGACTCGAGGTTCGTGTCCTGCCAGGCGCTCATCCGCATCTTCTCGACGACCAGGTCGCCGGGCAGGCGTTCGAGCCCCGGCACCGGCTCGGCGCCCCAGCTGCCTTTGACGAGGGCGCCACTCCCGGACGCCTGCGAACAGCGGAGCGTTCGGCTTCAGCGCCTTCGCGCCGTCCTCGACGAGGTACCAGACGTGAATCACCGGAACGGCTGCCGTGCGGCACGCGTCGGCAAGCCTGCGGCAGTTCTCGACGACGTTCTGCTCGGCGGCATGGCGGGGCGCTCCGGAGTCGGCGAACGCGCCGCCCTCGGCGATCACGTCGTTCTGTGTCCTGGATGATCAGCGCCGCCCGGTTGGAGTCGATGCCGATGGTCATGCGGCCACCGGGCACGTGAGCGTGCCGATGCCCTCCACCTCGACCTCGACGGTGTCGCCGGGTTGCAGCGCGATGCGCGGGTCGCGGAAGTAGCCGACGCCCGGCGGCGTCCCCGTGAGGATTAGGTCTCCAGGCTGATCCGGCCGCCGCATCTCAACCTCGCAGTGAGCCGCTGAGAGAGGGCGGACGCCGTTACGGCGCCGCCCTCTCGGCTGTGCCGCGCGTTAGCGGGGCGGGAACTGCGAGTTCGGGAGTGGGTTCGCGAGGTTTGCCGTCGGGGCCTTGTCGGTGAAACCGATCACGGCGCAGTTGATGTCGACGCCGGTGGCGCCGTACGGTGCCGGCTGTCCGGTTGCCGGGTCGATGCCGGTGATCAGGTCGGGTCGGCTGGCGGCGAGGTTGAACACCTGCACCTCATCGGTCTGGCGCGTGTTCAGACCTTCCTTGACCGCCTTGTTCGTCCAGAGACCGAGCTGCGCATCCCAGAGCGGGCTGTACGCGTCGGCGTGGCGGGGGTCGCTCAGGGTCGGAAAGTCGCCGAACACGTTGAGCAGGTCGCCGCCGTTGCGCAGGCCGTCGATCAACGCCGTGTTGGCTGCGCTGGCGTCCTCGGAGGCGTGACCGTCCTTGACGATGTTCACGAACCCTTGCGCGTTCGGGTTGTCGGGGCCGGTCTGGCCGTTGACGAACCCGAACAGCCGCTCACGGGCGGAGCCGAGGAAGTCGTCGCCGCCGTTGTAGGCTGCCTTGTCGAGCGCCGGCACGTAGGTCGAGCGCTCGAGCACCGAGGTCAGCGGCTGGCCGGCGTCGGTCGAGATGTAGATGATCGGCTGGCCGGCGTCGAAGCCCTTGACGAAGAGCAGGTCGACCCAGTTGTCCTCGTACTGGCCCGGCTGCTGCGGGCCGGCGATGTGGACGCCGAGCACGCGATCACCGGTATTGGTGTGATGCGTCACGTCGAAGGGGCCGTCACCGGTC
>Ga0075425_100002976_pt1 | contig 17081 bp, 23 predicted proteins | sample SoiMethybrSBSTD4_FD_75300 | JGI IMG/M metagenome (GOLD analysis project Ga0075425, IMG submission 75300) | Bulk soil microbial communities from a Populus tree surrounding site in Tennessee, USA - Soil MetaG P. TD hybrid SBSTD4 | ecosystem: Environmental > Terrestrial > Soil > Tree plantation... | reverse complement strand
AGTTCTTCAGATTCTCCAAAGTTGAAAACCTCCAACATTGGTGTAGCAGCGATCCCGGCTTGAAGCAATTGTGAATTCTCGGAACATGGCATGGAAAACTAGGCGCGACGGGCACCGCTCGTAAAACCACGAGAACCAGCCCGCAATCCCTCGAATTGACCACGCGGTGGGCATAACTTCCATGCAAACCATTGCAAACAAACGCATTCTATACAACCAGCAGTTTGGCGATCTTAGCCCGATCTTAGGCCGATCTTGCCCCGTTCCCGGCCGTTCTGTTGACCGTTCTGCTTGCGGCCTGCCTAAGCCGTTGAGCCTGTTGGGCAGACGCGACCAGCCGCGCCAGCCGGCAAGCATTCCTTTTCGAAACATTTGGCCGGGGCGGGTGTCACCCAGCCGCGCCAGCTCGGCGTGCGGCGCCTAGCCAGAAAACAGCCTTTTTAAGGAGGAACAGTGTCCGATACACCGACCCCGAAGATAAACGGCGTCACCATTCCCCGAGCGGTTTGGCGGCGCATAGTTGACACCGTCATTCCCGGCACCGACCAGCCCGAGGCGGCCAAATCCGGAAAAAGCCGGTCGGCCAACCTGAAACGCCTCTGCCGATTGGACAAGGCCGTCCGGCAGCGCGTCCGCGACCTGGCCGTCGAGTTTCTCCGTGAGCAGTGCGTACTGGCGAAAGAGCCGTCCGAACCCGATTGGGTAGCCCGGCTGGCACAGTGGAAGGCCGATTGTGAGCCTACTCCCGCGCCCGCCATCCCGATACCGCCCGAAAATGCCCCAGAACCAAAAGCAGGTAGTCCAGCCCCATCCACCGACCACCGACCGCCTATAAGTCAAGCCAGCGCAGAAAGCCAAATTCCGCCCCAAACAGAATCAAGCACTTACAGGCGGTCAAAAACAGCCCCTTTCCGGTCTGACCGACCCCGACCGCTGCCCAACGTGTCGGCTTGTCCTTTGCGGCTGCGCCAGGTCAGCCCGCCCAGCCTCAACCAGCAACTTTGACGTGAGCGCCCTATTCCCACGGCTTAATGAAAAGCTCCCCGGCGGATTGAGCACCGCCGAACTGTGGGCCGAACAAGACCGCCAGGACGCCGAGGAACGCGAAGCCCTCATCCGCCGGTGTCAGGAGCAAGAGCAGAAAAATCACTGGTTTTAAAAATCCGCCATGTCGGTCGGCGTTAAAACACCGACGCAACAGGAGCACCGTGCAACTTATCGAAAACCTGAAGGCCGCCTATCTGGCACTCCTCCAAAACACCGCCGATCTAAGCAGCGCGGTCAAAGCCAACACCGCCGCGACCGCCGCGCTACTTGCGACCGCCGCGCGGATTGAAAAGTTCGCGAACGAAACGGCAGCCGCGACCAACTACCTACACCGTGCAGAACTCCACCGCCGGCAGCAAGCCGGAATGAGAACGGCGTTCTAACCATGCTCGACACCAAAATCTCAACCGACACCGCTCTTGGGCGGTACATCGTCAGCGAAGAACGAAAAAACCGCGAAGCAAAAGAAGCCGACCGTCGCGCCGCCGAATTCGCCGCCCTTGCTCAAAACATGCCGCCCGGTATGACACCCGACCTGCAACGTGACCTGGTTGTGGGTAGGCCGCGCTGGAAAGATGCGGTTGCCGTCCAGCGGGAGAGCGATCAGGACCGACGCGACAAGCTACGAGAGTTTTTGCAACCGACCCTCGTGCCAATCCCTGAAGCTGAGTTTGACCCGGCCAGCAAGGAGTTTTTCTAAATGACCGTCACGAATTGGCCAGCCGCCCAGCGCCTACTCAACACTGGATACCGTCTCATTTCCGTTTCAAAGGACCGTGACGCCATTGCCTACACTCTCCGCCCTTCACGGTTAGTGCAGGCGCTCGGAGGTACTCATGGCAAAGCCTAAGCGCGATCCGTGGCTCAACAAAGCAGGCATTCGCGTAATGGGGCGGGCAACCGTCCCGACGTGGGCGCTGGTGTTCAATGGCTTCCACGATGACGGCAGCGTCAAGTTAACCCGCTCGCCCATTCCCACCCTCGTAAGCTACACCCCGAAATAAGCACTTCACTCGTGGTTCATCGGTCCACTTCAAAAACCGATCAGCAACACAGGAGCACAAATGTTAGTCACACTTTCAGAGCGCCATCTCTCCGAGCGAATCCGCGAACTCGAAGGTATCAACGACACCGTCGAGGAAATCACGTATCGCATGGAGCACTATGCGAAACGGCTTTTCGTCCACGTTAACGAGTTCGGTTTGCGCTTTTCCGCCATGATCGAGCAGCACGGCGGACTCGCAACAATTCAACTCGACATCTCCGGCGTCGGGCGCAATTGGGAAGATGGGGATTGGCACTGGTCCAAACCTTACGAAGGACTGGCTTGCCTCGATCCCGTCGCGGTCAGTATTGAAGAAAGCGACATGGCCGCCATATGCGAAGGACCGATTGCAACGATGGCAGTTGATACCTGGGGCAATTATGCGGCTGAACTTCAGCGAATTTCCGTAAGTGAGATTCGTCCGAAGATAGAGGCCGTTCTGTTGCGGCTGCACACCCAGCCGTTGATTTCAGAAACGGCAGATCCGGCGCTCAATTATGAGCTAAGCACCGCCCAGCTTCACCGCGCCGGCCTGCGCAATCCCCTCGAAAGATTTGAGGCCCAAGAGGCATACCGTCAAGCCCAGGAAGCCGAATACGCTTCGCAGCAACAGGCCGCCCACGAAGCGATGTGGGGCGAAGGTAGCGGCAGGTAAGTTTTGACTTTGCGGGCTTCTCCTCCCGCAATCCCGTGACTCCTGCACGGGCGTCGGGCGGTGTTTACGGCACCGCCTGACAAAGTTTTCTGAAAGCGTAAAAGCGCATACAGGTTGGAAGCAACGCAAAATAGTCCGATTAGGACCGCTCGCAAGGCGTTCCAGAAAGAGCACCACAAATGGGGTACACAGTTAAGTCAAATTCCGCCGGGCCAATCCGACGCAGTTGAAGCACCGACAGGAAGTCTGATCGAAAAAGGGTCTCCGAAAGTTGATCCTAAGCCATACCTCGATCAGTCCACCGACCTGGCGCTAACGCCGCCACAGCGGGATTGGAGCAAGGAAGCTCTCGACAATCGGCTGCAAAGGCATGCGGACGCAATCGAGAAAGCCACGGCATCCGCACGCGCCGACGACAGTGACGGTCCTACAACCAATGATGCCTATCCAACCAAAACGGACCTGTCAAAATACGGGTTCTGATGAGTCCGCGCCGATTGGAGAACCTGCCGGTCGGTGCGGTTTCTTTTAATCAGGGGGTGCTAGAAGGTGCTAGAATGCACCCGAAAAGTTTTCGGGCAGGTCTTCACGACGAGCTTGCTCGGAATCGGGTGCTAGGCAGAAGGACTTTTTAAGTTAGCCCTCCCCGCCGGCACCCGGTATAATTCCCTCCACTCCGCTACCAGCACAGAGGCGATCCCATGGATACCCCAGCATCAAAATCAAATCGGAATTGGAGTTGGCAGGACACGCTCTACAGCGCATTGATTGTTGGTTCTCTAGCAGGGCTGCTCTACGTCCTTAAGGCATCAGTAGCTCAGTGAATCTGTTTTCGACGCAGGGCAGCGCGGTTTTTCAAAGTTACCTTCGGTCCTGTACCAACGTCATGTTCCCATCTCCCGTTTTGGAATCTAAAAGGTTGGGCGAGGCCGAAATGGGAAAAGCAAAGAGATACTACGAGGCCGTCTATACCGACAGCGGAACGTGCATGATCGGTTGTGGGCACAAACATCAGAACATCACCACCGCCACAGCTTGCATGTCACAGCCGGGCAGCTACGTTGTCGGTGTCAACCGTTGGGGAAAATTCCGGGAACTGAGCGACCAAGAGGAAGCCGAGTTTCAGAAGGCAATGGTCGGTCACGGCAAACGCCGCATTAAGGTTCCGGCGTGGCTTGGTGCCCACGTCAAAAATTATCTAACCGAAACATAAAGAAACGGGAACCCCGAAAGTGCTTTCCCAACCGTGAGCACTCCGGCGTTCCCGTATTAATCCGGTTCGTCGGTCTCCCCAGGCCGACGAAAAGAGCGGATTAAAGCCGTTTCAAATTGGCCAGCATCGTATCGTGAGCTTTCACGCTGTACCGACCAGCACGAGTAAGAATGATCGTGGACGGCAGGCCGCGCCTTTTCTCGGCGGCCTCCACTGTGTCGGCATAGTTGTCGGTCAACCAACCTTCCAGGATGTCACCGACCAGCGCGTCAACAGAGCGGCCTTGTAGCTTTGCGATGTAGCCCAACACTTCGGAATGCCCGTTTTGTAGTTTCATGGTTTCCCCCTGTGCCTACCACAGGACCAAGAAGACGGGGTTTTAGCAGCGTCCCGCAAATCGGACAGAAGCGGTATGGATCGTCACTAATGTAAGTCAGCTTGCATTTAGAGCACCGTGACCTGTACTCGTTTCGTTCCATGCTTCAACGATAGCTCGCCCAGCCGCGAAGTCAACGTAAACCAGAAATACGTTGTATACCTGCATTCGCCTATCCTTCGCGGAACTTTATTTTCCCCATTCGAGCAATCGCAGCCCTGAGCTGGTCCTGCTCTGGATGCGTATACCGGGCAGAAATCTCGATTGAGCTGTGACCCGCCAATCGTTGAATTTCGAAGGCGCTTGCGCCTGCCGCGCCCCATCGAGTGCAGGCCGTATGTCGCAAACTGTGAAAGCAGCATTCCTCTGAAATCCCCAGCGGTCGCCGGGTTCTCTTGAACCGCCCGCTCATCCATTCGACGGTGAGCGGATGCCGCCCCTCATATCGCGTGAATACATGCGGGCAACCGTCAACGCGGGCGGCACGAAGGGCAACCAGACTCGCGGCGGCCCGTTTCGTTAGCGGCACCGTCCTTCGCGCAAAGCGGGTTTTTCCGGCGCGGACGTGGACGGCGATGGGTTCATCGGCGGTGTAATCCACGTCGTTCCATGTGAGCGCGACAATCTCGCCAGCGCGAAGGCCGGTATCAATTGCGAAGGGAATCAGGTGCCGCATTAGGTCGGAAGATGCACCGACTAGACGTGCCTCGGTTGCCTCATCTACAACGAACGTTCGGCGATTCTCGTTCGGCAGGAGCTTCACGAACCCCGGCCGCTTTGGAATCAGCTCCCATTCATGCGCAAGGAACAGCGCGCCGTAATGTACGCAAAATGCTGTTGACGGTAATCACCGCCAGTCCGCTTGCAAGCTTCTCCTGTGCGAAGCGGTCAACAACAGACCGGTTGATTTCGGTCAGGCGCATTGGGGCAAGCGGACTGTTGGTCAGGTGAACCCAACACGTGGTGTAGAGTCGAAAGCTACCGGGCTTCACACGTGACGGAAGGTAATTCAGAAATTGCGTGCTGAACTCTGCGAGCGTTGGCACCTTTGTCGGCACCGCCTCGCCGCGCATAATCTCGACTTTCCAGATGGCTTCGGCCTTCCGCGCCTCAGCCTTGGAAATCGGTCCAAGACTTTTTTGGAACTTTGCGCCCTGGTGGACGATGCGACATTGCCAGGAATCGCCACGCCGGTATAAGCTCATATGTTTCCTCTTGCAACCGCCCTGCCGTTTCGGTGGGCAATTTGGTGGGCAACAGTTCACCGAGTTTTGCCGGATATTGACCGACGGGCAAGTTACGAGAGTTTGATGGAAGCGGTAAATAAAGGAGTTAGCCGGTTGGCGGTGAAATTGCCGCCGACCATCGGTCTAATCGAGAGTTTGCTGCCAGAGACATTTCAGCCGCAAGCGTGTCCTGCCCCGGTTCGGGAAGCACAATGAAAATTCACGAGTACCAGGCGAAGGCGATATTAAAGAAGTTCGGTGTGGCTGTGCCACGCGGCGAAGTTGCGGAGAATCGCGACGAGGCGATCGCTGCTGCCAGAAATCTGTTCGACGCAGGCGCGAGCGGAGTGGTCGTAAAAGCTCAGATTCATGCCGGTGGCCGCGGCAAGGGCGGCGGCGTAAAGATTGCCAAGTCCGTCGAAGAGGCTGGCGATCTAGCCTCGAAAATACTTGGCATGACTCTAGTGACGCATCAGACCGGCGCGGAAGGCCGAATTGTTCGTCGTCTGCTGATTGAAGAGACGCTGCCGATAGAACGCGAGCTTTACCTCGGGATCGTGCTTGACCGAGCCAAAGCCATGCCGGTTTTCATGGCGTCGCAAGCCGGCGGAATGGAGATCGAGCAGGTTGCGGCAGAAAATCCCGATGCAATTCTGAAGGAGTACATCACACCAGGCCTGGGACTTGAGGCATTTCAGGCACGGAAGCTGGCGTTCCAACTCGGACTGAAGCCCGAACAGATCAATCAAGCCGTGAAGTTCATGACCGGCTTGTACGCGGCATTTCAGGAAACCGATTCATCCCTGATGGAGATCAATCCTTTTATTACCTGCAACGACGGAAGGCTGTTCGCGCTCGATGCCAAGATGAATTGTGATGATAACGCGTTGTTTCGCCATCCCGAATTGAAGGAACTGCGCGACGTCACGGAAGAAGATCCGCTGGAAGTAGAAGCCTCTAAGTACAGCCTCAATTACATCAAGCTCGACGGAAATGTTGGCTGTATGGTAAACGGCGCAGGCCTGGCGATGGCGACCATGGACATCATTAAATATGCGGGCGGGATGCCGGCTAACTTCCTCGACGTTGGCGGCGGAGCAAATGCCGAGCAGGTGACACACGCGTTTGAGATACTGCTGAGCGACAAGAATGTGAAGGCGGTGCTTATTAATATTTTTGGCGGCATCCTTCGTGTGGACACTTTGGCGCGCGGAGTAGTCGAGGCCGCAAACAAGACCCAAATTCAACTTCCGGTGGTCCTGCGGCTCGAAGGCACGAACGTGGAGCGGGGAAGAGAGATTTTGCAGCAATCGGGATTGAATTTTATTGTGGCTGAAACCATGAAGGATGCCGCAGAGAAGGTTGTGGCGGCGGCAAACGCGAGTTGATTTTTTCTCTGTGGCGTTCCTTTGGTAACTCTGTGGTTTCTGTGGTTAAGGCCATAGCAAGTACAACCACAAAGGACACAGGGTTTCAGAGAGGAATGCCACACAGGAAGCACAGTGTTGGATAAGGACGAATGAGTATTCTGGTTGATGAGTCGACGCGCGTCATTGTGCAGGGCATCACCGGGCGCGAAGGCACGTTTCACGCCAAAGCCTGCGCTGAGTATGGGACCAAGATTGTCGGCGGTGTGACGCCGGGCAAAGGTGGTACTACGCACGAGGGATGGCCGGTGTTTAACACCGTACAGGAAGCGGTGGATAAAACCGGCGCCGACGCTTCGGTCATTTTCGTGCCGCCGCCGTTTGCCGCTGACGCCATCATGGAAGCTGCGGATGCCGAGATCGAGTTGATCATCTGCATTACGGAAGGCATTCCAACGCTCGACATGGTGCGCGCTTGGGAATTTTTGCAGACACGCCGCGCTCGGCTGGTTGGGCCAAATTGTCCAGGCATCATTTCGCCGGGTAAATGCAAGATCGGAATCATGCCCGGCCGGATTCACCTGGAAGGCTCGGTCGGCATCGTTTCGCGATCTGGAACCTTGACCTACGAAGCCGTCTATCAGCTCACGACGCGCGGAATCGGGCAATCGACGGCAATCGGGATAGGCGGAGATCCGATCATCGGCACAAACTTTGTAGACGCGCTCGACTTGTTTAACCGCGATTCGCAGACCGAAGCGGTGATCATGATCGGCGAAATTGGCGGCAATGCAGAAGAGACTGCTGCAGATTTTGTGAAGGCCCGAATGAAAAAGCCGGTGATCGGATTTATCGCCGGGCAGACCGCGCCTCCGGGACGCCGGATGGGCCACGCGGGCGCGATTATTTCCGGCGGCCACGGAACCGCATCGGAAAAGATCAAAGCTATGGGAGCGGCCGGAATTCGGGTTTGCAAGTCGCCGGCAGAGATCGGGGAAACCGTAGCTTCCGTTATTAGAGTGAAGGAGACCGTTTAGCTGACTCACTCCTTTGCGAAACCTTGGCGACCTTTGTGGTCAAAAGCTTTAAAGAGTGTCAAGAGCTCTTAACCGCAAAGAACGCAAAGAAAATCTGCGAAGGACGCAAAGCGTGAGCCGCGACGAACGACCAACGACCAAAGACGAACATGAAAACTCTTCAACGCACTCTGACCATCGTCAAACCTGATGCCGTGCGTCGCAACGCGATCGGCGACATCATCGAGCAGTTCGAGAAGAACGGCTTCCGCATCCTCGCCATGAAGATGCTCGAGATTACGAAGCACCAGGCGGAGCAGTTCTATGCTGTGCATGCGCACAAGTCTTTCTTCAATTCGCTAACAGATTTTATGTCCAGCGGGCACATCGTTGTGCTTGCGCTGGAAAAGGAAAATGCAATCGCCGACTTGCGCAAGCTCATGGGTGCGACCAATCCGGCCAATGCCGAGGAAGGAACCATCCGCAAGAAGTGGGCCACCAGCATCGAGCACAATGCCATCCATGGCTCGGACGCTGACGATACCGCGCGGTTTGAGTTGAGCTTCTTTTTCGCGGGATACGAACTGGCGCAGTAACTTTCTTGGCCGCGGATCACGCGGATCTTCACCCTAGCGGTTCGTACAACTGCCCTTCAATCCTGTCCGCGATTTTCGGCAATTCCTTCTTCGCGTACTGCAGGAAGTGCGGCGCGGCACGATGCGCTTCAAGTGCGGCATCATCTTTATATTGCTCGTAAATGAAAAAGCGGCGTGCCTCGGTCCGATGCCGATGCACCACGTACATGACGCATCCAGGTTCCTTTCGCGATTCCTCGGTTAGCTTCGAAAACAATTCGACAACTTCGGCCTCACGACCCGTCTTTGCGACCCACGTCACTGCCAGCGCGACCATCTCTAGCTCCGCCTCTGCGCCCGGCTCATTCCATCAGCCATGGACTTCAATTCCCCAAGGAATTCGTCGGTGAAAATTGTTTCCTCCCGGCCCGGACCGGTCGAAACCATCGCGATCCTAGCTCCGCTCTGCTTCTCGACAAATGAGAGATAGTCACGAGCGGCCTTCGGGAGTTCCCCAAACTCGGTAATGCCCTGGGTCGGCGTGCGCCAGCCTGGCATTTTCTTATAAATGGATTCAATCTTGTCCCAGCAGCTCGCTTCGGCAGGAACTTCGTCCGTTTCTGGGCCATTAATCCTATAAGAGACACAGACCGGAATCTCCGCCAGTTCGTCGAGCACATCCAGCTTGGTTACCACCAACCACGAAGTCCCGTTAATCATGCCCGAATAGCGCAGGAGGGGTAGGTCCAGCCATCCGCAGCGGCGCGGACGGCCGGTAACTGCGCCGAATTCGTTGCCTTTCTTGCGAATCTGCTCGCCGACGGAATCAAACAGCTCAGTTGGAAATGGCCCTTCGCCAACGCGTGTGCAATAAGCCTTGGTGACACCAATCACGGAGTCGATTGAAGTGGGCGCCACACCCGTTCCGATCACGGCCCCCCCCGAAGTCGCGCTCGATGAGGTCACGAACGGGTATGTTCCGTGGTCAATGTCGAGCATGGTCCCCTGCGCGCCTTCAAACATGACGGATTGCCCATCAGCAATCGCGCGGTTCAGCAGTACGCCCGTGTCGCAGACGAACGGAGCCAGCTTGCGCGAAGCCTCAGCATATTCCGCGTACATTTTGTCAGGATCAAGTGGCTCGGAGTTGAACAGCGCATGCGCAATCATGTTCTTTTCGCGGCAGGCGTTTTCGATGTGCTTCTGAAGAAGCTCCAGATCGAGTAGGTCGATCACGCGCAGGCCGCGACGTCCAGCTTTGTCTTCGTAGCTTGGCCCGATCCCGCGGGAGGTTGTTCCGATCTTCACCCGGCCGGGAGCATTTTCGGAAGCCAGTTCGATCATCCGGTGATACGGAAGAATTACGTGTGCCCGATTGGAGACGAACAGATTTCCATCGACCGTCACGCCTGCATCGCGCAGTGCAGAAACTTCTTTCAGAAATGCGATTGGGTCAAGCACCACTCCGTTCCCAATCACGGCGCGGCAGCCCTCGCGCAGCACACCGCACGGTACCAGCTGTAAAACGAACCTTTTGCCGTTGATGATGACGGTGTGTCCGGCATTGTGGCCACCTGCGTAACGCGCAACGACGGAGAACTTCTCCGACAGCACGTCGACGATCTTGCCTTTGCCCTCGTCACCCCACTGCGCGCCCACGACGACGGCCGTCTTCCCTCTACTCAAAGTCGTGCTCCTTGGAAATCTCGTGAACTGACATCAGCTCACAAACTGCACACCCCGCCGCACAGCTACGGGTTAACAAGTCAGGGATTTTACAGACGGAGGTGTACGAGAAATCATAAACTGCGAAAGCAGGAAAGGCGAATCGGTTTTGTGAATTGCCAATATCGGCTTTCCTCTGACCTCAGATTGACGCTCTCCGGGACAGAATGCTATAAAAGCTAGTTTCGTGTGGTCTGCCCAGGGGGGTTTCGAGCTCCCACCTCATTGGCGGACTCCATGTTACGTCCGACGCGGCCAAGCTCAGCACTCCTACAGTCTTGCTTGCGGTGGAAGCGTGTTCGGAATGCGGCGTGTCCTCGCGCAGAGGTGGAAAGCCACATGCACGAGTGATCTGTCGCGGAAATTGGCCCTGAACGCGTAGTCATCGTCGTACTCATATCGGAGGAACTCCCATGCGCAACTGGCTCTCCAGAATTGCGTGCCCAAGCTGGCTCACGCATGCCTCAATGCTCTTTTTTTTCTTAACTTTAAGCGCTGCTGCTGTCGCGCAGTCGGAGCAAGTCAGCGGCGAAGCCAACCTGAAGCTGCCTGATCTTTCCAGCGTGTTTTTTCGCGGCGTAGACGGTCACAAGCTGCTGATGATCGGCCTTTTGGCTTGCTTCTTCGGTCTCGGCTTTGGGTTGGTCATCTATTCGCGATTGAAGAACCTACCGGTTCATCGTGCGATGCGAGAGATGTCTGAACTCATTTACGAGACATGCAAGACCTATCTAGTCACCCAGGGAAGGTTCTTGTTTCTTTTGTGGATATTCATTGCAGTAATCATTCTCCTGTATTTCGGTGTGCTGGCGCCCGTGCACCCCGTGGGTACAACTCTGCCGATCATCCTGCTGTTTAGCGTCGTTGGAATTGCTGGCAGCTATGGGGTGGCTTGGTTTGGAATTCGCGTAAACACGTTTGCCAACTCGCGCACCGCCTTCGCCAGCCTGCAAGGAAAACCTTATCCCCTTTATCGCATTCCGCTTTCGGCCGGCATGAGCATTGGCATGATGCTCATCAGCGTGGAACTGCTGATTATGCTTTTCATTCTTCTGTTCGTACCCGCGGAATACGCTGGCCCCTGCTTTATCGGATTTGCCATCGGCGAATCGCTGGGAGCGGCCGCGCTGCGAATTGCAGGCGGCATCTTTACGAAAATTGCCGATATCGGCTCCGACCTCATGAAGATCGTCTTCAAGATCAAAGAAGATGATGCACGCAATCCCGGCGTGATCGCCGACTGTACCGGCGACAATGCGGGAGACTCAGTCGGGCCCTCTGCTGATGGCTTCGAAACTTATGGCGTCACAGGCGTGGCGCTGATCACGTTTATTCTGCTCGCAGTGAAAAGTCCAACTGTTCAAGTCCAGCTTCTGGTGTGGATCTTCGTGATGCGCGTCATGATGCTGTTTTCGAGCGCGGGGGCGTATTTCTTGAACAGCGCAATCGCAAAGGGCCGTTACGAAAATTCGAACGAGATGAACTTCGAAGCCCCGCTCACATCTCTTGTGTGGCTGACCTCGATCATCTCCATCGCCATAACTTACTGGATTTCATATCTCATCATTCCGCAGTTGGGCGAAGACGGTTCGCAATGGTGGAAACTGGCAACTATCATCTCCTGCGGCACGCTGGCTGGAGCGGTCATTCCAGAACTAGTGAAGGTGTTTACTTCCGTTGAATCGCGCCACACCAAGGAGGTCGTTACTTCGGCCCAGGAAGGTGGCGCCTCGCTCGGCATTCTTTCAGGATTCGTGGCCGGAAACTTTTCCGCCTACTATCTTGGGTTCTCAATGACGATCCTGATGGGGATCGCTTATTTCGTCAGCACGATGGGGCTCGACGTAGCTGCGAATATGATTGCGCCCGCGGTTTTCGCCTTCGGCCTGGTCGCGTTCGGGTTCCTGGGCATGGGGCCGGTCACGATTGCCGTAGATTCCTACGGCCCCGTCACTGACAACGCTCAGTCCATTTATGAACTTTCATTGATTGAAAACGTGCCCGTCAGCGAAATCAAACGTGAATTCAACATCGACGTAAATTTTGACCGTGCCAAGCACCTGCTCGAAGCCAACGACGGCGCGGGAAACACATTTAAGGCAACCGCGAAGCCGGTGTTGATCGGTACTGCTGTTGTCGGTGCTACGACCATGATTTTTTCCATCATCGTGGCCTTGACCAACGGTCTTTCTACCAACGTAGACAAGCTTTCATTGCTGCATGCGCCGTTTGTGCTCGGACTGATCAGCGGGGGCGCCATGATCTACTGGTTCACCGGCGCCTCCACACAGGCGGTCACGACCGGCGCCTATCGGGCGGTCGAATTCATCAAGGCAAACATTCGATTGGAAGGGGTTGAGAAAGCATCGGTCGCAGACAGCAAGAAGGTGGTCCAAATCTGCACTCAGTATGCGCAAAAAGGCATGCTGAACATCTTTCTTGCGGTATTTTTTGCTACGCTGGCGTTCGCCTTCGTCGAGCCGTTCTTCTTCATTGGCTATCTGATTTCAATCGCAATTTTCGGTTTGTATCAGGCCATTTTCATGGCTAACGCCGGCGGTGCGTGGGACAACGCCAAGAAGATCGTCGAAGTCGAGCTGAAACAAAAAGGCACTCCGCTTCACGACGCGACGGTGGTCGGCGATACGGTCGGCGATCCCTTCAAAGACACCTCGTCGGTGGCTATGAATCCGGTCATCAAGTTTACGACTTTGTTTGGGCTCCTTGCAGTTGAACTTGCAGTCGCGTTGACCGCTTCGAAAGGTGTGGGATTGGCTCGTGTTTTGGCTCTAGTCTTTTTCTCAGTTTCATTTATTTTTGTCTATCGGTCGTTCTACGGCATGCGCATCGGTGCAGAAAAACGGGCCGAACAGCTGCGAGCTGCGGCAGACTGAAGGCGCTGCTAGAAGGATATTTACCACCAAGGGCACGAAGTACCAGGAAGGTTTTTCGTTCGCGGTCCTTCATGCCCTTCGTGATTAATTTTCACTCGGCGACTTGGGCGGCTTCAGCGTCCGGATGTACAGCACGATCTGCCAACGCTGGAGTTCCGGGATCTTGCGGAACGATGGCATGCCGCGTTTGGCATTTCCATTGGTGATCTTCCAGAACAGCGTTCCGTCACTCTGTTGTTGAACGATCGGCAGCTGAAGATCGGCCGAGTGCTTGCTTTCCATTCCCGTACCCTCGGGTCCGTGACACTCGACGCAGTTCCGGCTGAAAAGTTTCTTGCCCCCCGCTGCCAGCTCGGGCTTCGACGCGAGCGGATTGTCACGAGATGCCGCCGTAGCAGGCGCCTGCCAATCGGAATCAGGCTGATAGCGTGCGTTCTGTGCGAGCTCTGGCATCGCAATCGACATGAGAAGCGCTGAAATCGCAAGCGCTCTCAAGTACGTCTCCCGAACAGCTTCGATACTCGCTCGCCGAACCCGCGAATTTCGTAGGTAAAGCCAAAACGAATCAGGACCGGACTGGCTTCGTGAGTCAGGCCCACACCCGGCGAAATCCTTAATGTGGAGTTGTCGCTTACCGTCCATGAAAGTACCGGTGCAAAGTAGTGTGCGGCCCCCGACGCTCCGAAATCGAGAGTGCTGCCCAGTCCACCATATACTTCGGCACCGACAACGAAATTCTCGCGGCAGAAGCGGCATTCTCGCGCGGAAGCAAGACTCGATAGCGGGCGCGAAACACCAAAGGCGTATCCGAACTCAATACCTTCTGATTCAGAGAAATTCTTTGCCAGCGTAAAGTTCTCGGCGATGTTCCAATCCCGGTAATTGCTCGAAAGAATCAGCTTGCCTTCGAGTTCATGGCTGCGTGGCCCATTTAGAGCGGAGTTGGATGACACCAGATCTGGGCCGCCGCCTTCGATTTCTTTCTGAATCCGGCTAGCCTCGTTCACATTCTCGTATTCCAGGTAGAGCACTGGATTGATTCGGTGCTCACGCGAGAAAAGCTTGTATCGATTTTCCCATCGCCAGCCGGTAAAAACCGTGCTGTCGCCGATTGTAGATTGCCCCTCCAGGTAGACCTCTGATGTCCAGCGCGCAGTCACACCGTACTCGAACTCCATGTAAGGCGCGACGTAGGACTGCTGCCCACTGCGAGGAATTCCATTGGTAGTGGAAAACTCGAAATCGAGATTGCCAGGTTCTTCCATGTAATGGGTGTAGGTGATAAAAAAGGGAGATTCTTGTGCGCGCACCGAACTGCAGAACAACAGCAACAGAGTTACGCAGGTAAGAGATATTGGTCTCATGTAGATGCAACTAAGTTGCAAGTGCAAAACATCATAGTAGAGAGAAGCCCGGGGTTCGTCAAGCTTGCGCAAACGGATTCTGTTTCAGAAAGATTGCAACCAGTTGCAACAGATTAGCTTGAGGCACGGCATTCAGCGCAATAGCCGCCAACTTCGAGCCGGCTGACAACGATGTGAAACCGGCACTCGCGCTGAATTTGGCCCTTGAGGCGGTCGAACAGGTCGCTTTCAAACTCTGCGATCTTGCCACACCGCAGACATGCCATGTGGATATGGTCGCGCTGCGGGCGGCGTTCGTAGTAGTGTTTCTCGCCCTGCATGTGCATGAGATCGAGCTCGTCGATGAGGCCGTGCCGCTTGAGCAGATTCAGTGTGCGATAAACCGTCACGCGATCTATGCCAGGGTCCAATCGCCGCGCGTGACGCAGGATCTGCGCCGCATCTAGGTGCTGCTTGGCAGTTTCAACGACAGTGAGGATCGTACGCCGCTGATGGGTCATGCGCAGGCCGCGCGACATCAGTTCAGCTTGCAGGCGCCCAGGAACCTCAGATTGCGGGAGAGGCATGAGTTGAAACCTAGTTGCAATAGATTAACAGAAACAACCTCGTCGGCGGGCTTAGAAGCAGGGGTTAATTGTCGCCTTTCATCTTGACCTTGACGCTGCGCGCCAATTTCTCGATCTCTTCCGCCTTGCGGAGTACATCCATCGACAAAATATTCTCGTTGCTCTTGTCAACGTACTGCTTCAATTCGGTTGAAAGCTGCAGGAGCTTATCCGTATCGCGTTTCAAGTCGGCATGGCGCTGTTCGTTGGCTTTCTTTTCCATTTCCTTTTTTTCGCGGGAGGGAATGTCCGGGTTTGTACTTCCCGGAGGTGGCGGGAACTGTCCAGGAAGTCCCTGACCGAAAAACGGTTGCAAGGCAATCAAGATGAACAGAAAAAACGCGACGGCGAATCTGCTGTGCACGGTTGACCTCGAAAACGGCCCAATAACTTTAATTATATGCACAGTTTCATGGCCCAGTTCCGCGGACGCGGATTGCTATAATCGCGGTTTATGCCGACTCTGCGGTTGCAAAATATCAAACTGCCAAGCGAGGCTAACATCCCCGCACTGCTGCACGACTGGCGTGACGATGCAATGAATTTCCTGCGCCACGACGCGCCGAAGATCGTGTTTGTTGTTGTGGTTGCATACGTTCTCATTCGCATCTTGCGCGGAATTGCCAGGAAGACGGCCGACCTTCACATTCGCAAGCTGCCGCCTGGGATGCGAGTGCAGCAGATCCGGACTCTCACCAGCGTGATCACGGGCGTAGGAGTGTTCGTAATTCTCTTTGTTGCTCTGCTCGAAGTGCTTTCTCTTCTCGGTCTGAATCTCGGCCCGATGCTAGCCAGCGCCGGCATCGCAGGCTTAGCGATTGGATTTGGGGCGCAGACGCTGGTGCATGACTTCATCAATGGCTTCTTTATTCTGTTTGAAAACCAGTACGACCTCGGAGATATGGTTCGCATTGCCGGGGTTAAAGGCACCGTTGAAAAAATGAGCCTACGCCAGACCGTGTTGCGAGATGAAGATGGAACAATACATATCGTTCCGAACAGTGCGATTCAGATTGTCTCCAACACGACCCGCGACTGGGCCCAATTTGCCCTTCGGGTTGTGGTTTCGTACAGCGAGCCGAGCGAAAAGATTATTAAGTTGTTGAAGGAGGTCGGAAGCGAGGTCCGGCACAATCCTGATTTTGCCGACGACATGGTGAGTGATATCGACGTGCCTGGCATCGATCGCGTCGGCAACGGAGAAGCGGAATACTTAATGCTCATTAAGACGCGGCCCAACAAACAGTACCGTGTAAGCCGCGAACTACGACGCAAAATAAAAGAATGTTTTGAGAAGAATAACATCCAGTCCCCCGGGCCGGGAAGAGTTTACGTAATGGATCAGGGCCCCGCCGGTAAAGTATCGTAATCCAACATGAATTCGATGGCAGCAACGACGCGCTCGCCTACAGGCAAGATGTCGCCTTCTCGGCGCGGCATTTCTCTTGTTGAATTCGTTGTTGGCGCCGGAATCGTGATCGGCCACAACGTCTATCGCGTAATTCCTAACGAAGTTCCCATCCTTTTCCTGCTTGGCCTGCTTTCCTTCCGACTGCGCGATGGTGGTTGGGCGGAAATGGGTTTGCGCTGGCCCCTATCCTGGCGACGAACTCTGCTTTTTGCAGTGGCTGCGGCAGCTGCGAGAATTCTCCTCGGGGCGCTGGTAATTGACCCATTAACATCTCACTTCTGGCCGCCTGCGGTTGGTCCAAAAGGCTTCAACGAAATCGCCGGGCACCCGTTGGTGGCGCTACGATGGCTCGTTGTAGTTTGGACGTTCGCAGCCTTCGGCGAAGAGATTGGGTATCGCGGTTACCAGCTGGCTCGCGCCGCAGATGTTGGAGGCAGATCCAGGGCCGCATATTGGATTGCCGTCGCGGTGGTCGCTGTACTCTTTGGCTACGGGCATTACTACAAGGGACCTGCGGGCATTATCGATTCCGGAGTGGCCGGGTTTGTTCTTGGATCAGCAT
>Ga0075425_100002975_pt1 | contig 17082 bp, 14 predicted proteins | sample SoiMethybrSBSTD4_FD_75300 | JGI IMG/M metagenome (GOLD analysis project Ga0075425, IMG submission 75300) | Bulk soil microbial communities from a Populus tree surrounding site in Tennessee, USA - Soil MetaG P. TD hybrid SBSTD4 | ecosystem: Environmental > Terrestrial > Soil > Tree plantation... | reverse complement strand
TCGCTCCGATGGGGCGCAAGTCCGACCCAGGCGCTCCAGGCGCAAGGGGCCCGTCGGCGCTCCCATCGGAGGAGCCAGCCACGTCGGCAAGGGTACAGGGGCCCGTCGTCGGAGGCGGGGGAGCGCTCCAGCTCCGTCACCCACTCGCCTGAATCGCCGCCCTGTGGGCAGCGCACAAGACGAGGGGGTCCCACTCCGCCGGAGCGCTCCCCCGCCCCCGCCGCCACCCGCCCCGATCACACGTGCGGCACTCGTGAATGATCCAGGCTAGGGCCGAGGGAGGGAAAGCCGGGGCTCCGGCCGCCGCTCCCTCAGGCTTCGCGCTCGGCCAGCGCGGCGGCGAGGGTCCGCATGCCGAGGCTCTCCGCGAGGGCGACGGCCGCGCGCGTGTACTCCGCCGCCTGCGCCTCGTCCTGATAGGGCGCCTGCCGCGTCACCTCACCGAGGAGCTGGAGCGCGTAGGCCTCGTGCCCGCGCTCCCGCCGCCGCCGCGCCATCTCGAGGCCGCGCAGGCCGAGCCGCCGCGCCACGTCGGAATTTCCCAGCAGCATCTGCACGCGCCCGAGCCACACCAGGCGGAGCGCGTTGTTCGCTCCCAGCTCCATCGCCTCCGTCCGCTCGATGGCCTCCTCGAGGAGCCGGATGGCGTCGGCGTGCCGGCCCTGGAAGGCATAGGCGAGGCCGAGGGGAGCCGCCACCACCGGGAAGAGCAGCGGGATGTCGGAGAGCCGGGTGATCACGAGCGCCTGCTCGAGCGGCTCCACCACCTTCGCGTACTCGCCCCGCAAGAGCTCGAGCATGCCTGTGCCCACGTGGGCGACCACCACGGTGAAGGGATGATCGACCTCGCGGGCGAGGGCGACCGCCATCTCCGCCTGCACCGTCGCCTCCTCGAAGCGGCCGAGCTCGCCCAGGCAGAGGGCGAGCCACGCCCCGGACATGACGGCGGGGAGGCCGGCGAGCCCGAAGAACTCGTGGCGGAGATCGCCCTCGAGCAGTGCCACGTTGCGCTGGAGCGCCTCCGTCGCGCTCGCATAGTCGCCGAGGGAGTAGTAGATCTGCCCGAGGCGGTAGTTCGCCCGCACCGTGTCGCGGAAGCTCCCGAAGCTCGCCGCCACCGCGCGATCGCGGAGGGCCACGGTGAGGGCGTGCTCGTGCTCGCCGTGGATCCACAGATAGCCCGCGCTCTCCGGCCCTCCGATGAGGGTGTCGACGCGCGGGCGCGAGTCGGTGGTGCCGAGGCGGCGGAGGTAGTGGAGCGCCTTGTCCCACACCTCGCCGCGGAAGGCGTGATGGGCGAGGCGATCCACATGCTCGGAGAGCCGGTCGGCGTGCACGCGCTCCATCACTTTCAGGATGCGCGCGTGGATGGATCGCCGGCGATCCTGGAGGATGCCGCCGTAGGCGACCTCGTGGGTGAGGGCGTGCTTGAAGGTGTACTCGGGCGCGGGGAAGAGCCGGGCCTCATAGAGCAGCTCGGCGGCCTGGAGGCGGCTCAGGCCGCGCCGGATCTGCTCCTCCGTCTGCTCCGCCGTCTCCACGAGGAGCACCCACGGCACGTCCTTGCCGATGACGGACGCGGCCTGGAGGAGCTGCTTGTCCTCCGGAGCGAGGCGGTCGATGCGGGCGGCGAGGATGGCCTGCACGGTGGCGGGGACCTGGATGGCGATGGGGTCCTTGCCCAGCCGGTATGCACCAGGCTGGCCCACCAGCACCTCCGTCTCCACGAGGGCGCGCACACTCTCCTCCAGGAAGAGCGGATTGCCCTCTGTCCGCTCGATGAGCATGCGCTGGAGGGGGCGCAGCTCGGGATGGCTGCCGAGCATGGGCTCGAGGAGGGCCTCCGCGGATTCGGGGGGCAGGGCGTCGATGCGGAGCTGGCGATAGTACGTCTTGCTCCCCCAGGGATGCTGGTACTCCGGGCGATAGTTCACGGCGACGAGCGTGCGCACGGTGGGAATGCTCTCCACGAGCGCGTCGAGGAGCGACTGCGTCTCCGCGTCGATCCAGTGGAGATCCTCGAAGACGATGAGGAGCGGCTGATGCTGGCTCTCGCCGAGGAAAAGCAGGCGCACAGCCTCGACGGCCTGCTCGCGGCGCCGGGCGATCTCCACCGTGGTGAAGGGGTGATCGTCGGGGAGGCCGTCGAGGACCCAGAGCAGCGGGGGGATGCTGTCCTTCAGCCCCTCGTCGAGCGTGAGCACGCCCCCCGTGACCTTGGCGCGGATGGCGCGCGTGTCGTCATCGTCGGAGAGCTTGAAGTAGCTCCGGAGGAGACCCAGGAGCGGCAGATAGGGCGTGGTCTTGCCGTAGGAGGCCGAGCTCGCCTCGAGGACCAGCCAGCCCGCCGTGCGATGCGAGCGGATGAACTCGTAGAAGAGCCGCGACTTCCCCACCCCGGGCTCGCCCACCACCGCCACGATCTGGCCGCGGCCCGCGCGCGCTTCCTCCAAGGCGCGGCGGAGCTGCTCGAGCTCGGCGTCGCGACCCACGAAGCGGGTAAGGCCGCGGGCCATCGAGGCGTGCAGCCGCGTGCGCGCGGAGCCCACGCGCACCATCTCGTACACGGGCACCGGCTCCGCGAGCCCACGCACCGGCGTGGGTCCCAGCGCCTTCACCTCGACGTAGCCCTCGGCGCTGGCCAGGGTCACCTCGGTCAGGAGCGTGGTGCCGGGACGCGCGAGCTGCTGCATGCGTCCGGCCAGGTGGGTGGTGTGGCCCACCGCGGAGTAGTCCATGTGGAGATCGCTCCCGATCGAGCGCACCACCACTTCCCCGGAGTTGATGCCCACGCGGATCTGCACGTCCGCGCCGTGCCGCCGGCGCAGGTCGTCGGCGTAGCGGCCGACGCGCTCCTGCATCCGGAGGGCCGCGTAGCAGGCGCGCACCGCGTGATCCTCGTGGGCGAGCGGGGCGCCGAAGAGCGCCATGATTCCGTCGCCCATGACCTGATTCACCGTGCCCTCGAACTGGTGCACCGCCTCCATCATGAGCCGGAGCACGGGGTCGAGGAGGGAGCGCGCCTCCTCCGGATCGCGATCGAGGAGGAGCTCCATGGAGCTCTTGAGGTCCGCGAAGAGGACGGTCACCGTCTTGCGCTCCCCCGCCTGCGCTCCCTGCGAGGTGAGGATCTTTTCCGCGAGGTGCCTCGGCGTGTACGCCTGGGGAGCGGGCATCCGCTCCGCGGGCTGGGCGCCGAGCACGCTCGCGCACTGCCCGCAGAAGCGGTTGTCGGGCGGGTTGGACGCGCCGCACTTCGGGCAGACGGCGGCGAGCGGCGTGGCACACTCGCCGCAGAATCGCGAGCCCGCCGGATTGTCCTGGTGGCACCGGGAACATTTCATCGGGTCTGACCCCAACCTCGAAAGCTTAGTCGGCCACGGCGGGGCGGGTCAAGAAGCGCGGGGAACCCCCATACCCGCGTCTCGGTTCACGAACTGAGCGGCGGCGCCGCGCTATCGCGCGTCCCTGGACGGCGCTACCATACGGACCTGGAACCACTCGTACCGCTGGAGGTACGGCAGCCATGCGCTCTCCACTTCGGCTCGCAGGGATCGGCATCGCCGTCCTGGGACTTGTGCTCCTGGCCGGGACGGCTCAGGCCGTGGAGTACCGGCTCTTCGTGGCCAGCATCTACGACACCTCCTTGACCTCCTTCGTGAGCGTCAGCGAGCTCAACTACGGTGCGACCGGCCCCGGGCTCCAGCGCCTGGAAGCGGCGATCAGCAACGGCGAGATCGGCTGGGGCGACATGCCCGTGGGGCGGCCCCTCACCTCCGTGCCCGGGAGCATCGCCCGGGCGTGGTCGGGAGCGGGGGTCCGAGCCGACATCCTCCGCGGAGGCGTGGACGTGGGACGCTGGGACGAGGCGCGCTGGGAAGGCAAGCCGGGCGAGCGCAGCATCTGGTTGATCAAGGCCACGGGCAGCTACAAGCCGCAGGCCGTCCTGCGCATGACGCTCGAGAGCGACGGGATTCCCGTGCGCCTCTATCTGCCCTACACCTACACTGGCCAGTCGCGGCTCCCCGTCATTCAGGTGCCTCAGCCCCTCATCGCGTTCTCTGAGGACCGGGGCAACGTGTGGGACAAGTGGATCGCCCCCGGTCTCGACCTCGGCCAGGGTGTCGGCGCCGTGGTGGCCTTCAGCGCCAACGCGCTGGACTCCGACCTCGTGTACCTCGTGGTGCAGCAGGGCGATCGGCCCACAAGCTTCCGGGCGGTCATCTCATGGGCGGACGCGGACATCGACCGCGAAGCGCCCAAGAACAAGCGAATCATCATTCATCATCGCTGAGTGCCACCGCCCCGTTTGACACGGCGCGACGGCCATGACAGAGTCTCGGCACCGAGGAGTGGATAGCGGCGCCGCGCACCCCATAGAGGGGGTTCCCCATGGCCATCTCCGTCGATCGATCCGCCCGGCCCGAGAGCCCGGCGGCCTACGCCCAGCTGGAAGAAAAGGTCCTGGAGCGGGACCAGCTGGGCGCCAGCCAGATCTACTACGACCTGGTCCGTGCCGGGCGCCCCCTGCCCGAGCTGCTCGGCCAGATCGTGCGCATCCATGCTCCCTACACCCACGTGCCGTACCATCAGCGCCTCGACGACGGCATCGTGCGCTTCGTGAACAACGACCATTGCCTCCTGAGCTCGCGCGCCAGCGCGGACCTGATGAAGATGATCCGCCCCGAGCTCGCCTGGCTTCCCCTCGCCCAGACCATCTGGTACGTCCCCACCGGCCTCGATCCGTGGAACCAGCTCCTCGGCAAGATGCCCGGCCACTACGTCCGGCTCTACGAGCTCAAGTTCGAGGGCAAGCCGCCGCTGCCACAGGTGCACTGGGCCGACCAGGAGCCGCTGGCCATCGAGGGCACCTTCCCGGAGAAGCTCAACACCTGGCTCACCCTGGTGCAGCGCGGCGAGGTCATCCAGGCCTATCGCGTGTTCCTCGGGCTGTGGGAGGAAGCGCTCCTCGACGCCGCCAAGCGCACGCAGCTCCTCGGGCACCTGGTCTTCGCAGGGCTCATCGACGTCCAGGACCGCATGCTCCACAACCGCTCCTACACCACGGGCCACAAGTCCTATCGCGCCCGCGCCACCGTGCAGCTCGCCCAAGCCGTGGGCTGGGCCAACGCGCGGAGCATCCTCTACGCGGGCGTGCCGGACATGGCGGTGGGACCGCGGTGGCATTCCACCTACGAGATGGGGTGCCTCGTCGTCCAGAACTTCTTGGGCGCGCGCGACCAGGACTTCCTCGGCAACGACGGCGCGCTGAGCTCCGTGGAGTCGGTCGCCCTCATCGAAGCCCTCCTCAGTGGGGAGGAGCCGGCCTTCATCGAGCTCATTGTGGCTCTCCTCAAGGCGGGCAAGGGCCTGCGCCAAATCATCGACACCATCCAGATCGCCTCGGCCCAGGTCATCCTGGAAACGGGCAATCCCAACAACTTCTCGATGTCCCAGCACAGCTTCGAGTACTGCAACAACGTGCGCTGGTTCTTCGATACCTTCCAGCATCCCCACCGGCTCAAGCTGCTCTTCGTGGCCGCTTCTTTCGTCAATCGCGCTTCCTATCACCAGCGGCACACCCCGGAGAACGGCCCGACCAAGATCGAGGCGCCACGCGGCGCCGACGCGCTGTCACCGGACGAGATGCTGCGCCGACTCGACGATGCGCTGGTGTCGCTGCGGGCGGACGAGGCGGTGAACTGGACGGCGGCCTATCTCAAGGCCGGCTTCGATCGCGCCGCCCTCGTGGAGACGCTCGCCGGCGGCTCCGCCAAGACGGGCAACGATCCGCATAACCAGGAGCTAGGCGTGTGCCTGCTCGAGGACTACGCGCACAGCACGGCTCAGGATCGCGACCGGCTGCTCCTCGCCTCTGCCAAGCACACCGCCGGCCACCGAAAGTACGGCGACCACATAGAGGCGTACCGGCGCTTCGCGGAGGCGTTCGACCTCGCTACTTGAAGAGCTTCTTGACGGCGCCCACCGCCTCGTCCACGGGCCCTTGCTTGGGCGGGGGCGCCGGCAGCACCAGCCGCACGTGCACCTCTGAGATCTGCCCCGCCACCACCTGCACCTGACGCGTCTCCGCCCCGAAGCGCGGATGCGTGACGCGCAGGCGATAGGTGCCTTCCTTGAGCTTGCCGCGCGCCTGACCGTTGGTGCCGGGGGTGAGGGTGGTCACCACGGCGTCCTTCAGCGTGAGCACCTCCACCGTGGCATCCGGCACCGGCCGTCCCGTCCGCGCGTCCTGCACGATGGCCACCACGTCGCCGGTGATGGGGACGGCGGACTTGCCCAGGTGGAGGTAGGAATAGAGCCCGAGGGTGATGGAGAGGCAGCCCGCGATGATGCCAATGATCGAATGGGCTCGGGGCAGCGTGGCGCGCGCGCGAACGAACTCGACCAGCCGTCCCATGGCGCCGGAGGGAACCTCCGTGGCACTCGGCCCACGCTCGCCGTCCATCACGCGGGTAGCTTAGCAGGACGCCGGAAGCGAGGGCAATCTAGCGAAACACCGCGGCGGCCTGCTGCACGAGCGCGGTGGGCACAGTGAGATTGAGCGCCTTCGCCGTGCGCAGATTGACGACGAGCTCGTAGCTCGCATACTGCTCCACGGGCAGGTTGGCGGGCGCCGCCCCACGCAGGATCCTGTCCACGTAGACGGCGACGTGCCGCCCCTGGTCCGCGGGGTCGGCGAAGTAGGAGATGAGCCCGCCTGCCTCGACGAACTGGCGGCCCGGATACATGGTGGGCAGCTTGTTCTGGGACGCGAGGCGCACCACGCTCCGCGAGGGGTCGATCTGCGTCAGGCTGGGAGCCACGATGAGGCCCTGGGCGCGCGTGTCCACGAGCCGCGCGAAGGCCAGCCGGTAGTCGAGATCGGTCCGCACCGGCACGAGCTCGATGGTCACCGCGGAGGCCGGCGCCTGCCGCTCGAGGGCGCGGAAGAACGAGACGTCCGAGGGCACATCGGGATTGCCGAGGAAGCCCAAACGGACGGCGGTGGGCACGACCTGCTTGAGGATCTCCATCTGCCGCACGGCGAGCTGCGGGCGGAGGAACTGCACGCCCGTCACGTTGCCCCCCGGGCGCTGGGTGTTCGCCACGAGGCCGGAGTCGACCATGTCGCCGCTTCCCGCCACCACGATGGGAATGGTGGAGGTCGCCCGCTTGGCGGCGATCCCCGCCGGCGTGGACACCGCCACGATCACGTCGACGCGGAGCCGCCCGAGCTCCGCAGCGAGGTCGGGCAGCCGCTCCATCTTCCCGTCGGCGTAGCGGCTCTCGAAGACGAGCCGATCGCCCTCGTTATAGCCGCGGGCGCGCAGCGCTTCCGAGAGGGTCAGGCGCTGCACGGGATCCGAGGTGCTGTACCAGAGCGAGAGGTAGCCGAGGTGGTACACCTTCCCCGCCGCTTCCGCGCGCCCGGCGCCGGGCGCGGTGAGCAGCGCCACCATGGTGACGAGGAGCACGGCCGGGCGCAGCATCCTACAGCCGCCGGTTGATCAGCTCGCGGGCGGCCAGGAGGAGGAGAGCGGCGGCCATCCAGGCGAGCACGCCGTCGAAGATGAAGGCGCCGCGCAGGCTCAGGGCAGCCAGGCCCCCTGTGGCCATGGGGCTGGCCGCGGAAGCGAACTGGACGCCGAGGGCGAGCCAGCCGAACGCCGCGCCGCGGTGCTCGCTCGGCACGAGATGACCGCCGAGCGAGTAGGCGAGGGTGAGGGCCCCACCGAGCGAGAGCGCGACCAGGCATCGCAGCACGAGCAGGGTCACCCACGAGCTGGTGAGCGCCATCAGCGCACAGGGAATGCCCCCGGTCAGGCAGCCCACAAGGAGCAGCCGCCCGATGGGCCAGTCCTGGGCGAGGCGCCCCGCCGCGCTCGCCGAGACGGTGCCGCAGATGGCCGAGACGGAGATGATGATGCCGGAGACGGCGGCGATCCGCTGCACATCGGGAAGGGTCGCGACCTTCAGGGGCACGAGGAGCGCCAGGCCGCGGTCGACGAACTGGGCGATCAGGAGCAGGCCCAGGACCACGGCGAAGTGCGGGAGGCGAAAGACATCGCGGAAGTGGAGCGGGGCCGGCCGCGTGGAGGCCTCGCCGGGACGCGCCTCCTGGAAGAGGAGGATCAGACCGACGAGCGAGACCGCGCACAGCCCGGCCGTCACGAAGAAAGCGTAGCGTATCCCGAAGTGCGACGCGACATAGCCCCCCACGGCCGGCCCCACCGCCGCGCTCAGGAGCTGGGCCGATTGCACGCGCCCGATGGCCACGGGCACCTTGTCGCGCGGACAGGACACGCTGGCCAGGGCCATGGCCATCACCGAGAACCCCGCGAACACGCCCTGGAGGAGGCGGGCCACGAAGAGCTGGGTGACGGAGGTGACGAGGCCCATGGCGGCGATGGTCACGATGAAGCCGGCCAGCGAGCGGACCATCATGAGCTTGCGCCCAACGCGATCGGCGAGGCGGCCCCAGAGCGGGCCGAGGAGCCCGGCCAGCCCCGGAGTCACCGCCATGAGAAGGCCGGACCACACCGCGACCTCGGCGGGATCGGTGACGCCCAGCTCCTGCACGAAGAGCGGCAGGAAGGGCGAGAAGAACTGGAAGCCGACGAAGGCGGTGAAGACGATGAGGGCCAGCGCCCAGACGTTGCGCTGCCAGCTCGCCGGCCCCGGCCTCAACATCACCGGCTGACCGCGGCTCCTTGGCCCGAGACTATTTCTTGCCCTTCTCGACGGTGGCGCGCTCCACGGCGAGCAGCTTGTCGAGGTCGATGGCGGAGAGCATCGCCTTCTCCACGGACTCCCAGTCCGGAGCTTTGCTCTTGATGCCGAACCCGTTGGCGAGATCGGCGTAGATCTTCTGCCACGCCGCGAAGGCGGCAAGGAGCGGCGTGGAAGGGTCGGCCACGATGCGGAAGCCCAGCGCGCCCAGCTCGGCGAGGGTCATCCCGAGCCCGGCCAGACCGTTGCGGCGCGTGAGGTACATGAGAGGACCGCCCAGCCGCTCCGCGATGGCGCGGAGCTGCTCCGGCTTGTGGGCCATGGAGAGGAGCAGGACGTCGGCGCCCGCCTTCTTGTAGGCCTCGCCGCGCCGGAGGGCGTCGTCCATGGTGCTCGCGCGCATGGCGTTGGTGCGCGCGATGATCAGGAACTCAGGCCGCCGCCGCGCCGCCACCGACTCCTTCACCTTGGCGGCCATGAGGGTGGCGGGGATCATGTGCTCGATGCCGACGTGGTGGTGCGCGCGCTTGGGAACGAGCTGATCCTCGATCTCGATGGCCGCGAAGCCCGCCGCCTCCGCCATGCCGATGGTGCGGTGCATGTGCATGGGATCGCCGTAGCCGCAGGCCCCGTCGAGGATCAGGGGCAGCGCGGAGACGGCGTGGATGTCCACGGCGGCCTGGCACATCTCGGTGAGGTTGAGATTGGCCTCGAGCGACACCTTCTGGTAGCCGGTGGCGCCTCCGCCCAGATAGCCGGCGGAGAACCCCGCGGCCTCCACCATCTTGGCCATGAGCGGATTGAGGACGAGCGGCGCGGTGACGGGCAGCGAGCCCTCCATGAGCGATGGGAGATACATGACGCCGCTCACCGGAACATGATGCACACCGGGCTGCCCGTCTTTACCACCTGCCCGGTGGGGGTGAGCTTTCCCGTGGCCTGGTCGACCCGGAAGGTCACGATGGTGTCGCTGTTCTGGTTCGCGGCGTAGAGGAAGGTGCCGGACGGCTCGATGGCGAAGAAGCGCGGAGTCTTGCCCTGCGTCGGCTCCCAGCCCACGGGCGACAGCACGCCACTCGCCGCATCGATGGAGAAGATGGCGAGGCTGTCGTGCCCGCGATTCGAGCCGTAGACGAAGCGGCCGGAGGGGCTCACCGCGATCTCCGACGTCGTGCTGTTGCCCGTGAAGCTCGGGGGGAGCGTGGTGATTACCTGGAGCGGCGTGAGCACGCCACGATCGGGATCGAAGCGGAAGGTGGTGATGGTCGAGTCGAGCTCGTTGATGACGTAGGCGTAGGGCGCGGTGGGATGAAAGGCGCAGTGCCGAGGCCCCGCCCCGGGCCGGCTCGCCACCGACGGCGGCTCGGCGGCGGCGAGCTTGCCGGTGGCGGTGTCGAGGCGGAAGACGAAGTCCGCGTCGAGACCCTTGTCCGGCACCACGATGAAGCGCAGGCGTGGATCGAACACCACGTCGTGGGGGTGTGAGCTGGCCTGCTCGGCCTTGTGGGGGCCGGGCTTGCCCGGCAGCGTGTAGAGATCGCTCAGAGGGGCGAGCGAGCCGTCGCCATTGATGGGCAGGACGGTCACGGTGCCCGAGCTGTAGTTGGCGAGGACGAGGTAGCGGTTGGTCGCGTCCACGGCGAGGCTGACGCCGTTCTTGCCGTTGGTAGCCTGCTTGTTGGCCACGGCGAGGCGCCCGCTCGCCGGGTCGATCTGGTAGGCCGTCGCCTCCCCGCCGTCGCCGTGCGCGGCGTACAGCATGCGCTTCTGGCGGTCGAAGGTGAGGAACGAGGGGTTGACCTCGGGGAGGAGCTGCAGGTGCGTCCAGTTCCCCGTGGCCGCGTCGATCTGGTAGACGTTGATCCCCTCGCCGTGGCCGTCGCGCTCCTTGGTCGTGTAGCAGCCGACGTAGGCGAGCTTGGGCACCGCCGCCGCGGGCGCGCTCGTGGGAGAAGCCGCCATGGTGGCACATCCTCCTGCGGCGGCCGCGGCCAGCACGCCTACGGCGCCGCCCAGAAAGTGTCTGCGCGGGATGCTCTCCATCTAGCCTCCCTCCAGCGAAGTCAGGAAAGTGATCAGCTCGGCGTTGACCGCCTCCGGACGCTCCTGCTGCGTCCAGTGTCCGCAGCCCGGCAGCACCACGGTCTTCCGGAGGTTCGGCACGCTCTGCGAGAGGTGATCCACCGCCGCCTTCCAGCGGACGTAGACGAGATCGCGATCGCCGGCGACGTAGAGAGCGGGCGTGGTCACCTTGGCGTTGGTGTAGGCGGCCATGAGCTCCCACGTGCGATCGAGATTGCGGTACCAGTTGAGCCCGCCCGTGAAGCCGGTGCGCGAGAACTCGCTCGCGTAGAAGTCCACGTCGGCGTCCGTCAGCCACGCGGGCAGGCCTGGCGGGTCGTCCATGAGGTCGAGGAACTTCGCGGTCTTCGGCTTGGCGGGACGCTCGGGTGACTCTCCCGAGCCCCAGTAGAGCACGCGACGGATGGTCGAGCGCACATCCTGCTCCAGCTCCGCCTCCGCCACGCCCGGCTTCTGGAAGTAGAGCATGTAATTGAAGTTGTCGCCCGCCTGGTAGCGGAGACCGTCGGTGGGGCGGACCACCCCGCGCGGGATGTACGGCACGCTCAACGCCGCCACCGCACGGAACCGATCCGGACGGGTGAGGGCGCACGTCCAGGCCACGGGCGCGCCCCAGTCGTGGCCCACGATGACGGCGCGCTCCACCTCCAGGGCGTCGAGGAGACCCATCATGTCGCCCGCCATGTGGAGCTGCGTGTACTGCGTCGGATCTGCCGGCCGGTCGGTCTGGCCGAAGCCTCGCATGTCGGGAGCGGCCGCTCGATAGCCGGCGGCGGCGAGGGCCGGGAGCTGATGGCGCCACGAGTACCAGGACTCGGGAAAGCCGTGGCAAAGGAGAACGAGAGGGCCTCGCCCCTCCTCGGCGATGTGCATGCGGATTCCGTTGGCCTCGAGAGACCGGTGTACGCACTCCGTCACGCGAGGACCTCGGCGGGGATCAAGGTCGCGGCGATCGTAGCACGACGACGCGCTCGGCGGCTCACGCCCACTCGCCCACGAAGGGCGAGTGATAGCGCGCCGCCGTCGCGGCCAGCTCCTGCTCCGCCTGGGCGTCGAGCGGGCGATAGCGCTCGGCCGCCTCCAGCACCTTGGGCAACACGGTCACGTCGCCCACGCTGCACAGCGTGGTCACGGGCTTGGAGAGCACGAAGGCCACCGCGCGATCGATGATGCCCTGGTCGGTGAAGGGCTCGTACCACGTGGTGTGCGTCCTGGGTCGCCCGTCCCAGGGATCCTTGGCCACCGTCTTGATGATGTGCACGCCCACGTCCCGCCGCGCGCACTCTGCGAGCAACGTCTCCACGCTCGCCCGGTACTCGGGAATGGCCCACAGCACAAAGTTCAGGGGAAACATCACAGTGTCGAAGTCGAAGCGCCGGAGCGCTTCCAGATGGGTGCGCGGAGCATCGTGGGTATGCCCCGTGATGCCGAGCCAGCGCACGAGCCCTTCCCCCCGCGCCTCCACGAGCGCCTCCACCGCCCCGCCCGCCGCGGTTGCCGCATCGAGATCCACGAGCTTGCCCACGGAGTGAAGCTGGTAGAGATCGAGCCGGTCCGTGCCCAGGCGCTCCAGCGAGCGATGCAGCTCCGCCTTGGCGGCGTCCCGCGTGCGCTGGATGGTCTTGCAACCGAGGAAGACCTTGGCGCGGATGCTCGGCATCCAGGGGCGGAGCCGGAGCTCCGCGTCGCCGTAGCGGGGTGCCACGTCGATGTGGTTCACCCCGTGCTCGAGGGCCGTGGCGATGGCCCGATCGGCCGCCTCCTGCTCCACGCGCCCGATGCCGGCCGCGCCGAAGGTGACCACGCTGCTCATGTGCTGCGTTCGTCCCAGGCGTCGCTGTTCCATGACGGTCTCCCTCGCGGTGCGGGTGCGCCTCCGGCTGCCGACACGCCGATAGTAGCCGAAGTGCGCGCTTGTGGTCCGCGGGGATTGGACATATCCTCGCCCCGCCATGCCCGTCGCGAGCGTCAACGGCATCCGCCTGTACTTCGAGACCACCGGCGCCGGCGCTTCCCTCGTCCTCGTGCACGGCTATGCCTGCGGCGTGCGAAGCTGGGACCCGCAGGTGCGGGCCTTCTCCCGGTCGCGCCGGGTCATCGCCTACGACGTGCGGGGGCACGGGCTCACGGAGGCGCCCGACGACCCCGCGGCCTATTCCCAGGACATCTCCGTGCAGGATCTCCACGACCTCCTCGTGTTCCTGAAGATCCGCCGGGCCGCCGTGGGCGGCCTCTCGATGGGCGGCAACATCGCGCTGAACTTCGCGCTGGCCCATCCGGACATGGTCAGCAAGCTCATCGTGGCCGACACGGGCGCGGGCTCCGAGCAGTCCGGCGACTGGGCGGCGGGGAGTCGGGCCTATGCGGAGGCCCTCGACACGCGCGGCATGGAAGCCTTCGCGGACATGGCCTGCGAGAGCCCGCTCTTCGCCCGCTACGTCGCCATGGGGCCGACGGCCGAGCGTTTCATCCGCTCGTGCCTGATGACCCATCGGGCACGCGGCCTCGCCTACACCGCCCGCGAAGTCCTCATCAAGCGGCCGACGATCTACGCGCTGGAGCCGCGGCTCCGGGAGCTGCGCGTGCCGACGCTGCTCATCGTGGGCGAGCACGACCAGCCGTGCCTCAAGACCCATCGCTTCATGGCCGAATGCATCCCGGGGGCGAGCCACGTGATGATCCGCGACGTCGGCCACCTGACCAATCTCGAGGCCCCCGCGGCGTTCAACGCCGCCGTCAAGCGCTTCCTCGCGCGATAGGCCGCGCCATGTCCTTCTCGGCCGAGCTCTGGCAGTCCATCACCCCCATCTACGCGGCCATCCTCGAGCATCCTTTCGTGCGCGGGCTCACCGACGGCTCGCTCCCCCGCGAAGCCTTCCGCTTCTACGCCGTGCAGGACGCGCTCTACCTTCGCGACTTCGCCCGCGCCCTGTCCATCGCGGCGGCGCGGGCGCCTCAGGACGACTGGATCATCATGTTCAACGAGCATGCGGCGGGAGCGCTGAAGGTCGAGCGCGCGCTGCACGAGAGCTTCTTCGCGGAGTGGGGGCTGACCCCGGAGGCGGTGGCGGCCACGCCGCTCGCCCCCACCAATCGGGCCTACACGAGCTATCTCCTCGCCACCGCCTACGCCGCCCCGTTCCACGAGGCGGTGGCCGCGCTCCTGCCCTGCTACTGGATCTACTGGGAGGTGGGCAAGGCCCTCGAGCGCTCAGGCTCCGCCGACCCGCTCTACGCGCGCTGGATCGGCACCTACGCCTCGGAGGAGTTCGGCGCTCTCGTGCGGCTGGTCATCGAGTGCGTCAACCAGATGGCCGAGCGCTGTGGCGGGACCGAGCGGGCGGCGATGGCTCGCCACTTCGTCGCGACCTGCCGCTACGAGTGGATGTTCTGGGACATGGGCTACCGGCTCGAGGCGTGGCCTATCTGAGGCGCGCGGTACCTCGCTATCTCACGCGAGGCGGCCGGGTCCTGTCACCGGGGCGAGGGGGGCGCGGACAGCTCCGTCACCCGCTCGCCTGAATCGCAACCCTGCGGGTTGCGCGCAGGACGAGGGGGGCCCACTTCGCCGCCCGCGCCCCCCTCGCCCCGGCGGCCACCCGGCCGTCTGCACGCGCAGGACTCAGCACGACACGTCGATCAGTAGAGCGTGATACAGCCGGCCACGTCCTGGCGGCCCTGTTACAGGACCCGGCCGCCTCGCGTGGTCGCGGGCGCGCCGGAGCGACGCTTCGACGGCTACTCCCACTTGATCTGGATCTTCACCTTGGGATACTCGGGGGCCCGGCCTTCCACGTCCACGATGCGCATGGTGTGGTCGGGAGCCTCCAGCAGCACGTTGTTGTTGCTGAAGCTGATGAACTTGCCCCAGGCCTTGGGGATGGTGACCTCGTACTTGGGCGCCGCGGTCTGCGCCTGGGCCACCTCGGGAAGCAGCCACGCGCGCAGCCCGGTCTCGGGCAGCAGCGGACGCGCGGCGATCACGACGAGAGCGGCGGCGATGACGGTGAGGACGACCTTGCTGTAGCGATCGACGATCACGGATCCCCTCCTGGTTTGGTCGTTGAGGGCCGACGAGACTCGGTGGTGAGGCCCTGCGCATAGGACTCGCTCGACGGCGACGCGATGTCAAGGGAAGATTTGCCTTCGCGGCGAGGGTGCGCGCTTGACAATGTGGCGCGCGCTGCCGCATCTTGGGCCCTCAAACCCAGCGGCGCCCTCCCGCGGGAGCGCGCAGAGAGAGAGGATGCAATGAGGCAGCCCTGGTCACGTTCGATCGTCCGCGCGGTCCTCGTCGGCGCGCTGTCCGTGGTGGTCCTCCTCGCAAGCGCCGGCACGTTCGTCGCCCAGGCCGCTGATCCCATCAAGATCGGTTTCGGCATGGCCCTCACGGGTGGGCTGTCCGCCAACGGCAAGCCGGCCCTCCTCGCCGTCCAGATCTGGAAGGACGACATCAACAAGAAGGGCGGGCTGCTCGGCCGGCCGATCGATCTCGTCTTCTACGACGATCAGACCAATCCCGCCACCGTGCCCGGCATCTACACCAAGCTCCTCGACGTGGACAAGGTCAACCTCATCATTTCCGGCTACGGGACCAACCTCATTGCGCCGCTGCTTCCCATCGCCATGGAGCGCAAGCTCACCCTCATGGGCATGTTCGGGCTCGCCAACAACGAGAAGTACCAGTACCCGAACTACTTCCAGATTCAGCCCGCGGGACCGGATCCTCAAATCAGCACGGCCATCGGCTTCTTCGAGCTGGCCGCCAAGCAGAACCCCAAGCCGCAGACGGTGGCCCTGGTGGGGGCGGACGCCGAGTATCCGCAGAACGCGCTGGTCGGCGCGCGGGAGCTCGTCAAGAAGTTCGGCTTCAAGACGGTCTACGACAAGACGTATCCGCCCAACACGGTCGACTACACGCCCATCGTGCGGGCCATCAAGGCCACCAACGCGGACATCGTGTTCGTGGCCTCCTATCCGCCCGACTCGGTGGGCATGCTGCGCGCCGCCCACGAGGTCGGGCTCCAGCCCAAGATCTTCGGCGGGGGCATGGTCGGCCTGATGTTCACCACCTTCCTGACGAGCCTGGGGCCGATGCTGAACGGCGTGGTGAACTACGACTTCTGGGCGCCGGAGCCGGTGTTCCTGGCCATGCCCGGCATCAAGGAGTTCCTCAAGGAATACCAGGCGCGGGCGGAGAAGGCCGGGGTGGATCCGCTCGGCTACTATCTCCCGCCGTACTCCTACGCGCTCATGCAGGTGCTCGGTCAGGCCGTGGAAGGGACCAAGGGGCTCGACCAACAGAAGATCGCCGACTACATCCGGGCCAACGAGTTCAGCACCATCGTGGGCAAGATCAAGTTCGGGAAGAACGGCGAGTGGGCGACCGGGCGCACCCTCATGGTGCAGTACCAGAAGATCCAGGGCACGAGCATCGAGCAGTTCCGCGGGCCGGGCAAGAAGGTGGTGCTCTGGCCCGACGAGTTCAAGTCCGGGACCATCATCTACCCCTACGCCTCCGCGCTGAAATAGCCCGCGCCGCGTGTTTGCCTGGGATCTGCTGGCGAACGCCGTCGTCGCCGGCCTCCTGCTCGGCGGCGTCTACGCGGCGGTCAGCCTCGGCGTCTCCGTCATCTTCGGGCTGCTCGACATCGCCAACATCGCGCAGCCCGCCTTCCTCATCCTGGGCGCGTACGCCGCCTACGTGATGTACAACGCCTTCGGCCTCGATCCGATCCTCTCCGGGCTCCTCTTCACCCCGGTGTTCTACCTGGTGGGCGCCGCCGTGTACCGCGTGTACTACGGCAGCTTCGAGCGGCGCGGGGAGGAGTCGCTGCGCGGGCTCGTGTTCTTCTTCGGCATCCTCTTCATCATCGAGGTGAGCCTCAGTCTCAAGTTCGGCGTGGACTACCGGCTGGTCCAATCGGGATACGTCGGCAAGTCCATCGAGGTCGGCGGCATCGGCATCGCCTATCGGCTCCTCGTGCCCTGCCTGGTCGGGCTCGCCATGACCCTGGCCCTTCACCTCTTCCTCGCCCGCACCTTCTACGGCCGGGCCATCATGGCGGTCTCGCAGGATCGTCTCGCCCTCCGCTTGATGGGCGCCAATCCCGTGAAGATCAAGACGGTGGCCTTCGGCATCGGCATCGCGGCGGCGAGCCTGGCCGGGGCTCTCCTCATCACCATCACGCCCGTCATCCCCTCCACCGACCGCGACTACATCGGGCGCATGTTCGCCATCACCGTCCTGGGCGGCATGGGCAGCATCGG
>Ga0075425_100002974_pt1 | contig 17082 bp, 21 predicted proteins | sample SoiMethybrSBSTD4_FD_75300 | JGI IMG/M metagenome (GOLD analysis project Ga0075425, IMG submission 75300) | Bulk soil microbial communities from a Populus tree surrounding site in Tennessee, USA - Soil MetaG P. TD hybrid SBSTD4 | ecosystem: Environmental > Terrestrial > Soil > Tree plantation... | reverse complement strand
GGCGCGATGATCGGGGCGATCGTCTGCGTGATCGTCGCCCTGTTCTCCTCGATCGCGGACGGCGTCATCGTGGCCGTGTACTTCATCGTGTACCAACGGGTCGAGAACTACGTGCTCCTCCCCCGCGTCATGACGAAGGCGATCGACCTGTCGGCCCCGACGGTGATCGTGACCCTGCTGATCGGATCGAGCCTGGCCGGTCTCGCGGGGGCCCTGATCGCCCTGCCGATCGTCGCTGCGATCAAGGTCGTGGTCCGCGAGGTCTGGCTCCAGAGGGGCGGACCGGACCCGTCTTCCGACCGCGACGCTCAGCCCGCCCCGGGCTGAGCACCCCGTCCCTCACATCCGATCGGTGACGGTCCGCGTGGGCTTCCAGCGCCCAGGGACTTCGATCCGTCCGCCGTGCTTCTCGGTCACCGGTCTCTCCTTCATCCACGCCGGCCGTTCCGGCACAGGAGGATCGTGACGCCGTTCGGGTCTGGGTCGCAAGGAGACCTGGGTCCCGGGACCGCTAGAACGAGACGGAGCCCTGGCAGGTCTCGCCGGTGAGGCTGTCGCTCGCCGTGGCCTTCACGGCGTCGGTGCCGGCCAGATCCGGGATCAGCTTCGTCACCTTCGCCGTGCCGCCCAAGACCACAACTCGGGCGACCGCGAAGATCCGGGACCCGTTGTCCGACCCGAACAGCTGCCAGGTCTGGCCCAGGGTGCTGTTCGAGATGACGAACCGCACGCGCAGCCTGGTCGCGTCGTACCGAACGACGGTGAGGGTGTAGCTGGCGTCGCCCAGGGAGCACGAGCCCGCGCGCTTCACGGCGAGGGCGCTCGGAGCGCCGAGCGTGAGCACCATCGCAACGGCGATCGCGGCCGCTCCTGCACGGCGTCTCATGGACGCATCATCGGCCCGCGACACCGACCGCCCCAGTGGGACCTTGGTCCCGGGACCTGCTCTCGCGGAAGATGCCCGTCCGCTCCGCCCAGAGGGCTGCCTGCGTCCTGTCGGTCACGCCGATCCGCTGGAAGACGTTCGTGAGGTGGCCCTTCACCGTCTTCTCGCTGATGCCCAGCCGGCGGGCGATCTGCTTGTTCGCCTGCCCGTCGATCACGAGGCGCAAGACGTCGAGCTCCCTCGGCGTGAGATCGCTCGCGGCTGCCCCAACCGAGCCCCGATGGTCGTGGCGCGCCTCCAGGAGCGCGGCCGCGGCCCGGGGGGCGAGCGGCGCCTCACCTCGCGCGGCCGCGCGGATCGCGGCGAGGATCTCGCCGGGCTCCGCGTCTTTCAGGAGGTACCCGACGGCACCTGCGTCGAGCGCGGCGACGATCCCGTCCCGGTCGCTGAACGAGGTGAAGATCACGACCCTGGTCGCCGGGGACGCGTGCGCAAGCGCCCGGGTCACGCCGATCCCGTCCAGGTCAGGCATCGAGAGGTCGAGCAACAGCACGTCCGGCGTCTGGGCCTCGCAGAGCGAGACGGCCGCCTCGCCGCCGTCGGCCGCGCCCACGAGCTCGACGTCGTCGAACGTCGCGAGGAGCTGTTCGAGGCCCACCCGCAACACGCGGTGATCGTCGGCGATCGCGACCCGGATCATGCGGCCGGCACCTCCGCGCGCAAGATCGTGCCTCCGCCGTCGGCCGGACCCACGTGCAACGCGCCGCCGCCGTCGCGGAGGACGGCCTCGAGGAGCGTGAGCCCGACGTGGTCGTCGACGCGGGCCGCGGTCGCGTCGTGCTCGGAGAGCCCGCGCCCGTCGTCGCGCACCTCCAGGACCGCCCGGTCCCCGTCGCGGAACACGCGCAGCGAGACGTTGGCCGCGTCCGCGTGCTCCTCCACGTTGCGCAGGGCCTCCTGGCAGGCGCGGAACAGCAGCGCGTCGGCGTCCGCGCCGTACCCCGCTGTCGGCGGCACGTCGAGGGAGACCGCCAGGCCCTCGGACGGGAGGCGCGCGGTGAGATCGGACAACGCCGGCGCGAGCCCGGACGCGCGCAGGTTCGGCGGGTAGATCCCGACGATCGCGGAGCGGAGCGTCCGGATGCTGCCCCGTACCGCGTCGGCCGCTTCCGTGAGGGTCTCGCGCTCGCGCTCGTCGAGGAGCCGTTGGGCATCCGCCGCCAAGCCCATCGCGAGGCCGGCGAGCTCCTGGACGGGGCCGTCGTGCAGGTCGGCGGCGATGCGCCGCCGCTCGAGATCGGAGATCTCGAGCGCGCGGCGCATCGCCAGCTCCCGGTCGGCGCTCGCGCGCTCGACCCGCCGCGCGAGGATCCACGCGAGCGGGACGAGGAGGGCCACCATCGCGATCAACGCCACGATGAGCACCGGTGCGAACGTCTCCAAGAGGTGCCGGCGACTGTCGGCCACGCTGGAGAACCGCTGGAAGGTCTGCAGCATGAGCGGTGTGCCATCGGGCGTCCGCATGCCGACGCGCGAGACGAGCAGCGGCGTGCCCGCGGGCACCCCCGAGACGTCGGACGCGCTCGCGGAGATCCGCTCGGTCTCGACCTGGCCCGGTGCGAGTGCCGTCACGAGCGGTGCCGACGAAGCGAAGGAGCGGCCGATCAGCTTCACGTCGTCCGCGTACAGGACCGTGCCGTCGGGGCCGTAGAGACGGACCGCGATCACGGGGTCGTGCAGGATCGCATCGGTCGCGATGCCCTCGACCTTCAACGTCGAGCCCGCGTCGCCCCCGACGATCCCGTCGTCGATCCGGGGCTGCAGGATGCGTCCGGAGACGGCTGCGAGCCCCTGCGCCTCCTGGACGGACTCGTCCCTCGCGACCCGGCTCAGCACCGCGATCCCGACCCCGCCCACGAGCACGAGCACGACGAGGCCGAGCACCACTGCGAGCAGCACGGTCCTCGCGACGGGTCGTTTCCGGTCGGACGCCACGGGCAGGGTATCGGCAGTTCCTCGGATGAAGGTGAGGTTGGGCTGCAACGGTGCCGGAGCGGACCGAGCCTCCTACGCGCGTGGGCCGACGAGATACCAGGTCTGCATCTGTCCCTTGCCCTTCACCGGGATCGTGCCGCGCGGTCTGCACTCGAACTCGTCCTTCAGCAGGTCGTGCGTCGCGCTCGTGATCTGGATCTGGCCGGGGACGCTGTGCGTCTCCATGCGGCTCGCCGTGTTCACGGCGTCGCCGTAGAGGTCGTACAGGAAGCGCTTCGTGCCGATCACGCCGGCCACGACGGGTCCGGAGTTGATCCCGACCCGGAGCTGCAGGTGCGACCGGTCGGTGAGCGTCCAGGTCGCGACCTCGTCGCGCATGTCGAGGGCGAGCAACGCGGCCCGGCGCGCGTGGTCGGGACGCGGATCCGGGACGCCGGCCGCCGCCATGTAGCAATCGCCGATCGTCTTGATCTTCTCGAGGCCGTGCCGTTCCGCGAGAGCGTCGAAGCGCGAGAAGAGGTCGTCGAGCATCCCGACGACCTCCGCGGCCGGCAGCCGCTCCGACATCGGGGTGAAGTCGACGAGGTCGGCGAACACGATCGACGCCGAGGGCACGTGATCCGCGATGCGTCCGTTCGCGACCTTGAGCCGCTCGGCGATGGGGCGCGGCAGGATGCTGACGAGCAGAGCCTCGGACCTCGCCTGCTCGGCCCGGAGCGCGGCCAGCGCTTCGTTGCGCTCCTTCGCGAACGAGGCGAGCACCGTGAACGCGATCGCGGCCGTGCCGACGATGTTCAGGGCCAGCATCGTCGTCGTGAACCACGTCGGGAGGTCAGCGTCCGGGAAGAACGCCTCGCCCAGCACGCCCGTGATCACGAACAGCAGCACGAACGTGATGAACCAGCGGATCGCCTCGCGCACTTCCACGAACACGAGCGCTCCGAGCGGAGCCAGCCCGCCCCAGAGCGCGACGCCCCCCGACGGGAGGAACCCGCCGATCAGCATCTGGCCGATCGTCGTCGTCAGCATCACGTCGAGGAGCTGCGTGTCGAGGAGCAGCCGGAAGTTGCCGTTCCGCGCGAAGAGCACCAGCGAGCCGACCGAGACCGCGAAGTAGATGAACGGGATCACGCCGACGATCGAGCCGAAGCCGAGGTACAGGCTGCCCCACACGAGCGAGACGGGAAGGATCAGGATCGCGAGCAGGACGAGGAGGTTCTTCTTGGCGCGGAGATCGTCATCGTCCCCGGCGCGCACGCCGAGGCCCGCGAGGCGGGCCGTCAGGCGGCCGAAGCGGGCCGGCGGAGCTTCGTTCATGGAACGACGTTACTTCGGGCCGGATGCCCGCGCGGGGTGGCGGGGTGACCCGAACGTGCCACGATGACCGGCGCGGATGGACGCGTCGGCGGCCGGGAACGCGATCGAGGTTCGTGCGATCGACCATGTCGTCCTCACCGTCGCCGACGTCGATCGGACCACCGCCTGGTACCGCGACGTCCTCGGGATGTCGATCGAGACGTTCGACGACGGTCGCACGGCGCTGCGGTTCGGTTCGCAGAAGCTGAACCTGCACGTGGCCGGATACGAGATCGAACCCCATGCGGGGACGCCGACGCCGGGTTCCGCCGACATCTGCCTCCTCCTCGGCGGCTCGATCGAGGCGGCGGTCCGGCATCTGCGCGACGCAGGCGTCCAGGTCGAGCTCGGTCCGGACGAACGGGCAGGAGCGACGGGCCCGCTCCGTTCGATCTACGTCCGCGATCCGGACGGCAACCTGCTCGAGCTCTCGGCAGGCTGAGCGCGCGTCCGCTACTCGGTGCGGTCTTCCTCGGGATCGCGCCCTGCGTTGGGGACGTTCGAGCCCGCTCGCGTCGGCGCCGTCTCGGACCCGTGCGGCTGCACGTCCTTCAGCGCCGCCACGAGGTCTTGCTCGACCTTCGGCAGGTCGGGCCACTTATCGATCTCGCGGAGTAGGTCCTGCGCCTCCGCGTCCGTCATCGAGACGAACACCCCGTCGTCACGCTTTCGTGCCTGCATCATCAGCCTCCCGAAGGATCGTGGTCCGTGGTCTCAGCAATTCGCGCACGGCGACGAAGAACCGCTCCGCGGATCGCTCCCACGTCGGGAGCGTCTGGGCGCGACGTCGCGCGCCGGCCGCGAGGTGTTCGCGCACGCCGGCATCGGTGACGACCGACCGGAGCGCGGCCGCGAGCCTCCGGCCGTCGCCGGGTGGTGCCATCAGTGCCTCCCTGCCGTCCCCGGCCAGGCGGGGCAGGTTCGCCGCGCGCCAGCCGACCACGGGCAGCCCCGCCCGGATCGCCTCCGCCCACGCCGTCCCGTACGCGTCGACGGTCGAGCACATCGCGAACACGTCCGCGGACCGCAGGTAGCGACCGACCTGCTCGATCGGCAACGGCCCGGCGGCCGCGACGCGCGGAGACAGGTCGGGCGAGGAGATCCGGCGGCGGACCCGCTCCCTGTACGCACGGTCGGCGTCCTGCGACCCGACGAGCCACAGCGTGGCCGCCTCCGCGGGCAGCGTGGCGAAGGCATCGAGCAGCTCCAGGATGCCCTTGGCCGGGAGCCAGTTCGCCACGCACAGGACGGCCACGTCGCGACCACGACGGAGGTCGAGCCGGGGACCTGGTGCGACGGGCACGTCGCACCCGGGATGGACGACGCGGATACGTTCGTCCTGGACCCCTGCGCGCCGCAGGTCGTCGACGAGGTCATCGCTCGCGACGATCGCGCCCGCCGCACGTCGATATGCGGATCGGTCGACGGCCGCGAGGAACCGTGCACGGATCCGTCCGTGCCCCACGCCGCCGGGCCGCTGGTGCACGACGGCGACGAGCGGCGCGCTCGCCCGGCCGAGCCACGGCGCCGCGCGCGCGGCCGCGATGCTGTCGAGCAGGATAGCGTGGGCGCCGACCGACGCCTCGCGCACGGCCCCCGCGACACCGGTCGGCCATCCCGCCGGCGGGATCGAGGTGAACCGGATCTCCGCTCCGTGGTCGGCAGCGGCATCCGCCATCATGCGGTGGTAGCGGTACCCGCCGGTCCGCTGCTTCGGATCCCCGAGCGTGAGGAGCGACAAGCTCATGAGATCGGCCGTGACCTCAGAGGCGCGCACGGATCCCTCCGAACTCCTCGTCGGATTCCCAGACCCGGATCCAGAGGCTTTCCGCACCGTCCTTCCGGAGCGGGGCAGCCAGCTGCCCGTGGATCCACGCGGCGAGGACCTCGACCGTCACGACGTCGCTCCCGCAGACGTCCTCCAGGTTCCTCCCGCGGACCCGGTCGGCCGCGTCGCTCAGGCTGGACCTCACGACGTCGAGGTCACAGACCATGCCGCGATCGTCGAGGTCCTCGCGTTCCGCCACGACCTCGACCCGATAGTCGTGGGCGTGACGCTCGTTCTCGGGCGGCGGCTGGGACGGCATCACGTGGAACGCGCGGAACCGCGCCACGGCGCCGACCTCGAACATCAATACCTCAGCGCGACGTGCATCATGCCGGGCTCGGCACGATCGAGCGCGGCGTACGCCTCGGCGGCGCGCTCGAACGCCACCTCGTGCGTGGCGAGGAGCTTCACGGGAAGCTCTCGGAGCAGGTCCATCGCGGCCGCGCGACGGCGCGCGACGTCCCACCGGCCGGCGAGGTGCGACGGGATCGTGGACACCTGGGTGCTCCGGATCCGCAGACGTCGCCGATGGAACGCGCCGCCGAGCGGCAGCGAGACCGCCTTGGTCCCGTACCAGCTGCACACGAGCACCTCGCCCTCATGGGCCAGGAGGTCGAGCGCGTGCGCGAGCGCGGACGGGTGGCCGGAGGCGTCCACAACGAGCGGCACGCCGGCGCCCGAGGTCATCGAGCCGACGACCTCGTCGGCCCCGTCGACGTCGAGCGCGAGGATCCCGAAGCCGCTCGCCGCTTCGCGCCGGTCGGCACGTGGATCGGTCCCCACGACCGTGGCGCCCGCCCGCTGGAGCATCGCGGCGACGAGGATCCCGACCGGCCCGAGGCCGGAGACGACGACCGGCTCTCCGAGCCGAGGGCCGGCATCGAGCGCGACTTGGAGGGCGGTCTCGACGAGCGGGAACAACGTCGCGACCCGCTCGTCGACGTCCTCGATGCCGACGACGTCCGTCCCCGCGACCGTGAACACGTCCTGATGCGGGTGGAAAACGAACACGGTCATCCCTTCCGGGACGCGAAGGAACCGCGACGTGACGACCTCGCCGACGCAGCTGTAGCCGTACGCGAACGGGTACTCGAAGCGACCATCCAGCGAGTCGATCGTCTCGTCCCGGGGGGTCTCGGGATCCAGCTCGCCACGGTAGGCCAGCATCTCGGTGCCACCGCTGATCCCCGACCAGCGCGTTCGCACCAGGACGTCGCCGTCGACGGGCGCGCGGACATCGGTCGCCTGCAGCTCGACCCGTCCCGGAGCGACGAAGCGCTGGACGCGCGCTCGCACGAGCGCGTCCTACCCCCGATGCACCCGGCGCAACCGCCTGGATGGTTCGCGAACGGTGGTTCCGGGGAACAACGGCACCGTGCCCGCCGCGACCGTCGTTCCCGCCGAGATCGCTCGGCTCACCCTGCCGACGCCCTTCGGGGAGTGGGAGACGTGGGCGTTCGACTGGGACGGTGCGGTGCACCTTTGCATGTGTCGTGGCGACATCGGCGACGGTGAGGACGTGCTGGTGCGTCTCCACTCCGAATGCTTGACGGGCGACGCCCTCGGATCGCTCCGATGCGACTGCGGGGTGCAGCTCCGGGAGGGGTTCCGCGCGATCGCGGCGGAGGGCCGCGGCGTGCTCGTCTACTCCACGGGCCACGAGGGGAGAGGGATCGGCCTGGCCGACAAGCTGCGCGCCTACATGCTTCAGGATGAGGGCCTCGATACCGTCGAGGCGAACGAGCACCTGGGCTATCCGGTGGATCGACGGACGTTCGTGGACGCGACCGAGTGCCTGCGCGCCCTCGGCGTCCGATCCGTCCGGCTCCTGTCGAACAACCCAGACAAGGCACGGGCGCTCTCCGGCGGCGGCATCCGCGTCCTGCGGGTCCTCGGTCTCAGGACCGCCGGACACCTGCGGAACGTCCGCTACCTCTCGACGAAGCAGGATCGGATGGGGCACGCCGAGCCGATGGGTTCACCGCTTCTCGACGGCGTGGGGCCGGCGGCCGACGTCGGCGCGCTCCTCGGAGACGTCCGCCCGTCCGGGTCGAAGCCCCACGTGGTGCTCAAGTACGCGCAGACGATCGACGGGAGGATCGCCACGTCCACGGGCGACTCCCGGTGGATCAGTGGCGCGGAGGAGCGCCGGATCTCGCACGCGCTCCGCGCGTCGTGCGATGCGGTCCTCGTCGGGGTCGGCACGGTGCTGGCCGACGACCCACAGCTGACCGTGAGGATGGTTCCCGGCGCGTCGCCGATCCGCGTGGTGCTGGACTCGACGCTCCGGATCCCGGACGACGCTCGGGTGCTCGCCGACGAGGCTGCAACCGCGGTCGTCACGACGAGGGCGTCGTCGGCGGAGCGCCGCGACGACCTGCGTCGTCGCGGCGTCTCCGTGCTCGTCGTCCCCGGCGCCGACCGGGGTGTCGATCCGGTCGCCGCGCTCGAGGCGCTGCGCCGGATCGGCGTCCGGTCGCTGCTCGTCGAGGGTGGCGCCGGCGTGATCACGTCGCTCCTCTCGTCGGGCCTCGTGGACCGACTGATCGTCGGCATCGCCCCGCGCCTGCTGGGGAGCGGAACCGACGCGGTTCGGGACCTCGGGGTGACGGAGGTCGCGTCGTCGCTGAGGATCGAGCGCCGGACGGTGCACGTCGCCGGCGATGACGTCCTCATCGCCGGCGACGTCACGGGGAGGAGTTCCGATCTCCCGGAGGGAGGCGTGGGATGACCGACGTGATCCTGTTCAACCACGCACTCGGCGTGACCGACGGTGTCGTGGCGTTCGCCGACCGGATCCGGGACGGTGGTCACCGTGTGACGGTGGGCGACCTCTTCGACGGCGCGACGTTCGACTCACTCGAGGAAGGCGTCGCGCACGAGGAGGCGATCGGCTGGGAGGCGATGATCGGACGGAGCGAGGCGGCCGCCGCCGCCCTCCCTCCCGACGTCGTGTTCGCAGGATTCTCGCTGGGTGCGGTCTACGCCCAGCGCCTCGCCCAGACCCGCGCGGGTGCGCTCGGCGCCCTGCTCTACCACGGAGGTGACAACCCCGCCTCGGCGTTCGAGACATCGTGGCCCGCCCAGGCCGGCCTGCAGATCCACGTGAGCGAAGACGATCCCTGGTTCGATCGCGACGGCGGCGAGAAGCTCGTTTCCGAGGCAGGCGGCGAGCTGTTCCTTTATCCCGGCGCAGCGCACCTGTTCACCGACGGATCGTGGGCGGAGTACGACGAGGCGTCCACCGATCTCGTGATCGAGCGCTCCCTCGGATTCCTCGATCGCCTCGCTCAGGAGCCAGCCACGGCTCCTTCGGGATAGTCGATCGGGTCGACGCCCGCGGGCGCGATCATCGCGAGCCGCGAGCCTCGGCGTTAGGGTCTGCCGGTGCGCGTGCTCGTGACGGGAGGGTCCGGCTACCTGGGCGCGCACACCGTCTCGGCGCTGCTCCAGGCGGGCCACGACGTCCGCGTGTTCGCGCGCTCGGCCGATCGCGTGCGGACGGCGCTGGAACCGCTCGGCGTCGAGGTCGGTGACGTCGCCCCGGGTGACGTGACCGATGCGGCGTCGGTGGAGGCGGCGATGTTGAACTGCGACGCGGTCGTGCACGCCGCGTCCGTCTACTCGCTCGACCCGCGGGACGCGAGAACGATCGGCCGGACGAACACGCGGGGGACCAGGGTGGTCCTCGAGGCGGCTCGAGATGCGCGCCTCGATCCGATCGTGGACGTTTCGAGCTATGTCGCGTACCTGCCCGCCTCGGCGACGATCACGCACGACAGCCCGCTCGGCACGACGCGAGAGCCCTACGCCAGGTCGAAGGCGGCCTCGGAAGCGATCGCGCGCCAGATGCAGGTGGAGGGCGCCCCGGTGACGATCGTGTCGCCGACGAGCGTATGGGGTCCGAACGATCCCTCTTGCGGTGAGTCCTGCCGATTGGTGTCGGTGCTGCTCCGGAACCGGGCCCCGTTCCTGATCCCCGGTGTGCTCCCGATCACCGACGTCCGATACGTCGCGGCGGGCCTCGCCGCTGCGGTCGAACCCGGGAAGGGTCCGAGGCGGTTCCTGATCGGCGGACACGACACGACGTGGCGCGACCTGATCGCGATGCTCCGTCGCCTCACGGGGAGGAGGTTGCCGGCGATGCCGACCCCGAAGGTCGTCGCGCTCGGCACGGCGCGCGTCCTCGACGTCGTGCAGCGGATCGTTCCCGGGCGTGCGCCGTTCGGCCGCGAGGCGATCGAGATCGCGACGCAGGATGTCCGCACCGACGACTCCTTCGCCAGGAGCCAGCTCCGGATCGAGCCGGTCCCGCTCGAGGAGACGCTCACGGACATGATCCGGTGGATGATCCAGGCCCGCCGGATCCGTCCGTCCGCCGCCGGCATGCTCGTCTGAACGGCGGGTGAACTCCCGCGACGCCGCGGGCACGTGGCGTTTGCGCTTCGCGACGGTCGGGTGTACGACGGGGGCGACGCGCACCGTGGGGGGTCTGGCGACGCATGGGAACGTCCGCACCGACCGTCATCGACCTCGTCCGGTCACGGGGGCTCGGGCGGTGATGTCCATGGATGCGTAAGGCGAGCCCGGTTCCGGCACTCGTACCACTGGGAGGGCGAACATGGCATTGGACACCTTCATGCTGATCGCTTCGGAGTACGCGCTCGAGGAGGACGCTCTGGCGGACTACGACACGGTCAGGTCGCTGTACGAAGACATGGGCATCATCGACACGTACGACGCAGCCGTGATCACGAGGAAGAGCGACGGCAAGGTGAAGATCGTGAAGAAGGTCGAGGAGCCGACGCGCCAGGGCGCGATCGGCGGTCTCGCGGTCGGCCTCGCCGTCGGCGCGCTCGTGGCGCTGTTCCCCGCGGTCGCGATCGGCGCGGGCCTCGCGATCGGAGGCGCCGCGGGAGCCGCGCTCGGCGCGACGGCCGGTCACGTCGTCGCGGGGATGAGCCGATCGGACCTCAAGGAGATCGGCGAGCTCCTGGACTCCGGCACGAGCGGGCTCGTCGTCGTCGCGGCGACGGACGTGTCCGACCGGGTCGAGGAAGCGATCCAGAAGGGCAAGGAGATCGTGAAGAAGCAGGTCCAGGTCGACGCGGACGGGCTGAAGGCCGACATCGACTCGTTGTGAGCCAGGGAGGAGACCGGATGGACGACGTCCGAAGTGAGCGATTGGCTCGGGTCGAGGAGGGCCTCGCCGAGGCACAGGAGGTGCTCGATCAGGCGAAGCGCGCCGTCGACGCCGCGGACCGGGCGGAGCACGCCGCTCACGAAGCGGCGGGGCACGCGCGCTCGATCGCGAGGGTCGCGGTCACCGTCGCCGTGATCGTCGCGGCGCTCGCCCTCTTGGGCGGGGTGTTCCGCCGCCGCGACGCGTTCTGAGGGGCGCGCGGCCGGGGGCTTCGCCCCCGGCCGCGCCCCCTACGCGACTTGAGGCGGGAGCCCGGCGGCTGCGTCCTTGCCCGCGTGGCGGACGGTGAAGGCGAGCATGATCTGGGAGAAGCCCTTGAACAGGGCGAAGAGTCCGACCCAGAACAGGATGAGGTACGTCCGCTGCGCCAACGCGTAGACGCGATCCGATCCCGAGACCCAGAAGGCCAGCACGATCAGCAGGATCCCCGCCGCCAGCCCGAACCCCCAATAGGGGTTCACGCCCCGCGATGCGATCGATCGGATGATCTCGAACGTTCCGTAGAGGACCAGGACGAGTCCCAGGACGGACGCCAACGCGAAGAACGTATCGATCGGGTCGATCAACGCCCAGATCCCCGCCAGGAAGAAGATGAAGGCCATCACGTAGTACCAGACCTTCCAGCCGCCGGAGAGCATGCTTCCCAACCCGGCTTCGTTCACGCCGGCGGCGATGAACACGATCCCCAGGAGGATCCCGACCGTCGCGAGCGACGTTACGTTCATCCGAAGCACTACCCATCCCACGACGAGCCAGGCGATCCCGGTCAGCAGGAATACCCACCAGTTCCTAGCGCCCTCACGGACGATCATCCGTTCTTCGGTCAGCATCCCGTCCCCCTCCCCACAGCGGTCTGACGACCGTATGACCGACCGATGCACGACGCAAATCCGTGGGGCCGAAGAACACGAGGGTCTGGTCGAGGGCTAACCCAGGGCGCGGCGGAGTCGCTTCGCACGAGCGGCGTCCCACACCGCGGGCCACCGCTCGCGCGCATCCGACCCCATGTTTCCGATCGCGCACGCGAGCTTGCCCGCGGCGAAGGCGGTCATCCCTTCGACGCGGCCCGAACGGACCAGGGCCGTCAGCCGCTCGTCCGCGACGACGCTGTCCTGCAGATCCCCGAGGACGTCCTGCACGTCGGCGAGCCTCTCGGCCAGCTCGTCCGTGTCCTCTCCGAGGGCGGCCGCCGCGAGCTCCGCGCCGTAGCGCGCGCGCTTCGCTCGCTTGCGGATCTCGTGCAACGCGGCGTCCTCCGGATCGGGGGCCAGCCCCTTCACCGCGCGCGAGAGGCGCCGCCAGTCCTTGCGGACGAGCTTCCGGACCGTCGGCCGGGCGCGAGCGTCGCCGTCGATGCCGTCGGCGAGCGGCGGATCCGACGCGGCGGCGATCAGCTCGCCGATCAGGACGACGTAGCGTCGCGAGGCGAGCGCCTCGACCAACGCGGCGTGACCCTCGTGACGATCGTGTTCGAGCTCGGCCACGATGGAGCGGCTCGCGCCTCGTTCGAGTCGGAGTTGATCCTCCAGCTCCCGAACCCGGCCGATCATCACGTCGCTATCTCGGACCGAGCCCAGGAGCTCGCCGACCCACCGGAGCTCGTCGCGGAGCCACTCCACGGTCGTTCGGTCCAGGAGCGACTGGAGGGTCTTCAGGTCCGATCGGAGCCGGCGCGTCGCGACGCGCGCCTGGTGGATCGCTTCGGGGTCGGCGCCGATCCGCGCGACGGGATCGTTCTCGATGAGCCTGGAGCTGCCCGATCCGATCGCGAACCGGAGGACGTCCCGGATCGACATGTCGGCATCCTTTGGTGGGATCTCGATCTCGGCCGGGGGTGTGTCACCGAGGACCGTCGCGAGCTTCGAGGCATCGGTCGGGACGGCGCCGGCGCCCACGAGTGCGGACGCGACCTCGTCGGTCAGCCCGTCTCCGTCGGACCCGACGGATTCGACCTCGATCTGACGGAAGGCCGGCCCGCGACGGAGACCGAGGACCGAGGAGACCCGATCATCGCTGAGCTCGACCCGCTCCGCCGAGGCGTCGTCGGCGAGCTCGACGCGATGTCGTTCGGTGACGATCGTCGCGATCGGCGCCAGGACGGCCCGCCGGAGGACCGCGCGCGCGAGCGCACGGATCGCCGGAGGCGGGTAGAGCCCGCCGCCGCGCACGTGGGCCTCGATCCGCCGCAGCTCCCCGTCCTTCTTGCGTGACGGGACCGACAGCTTCAGCGTCCAGCGGTCCTCCGATCCGTCGGAGGCGCGGCGATGCCGCAGGGTGTGCCCCCACCGGAGCAGACGGCGCTGGACGGTGTCCCAGTAGGTCGCGGTCAGACGGACGTCCGACCGGCTGACCACCGAAGCGCCTGGTATATCGGGGATCTCGATGCGCTCGGTCGCCTCGAACTTGCGTTCGCGTTCGACCGTCTCGGTCGCACCGGGCATACCACCTCTGATACCCATCCGAGTGCCACGCAACCGCACCGGGTAGGCGCTCACATCGCTCACATAAGGTGTCGCCGGCACCGCCCGAGGGGTATGCCCGAACCGACCGGCGATCGTGCCGGCGAGCCAAGGGAGGTCAAGCATGGGACCGCGACCGGATCGGTGGACGGACGAACGTGAGATGGGCGATGCGATCCCGGCGGACGCGCCCGTCGAGACGCCGGAGGCGGATCCGAGGACGCTCGGAGCGCCGGACGGCATGCGACCGACCCCGGACCAGGACCCAACGGAACGGTGGGGACGCCCGGAGGAGCCCGCGAGGACGCCGACGAGTTCGACGAGGCGACCGCCGACCAGGAAGCCGACGGCCAAGCGCGGCGCAGCGAAGAAGACGACGGCGAAGCGCTCGACCGCCAAGAGGGCTGCGCCCAAGCGCTCGACCGCGAAGAAGTCATCCGCGAAGAAGTCGATGGGCAAGCGCTCGACCGCGAAGAAGTCGACCGCGAAGAAGTCGATGGGCAAGCGCTCGACCGCGAAGAAGTCGACCGCGAAGAAGTCGATGGCCAAGCGTTCGACGGCCAAGAAGTCGACCGCGAAGCGTTCAACTGCCAAGCGCTCCACGGCGAAGAAGGCGAGCGCCAGCCGATCTACGGCGAAGAAGGCGACCGCGAAGAGTCGCACCGCCACGAGCTCGAAGCGGTGAGCGCGATCCGCCTCGGAGCGGGACCGACGTCAGATGTGATTGGAGAACCGCACCGACCATTCCCATGACGTGTGGTCGGGCGCGTTCGACCATGCTGTGAGGATCCCCACCTCGCCGCCCGGCAGGATCACGGGAAGGCCGAGGTCGTCCTCGCCAGGCCAGATGTCCTCGCGACGGATGCGTTCGTCGTCCATCGTGAGCTTCGTGATGGGCGTCGCCTCGCCCTTCCGAACCAGGTCCTGACCGATCGCCACGAGCCTCGAACCGTTCTCGTACACCTCCACGGTCAGCGCCTCCGGCGCGGCGTGTGCGAGCAACACCGTCGTCGGATCCAGGCGGCCACGAGCGTACTCGACCCCCGTCGCTGCCGCGAACGGGTAGCGAAGGCTCCAGACGTGCACGGGTCCGGTCACGTCCCGAGCCTACGTCGCCGCTACCTGGCGGCATCTCTTGACAGGTGACCGTAAGGTCACCTATCGTCGCGAACGAGATGGGCGACGACGCGGTGTTCAGGGCGCTGGCCGACCCGAGCCGCCGGCACCTCCTCGACCGGCTCTTCGAGCGCGACGGCCGCACGCTCGTGGAGCTGACCGAGGACCTCGAGATGACGCGCTTCGGCGTCATGAAGCACCTGCAGGTCCTCGAGGACGCCGGGCTCGTCGTCAGCCGGAAGGAGGGGCGACGGAAGCTCCACTACCTGAACCCGGTCCCCATCCAGCAGATCCACGACCGGTGGATCGACAAGTACCGATCTCGGCACGCGAGCGCGCTGGCCGAGCTGCAGCAGGATCTCGAAGGAGGCTGACATGGAGATCGCGACACTCGCGAAGGAGACGCTGTCCACGCCGACCCAGGTCTATCAGGTGTTCATCCGGTCTACGCCCGAACACATCTGGGAAGCGATCACGGATCCCGAGTTCACCACGAAGTACTTCCACGGCTCGCGGGTCGAACTCAAACTCGTGGCGGGTTCGGAGTATCTCAGCACCTCGCCCGATCGCTCCGAGGTGTGGGTCGAGGGTGAGGTGCTCGAGGTCGATCCGCCGAAGCGGCTCGTCCACACCTGGCTGGCGCGATACGACGCCGAGACCGCCGCGGAGGAGCCGAGTCGCGTGACTTGGGAGATCGAGGACCGCGGCGACGGGATGTGCCTGCTGACGGTCGTGCACGACCAGCTCGAGGGTGCGCCGAAGACAGCCCAGAGCGTCAGCGGCCAGGGCTGGATGTACGTGCTGTCGGGGCTGAAGACGCTCCTCGAGACGGGCGATCCGCTCCCGGCGTTCTCGCAGTGAAGGGGCATGGGCCGGGGCCTTCGGCCCCGGCCCACGCCTTCGAGCTCCCGAGGCGGAGCCCCTCCATAGACTGACCGCGTGGAGCGCTGGGCCACCTTCGACTGCTACGGCACACTGATCGACTGGAACGCCGGGATCCGCGCCGCACTCGCGGGGATCTGGCCGGACGAGGACGCGGAGGAGTTGCTCGCGTCGTACCACCGAGCCGAGCCCGTCCTCGAGGCCGACGGGACGCGTATGTACCGCGAGGTACTCACGCGCGCGGTCGATGAGATCGCGCGCGAGCGGGGGTTGACCCTGCCGGACGGATCGCGTGCGGCGCTCGCGGATTCCGTGCCGTCGTGGGAACCCTTTCCCGAGGTACCTGCGTCGCTCACGCGGCTCCGCGACGACGGGTGGCGCCTCGCGATCCTGTCCAACACCGACGCGGACTACCTCGACACCTCCCTCCGAGCGATCGGCGTCCCGGTGGATGAGCGCGTCGTCGCGTCGGACATCGGGTCGTACAAGCCGGCGTTCGGCCACTGGGACACGTTCTTCCGGCGGACCGGCGCCGACCGGGCGCATCATGCGCACGTTGCGGCGTCGCTGTTCCACGACGTGGAGCCGGCCGCCGCGCTGGGCCTCCCGTGCGTGTGGATCAACCGGCTCGACGAGACGAGCGAGATCCCGAGAGCGGCGGAGCTCCACGACCTGTCGTCGCTGCCCGAAACGCTGGCCGCGCTCGTCCCGCAGGGATGATGCTCCTCTGATGGACGACGACGTCCGTCGGGTCGTGCCTGCGATGCGAGCGGTCTTCGTGATCGGGTCGGTGCTGGTCGCGCTCGCGGCGATCCTACTCTTCATCCTGACCGACCACACCGCGTACTTCTTCGCATGGACGATCTCGCCCGGTCTCTCGGCGGGATCTTCGTGTTCGTGACACTCACGATGATCACGACGTTCCGACATCTGGACAAGTTCCACTTCCATGCGTCGGCGTTCCCGAGAGGCGCGGCGTGGCTGTGGACGATCATCTACGTCGTCGCACCGATCGGCGTCGCCGTCGCGCTGGTGCTGCAGGAGCGCGCGCCGGGCATCGACCGGCCTCGCGTCGCGCTCCTGCCGGCTTGGTACCGCGTCGCGGTGCTCGCGCAGGCGGTCGTGCTCTTCGTCGTCGCCATCTCGCTCTTCGCGTCGTCGTCGGCGAACTGGTGGCCGTGGACCCTGACGCCGCTCGTCGCGCAGGCGATGGGGTCGTGGCTGATCGCCCTCGCGGTCGTTCTGGTCACGGCGGCGTGGGAGAACGACTGGCAGCGGATCCGCATCGCCGCCCTGGCGTACGTGGTGTTGGCCGCCGCGGACCTGATCGCGCTCGCGAGGTATCCGAACGCTCTGC
>Ga0075425_100002971_pt1 | contig 17089 bp, 12 predicted proteins | sample SoiMethybrSBSTD4_FD_75300 | JGI IMG/M metagenome (GOLD analysis project Ga0075425, IMG submission 75300) | Bulk soil microbial communities from a Populus tree surrounding site in Tennessee, USA - Soil MetaG P. TD hybrid SBSTD4 | ecosystem: Environmental > Terrestrial > Soil > Tree plantation... | reverse complement strand
ATGGCTTTGCTCAGCTTCCTGGAGGCCCTTTTCGGCGCTGACCGCCGTGCGCACCTGATACCCTTCGAGGCGCAGCATGCGCGCGAATGTCTGCGTCACACCCTCATCGTCATCGACGATAAGGATCTTCGACGTCGATCGGTCAGCACTGATCGCTGGCACTGGGGTATTGTAACCTACGCCTGCTCAACAGCATCGCGTGTGCTTTGCGGAAGAGCTTGATAATTTCATGCTAGACTTTGCAGTTTCGATCTCAGTGCTTATCCAACCGTTTGGAGGCGCTCGTTGAGTCCGATTCTGGTGCGGCCCGTTCGCGAGCAGCTCGAGCACGACCGCATAATCCGCCTACTGCACGCCAAGTTTCGCCGGAAGTACGAAACCGCGATGAATCCGGGGAACGAGCAGAACGCGGCGGTTGGAACCGGCCCTTCGGCGCTCTACCCGGATCTCCTGCTCATGTCGCAGGACCGCGGGCACAGGCTGCAAGTAGTCGTCGAAATCGAGACCGGTGAGTCGGTCAACCATCTCGAAGCGCTCGCCCAATGGGCGCATTTCGGTCGCACCCGGGCCGCCTTTCATCTGTACGTACCTGCCGGCATGGTCGACGTCGCGCGCCGACTCTCCGAAGACAACCAGATTTACGTCAGCGAGATCTGGAGCTATCACATCGTTGGCGACCAGCCGCGGTTCACGCTCGTCCACCGCAATCGCGAAGCGCCGCCGCCGCTGCCCAAGCCAAAGCCTGCGCCGAAGCCGGAACCCGCCAAGCCTGTCGCCGAGGTGAAGCCCGTCGCCGCGAAGCCGGCACGAGCGCCGGCTCGACCGACGGCGACGAAACCCGCGGCAAAAACCGCCAGGGCCAAACCCAAGCCGAAGGCCAGGCCAAAGAAGGCGGTCAAGAAGCAGAAACGGTAGCGTGGCTTTTTTCCGTTTTTCCCGCGACAAGCGCGGCTACGAGCATTTCTATCTCGTCGAGCCGGTCACGAATCGGAAAGGCAAGTCGCGCCCGCGCGTCTTGTACTGGTATCGCACGCCGCCGAACGTGAGGGTCGGTCGTCCGCCGTTCGACGACGAGATGCGACGCGCGATCGAGGCGCAGTACCCGGACGTCACCTTCGACTGGACCAAGATTGTCGAGGCGCCGATTCCATCGGCCGATGCGGAGAAATGGCGTGAGCGCCGCCGCGCTGAGCGCGCAGAGCGCGCCGCACGGCGATCGAACGTCGCGGTCGATGGCGACGAGGAGAGCGAGTCCACCGAGGAAACCGATCAGGTCGCCTCGATCGGCGAAGAGCCGATCGGGGACGAGTTGCCGACCGTAACGGCCGACCCCGGACCTGGCAGCGGTCAATTGGACGGCATCTGGGACGCGCCTGCCCCGGACCAGGCACCGTCGCCGTCGGCCGTGGTGGATGCGGCGATCGCGGCCGCGACCGGGCCGACTGGCGTGATCGAAACGCCGACGCAACAAAGTGGCGACAGTCCACGCGGCGTCCGAAAGCGACGGCGGCGACGCCGTGGGCGCGGTCACGCGGTGCCGAGCGCGCCTCCACCGCCGGGTACTGTCGCGGCCGCCGAGTCGCCGATCGATATGTCGGGATCCGTCGCTGACGACGAATCGTCAGACGATCCGATCGACGAACCATCCGGTGAGTGATCGTCGCGACGCTCGTGGCCATCGTCGCATCCGTGCCCTCGCGCTGCTGGTCGGTGCTCTCACCGCTGCGTGGTGGGCCGGGCGGTCTCTCGCCCCGCGTGTGCTGGCGGTCGTCGCCGACATCCATTCCTTCGGTGCCGGCGCCGCCATCGTCTTCATCCTTCTCTATACCGCGTCGGTCGTCGCGCTGATTCCGGCCACGGTCCTGACCATTGCCGGCGGCGCCGTCTTCGGGTTCGTCAAGGGTGCGGCGTATTCGTTCATCGGCGGCGCGCTCGGCTCGACCTGCGCGTTTCTGCTCGGCCGCTACGGCGCCCGGCGCTTCGTCGAACAGTGGCTCGCGGCGATGCCGCGTTTCGGGGCGATCGATCGCGCCGTCGCGACCGAGGGGTGGTGGATCGTCTTTCTGCTGCGGCTGTCGCCGGTGATGCCATTCAACCTGCTGAACTACGCGCTCGGGCTGACGACGATTTCGGTGTGGGACTTCGCGCTGGCGAGCGCGGGCTCGATCCCGAGCGAACTGCTCGGCGCGTACACGGGCAAGGTCGGCGGGGAAGCGCTCGCGCTGGCGGGCGAAGCCGAAGCGCCGAGAAACGCGTCTTATTACGTCGTGCTCGTTGGCGGTCTGGTGGCGACGGCCGCTGCGACTTTCCTCGTGACCAGGACCGCCCGCCGAGCCTTGCGCGATGTATAATTCCGGTGCTATGACCCTGAAAACTAACGGTTTCTGGTCCACTGGACTGATGGTGGTCCTCGCGGTCGGGCTGTCAGCGCAAACGCAACCGCCCGCACCGTCCGCTCCGGCCGCACCGCCCGCGGCGCAAGAGAAACCGACGTTCAAAGTCACGGTCGATCTCGTCACGAACGACGTGATCGTTCGCGACGACAAAGGGAACTTCATCCCCGATCTCAAGAAGGAAGAGTTCGAGATCTACGAAGACGGGGTGAAGCAGGACATTTCGTCGATGACGGTGGTGACCGGCGGCCGCGTCACCAACGTCCTCGCGCCGCCGCCGCCGCCGCCGCCCGAAGGGATCATCCTGCCGGCGACGCGGCCGCGCAACGATGTTTCCGGGCGCATCTTCCTGTTCTTCGTCGACGATCTGCACTTGCAGTTCCACAATACGGGACGCATTCGCGATCTGTTCAAGCGGATCTCGAAGGAGCTCGTGCACGAAGGCGATATGTTCGGGATCGTGTCGAGCGGACCCTCGTCGATCGCTATCGACATGACCTACGACAAGTCGCGGCTCGACGAGGCAATCAAGAAGATCGCGGGCAACGAGCTGAAGCCGACCGACATCATCAACGGGCCGTCGGGCGCGGAGGGGCCGAGCGAAGTGCGCTACCGCGCGCACGTCGCCTTCTCGACGGTCAACGATCTGCTGAACAACCTCGAGTCGGTGCACAACCGCCGCAAGGCGCTCGTCTACGTGAGCGACGGCTACGACTTCAACCCGTTCCAGGACGCGCGCCTCGGCCTCATGGATCCGAACTCGCCGTTCGCGCAGAACGAGTTCGCGCGCTCGCAGAATCAGATGGCGCAGCAGAACAGCGACGGCTCGAGTGCGCAGACCGATCCGTTGGCCAACCAGCAGAAGCAGAGCGAGACGTTCGCCGACGCCGACCTCGCGCGCGAGCTCGGCGAGCTGACGCGCCAGGCCAACCGCGCCAACGTGACGATGTACACGATCGATCCGCGCGGCCTGGTGGGGATGGGCGACATCGACGAGCAGGTCGACCCGCAGCAGTGGAACGAGTTCGTCCGCAAGTCGCAGGACAGCCTCCGCGTGATCGCGGAAGAGACCGGCGGCATCGCGGTCGTCAACCAGAACGATTTCAGCAAGGCGCTGAAGCGCATCGACGCCGAGACGAGCGACTACTACGTGCTCGGCTACTACTCGAAAAATCCCGACGCGACGAAGCGGCGCCGGCAGGTGGAAGTGAAGATCACGCGCAAGAACGCCAACGCATGGTTCCGGAAGGAATACGTGCTGAAGCCGCCGCCCGCGCCTACGGCGTCGACGAAGAAACCGTGACGACGCGGGTCTGGCGGGTGTAGCGGGTCGGAAACCTGCGCATTCGCAGCGCGTGGGTCAACCCGATCGGGTTCACCCTAAGGGCTGTGAAGTGTGGCCCTCCGACCTGCCAGACCTGCCCGGCCCGCCTGACTTACCCGGCCTTACCGGCTCGCCCGGCTTCCCGAACTCGCAATCCCGCCTTCGCCATCTTCGGCTTCTGCAGCGTCTCCACCCGCACAACGGCCTCTTCGAGATAGGTCTCGTCGATGTCGCAGCCGACGAACTCGGCGACGCCGAGCCGCGCGCACGCGACCGCTGTGCTGCCGAGGCCGTTGAAGGGATCCATCGCCCGCTGAATGCGCGAGAGCCCGTGCAGCTTCAGGCACTGCTCCGGCAGCTTCGACGGGAAGGTGGCCGGATGCGGCCGATCGCGGTCGCGGCGCTGAATCGTTTCGTACGGGATGAACCACGTGTTGCCGCGGCAGCGGACACCGTCGACTGCCTTCGTCCAGCGCGCGATGTTGGACTGGTCCTGGTAGGGAACACCAAGCGCCAGCCGGTCCAGCGCGGTGTCGCCGCCGGGCGTCAGGTGGAACACGAATTCGTGGCAGTCGTTCAGGAAGCGATCGCTGTTGATCGGCTTGTAATGGCCGACGGCGAGATCGCGCGTCAAGCCAGCGGCTGTGCCGGCCGACTCGCGATCGATCGCGATCGACTTGATCCAATGGATGATGTTCTGCAGGCGCAGGTGCGAGCGCGCCACCTGGACGACGTCGAGCGCCGTCCACGGGTCGGTCGGCTTGGCGCCGACGTTCAGGAACAGCGAACCGTCGGGCCGCAGCACGCGGGCGGCCGCAGCAATCCACGTGTTGGTCCACTCGAGGTAGTCCGCCCCGGACAGCGTGTCCTGGTAGCGGTTGTAGGCGATGCCGAGGTTGTACGGCGGGGACGTGACGATCACGTCGACGCTGCGGGGCTCAAACCGGTTGAGCACCTCGACGCAGTCGCCTAGATGGAAGTGCGCAGATTTTCCCGGTCCGGTTGGGACGGTTTTATACGGCTTCAGGAGAACTGACACGCTGCTAGTTTCGGCGCGTCAGTGCAAAAGCGATAGGGGTCATGTATCCGGGCGGACACATGAACGCGGCTACGAGGCCTTGGTGGTCAGCGCGCCGATCCCGAACGCCGGGGCCGACGCCATGCGTTCGGCCGCGATCGTGTGGTTGCGTCGATGGCCGTGGCTGCCGCAGCTCTTGCCCTTCTCTTCCACGTAGCTGATCTCGCGGCTGGTCGCCACCTCGCGATATCGGCCCACCACGCATCCACAGCCAAGTGTCGTGAACCCCAGGAGCCGGACGAGACTCATTGCGACCTCCACTCGAGAGCCGAGCAATATATGTGCCGCGCTTTCTCCTCGAGCGCGTACGCGTTATTGCTCTCTCGTTGTGTATATCGGCTTCAACGTTCGCGCGCACGCGAGCGAACGCGTTCAGATCTTTGGACGAGAAAACGCCGGCGTGGATTCGGCGGCGCGCCTCTCCGCGCGTGCAGTCCGCGGCGCGGCGGGCTCGCGCGTTCGCGCGCCCCGCATAAATCGTCGCCGCCTCCGGATAGTCGTGCGGACGTGGCGTGCGGAGAGGTTATGCGCCGACAGAATTGTGTGCGGCGCAGACATCTGTAGACAGATCGAGTCGGTCGCGCGCGTAAGCCTCAAGCCTCGAGCCTCACGCTTTACGGAACGGATGATCGTCAGGCGCGTGACGTACGACCGTGAAAGCGTCGCTACTTCGTTCACGCCAAAAAAACCGGCGCCCGGACTTTTCCGGGCGCCGGTGTCAGGAGATGCCAGTCAGCGCCGGGGGCTTGGGGCTAGCCGAGTCCCGAGGCAGCAAGCCCCGAGTCCCGAGCCCCGACTCCAGCGCTAGAAGTCGACCTTGAACCCGATCTTCAGCACGCGCGGAGCGACGATCTCCTGCACGCGGCCGAAGTACGACGTGGTCAGCCGCGCCGCATCGAACGCCGCCTGGTTCGCGAAGCCTTGTGTCAGCGAACCGTAGCTGGTTGTCGCCGCCGCCTGCCCGGCGCTGGAATTCAGCACGTTGTGCAGTTCGGCGACGAACGCGGCGCGCCGGCCGCCGCCGATGTTGAATTTCTTGTCGGCGCGGAGCGACAACAGGTTGAGGGCGTCGGCGCGATAGGTGCCACGAGGATCGACCGGGAGGTTCCGCGATCCCTGGGTGAGGCCGCTCACGGTCAGCGTGCGGTCGTACGGCAGTCCGCTGAGGGCCTGGAAATTCGCGCCGACGTTGATGCCCCATGCCGCCTGATAGCTGCCCAGCAGCTTGAACGCGTGCGGCTGATCGTTGCCGCCGCGGCCCTGAGCCGGTCCGGCACCCAGGTCAACCAGGTTGTTCGGGTTCGTGAAATCCAACACGTTCCGAACCGTCGTGCTGTTGGTGTTGGTGCCGGGCTGGACGCCGTCGAGCCGCGACCAGACATACGACGCCTGCATCTGCCAGCGGTTCGACATCCGCTTGTTCACCGACAGCTCCACCGCCTTGTAGCGCTGGACGCAGTCGATGGAGACGTTGTTGCCGCAGTTGGTGTGCAGGAACGTGTCCTTGCCGACATACTGCGGCTTGACATCGTAGAACGTCAGTTGACGGTCGTCGCCGGTGTTGCGCAGGTTGTCGGGCCCGAAGTCGGTGACGACACGCGTCGGCTGGTAGGCGGTCGTCGCGACCTGGTCGCACGGCAGTCCGTAGCAGTTCTGATCGGTGGTCATGTCTCGGAACCAGCGCTGGATCCAGTCGGCGTTGAACGACCAGTTGTTCGCCAGCTCGCGCTGGAAAGCGAACATGATCTCGTCGTTCTTCGGGTCGCGAAGGTTCGGATCCATGCGGTTATCTTTCGCGACGAACTGGCTCTTGAGCACGCCGAGCTCGTTGCGTTCGACTCTCCCGTTGTTATTCAGGTCGCCGAGGTACGACCAGGTCTGCACGCCGCTGGTCTGGATCGAGTTCGGGTTGATGGTCGCGTACTCAGACGTGTACATCGACTCGAAGTAGCGGCTGTAGCTCGCCTTCGCGACGTTCTTGCCATCCTCGGTCAGCTTGACGACCACGCCGGTCCGCGGCGCGAGCGTATTCCACGAGTAGCCCGGATCGATCTCCGGGTAGGTGGTGACGGGGAACCACTTACCGCCGCCGCCGGTCTGTTCGGGAATCTTGCCGTCATAGTACGACCAGCGCAGGCCGAGGTTCAGGGTCACGCGGTTATAGCTGGCGCGGTCCTGCACGAACCCGGCGAAGTTGCGCATCTTGGTTTCCTGGGTCAGCGGCGTGTTGTACAGGAACACCTCCGCCGCTGGCGTATAGCAACCGCTGCGCACCGACGGCGTGCAGTCGGCCGCGCTGTTATAGCGGATGCGGGTGTCGTCGAAGACGATGAACCCGTCGGTACCGGTCGGCGTCCACCAGTTCTCGAACCCGGTCTTCAGCTGATGACTGGCGCCGAGGAAACCGTCGATGTAGCGCGTGACGCCGATGTTGGTCTGGTGACGGTAGGCGTCGCGGAAGCGCTCGCCGGTCGGCTCGGGGCCGTCGATGTAAACACCGCTCGCGACGTTGAATGTCGCCGGGAACTGCTGGCTGGCCGGCAGCGCGTTGAACTCGTCGGCCCACGTGCTCGGCCAGTGCATGTGGAAATAGGTCGACGAGACCTCGAGGAACGTGTTCTGACCGAACACCGACGTCCAGTTGGCGTTGATCAGGTTCTTCGGCGACTCCTGATGGAGGGTGCCCTGCGGCAGGGGCTGCGCGACGCCGGCGTTGCGGTTCGGCTGGAATTTCCGGTTGTAGGTCCAGAACGCCGACAACTGGTTCGCCTTGTTGATCTGGTACTTGCCGCTCGCCGTGTAGTTGCGCAGGTTCGAGTTGAACGGGTTGGTGAGGCTGCCGTCCGGGTTGACGATCGTGTACGACGGCGTCGCTTCGACCGTTGAGTAGTTGCGGAACGAACCGAACCACCACAGGCGATCCTTGACGAACGGTCCACCGGCGTCGGCGTTGAAGTCGTTCAGCTTGCGCAGTGTCGGGTCGGTGACGCCCTGCGCGCGCAGATCGTCGGTGATGTTGTTACCCGTGAAGTGATCCCAGTAACCTTTTCCGGTGATGCTCCACGAGGCGCTGCCCTTGAGGTTATTGCCGCCCGATTTCGGAATCACGTTGATGTTCGCGCCGCCGCCGCCGCCGACTTCGGCGCCCATCGCCGCGGTGTCGACCGAGATCTCTTCGGCCGATCCGAAGTCCATGTAGTACATCGAACCGTAATTCTGCGGGGTGTCGGCCGTGACGCCGTAGTAGTTCAGGTTGTAGTTACTGGCGCCGTGCGCGACCATGCCGGTTGACGTCGCGGCGTTCAAGCCACCCGGATCCTGCCGGCCCATCGTCATGCCTGGCAACACCGTGGTCGATCCGAAGATCGTCCGCGACGTGGGGACCGAGGTCAGGATTTCCTGCGACAGGCGCGCGCCGACTTTGGTGTTCTCCACGTCGACGGTCGGGGACTGGCCGCTGACCGTGACGGTTTCCTGCAACGACGCCAGTTTCATCGCGGCGTCGACCGTGATGGTCTGGCGCACTGGGACGACGATGCCTTCGCGCAGCATCGGCGCGAAGCCGGCAAGCTCGAACTTGAGGGTATAAGTGCCTGAGTTCACCGCGGGGAAGCGATAACGGCCTTGCTCGTTGCTGACCGCGGTCGGCGTGCCCATGGCCGCTGGTCCAGACAGCGTCACCGTGACGCCGGGCAGCACGCCGCCCTGGTCGTCAGTGACTTTACCGACTAGCTCGCCGAACGTCTGGCCCGTTTGTGCCGCCGCCGGTGCAAGACCGAACGTCGTCACGATCGCCAGTGCCGCGAGCGCACGCGTGATCGTACGTGTCAAGGTGAACCTCCTGCTGAAGAGCGGTTGAATCGTGCCGGACAGAATACGGCCGATTGACGAACTTTTGATGATGAAAATGACCGTTCTGCTGGGTAATTGGCAGCGCATTCGGGTATTTGGATTGTGGTGTGACGCGTCCGGCTGCGATACCATGCGACGTTCAGCGAACCGGATGGGACGGAGGTGTAAGTGTCGAGATCGATGGCATTGATCGGGGTCGTGCTGGCGCTCTCCGCAGTGGGCGCGCGGGCACAAAGTGCGTCGCCGACGCCAGCGGATCTGGTGAAAGACCCGGCGGTAAAGGCGGCAATCGACGGCGCGAAGGCGACTGAGCCGCAGACGATTGAGGATCAGATTCGCTTCTGCGAGATCCCGGCGCCGTCCTTCAAGGAAGAAGTGCGCGGCCGCGAGCTGCAGCGCGTATTCCAGCAGCTCGGGCTGCAGAACGTCCGCGTCGACAAGGTTGGCAACGTGCTCGGCGACTACACCGGCGCGGCGCCGCGGCCGCACGTCGTCATCGCGGCGCATCTCGATACGGTTTTTCCGGAAGGCACCGCCGTAAAGGTGAAGCGTGAAGGGGCCGTCCTGCATGGACCGGGCATCGGTGACGACTGCCGCGGCCTCGCCGTGCTGGTGGCGTCGGTGCGCGAGATGAAGAAAGCGAAGGTGCAGGTTCCCGGCACGATCACGTTTGTCGCCAACGTCGGCGAGGAAGGCCTCGGCGATCTGCGCGGTGTGAAGGAACTGTTCAATACGACGCTGAAGGACCAGATCGATCGCTTCGTCTCGATCGATGGGACCGGCATTCACGTCACCAACGTCGCCGTCGGCAGCCATCGCTACCGGATTACGTTCAAGGGCCCGGGTGGGCACAGCTTCGGCGCGTTCGGCATGGCGAACCCGATGGGCGCGATGGGGCGCGCGATTGCGAAGATCCAGGAAATCCAGGTCCCCAAGCAGCCGAAGACGACGTTCAACGTCGGACGAATCGGCGGCGGCACCTCGGTGAACTCGATTCCATTCGAGGGCTGGATGGAACTCGACATGCGGTCGTCGGATCCGGCGTCGCTCGCGGCGGTCGACGCGAATATCCAGAAAGCGATCGACACGGCCGTCACCGAGGAAAACGCGCGCTGGGGCAAGCCCGGAACGATCACGGTGACGAAGGAACTGGTCGGCGATCGGCCGGCCGGATCGACGCCGGAGAATTCGCCGATCGTGCGCAACGGCCTGGCCGTCGCGACGGTCCTCGGGTTCAACGCGAACCTCGGCGAAGGATCCACCGACTCGAACACGCCGATGAGCCTGAAGGTTCCAGCGATCACGATCGGCGGCGGCGGCCGCGGCCGCGAAGCGCACGCGCTCACCGAATCGTTCGACACGACTGACGCGTGGCAGGGCACGCAGTACGCGATTCTGCTGGCGGTCTCGCTCGCGCAGAAATGACGAGCCGCCACGAAAGCACGAAGACACGAAGAGACCGCTTTTCTTCGTGCCTTCGTGGCTTCGTGGCGTGCTCCGCACTGACCGCGGCGGTCGGTTGCCGCGCGACGACGACCGCCGCTGACCTTCGCGCGATTCCGAATCAGAACGTCCTTCTCGTCACCATCGACACGCTGCGCGCCGACGCGCTCGGCTGCTATGGCGGGCCGGCGGCGACACCGGCGCTCGATCGTCTCGCGGCCGGGGGCGTCCGGTTCGAGTTCGCGCACGCGCACGCCGTCACGACGCTGCCATCGCACGCGTCGATTCTCACGGGCACCTATCCGTTTCAACACGGCATCCGCGATAACAGCGGGTACCGGTTGGCGCCCAACTCGCGCACGATTGCGGCGCTGCTCGGTCAGGCCGGCTACGCCACCGCCGCGTTCGTTGCCGCGTTCCCACTCCATTCCCGGTTCGGGCTCAATCAAGGCTTCGGGATCTACGACGACCGCTTCGGCGACACGCGCGCGCCCGACGACTTCGTGATGCCGGAACGGCCGGCCACGGCTGTCGTTTCGCTCGCTCGATCCTGGCTCGCGCAGCGCAGCGCCGGCGGGTCTGGCAGGTCGGGCGGGTCTGGCAGGTCGAACGGCTCACCGACAGTCGGATCTACGAGCGTATCCGACCCGCCTGGCCCGCCAGGCGTGCCTGACCCGCCCGGCCACCCGTGGTTTCTCTGGGTGCACCTTTTCGATCCGCATGCGCCGTATCGCCCGCCGGCGCCTTACGACACGCAGTACGCGTCGCGTCCGTACTTCGGCGAGGTGGCAGCCGTCGACGCCGCGCTCGCGCCGCTCCTAGAGGATCTTCGGACGGACTCACACTCGACGCTCGTCGTTGTCACCGGCGATCACGGCGAGGCGCTCGGCGATCACGGCGAGCAGACGCATGGCCTGTTTGCCTACGAATCGACGCTCAGAGTGCCCTTGATCGTCGCCGAGGTTGGCGGATCGTCCACGACGGTCCGGGTAAAGCCGGACACTACCGGAGTCTCGGCTCGCCACGTCGATATTCTGCCGACGATTCTCGAGGCGGTCGGTCGACCGGTGCCCGCCGATTTACCGGGCCGCTCGCTGCTGACCGCCGCCGAGCGCGGCGACGCGACCGTGCGGCCGTCGTACTTCGAAGCGATGTCGGCGATGCTCAATCGCGGCTGGGCGCCGCTGACCGGGGTCCAGGTGGATCGCGAGAAGTACGTCGATCTGCCGATCGCCGAGCGCTACGACCTTGCCGCCGATCCAGTCGAGCAGGTGAATCTCGCCGGCAAGGCTCCCGATCGCGACCGCACCCTCGCGGCGGCACTGCGAGGGTTCAACGCGCCGGCCCCCGGGCAGCGACAGGTCGAGGACCGAGATGCGGCGGCGCGGCTGCGCGCGCTTGGCTATGTCTCCGGCACGGCGGCCGCGAAAGCGCGCTACACCGACGCCGACGATCCGAAGGCGCTCGTCGACGTCGATCGTGCCGTGCACGATGCAGTCGATGCGTTCACCGCCGGGCGCGCCGCCGATGCGGTGCAGATCTACCAGCGGGTGATTGCCCGGCGGCCGGACATGGCGATCGCCTACCGGCATCTCGCGTTCATCGAGCGGCAGCGCGGCAACGTCGCGGCCGCCGTCGACGTGCTGCAGCGCGCGATGAAGGCGGGCGTCACCGACCCGCGCGCGATCGCACAGCTTGGCGAGTACATGACCGAGGGCGGGCAAATGGCGGCCGGCATACGGCTGCTGGAATCGGTGACCAAGAACCCTGCCGCCGCCGGCGATCTCGATGCGCTCAACGCGCTCGGCATCGCCTACGCGCAGACCGGACGCGCCGACGCCGCGCGCGCGGTTTTCGAAGGCGTGCTGGCGATCAACCCCGGCAGCAGCGTCCCGCTCGAGAACCTCGGGCTGCTGGCGCTCGAGCGCGGCGACGTCGCGGCGGCGACCGAGCACTTCGAGCGCGCAATCCAAGTCGACCCGCGGTCCTCGCGCGCGCACTCGGGGCTCGGCAACGTGGCGTTGAAACGCGGCGATCGCCACGTCGCGGCCGACGAGTGGCGCCGCGCCGTTGCCCTCGATCCGCGCAATTTCGATGCGCTCTACAACCTGGGCGTCACGCTCGCGCGCGGTGGCGACATGACCGCTGCGCGTCCGTATCTCGAGCAGTTCCGGCGCACGGCGCCGCCGCCGTTCTATCGCGAGGAACTGGACGAAGCTGCGCGGCTGCTTCGCTGACGCGGCTGGAGGTTATAGGCTCGCCGAATCTCAAACCGGCTAGCCCCCAGCCCCCAGCCCCCTCTCGCGCAGCTCACGGAAGCGCGCCAGGTCGATCGCGCGCTGGGTGCGGGCGCCGGCGCGGGCGGCAATGAGGCGGACGAAGAACAAGGCGTGGGCGCCGCCGATGAACACCTGCTCGGAGCGCGTCGGGTCGAGGATCAGCGCAGGCGCCAGGTTGAACACGCCCGCCAGCACAAAGACGATCGTGAAGAGTGCATCCGCGGCGACAGCACCTCGCGGCCGGCCGAAGCGCATCGCGGCGTGCTCCCACGACCGGGTGGGCGGTATCCCCGGTTCCCTCCCGCCCTCCGCGGTCTCGTAAAACACCTGGAGATAGCGGCCGACACGTTCGACGCCGATGTGGAGCGCGAAGACCGCTTCGAAGACGGCAGCCAGCACGAGCAAGGGGAGGAGCGTCGCCAGCGGCGTCGACGCCAGCGCGGCCGTGGCGACCGTAAGGGCGCCCCAGGCGGCGAGGCCCGCGGCGAAGATGCAGATGCGTGCAGTCCCACGCTCGCGGATGGTGGCTCGCAGTTCGGTGTATTCAACCTGTTCACGCGGCGTCAACGACTGTTCGTCTGCAGCGCTCATGACAAAGGTGTCGTTGCCCGATAACAGGGAAAACGGGCCACATGCATGCGCGCGCATTGTGGCACAGGAGTTGGTAAAGGGCTGAGCCGTGGGGCTCGACAGTAAGGGTGACAGCCTGGTCCGTAGCGATAATTGCCTTGCAATGTGTCAATTACCTGCTACACTAACGTCCGTCGCCTTACCATTCTTAGCGCTCGGGGATTCTAGGTGAACAGAAAAACAGTTTTCTGGATCGGTCAGCTTGCGCTCGTCAGCCTCATCAGCATCGGGCTAGCGCCTGCTGACGCCGCGACGAAAACCCGCAGCCGCAGATCGTCCGCAGCGCGCGTTACCAATGCCCGCCCGGCGCCGAAGGCGACCGCTTACTCCGCTGAACGATCCGAATCGCGCAAGCTGAAACTCGCGCGCGCCCGCGCTGTCGCGATGGCGCGCGAGATGGCCGACACCGCGCTGCCGCGCTACAAGGTCGACGCCAGCGGCGACCTCGTGCCGGATGTGCGCGCCGCCGCCGCCATCATCTACAACCCCGAAACCAACCAGGTCCTCTGGGAAGAAAACTCGCAGACACAGCGCTCCATCGCCAGCATCACCAAGGTGATGACCGCGACGGTGTTCCTCGAGAACAACCCCGACCTCACCGAGCCGGTCACCGTCCAGCGCAGCGACGTCTTCCAGGCATCGACGACGCACCTGCATGCGAACGACAAGGTCACGACCGACGATCTGCTGCACTTGCTGCTGATCGCGTCCGACAACGCCGCCGCCCGCGCGCTGGCCCGCGTCTCGCCGCTCGGTTCCGAAGGCTTCATCCGCCGCATGAACGAGAAGGCCGACGAACTCGGCCTGCAGGCGACGCATTACGCTGATCCGTCCGGCCTGCTCTCGGAGAACGTTTCGTCGGCCTACGACATGGCGCGTCTCATCACCCACGCGTCGCAGGACGAGCGCATCTCGGCGATCATGCGCACCAACGAATATACGGTCTATAGCGGCAAGCGTCCGATCACCTTCCACACCACGAACCACCTGCTGCGCGAAGGAAACGTCGATGTCCGCGCCGGCAAGACCGGGTTCATCACCAAGGCCGGGTACTGCCTCGCGACCGTGCTGCGCCTCCAGGGCAGCAGCCAGGACGTCGCGGTGGTGGTCTTCGGCGCGCGCTCGAACGCCGGCCGCTTCATGGAGTCGCGCAACCTGTTCAACTGGGTCTCGTCGAAGGCTTCCACGCTTTTCGCCGCCAAGCCGACCACGGATCAGCAGCAGCAGTAAGGCTCGCTTCCTTCGCAGATAGCAAAGGCCGATGGGTTCATACCCGTCGGCCTTTTTTGTCTATCGCCGCCTTCCGGCGAAGTCAGCCCGCGTAGCCTCGTTGCATTGCTGCGGCATCCAGAGGCAGGGTCGCAATTGAATCCACCGCCACCATCACTGGGCGCTGTGCGCGGCGCGCGTCATAGGCCTTGATGTACCTGCGGCAGACGTCGCACGCGGAGACGCGGTAGCGCCCATCGCGCGTCGCGAACGACGTAATCAGCGCGCGATCGTCGTTTGCGCAGAAGGGGCAGGTCAGCAACGGGAACGCCCACTGCGCGACGCAGCGTCCGCAGAACAGCCGCCGCTCCGCACCCGGCGTGATGACCGAGAAATCGGGCTCCCATCCGCACACCGGGCACAGCCCATGGCTCCAGCCGGCGAGATCGACCTTCTGCGCGAGCGCTTCGGCGCACCGGGCCAGGAACGGCCGCAGCGCCAGGACGAGGACCTGATCGAGGCCGGCCGGCGCGTCTGACGCCGCGCGATTCCGTGGATCGCTGCCTTCGACGCCAGAGGTGGCGTCGTACCAGGCGGCGACCGCCGGCTCGAGCGCGTTGCCGTCGCGTCCGAGCGCGACGATGCGGTCGTAGTCGGCACGATCGAGCGCGTCGAAGCGCTGCAGGATGTCCGCAGTCTGTCGGAACGTGAGGCGAAAGTCGCTCCACTCGAGCGGGATGTCCTTGAAGCGGACGAGCGGCCGTCCCGCGGTCTGCTGCGCCTTCTGCCACTCCGGATCGACCTGGATCCACGGCAGCGGTACGCGCGACTGCACGCGACGCTGCATGTCGACGAGTGCAATCTGCATGTCGACCGCGGACGCCAGCTCGGGCTGTGCCGCCTTCAGCTGTCGGAGTTCGATGACCTCGCGCGTTTCGGCGCGCTGAGGTCGAGGAGGACGCTCCTGCACCGCGGAGATTGTAGTGGAGGTCTGGCCGAGTAGGTCAGGCGGGTCAGGGGGCCGAACGCTCCGACCTGCCTGACCCACCGGGCCCGACTTACGCGACGATTAGAACGTCAGCCGGAATCCCAGCCGCGCCGTGCGCGGGCTGGTCCACCGGTTCGGGTTGTTGAACGTCGAGCCGGACGATTCGATCACCGCCGTCCGGCTATCGTTTAGCGGCACGCCTTGGTTGTTCAGGTTGAAGATGTCGAGGAAAATCCCGGCCTGTCGCGACGACGACCCGAGCGGGAACGTCTTTTCCGCGCGGAAGTCGAAGTAATTGATCGCATCGGTCCGGAAGTCGGCGCGAGGCTGCACACGGACCGTCTCACTTCCCTGGTTCAGTTGGCGGATTGTCGCCGTCCGACCGTAGGCCAAGCCGGTCGTATAGCGGTAGACGCCGCTGATGTTGAACCCGCCGAACAACGGTACTCGATAGGTCCCATCCAATTTCACCTGGTCCGGATAGTCAAACGTCGACGGTCCGTCCAGGTTGATCGTGTGGTTCGGGTTCGCGTACGCGCCGGTCTGACCCAGATTCTGGAACGTGGACGCCGTGCCGGCAGCGTTGGTTCCGCCAATGTTGTTGACGGTGCCGGTGGAACGCGACCACGTGTAGGACACCGACGCCTGCCAGTTGTTCGAGTAGCGTTTCGTCCCGATCAACTGGAACGCGTCGTAGTCCCTGAACGCGCCGGCGGGATTGGTGAACAACAGGAACTCGTGTCCCGGGTTGGTTTTGTTGTAGACGGTGAGCAGGGCGCCATCGTCACCCGTTCCCAGCCGACCGTCCGGCCCTGGATCCTGGCGTTGCACCGGCGCATAGATCGATCCGGTGTCGATGAACCCCATCGCGTCCTTGAAACGCCGCGTGATGTACTGCGCCGTCGCGGAGAAATTCGGAATCAGTTCGCGCTCGAGACCGACGATGAACTGGTTGACGTACGACTGGCGTATTTTCGGGTCTATCCCGAGATTGGTCGCCGGACTTCGGCGATCGATCTCGTTGAAGTTGTTCTTGCCGAGGACCTCCGCGGTGATCTTCGGGTTGACGTGGGTGAGGTCCATGAACTCGAACTGGCCGCCGAAGAGCGCGTCGTAATACCGGCCATAGTGTGCGCGGAGCACGGTTCGGTGGTCACCCGTGATGTCGAACGCGGCGCCGATGCGGGGCGCCAGCGCACTGTTGCTGAGCACGTTTCCCGTCGGCACCGACCCGCGGTTGAGATCGAGGCGAATGCCCGGATTGACGGTGAGCCGGTCGGTGACGGTCCACGTGTCCTGTGCGTACACCGACGTACGGTTCGTGGTCGCGTCGGTGACGTAGCCATCCCACAGGAAGACCAGATACGGATCGCCGCCGTAGTCGTAGTAGTAGCGCCCGCCCGGATAGCCGGATTCATTGCGGATCTTCGAGTGCTCGTACTCGAACCCGAACTTGAACTCGTGGCTCTTGCCGGCAAAGTTGTCGGCGTAGTGGGTGAGCGTGGCGGCCGACACGTTGCGCACGCGGTCGGCGCGGTAGTAATAATTCGTGTTGACCGAATAGATGCCGGTGACGGAGTCGAAATGCGGAAACGGCCCGCTTCGGCTGTTTGGCGGCGTCGGTTCGAGCGGGAAATATCCCCAGTAGCCGCCGTTGCGGACGTTGAGCATTGTCTTCGGCGACATCGTCCAGGTGACGTTCGCGTTCCAGTTGACTTCGGGAGAGGGCTCGATGACGGTCACCTCGGTGGTCGGCTTCGTCACCCCGGCGCCGCGGCCGGTGACGTCGAACTTATCCCACTCGATAAAGCCTTCGGCGCGCACGTTCTGCGTCGCCGCCCACGTCACCTTGCCCAGGACCCTGGGATCTTTCTCGCTGGTGAAGTCGCCCGT
>Ga0075425_100002967_pt1 | contig 17092 bp, 13 predicted proteins | sample SoiMethybrSBSTD4_FD_75300 | JGI IMG/M metagenome (GOLD analysis project Ga0075425, IMG submission 75300) | Bulk soil microbial communities from a Populus tree surrounding site in Tennessee, USA - Soil MetaG P. TD hybrid SBSTD4 | ecosystem: Environmental > Terrestrial > Soil > Tree plantation... | reverse complement strand
CCTGCAGCAGACGGACCCTCTCAAGGTGCCGTGCGAAGACAAGGCGTTCGACACCGTGATCATGTGCTTCGTGCTGCATCACATCCCGGCCTGGGAAGACCAGCTCCGCGTCGCGGCCGAGGCCATGCGCGTCGCACGCAAACGAGTGCTCGTGCTCGAAGACACACCGTTCAATTCAGTGGATCTGCTCTTCAACAAAGCGTGGGACTGGATCCTGAACCAGCGCCACGGGATCCCGGTGCCGTTCACGTTCCGCTCGCGCGAGGAATGGACCGAGCTGTTCTCCGCCGACGGCTACCGCGTCGGCCACTCCGAGAGCTACCGCCCGAAGTGGCCGACGCTCGGCATGTATCACCACACACTTTTCGTGCTCGACAGGCGCTAGCCGCCCCGGAGTTCTACTCAGGGATGAGCTGGGCGACGTGGACCGTCACCCGCGCTTCGTCGCCGACGCCGACGTCCGTCGCCCAAACGATCCGATCCGCATACGCCATCCAGCGAGCGCCGATATCCAGATCGTCTCCGGCGATCTGTAGCGGTTCGGCGGAGGAGCACGGTTGTCGTGCCACGAGCTTCTCACGTTGTTGGGCGGGGGTTAGCCACATGACGAATCCTCTTCCTGGGTAGACGTTGCTACCGCCGTCGGCAACCTTGATCGGCTTCCCAGGCGGTGAGAGCGGCATGAACCAGATCGACGTTGGGTCTCCCATCAGAGGTTCCTGCCAGGTGAGCCCCCCAGAGTCCACCCAACCGCCTGACACGGCACCCGACGACGTTATCTGAGTCGGTTTGGCGGAACCGTCGAGCGGCACCGAGAAGAAATCTCTGCGATGAGGGCCAGAATCTGCAGCGAACACCACCCTCTGCCCGGAGATAAGGATGACCGCGGGATCGCGCGCCTTCGAAACCACTACATGTTGTTTCCTCGTGCGCAGGTCCGTGGCGACGATGTCGAGCCGTAGTGGATCCCTTGGAAGAGGAAGAGGTACGCGCGCATCAACGAGCCAAGGCCAGTTGACGTGGGGCGTCGCGAGGTCCAGTTCGTCCCTGCGATTGCGGCTGTGTGCGAGGAGCACTCGATCTCCGGCAGCGAGGTCCTGGAGGTACTCCTTCCAGGGTGACGACAAGAGATTCTCATCTGTGAGGTCCCGGGAGAGATCGGTGTAAACGATCTTGTCGTCTCCACCTGCGACGAGATCGAGATTGCCCGCTCCTTCGTGTTGAGCAACGGTCCGACCCCTGTGGCTCGCCAAGTCGAAAACCGTCGCGGTTCTGGTCTTCTGCGAATCGCCGCCCACGTAAGCGACGTAGTGACTCCACGTCGTGAGGGACAGGACGGACGGGCTCGACGCCTGGAACGAAGTCACCGGAACGATCCGGAGCACACCTTTCCCGATGATCGCGCACGCCTCTTTTGTCGAACTCGAAGCGGACGCCGGCCTCGGGACGCCCTGCTCGCGCGCTCTATGAGAGCACGCGAGCAGGGACGCGAGAATGAGACCGGAGGCAGCTATCTTTTTCACCAGATGACTCCCTGGCTGGTACTGGTGTGGACAGCTGCAAACACATTCTTGAGCGGCTCGTAGTGATGCCCGTATGGGTTCTGACCTCCATAGTGTTGCAACGAGATTCCGAACTGGACGGGATTCCATTCCTCGACCATGTACACGTAGCCACCCGCAGCGGATCTATAGCCATAACTCACATCGTAATGACGCGACGCATGCGCACCCCAGAAGCTCAGGGGTTTCGTGAGGACGTTGTTCACGATCTCATGCCCCTCTTTGTAGGTAGCGCCAGCGAGCATCGTCATATAGTCCGCCGGTTGGTCCGGCACGTCGAGGATGAACGTGTCTCGGCTCTGTTCGTTCGTGAGCGTCTTTGCGATCGAGTTCGCAACCGTGCCGTCCGTTGTCGTGTGCTCCTTCGATGCATAGTAATCCTCGTCGTGAGCGGCAGAGCCGGTCATCTGCCAAAGAACGAGCCTCGTCGAAGCGGGCCCGCACGTGTATGTCTTCCGCTGATAGTCCAAAGGAGCGGAAGCGAGCTCGTAGTTCGCCGGCGGAGGATCGCAATCGGTAGCGGACCCGGCCGCTCCGATCTCCCTGCCCGAGGCGAACACGGGACAAACGATGCTTCCGCTATCGAACGAAGGGTTTACCGCTGCCAACGCCAGGTTCCTCGCGACGTAGGGGTACTCGAACGCGAAGAGCTCTCGTTTGGCAGCCAAAGCGCCGGCGGGCGGCACCCAAGCCGCATCCTCCGCCTGCCCGACGGTGGTGGGCACTGCGGCGTCGCCGGTGTTGTCGACCTGGAGCGCGTCGGGTAGTGAGATCGCCGACGTCGTCTTCGACGCCGACTTCGATGTCTTCACCGTGGCTGCTCCTGCGACGTGCAGGGTCGCGGCCATCACGGCGAATGCCAGAACAACGGTGATCCTCGAACCTCGTGAAGCGAACATGGACTCCTCCTTTGACTCCATCGGCGCGACTCAGGCCGGCATCTGGTCACACCCGAACCCGGTCTCGGGTTCGGACGAGATACGCGCAAAGGGTGCTCGGCGTTACGCGAAAGATCCGGATCTTTTGTTGAGAGAAAGTTCGCGTAACGAAGAACGATCCGGCGCGTACTTCAGGAAGAGAGAAGCACTCGAAAGCGGCTCGGAGTTAGTGCAAGTGCCAGCGGCGCGGGGCGATGAGATCGATCGCTTCTTGCGGGCCCCAGCCGTTTCCCGGATAGAGGTGCACCGGGCCCGGCTCGTCGAGGATCGGTTGCACGATCTCCCACGAGCGCTCGACCTCGTCCTCGCGGATGAACAGGGTGTGGTCGCCTTCCATCGCGTCGTGCAGGAGCCGCTCATACGCCTCGGCCGGCTGAGCCTTGAACGACTCCGCGTAGCTGAAGTTCATGTGGACGGGCTTGATCGTGATCTCGGGGCCCGGCTCTTTCGCGTTGAACGCGAGTGAGATCCCCTCGTCGGGCTGCACCTCCATCGACAGGTGGTTCGCGATCCCCGGCTCGATGCCGGCGCCTTCGAAGAGGTAACCGGGCGCCTCGCGCAGGAACACGACGATCTGAGTGGTGCGGCGTACCAGCCGTTTGCCGGTACGCAGGAAGATCGGTACGCCGGACCAGCGCCAGTTGTCGATGTGAGCGCGGACGGCTGCGTACGTCTCGACCGTCGAGTCTTTCGCGACGCCGTCCTCCTGCCGATACGCGCGGACGGTTTTCCCGTCGACCTCGCAGGTGTCGTATTGGCCGCGCACCACGTTGGCGGTCTCGAACGGATGGATGGCGCGGAGGAGCTTGACCTTCTCATCACGGATCGCCTCTGCCTGAAGCGAGCGCGGGGGCTCCATCGTCAGGAACGCCAAAACCTGCAAGAGGTGGTTCTGCACGATGTCGCGGAGCGCGCCGGCCTCCTCGTAGTAGGCGCCGCGATCCTCGACGCCGACCTGCTCGGCGACCGTGAGCTGCACGTGGTCGATCACGTCGGAGTTCCACACGCGCTCGAACAACGAGTTCGCGAAGCGGAACATCAAGATGTTCTGCACCGTCTCCTTGCCGAGGTAGTGGTCGATCCGGAACACGCGCGTTTCGTCGAACACGCGGTGAACCGTCTCGTTCAGCTCTTTCGCGCTGGCGAGGTCGTGCCCGAACGGCTTCTCGATCACGATCCGCGAGTCGCCGATATCTCCCATCTCGCGAAGCCGCTCGAGGATCAGCGGGAACGCGGACGGCGGCGTCGCGCAGTAGAAGAGACGCCGTTTCTCGAGGCCGAGGTCGGCGTCGAGATGGTCGAGCTCTTCGAGCAGATGCGAGAAACAATGCTCCTCGTGGAACTCGCCCGAGATGTAATGCAGCAACTCGGCGAACGTCTTCCACTTCTCTTCATCGAGCTGCGTCCGCGAGAAATTCTTGATCGCGTCGCGCGCATGTTCCTTGAAGTCGTCCTCGCTCCAGTCGGTACGCGCGTAGCCGACGATCGCCACCTTGTCGGGGAGCAACCCTTCGCAACACAGGTTGTAGAGCGCGGGGATGATCTTGCGCTTGGTGAGATCGCCCGACGCGCCGAAGATGACGATCGCTTGCGACGGAGGCGCTTCGAGGCTCATCGCGACTCGATCGCGTGGCCGCCGAACTCGTGCCGCAGCGCCGCGAGCAGCCGGTTGGCGAACGCATCATCCTGGCGCGAGGCGAACCGCGTGAACAATGACAGCGCGATCACCGGAGCAGGCACGTCCTCCTCGATCGCCTCCGCGATCGTCCACCGGCCTTCCCCGGAGTCCTGCACGAAACCCTTCAGCTGCGACAAGTCGGGGTCTTTCTCCAGCGCGGACGCCGCGAGGTCGAGCAACCACGACCGCACCACCGAGCCATGACGCCACACCTCGGCGACCTGATGGAGGTCGAGAGACGGGAACAGCTTCGACGCTTCGAGGATCGCGAAGCCCTCCGCGTAGGACTGCATCATCCCGTACTCGATGCCGTTGTGGACCATCTTCACGAAGTGCCCGGCACCCGAGGGCCCGACGTGCGCCCACCCGTCTGTCGGCGCCAGCGTGTCCAGCGCGGGCTTCAGCGTGTTGATCGCTGTGTCCGTCCCGCCGAGCATCAAGCTGAAGCCTTCCTTCAACCCCCAGATCCCGCCCGATACGCCGGCGTCGACGAACACCACGCCGTCCTCGGCGAGCATCTCCGCTCGCCGGATCGAGTCGCGGAAGTTCGAGTTGCCGCCGTCGATCAAGATGTCGCCCGTTGCGAGAAGCTTCGCGAGCGCCTCGATCGACTGTTCGGTCGGATCGCCTGAAGGAACCATCATCCAGACGACGCGTGGTTGGTCGAGCTTGCCGACCAGCTCGTCCAGCGAGGCGACCTCCGACACCTTCGGGTCGCGGTCGAAGCCGATCACTTCATGGCCGCCGCCGCGTAACCGCGCCGTCATCCCAGCGCCCATCCTGCCGAGCCCAACCATGCCGAGCTTCACGCTGATCTCCTCGTCTCGCCGGGCGTAGCGTTCGACAACCTCGGAGATACGATATCGCCGTGGTGGAGCGGTTCGACGTCTTCGTCGTCGGTGGTGGCGGCACCGGCTCGGAAGTGGCGTTCTCGCTTGCCCGGCGCTCCAAGCTGAAGATCGGGATCGCCGAACGGGACAAGCTTGGCGGCGAGTGCAATCACTATGGGTGTGTACCCACCAAAGTGATGCTCAAGAGCGCCAAGGTGGCGGCGAGCGCGCGCGGCGCCGATGAGTTCGGCGTCCACACCGGCGACGTGCACGTGGATTTCGGCGCCGTCATGAAGCGGGCCCGCTCGATCATCGACGGGTTCTCGGGCGGCGGCGCGAAGCCGTTCGAGGAACAAGGCGTCACGGTCCTGTTCGACGAGGTCCGTTTGGTCGGTCCCCATCGCCTGGAATCCGCGGCCGGCCAGATCATCGAAGCCGAGCACATCGTCCTCGCGACCGGGACGGAGGCGACCGCGCCGCCCGTCCCGGGGCTGGACGGCGCGCCGTACTGGACGAACCGCGAGGCGATCTGGGGTTCGGACCACGTCCCGTCGTCGCTCATCGTGCTGGGTTCGGGCCCGATCGGGATCGAATTCGCGCAGGTGTACGCGCGGTTCGGCGCCGCCGTGACGGTCGTCGAGCTCTTCGACCGCATCCTGTACGTGGAGGATCCGGACTCGTCGGCCGCGATGGTTCCGGTTCTCGAGGGCGACGGGATGAAGCTGCTGACCGGCGCCAAGACGACGAAGGTCGAGCACGACACGAACGGCTGGCGCCTGTTCATCGACGGACGACCGGATCCCGTCGAGTCCGAAGCGCTGCTCGTCGCTACGGGCAGGAAGCCGTGCTTCGACGAACACGACCTCGAAGCTGCCGGCGTGCAGATGAAAGAAGGGAAACCGGTGCTCGACGAGACGCTGCGCACGACCGGCGAGAAGGTCTGGGTCGCCGGAGACGCGACCGGCGAGCTGCTCTTCACCCACATCGGTGGGTACGAGGCCGAGATCGTCGTCGACGACATCCTCGGCACCCGGCGCGCGCGCGATTACCGCGTGGTGCCGAAGGTGACCTACTGCGAACCCGAGGTCGCGAGCGTCGGGATCACCGAAGAAGCGGCGCGCAAAGAAGGCCGCGACGTCGTGACATCGCTGTTGCAGATCGGCGACAACGAGCGCGCGGTTATCGAAGGCGTTACGCACGGGATCGTGAAACTCGTCGCCGATCGGTCGAGTGGCGAGTTGCTCGGCGGTCACATCGTCGCGGAAACCGCCGGCGACATGATCCACGAGGTCGTCGCCGCCATGGCGACACGCGCACCGATCGAAGCCGTTGCCGAAGCGATCCACTCGTACCCGACGTTGTCGGAATCGCTGAAAGGCGCGTTCCTAGGCCTCGCCGAACAGTTGCGCTAGGCCTTCTTCTCGCGCTCCGCGTTGATCTTCGCTTGTTCTTCGATGAACCCGGCGGCGCCCATGCGGCGCATGATCTTCCCGGCGGTTTCCGGCATCGCAGCGAACGTGACGTCCGAGATCTTCGCCAAACCCTTCGTCACGATGACTTTGCCCTTGTTCTTGGTCACGGCATTCAGGACGGCGTCGGCGACCTGCTGACTCGTGACCGACGGCGCGACCTTCGGTGCCGGGCGGCCCCAACGCGTGAACATCCCGGCACCTTCTACGAATCCTGGGCAGACGACACTTACTTCGACGCCGTTGTCGGCGAGCTCCATCCGCAGCGAGCGCGAGAACCCGACGACCGCGTGCTTGGTCGTCGAGTAGACGGTGTTGTGAGGAACCGGTGTCACGCCGGCGAGGGAGGCGATGTTGCATACGTGTCCGGTCCCGCGCTGGATCATCGACGGCACGACGAGCCGTGTTAGCCAGATCACGCCGAGCACGTTCACGCTGAGCATCTGCTCCATGTACTCGAGGTCCATGGTTTCGAAGTCGCACACCTCTTCGATGCCGGCGTTGTTGATGAGCACGTCGATCGGCCCGAGCGACGCCTCCGTCTCTTTGATCAGCGCGCGCAGGGACGCGAGGTCGCTGACGTCGGCAGGGACGGCGATCGCCGTCGCGCCGGTCGACGTCAGCGCGTCGCGCACCTTCTCCAGTTCCGAACCCGAACGAGCCGCGAGCGCCAGCTTCGCGCCTTGCGCTGCGAAGACCTTTGCGATGTCGACGCCGATCCCACGCGACGCGCCGGTGATGAGAACGACCTTGTCCTTGAGCGGTTTCATGATGCCTCCGTTTCGCTCGTGGCTGTTGCGTGGAGTGTCCCACCCCGGAGTCGCGGGGCACAAAACGGCCGCCGCCGTTGCCGCGCAGCCCCCGCGCGTGTTCAATTGCTGCCGATGCCCGATCCGAACGCGATCGAGACGATCCGCGCAGCCGTAGACACCATCACGCCGGCGACGGCCGACTTCCCGGGCGCGCTGGCGCTGGGCGCCGACCGGCACGTGATCGACATGCTCGAGCTCGGGCTGCCGGGGATCACCGACATGTTCGCGGCCCTTCTCGACGCGTACGCCGGCGAGGTCCGCGCGGGCGCGTCGTTCGTCGCCCTCACACCTGACGAGCGCAGCGCCGTCTTGCGCGCGATGTCCACCGACGAGAGCCAGGACATCCGCGACGCGGTGGACGCGCTGATCGTGTTCGGCAACGGCGCCAGCTTCAGCGAGTGGAGCGGCTACGACCGCGCGACCGGCGACCTGCGCGCGCCGACGACGTGGTCGTACGTCGGTTTCCATGGTCCGGTGCACGGCCACCCCGACTACCGCGAGAACGCATGAGTCGGGACGTGATCATCATCGGCGCCGGCGGCGGCGGTCCGGTCGTCGCGAAGGAACTTGCCGAGCGCGGCGTCGACGTGCTGATGCTCGAGGCCGGGCCGTGGCTCGACCCGGACAAGGATTTCACCCGGCTCGAAGACGACATGGGATCCATCGTCGACGGGCAACTCCGTTGGGGCCCGGCCGACCGCACGAAAGGCCCGTGGGTCCGGCGCCGCGACGGCGTCGGACTGATCCTGCAAGCCGCCGGCGTCGGCGGCACGACGCTCCACTACAACGGCATCTGCCCGCGCGCGTACCCGCAGTCGATCAACGGCGCGTGGCCGCTGGGATACGACGAGCTCCTTCCCTACTACGAACAGGTCGAAGAGTTCCTGCCGGTCACGATGGTCGAGGACCTCGCGACGAAAGACGCCTTGTTCGCCGCCGGGTGCGAGGCGGTCGGCTTGAAGCGCAGCGAGTCACGGGACTGCTCGGACGCGGTCTGGCGACCGTGCCACAACGCGATCCTGCCGATCGCGCGCATGAAGCCGGGTGTCGCGTTGCGCTACCCGGAGGTCGAAGGCTGCACGATGTGCGGGCACTGCCTGCAGGGGTGTCCGCATCCGGTCGCAGCGCCGCTCGAGAAGAAGGCGAAGCGCGCGACGAACGTCTCGTACGTGCCGGCTGCGATCGCGACCGGCCGATGCGAGATCGTCCCGAATGCGTTCGCCACGACGATCCTCTTCGAGCAGACGTCGAACGGTCGCGGCGCCCGCGCGCGTGGCGTGCGCTGGCGCGACACCGCAACGGGCGAAACGCTCGAGGAAGAAGCCACCGTCGTCGTGCTCGCCGGCGGCTCGATCGAGTCGCCGCGCCTGTGGCTGAATTCCGGACTGCCGAAGGGACACGACACCGTCGGCCGCTACTTGTCGATGCATCTGCAGGACTTCGTGACCGGGTTCTTCGATCGCGAGGTGCACCCCGACGTCGGTCAGGTAACGATGGCGCGCGCAGACTTCCCCGGCTACGGAACGATCTGGAGCCAAGGCTTCGGCCCGCAGTCGTTCTCGATCGTGATGGGAGGCGGCACCGGCTTCTGGGACGAGCCGACCAACGAGCCCTGGGACTACGCCGGTCGCACCTGGGGCGCCGACGCGGTGCAAAAGCTCAGCGAGTACCACCGCTCGCTGACGATCGCCATCTCGACCGACGACGAGGAGATCCCGTCGAACCGCGTGACGCTCGCCGACGATTGGGCGCCGGACGAGAACGGCGCGGTCCCGAAGGTCACCTACCATCCGACGCCGACGAGCGTCGAGCGTCAGACCTGGCTCGCGCGCAAGGCCGCGGAGATCCTGAAGGGGGCCGGCGCCCGCGAGGTACACCGCACGAACATCCAGCCCGCGTTCTTCACGCACATCATGAGCACGATGCGGATGGGCAACGATCCCGCGACGAGCGTCGTCGACTCCGGCGGCGAGGCGCACGAGGTCGCCGGACTGTTCGTCGGCGACACGTCGATCCTTCCCAACGGACTCGGCGGGCCCAACCCGACGCTCACCGCACAAGCGATCGCGACGCGAACCGCGGAGCAGATCGCGGCCCGTTACCTCGCGTAACCGCTAGGGGTTGTACGGCGGACGCTCGATCTTCTCGCCCGCGCGCTCGATGTGCGGGAGGAAGTGCTCGACGCCTACCTTGATGTAGATCGAGCTGGCCTCGACGTGCACGACGCCGTCGATCGTGCCGGTGAGCTTCGCGTAGACCTTGCGTCCATCGATCCGCTCGACGTGCGTCGCGAGCTCGAGCATCGACCCGACCGGCACCGGCTTACGGTAGGTGACCTCGAGCTTGCCGGTCACCGCCGGCGCGGCGAGCAGGTAGATGAGGAATCCCATCGCCTCGTCCACCGCCGCCGCGATCACACCGCCGTGCGCGAGGCCCGGCGCGCCCTGGTGGTGTTCGGTGACAAGGAACGAACCTTCGACGCGACTCTTGCTTCCGCGCACCTTCATGTGCAGCCCGGTCGGATGAGCCTCGCCGCAGCCGAAGCACATGCGGTAGTGCGACGGAAGCGGTCTGAGCTCGTCGTCGTCCAAGGCTTCATCGGGCATGGCGCGTAGCGTAACGGCCGCCCGGAACCGCCGCGAATCGCTGGTTTCTCGGCGTGCGGCTGCATGGGCTAGATTGACGCGCCGACCCCGGAGGCCCATGTCCCGCGACCGCACCACCGACGCCCTCCGCGCCGCCGACCGCGCGAACGTGTGGCATCCGTTCACGCCGATGTCGGTGTGGCTCGGCGAGGACGCGCCGATCATCGAGCGCGGCGAAGGTTCGATCCTCATCGACACCGACGGCAACCGCTACATCGACGGCGTGTCGTCGTTGTGGGTGAACGTGCACGGCCATTCGCACCCGACGATCGTCGATGCCATCGTCTCCCAAGCGCGAACGCTTCAGCACTCGACGTTCCTCGGGTTGTCACACCCGCCGGCGATCGAGCTCGCGGAGCGGCTCGTCGCGATCGCGCCGCCGGGCCTGGAGCGCGTTTTCTTCTCGGAGAACGGCGCCGCCGCGGTCGAGGTTGCGCTGAAGATGGCGTTCTCGTTCTGGCGCAACCGCGGCGAGCAGCGCACGCGATTCGTTTCGGTCCAAAACGGCTACCACGGAGATACGATCGGCGCGGTGTCGGTCGGCGCGATCGAGCGCTTCCACGAGACGTATCGCCCCTTGTTGTTCGAGACGAGCCAGATCCCGTCGCCGTACTGCTATCGCTGTCCGCTCGGCCTCACGTATCCATCGTGCGACATCGCGTGCGCTTCGGCGCTCGATGACGTCTTGACCCGGCATGAGGATGACGTGGCCGCCGTGGTCGTCGAGCCGCTCGTCCAGGGCGCCGGCGGGATCATCGCCGCTCCCGACGGGCACCTCGCCCGCGTCGCCGAGATCGCTCGCCGCCACGGGACGCTCCTGATCGTCGATGAAGTCGCGACCGGGTTCGGCCGTACGGGAACGATGTTCGCCTGCGAACAGGAGGACGTCGCGCCGGACATCATGACCGTCGGCAAGGGCATCACCGGGGGCTACCTGCCTCTGTCGGCGACGCTGGCGACGGCGGAGGTCTTCGACGCCTTCCTCGCCCCGCCGGAAGAGCACCGCACGCTGTACCACGGTCACTCGTACTCCGGGAACCCGATCACCGCAGCGGCGGCGATCGCGAACCTCGCCGTGTTCGAGGAAGAGCGCACGCTCGAGCGGCTCCAGCCGAAGGTCGAGATCCTGCGGATGCTGCTCAAGCCGATCGCCGACCACCCGTTCGTCGGCGACGTCCGTCAGCGCGGATTAATGGTCGGGATCGAGCTCGTTGCGAACCGCAACACGAAACGGGAGTTCGACGAATCGCTGCAGATGGGCGCTCGGGTCGCGCGAGCGGCGCGTCCTCGCGGCGCGATCATCCGCCCGCTCGGCGACGTTGTCGTGCTGATGCCGCCACTATCGATCGACGAAGACACACTTGTGAAGCTCGTGTCGATCACGTTGGATTCGATCGAAGAAGCGACCGCCGGGATCGAGCCGTGAGCGACCCGCTCGACTTCACACGCGCAGAGCTCGATCGATTGGACGCGGCGTCGCTGCTGCGCGAGGTGCGCGCGCTCGATTCCGCGCAGGGCCCGGAGGTCGACCTCAACGGACGACGCGTGCTGCTGCTCGCATCGAACAACTACCTGGGCCTGGCGAACGATCCCCGTGTCGTCGGCGCGGCCGCGGACGCTGCCCGGCGGTGGGGCGCGGGTTCCGGCTCGGCCAGGCTGATCTCCGGCGGCGTGCGTCTGCACGACGAGCTCGAGGCTCGGATCGCGGCGTTCAAGGGAACCGAATCCGCGCTGCTGTTCTCGTCCGGTTACCTCGCGAACCTGGGCACGATCTCCGCGCTGGTAGGCCGTGGGGACGCGATCTTCAGCGACGAGCTCAACCACGCGTCGATCATCGACGGAGCGCGACTGTCCGGCGCGCACGTGCACGTCTACCGCCACGCCGACGCAGGGCACCTCGACGAGTTGCTCGCATCGCCGGTCGCCGGTCGACGGCTGGTCGTGTCGGACGCGGTGTTCTCGATGGACGGCGACCTCGCCCCGTTGCGCGACATCGCCGACGTCTGCGACCGGCATGGCGCGATCCTCATGGTGGACGAGGCGCACGCGACCGGCGTGGTCGGGCCCGGCGGACGGGGCGCCGTCGCCGAGGCGGGGCTCGACGGCCGGGTGCCGGTCGTGATGGGAACGCTGTCGAAGGCGCTGGGGGCAGCGGGCGGTTTCATCGCCGGATCCGCGGACCTCATCGCCTACCTGCGCAACGGAGCCCGAGCGTTCATCTTCGACACCGCGATGCCGGCGCCGGTCGCCGCAGCCGCACTGGCCGCGTTGGAAGTCATCGAGGCCGAGCCCTGGCGTGGTGAACGCGCGCGCGCCTTGTCACTTCGGCTCTGGTCCGGGCTGTCGTCCGCCGGGTTCACAGTCGGTTCAGCGCCGGCTGCCGCGATCGTCCCTCTCGTCGTCGGCGAAGCGACCGACGCGCTTGCGATGTCTGCGGCGCTCCTCGCGCAAGACGTGCTCGTCCCGGCGATCCGCCCCCCGAGCGTCGCGCCCGGCACGGCGCGCCTGCGCGCAACCGTGATGGCGACGCACACGGACGAACAGATCGACGCTGCGGTCCGCGCCTTCACGGCCTGCCGCGTCGACGCCTAGACGCGGGCGATGATCCGCTTCGTCACCGGCACCGACACCGGCGTCGGCAAAACCGTAGCTTGCGCCGTCCTCGCCTACCGCGCACGAACCGCGGGCCAGAAGGTGCGCTACGTCAAGCCGGCGCAGACCGGCGTGAAGGGCGACGCGCCGGGCGACGCCGCATTCGTCGCTGCGGTCGCCGGCGTGGACGCGAAAGAGATCCTCCGCTTCGACGAGCCGCTCGCGCCCGCCGTAGCGGCCGAGCGCGCAGGCCGCTCGATCGACTTCGACGGCCTGACTGCGGACGTTCTCAAACACGAAACCGGCGTCGAGCAGTTGCTCGTCGAAGGGGCCGGTGGTCTGCTCGCGCCGCTGGCCGGCAACCGCGAGATGGCCGACCTCGCGTCCGCGCTACGCGCCGAGCTCGTCGTCGTCGTGCGGCCGGGGCTGGGACGCTCAACCACACCGCGTTGACGCTCGAAGCGGCCGATCGTCGTGGCTTGACCGTCACCGGCCTCGTCATCAGCGGCTGGCCTGCGCGGCCGGGGCTTGCGGAACGCACGAACATGGAACGTCTGCGAGCGATGGCGCCGCTGATGGCCGTCGTGCGCCGGTTGCGCGGTCTTTCCGTCGACGATCGGCGCGGCGATATCTTGCGCCAGGCGCTCGAAGCAGGAACCGCCGTCGTCGAACCGCCGGGCTGAGCCCGCAACGGCATTTCGAGGCGCCCCCTCGGCACCCGGTATCGTGCACGGCGAGATGAGCGACGCACTCCACCAGCCGATCACTATCGGCGGTTGCACGATCCGGAACCGCCTTTATCGCGCGCCCGTGCTCGAAGGCGCCGGTTCCGGCCCGGACGCGGCGGCGATCTATCGCGAGGCGTTCGAGGAGAACGCGCGCGCAGGCGTCGGCCTGATCATCCAGGGCAACTCGTGTATCACCGAAGAGGGCCGCTCCTCGCCGGGCATGACGATGGTGAACACGCGCGAGCGCGTGCTCGCGCTAAGCGAAGTCACCAAGGCCGTGCACGCGCACGGCGGCCGGATCTTCCTGCAGATCGGTCACGCCGGGATCTACGCGATGGAGGGCTGGCACGCGACCTACGCGAAAGAGCGCAAACAGCCGCTCCTCGCCGTGAGTAAACCGCCTATCCACGTGCGAGCTGCGCTCCGCGGGACACCGATCCACGTTCTCACAACCAGCGAGATACGCGACCTCGGCGAAGCGTTCGGTCGCAGCGCCGCGTGGGCGCGGGAAGCGGGATACGACGGGATCCAGATCGCGTCGTCGAACGCGAAGTTCATCCATCAGTTCATCTCCCCCTATTACAACCGGCGCCGCGACGAGTTCGGCGGTTCGACGCGCAACCGCGCGCGCATCCTGGAGCTGCTCGCCGAACGCATCCGCGAACACGCCGGCGACGACTTCCCGCTCACGGTGAAGATCCCGATGGGCGAGGACGCGCCGCCGCTCGCGCCGGCGATCGACATGCAAGAAGGACTCGAGCTGTGCCGGCTCGCGCAGGAGTTCGGCTACCACGCGATCACGCCGGTCGGCCTGTCCGTGTTCCCGCACGGCTCGCTGTGCCGCGGCAGCTACCCTGGATCGGTCGACGACACCGAGTCGATCAAGAAGCGCTACGAAGTGGCGCTCGGCGGTTCGAAGCTGAAGTTCGCGGTGCTGCGGTGGGGGTATCGGCGTGCTGCGAAGGACTATCCGTTTGCCCCGGTGTGGAACCGTCCGTTCTTCAGCGCGGCCAAGAAGGCAGTATCGAGCCCCGTGTTCGCGGTCGGCGGGATCCGGACGCTGGATGAGTGCAATGAGATCCTCGACGCCGGCGAAGCCGACATGATCGGCATCGGCCGCCCGTTCTACGCCGAGCCCGAACTGCCCGCGCGACTGCTGGCCGGCGACCGAGAAACGACGTTGTGCGAATCCTCGAACCGTTGCCTGCCGCCGCAGATGCTCGGCATGAAAGCCGCCTGCTACAACCCCAACGTCAACAAGAAGAAGGCCGCTGCGCGCGCGGCGACGCGCGGATCAAACTAAGGACTCCCGAAGCGCGGTCCCGCTCCGTAAACTGTTCGGCCGTGGGGGGATGCAGGAACTGCGGGTCCGCGCTGCCGGACGGTGCCCGCTTCTGCCCCTCCTGCGGAACCCCGACTGCTGCGACGCCCGCCCCTGAGGAGCGCAAGCTCGTCACCGTCCTCTTCGCCGACGTCGTCGGATCCACGAGCCTCGGCGAGCAACTCGACGCCGAACGCCTCAAGGAGGTCATGGACGCCTATTTCGGCGCCATGCGCGAGGTGATCGAGTCCGTCGGCGGCACGGTCGAGAAGTTCATCGGCGACGCGATCATGTCGGTCTTCGGCGTCCCCGTCGCGCACGAGGACGACCCGGTACGAGCCTTGCGCGCCGCCCTGCGCATGCGCGAACGCCTCGCCAGGTTGAACGCGACGCTGACCGAGTCTCACGGCGTTGCTCTGGAGATGCGGATCGGGATCAACTCCGGTGAGGTTCTCGCCGTCACCGAGCCAAAAGCCGGTGAAGCGATGGCGGCCGGCGATGCCGTCAACGTCGCGGCCCGGCTGCAACAGACGGCCGAGCCCGGCCAGATCGTCGTCGCCGAGCGCGTCGCTCGAGCTACGCGAGGGTTCCGCTTCGAAGAGCTCGCGGCGCCGCTTCAGCTCAAAGGCAAAGGCGTCGGCGTTCGCGCCGTACGGCTCCTCGGCGACGCGACGAGCGTCGACACCGGCGTCGCCGGACTTCAGGCGCCGCTCGTCGGACGCGACTCGGAGATGGCTCTTCTCGACACCTTGTACGACCGCGTCACGCGCGAACGTCGCCCCAATCTGGTCACCATCTACGGAGATCCGGGCGTGGGAAAGAGCCGCCTCGTCGCCGAGTTCTTGCAGCGCCGCGAGCGCGGCGACGACGTACCGCTCATCCTCTCCGGCCGATGCCTGCCGTACGGCGACTGTGTGACCTACTGGCCGCTCGCCGAGATCCTGAAAGGTCTTGCGGGCGTGTTCGACACGGACCCGCCCGAGACGGTCGTCGAGAAGATCCGCAAGCTGGGCATGCAGCTGCTGACGTCCGACGTCACATCGGAACCGGCGCGAGCGACGGCGGCGCTTGCGTTCACCGTCGGCGTCGAAGATCCCGAGACTTCGTTCGCCGAACTGCCGCCCCGCCAAGTCCGCGCCGAGATGCACAGCGCGTGGCGTTCGTTCTTCTCGGCGCTCGCCGCCGACCGGCCCGTCGTCTTGATGGTCGAAGACGTGCACTGGGCGGACGCCGCGATGCTCGATCTCGTCGAGGAAGTGGCCGATCGCACGCAAGGTCCCTTGTTCATCGTGTGCCCGACCCGGCCGGAGCTGACGACTCGGCGTCCGAGCTGGGGCGGCGGCCGGCGCAACTACTCGTCGATATTCCTCGACCCGCTCACGGCCGTCGAAGCGAAGGAGATGGTCGCTGCGTTCCTTGCGACCGAAGACTTGCCACCGAAACTCGCGCAGCAGATCCTCGACCGCGCGGAAGGAAATCCCTTCTTCCTCGAAGAGATCCTCCGGCATCTCATCGACGACGGCGTCTTGGTTCGGGACGGTGATCGCTGCCGCGCGAGCGGAAACGCCACCGATGTCGTCCTGCCGGACACGGTTCAGAGCGCGCTCGCCGCCCGGATCGATCTGTTGTCCTCCGACGAGAAACGCGTCCTGCAGAGCGCGGCGGTCGTCGGCCGCGTCTTCTGGGCAGGCGTGATCGCGCAGCTCCTCGACAAACCTGCCGACGAAGTCGAGGAGATCATCGACCGCCTCGAGGGCAGGGAACTCGTCCGGGCGCACCTGGCCTCATCGATCGGCGGCGATCGCGAGTACATCTTCAAGCACGTGCTGACGCGCGAGGTCGCCTACGAGAGCATCCCGCGCCGCGAGCGTTCGAGCGCGCACGCCCGCACAGCCGATTGGCTCGAAGCAACGACCGAGGGCCGGCACGCCGAGTTCGCCGAGCTGCTCGCGTATCACTTCTTCGAAGCGTTCCGTCCACTCGAGGCGGACGCTCGCGCCGACGCGCCCGAGACCAACCGCCTGCGGAAGAAGGCGCTCGACTTCATGATGATGGCGGCGCGGGAGGCCGGAGCGAAGCTCGTGCTCGACAAGGCGCATCAGCTCGGCGAGCAGGCGCTGCATCTTTCCCGCGACAGCATCGAGCGTTCGCGGGCGCTGGTCGTGCTCGGCAACGTCCGCCGTGACAACTACTTCGGGGACCGCGCTTGGGCGTCGTTCTGCGAGGCGGTCGAGGAGCGAGTCAAAGCCACTCCCGACGATCACGAGACCATAGTCGAGCTGTGTGCGATGGCTCTGGATATCCCGACCCGGTGGCCCGGCGGCATGCGGACGGTCCCCTCCGAGCGTGAAGTCGTCCGATACGTGCAGCTCGGCGTGGAACACGCGCGTTTCCTCGAAGGCGACAGCGTGGCGCTGGCGCGTCTGCTGACGTCGAAAGCCTTCTACCCCTACGGCTTTCCCGGGAGCGCCGAGTCCGACGAAGAGCTCGACGCAGCCATGAAGGACGGGATGCGAG
>Ga0075425_100002966_pt1 | contig 17094 bp, 5 predicted proteins | sample SoiMethybrSBSTD4_FD_75300 | JGI IMG/M metagenome (GOLD analysis project Ga0075425, IMG submission 75300) | Bulk soil microbial communities from a Populus tree surrounding site in Tennessee, USA - Soil MetaG P. TD hybrid SBSTD4 | ecosystem: Environmental > Terrestrial > Soil > Tree plantation... | reverse complement strand
CGCGATCGTGATCGGCGGCGCGATGTGGCTCTGCGGAGCGTCCTCGGTCAGCTCGATGTCGCGGATGTGGTTCGCCTTCGCGCGGGACGACGGGATGCCCGGCGCCCGGAAGATCCGGACCGTCCATCCGCGCTACGGAACGCCGGTCGTGGCAATCCTGGTGACGAGCGCGCTGGCGGTCGCGATCTCCTTCTACGCGGCCGCGTTCACCGTGATCACCTCGATCAGCACGATCGCGCTGTATCTCGCTTACGGGATCCCGATCTACCTGAACTTCCGCAACCGCCGGCGCCGGCGCGGGGAGTTCGCGAGCTCCGAGACCGCGCCCTGGAACCTCCGGCGCTGGGCGCCCCTCGTCAACGGGGTCTCGATCGTCTGGATCGTTTTCATCACCATCGTCTTCAGCCTTCCGCCGAACGAGCTGGTCCTCTGGACCATGCTGCTCCTGGCCATGGCCCTGGCCGTCTACTGGCTCGGCTCCGCACGGCGGCGCTTTCCGGGCCCGGTCCGGAGCCCGGATTGACGACGCCGCTGTTGACAAACCGGCGCTTCCCGGGGCCGGCCAAGAGCCCAGACTGACGAATCCGATGTTGACAAACCCTGGCGCTCGCTCTATTAAGGCACGCATTAACAGGGTGTGAACCCCTTTACTAATTCACTTCCCGAAGCGCTTCAACGAGGAGGCCGATATGTTTCAGCCGCGGTCGCCATTCACGATTGTTTGCGCCCTCGCCATCTTCTCCTTCCTCGCCGCACCGTCGTTCGGCCAACCGTCCACCGGGACGATTGCCGGCACCGTCCGCGACGCAAACGGCGCGCCGGTTGTCGGAGCCGCGATCACGATCACCAACCAGCAGACCGGGGCAACCGCGCGGGTCGCCCGGTCCTCCGCAAGCGGCGCCTTCGAGGCGACCGGTCTTCCGGCGGGCGTCTACGCCGTCTCGGCCGACATGCAGGGCTTCCGCAAGGTGACCAAGGTCGTCAACCTCACCGGCGCAACGCTCACCGTCGACTTCGCTCTCGAGGTGAAGATCTCGGAGGAGGTCACGGTCACGGCCATGAAACGCGAGGAAACGATTCTCAACACGCCCGTCTCCGTCGCGGCGCCGACCGAAGAAGTGCTGAGGGAGCGCGGCGCCGAGAACATCGAAGCGGTCGCCTCCAACGTGGCCGGCTTCGCCGTGCAGAACCTGGGTCCCGGACAGAGCCAGGTCTCCCTGCGCGGCGTCTCTTCGGGTCAGGTCGCGCGAGACCAGCCGGGCCCCAAGGAGGAGGTGGGCACCTATCTGGATGAGTCGGTCATCTCGTTTCTGCTTTTCACGCCGGACATCTCTCTTTTCGACATGAATCGCATCGAGGTGTTGCGCGGCCCGCAAGGAACCTTGTTCGGCTCAGGGTCGTTGGCGGGCACGGTGCGCTACGTCACCAACAAGCCGGAGCTGGGCGTGACCCGGTATTTCGCCGAGCTCACCGGTTCGACCATCAGCGGCGGAAACCAGGGCGGCAGCGTCAAGGCGGGCTTCAACGCGCCTCTGGGCAGCACGGCGGCTATCCGAGCCGTGGGTTATTACGATCGGACTGCCGGCTACCAGGACGCGGTCCAGCCCAATCTCTCCGTCAAGAAGAACGTCAACACGGGCGACCGCTACGGCGGACGCGTAGCGCTCGAGATCGCGCCGACCGACCAGGTTACGATCACGCCGCGATTCGTTTACCAGAAGGCCGAGGCGGACGGCTGGAACCGCACCGACATCTTCAACATCCTGGGTAATCCCTACACGACGACGCGGCCGGCGGTAACGCTGGGCGACCGCAAGCTGTTTACTCAGATCAAAGAGCCCTACAACGACAAGTTCTGGCTCGGCGACCTGAAGGTCAACATCAACTTCGGCGAAGTCGCCCTGACTTCGATCACGTCCTACACCCATCGCGACATCGACGTCGTGCGCGATGCGGGCGCCCTCACCTCCAGCATCACCGGCGGCACGATCGGCCTCCCCGAGAACGTCTACACTCTCGACTCACCCCTGGACGATCACACGAAGGCGCACGCGTGGACCGAAGAGCTCCGCTTCTCCGGAGGCAAGGACCGTTTCAGGTGGCTGGTCGGCGGCTTCTACGCCGACTCGAAAAAAGACTACGGGCAGGACCTGTTCGTTGCCGGGTTCCAGGACCTGAGCCACATTCCCACGGTGGGACTCCGCGCGGGCAAGGACCACCTGTTCTTCTCGGACTTGAGCTACGACACGCGTCAGTACGCTTTCTTCGGCGAAGGGACCCTTTCCGCCACCGACAAGCTCAGCCTGACCGGAGGCCTTCGCTACTACAACTTTAAGGACGACAAGGCGCAGATCTTCGACGGCATACTGACCAACGACAACACCGGCACTTCACTCGTATCAGCTCCGGGCACCACCAAAGGCGACGGTGTCGCGCCGCGCTTCATCGCCACCTACAAGGTCAGCGACAGCACGAACATTAACGCCCAGGTCTCCAAGGGCTTCCGGCTCGGCGGGATCAACGACCCGTTGAACGTTCCGCTCTGCACACCCCAGGACCTCGTGGTGTTCGGCGGCCAGCCGGGCTTCAAAGACGAGACGGCCTGGAATTACGAGATTGGCTCGAAGTCCCGGCTGTTCGGCGGGCGCGGCTCGGTGAACGTCTCGGCGTTCTACGTGGACATCAAAGACCTCCAGGTCGTCGTGACCGCCGGTTCGTGTTCATCCCGACTCGTTTTCAGCGTTCCGAAAGCTCGCAGCGTCGGGGGTGAACTGGAATTCGCGGCGGCGCCGAGCGACCGCTTCGATTTCGCCATCTCGGGCGGCTACAACGACTCGGAGCTACGGTCCGATGTGAGGGACGGCACAGGCGCCATCGTGTCCGGAATCGAGTCGGGGAAGCGCCTGCCGAGCGTGCCCAAGTTCCAGGCGGCGCTTTCGGCCACTTACCAGCAGCCGATCGCGCAAGATTTCCGCGGTTACCTGACCGGCTCCTATCAGCACATGGGCTCGCGCTTCACTCAGGTTGGGGACGATCTGCTCGGCGTTCTGGATATGGATTCGTTCGCCCCCCACACGATCGGCGGCCCGTTGACACAGAGGTTCTTCCATTACAACCCGGAGCTCCCGGCCTACGACATCGTCAACGTGCGGCTCGGCGTTCGCCGTGCGATTTGGGACGTCGCGCTCTTCTGCAACAACCTGACCAACGAGCGTGCCCTCCTGGCGCTCGACCGGGAGCGCGGAACTCGTGCCCGCATCGGTTACCTGGTCAACCAGCCCCGGACGTTCGGCATCTCGACGCGGTTCGACTTTTGACCGTCGCGCTCACTTGCGAGGAACCTGGCTGCGCCATCGGCGAGCGGCTCGCCGGGGTAAGCTCGACCGCTCGCCTGGTCCCTCGCTGCGTTCGCGCTCCCGCGGTGCGAGGCTCCTCCGCTCGGTGACTTCGCGGAGGCTCCTCGCGCCGCGATGAAACGGGAGCCGTCGACTCCGCAATTGGCGAGATGCACAAGGTCACCCGCCGCGCTCTTCTAGCGGCGCTGCCCGTCGCATCGGTGACGCGCGCGCTCTCGAGAGGCGGGAAGGGTTCCCGCGCGAAGGCTTCGAAGACCCGGGGTCCGAACGCCGTCGTCGTCGGAGCCGGCGCCTTCGGCGGCTGGACGGCCTTGCATCTGCTGAGGCGAGGCGCGAAGGTCACTCTCCTCGATGCCTGGGGCCCCGGCAACTCGCGCGCGAGCTCGGGCGGCGAGACGCGCGTCATCCGGGGCGTCTACGGCAAGGATCGGATCTACACCGCCATGGCGAGGCGGGCGTTCGAGCTCTGGCACGAAAGCGAAGCCCGGTGGAAGAAGAAGCTCCTGACGCCCACCGGCGCGCTCTGGATGGTCGCCGACTCGGGAGAGTTCGTCCGCTCTTCGATCCCGTTCCTGAGAGAGTTCGGGTTCGCGTACGAGGAGATCTCGACGTCCGAGGCGCGCCGGCGCTATCCGCAGGTGGACTTCGCGGGAATCGAGTGGACGCTCCTGGAAAAGGAGGCCGGCTATCTTCTCGCGCGCCGCTCCTGCGCCGAGGTCCTGGAGGCGTTTCTCGCCGAGGGCGGCACGTACCGTGAGGCGATGGCTGCTTCGCCGGAGATCGCGGGCGGCCGCCTCTCAGAAGTTGCGCTGTCGGACGGGACCCGGCTCGCAGCAGACGTCTACGTTTTCGCGTGCGGGCCCTGGCTTCCCAAGCTCTTTCCCGACGTGATCGGGAACCGGATCGAGCCGACGCGGCAGGAGGTCTTCTATTTCGGGACCCCCGCCGGGGACGCCCGGTTCTCGGAGCGCCAATTGCCGATCTGGGTGGAGACGCCGCGGTTTTTCTACGGCATTCCGGGCAACGAGCGGCGGGGTTTCAAGATCGCCGACGACGCGCGGGGGACGGCCTTCGACCCGACCTCCGGCGACCGCACTCCGTCCGAGAAGGCGCTTTCGACCGCGCGGGAGTACATCGCCCGCCGGTTTCCGGCGCTCGCGGGCGCGCCCCTGCTCGAGTCGAGAGTCTGTCAATACGAGAACTCGCCCGATCACCACTTCATCGTCGACCGACATCCCGAAGCCGGAAACGTCTGGCTCGTGGGAGGCGGCTCGGGCCACGGTTTCAAGCACGGGCCAGCCTTAGGAGAGCTCGTCGCCGGCAACGTGCTCGGGGAGAAGCCGACGGAGCCGTTCTTCTCCCTGTCCCGGTTCAAGGTCAAGGCATGAAAGTCCGTCTCTCGGTCGGTGCCGGGGAATCCTCCAGCCGATTCTCGCGCAGGTAGAGGAAGAGCGGCAGCCCCAGGGAGACACCAACGACGAGGCTCGCGGCGATCGGCGCCCAGAGGTGCTTCACGCCGGTGCGCCGGCCCTCGATGACGACGAGCACCCAGAGCACCAGTGACGACACGACGACGTCCAGCCCGAAGAACGCGCTGATCCGGTTGGCGAAGAGCTGCTCGCAAATCAGGCGCAGATCGAGGCCGTGCGCGCGCACGAATGGCAGGAGCTGCGAGTACGGCAACACGGTCCCGGCGATGCAGAACAGCAGGTAGAGGCTTTTCGGTTTCATCGACGATCCTTCTTCTTCGACGCCGCCTCGCGGTAGGCGGGCCCCATGAGAGCGCGACCCGGACGCGCGTCGGTGATCCGGCCGCCGTCCACGACGAGCCGGCCGTTGACGCAGACGAACGGGATTCCCTCGCTGTAATGCAGCGGATCGGCATACGTCGAGCGCTCACGGACCGTGGCCGGGTCGAACGCGACGACGTCGGCGGCCATGCCGGGTCGGACGATCCCCCGATCGGCCAGGCCCATCCGTGACGCCGGCAGCGACGTCATCTTCCGGATCGCCTCCTCGAGCGTCAGCACCTTCTCCTCCCGGACGTAGTGGCCCAGGATCCGGGCGGTCGAGCCCCACGCGCGCGGATGGGACTTCTCCTCCGAGTAGATCCCGTCCTCGGCTTTCGCTCCCGAGTCGGTTCCCATCGAGACCAGCGGGTGCGCGAGCGCCGTCTTGACGTCCTCCTCGCTCATCGAGAACGTGACCCGTCCGGTGTTCGCGCGATCCGCGATCACGATGTCCATCAATGCGTCCAGCGGGTCCTTGCGCTCGGCGCGCGCGATCTCCGCCACCGTCTTGCCCTCGTATCCCTTGAGCGCGGGATTCAGAACCTTCGTGATCAGGATCCGGGAGCCCGGTTCCTCGCTCCAGTCCGGGTTTTCCTTGAAGAAGTCGGGTCGGACGCGCGCGCGGATCGCCGGGTCCTGCAGACGCGCGATGAGCTTTTCCCGGCCGCCCTCGCGCACCCAGAGCGGCAGGCTCGCGTCGAGGTTGTTGGAGCTCGCCGCCCACGGATACTGGTTTGCCGACACGTCGAGGCCTTCGGCGCGCGCCCCCTCGATCCTGGCCAGCACCGCACGCATGTGGCCCCAGTTCCTCTTGCCCGCGGTCTTCAGGTGATAGATCTCGACCGGAATCCGCGCTTCGCGCGCGATCGAGAACACCTCGTCGAGACTCGCGTCGATCCCGTCGCCCTCGTCCCGCTGATGGGTGATGTAGGTGCCGCCGTAGCGGGCGGCGACTTTCGCGAGCGCGATGATCTCCCCGGTGGACGCGAATTTGTCCGGGACGTACGCGAGCGAGGTCGACACCCCGAAGGCCCCCTCTTCCATGGCCCGCGCCACGGCCTCCTCCATGGCGTGGAGCTCCGCCGCCGTCGCGGGCCGGTCGTCCTTGCCGACGACGAGATCGCGGACTCCCCCGGCGCCGACGAACGTCCCGAGGTTGATCGCGGGCCGCGCGCGATCGAACGCCTTCCAGTAGCCGGCGAGCGTCGTCCAGTCGGGAGTGAGGCCGTAGTGCGCCCACGTGTCTTTCGCGTCGGCGATCATCCGGGCGTTCATCGGCGCGATCGAGCGGCCTTCGCCCGTGATCTCGGTCGTGATCCCCTGCGTGATCTTGCTGGCCGCGCGGTTGTCGACGAGGACGTTGTACTCGGACTGGCCGAGCATGTCGATGAACCCCGGCGCGACGACGAGACGCGAGGCGTCGATCCGGCGCGTCGCGCCGGCGCGCGAAAGATCGCCGATGGCCGCGATCCGGTCGCCGGCGATGCCCACGTCGGCCCGGAACCACGGCGCGCCGGTGCCGTCGACGACGCGGCCGCCGGCGAAGATCAGATCGAAGGTCTGTGGCTGCGGCACGGAGGAAGCGGAAAGGACAGCGGCGATCGGAATGACTCCGGCAAGCAAAGTTGCACGGAAGTCTAGCCTCGTCGCCAGCACGTCCGGGATCTGCGGCCCCACGACAGGATCGAGACTCGGTCCCTTCTCGGGTCCAGGGATCGGACGAGTTCGGGAGTAACCGGCCGGCCACTCGAAACTGATACTCTTCCCCTCCGCGAAAACCCCAGGTGACCCGGAGCGAACACATGTTGAGCACCCGGCTTGGCAACCGCTACGAGGTCGCGGCCGAGCTCGGCCGCGGCGGCATGGGGGTTGTCTATCGCGCGCGCGATCCGATGCTGAACCGCGACGTCGCCGTGAAGGTCCTCGCCACCACCGAGCTCACGCCCGAGATCGAAGAGCGATTCCAGCGCGAAGCGCTGATCGTCGCGCAGATGGACCATCCCGGGATCGTCCCGATCTACGACGTCGGCCGCCACGACGGCTCGCTCTTCTTCGTGATGCCGATCGTCGAGGGAACGAATCTGCGGCGCATCCTCTGGAGCGGATCGCTCCGCCTCGGTGAGGTTCTCGACATCGCCATCCAGGTCGCCGACGCGCTCGAGTACAGCCACTCGCGCAACGTCGTCCATCGCGACATCAAGCCCGAGAACATCATGGTCGCGCGCGAGGAGAGCGGGGCGCCGCGGATCCGAGTCATGGACTTCGGCCTCGCGCAGACGTCCACCGAGAACCGCCTGACCAAGACCGGCACCCTCGTCGGGACCGTGACCTACCTTTCCCCAGAACAGGTCAGTGCGCACGCCTTCGACGGGCGGTCGGACATCTACTCGCTCGGCACCGTCATGTACGAGTGTCTGACGGGAGAGCCGCCGTTCACCGGAGAGATGCAGTCGGTGCTCTACCGGATCGTCCACGAGATCCCGCAGCCGCCGCGCGCGCTCGGCGCCGAGATCCGGGAAGAGCTGCAGGACATCCTCCTCCAGTGCCTCGAGAAGGACCCCGCGCGGCGGCCCCAGAAGGCGGGGCAGCTCTCGGAGGCGCTCAAGCGCCACCGTTCGAACCTTCACAGCGACGAGTTCGCCCGATCGGTCATCCTGAACGCGAGCCGTACGCTCCAGCGCCCTTCGGCCTCCGCCTTCGTGGGGCGCGAGAAGGAATTCGCCGAGCTCCAGCGCCGTCTGAACTCCGCGCTCTCCGGCGACTGTCAGTTCGCCGTCGTCGCGGGCGAGCCCGGGATCGGCAAGACGCGGCTTCTCGAGGAGCTGAAGAAGCTCGTCTCCATGCGCAAGATCCGCGTGCTCTACGGCCGGTTCGTCGAGCAGGACCAGGCGTTCTCCTATCAGGGCTTCTGCGAACTGATTCAGGACTACTTCCGCTCCCGCGACCCGGGAAGCTCCGGCGCCGAGCGCCCGGATTTCTCCGACATCGCGCCCGACCTCCTTTCGCTCTTCCCGCTTCTGACCGAGATCAGCGAGCTTCGCTCCGCGGCGAGCGGAGATTCCCGCGTCGCGTCCCCCGCGGGGGAGCGCAAGGCGGAAGATCGGATCCAGATCTTCGAGCTGCTGGCGCGGACGCTGACCCGGATGGCGGCGGGAAAGCCGCTCGTCCTGGTCCTGGAGAACCTCCATGCGGCCGAGGTCTCGATCGAGGCGCTCCAGTACATCGTCCGGCGTCTCGGGCCGACGCCGACTCTTTTCGTCGGCAGCTACCGCCAGACGGAAATCGACAAACGACACCCTCTCGCGCGAATGCTCGACTCCTTCGCCGACGACCCGCGATTCGTCTCCCTGACCCTCGGCCCGCTTTCCCCGACCGAGCACCGCGCGCTGGTCGAATCGGTCGTGGGCGCCTCGAACCTCTCCGACGAGCTCGCGAAGCGGATCCACGAGGCGACCGAGGGCAACCCCTTCTTCACGAAGGAGCTCCTCCGCTCGCTGATCGATACCGGCGGGATCGGCCGGGACGACACCGGGGAGTGGACGTTCTCGAAAGGCACCGGCATCTCGTCCGACGCGCTGCCGGCGACCATCCAGCAGGCGGTCGAGAAGAGGATCGAGAGGCTCCCGGAAGACCTGCGCGACCTTCTCTCGATCGCCTCGGTCCTCGGACGGAGCTTCGAGTTTTCGGATCTCGAGGTTCTCGCGGAAGGGACCGGAAAAGTCGAGGACTCGATCGATCGGCTCGTCGGCGAAGGGGTCTTCGAGGAGGAGCGGGAGTCGCGCGGCGACCGGCTCGCCTTCTCGAGCGGGATCGTGCGCGACGTCCTGTACGGGGCACTGTCCCGGCGCAAGCGACGTTCGCTCCATCGGAAGTACGCGGACCTGATCGAGCGGCGCTATGCCGGCCGGCTCGAGCGCATCTATCCCGACCTCCTTCACCACTTCTCGCAGGCCGACGTCCCGGAAAAGACCGTCGAGTACGGTCTGAAGCTCGCGCGCAAGTCGCTCGACGCCTTCAGTCCGGACGACGCCGGCCGCGCGGCGAAAACGGCGCTCGAGTACCTGGAGGACGAGGAGTGGAACGGCGACCGCTCACTCGAGGGAGACGCGCGGCTCCTGCTCGCGGAAGCGCATCGGATGGCCGGCAACTCAGACGGCGCGCTCCGTGAAGCGGAAACCGCGGTCCGGATCTTCGAAAAGGAGCGACAGTCCGAGAAGGCGGTCGCCGCGATTCTCTTCGCCGCAGAAACCGCCTGGCAGGGACGGCGCACCGAGGAGACCCGGCGATGGGCGGAGCGCGGTCTCGACCCCGCCCGTTCGCTCGAGAAGCCCGAGCCGCTCACGAAGCTGCTCTCGCTCGCTGCGACCGTCGCGAACCTGCGTAGCGATTCCTCGAAAGCTGCGGCCTACCTCGCCGAGATCGAACGGCTGACTCCGTCCGAGAAGGTCGCGGAAGAAGTGATCCCATCCGGAGGGACTCTCGTGGTGGCCATGTCCAACCCGATCGCCTCGATCGAGCCCGGCGACTACGACACGACCGAAGAACACGAAGTCGTCGCGAACGTCTTCGAGACGCTCGTGACGACCGACGCGCAGGGAGCCCTCGTTCCGCTGCTCGGGGAAAAGTGGTCGCTGGAGGACGCCGGAAGAACGTTCCGCCTGCATCTTCGCGCCCGGGCCGTCTTCTCCGACGGGATGCGGCTGACCGCGCCTGCCGTGAAGCGCTCTTTCGAGCGATCGATCGGCCTTTCGCGCCAGGCGATGCCCGCGGCCTTCGCGGCGATCTCGGGAGTCGAGGAATACCTGGACGGGAAGGCGGATTCGGTCTCCGGGATCACCGCAACTTCGGAGTCGGAGATCGAGATCCGGCTCCGCGAGGCGCTTCCGGTTTATCCGGCATTTCTGACCGATGGTCGGACGTCCATCGCCGCGATGTCGACGGGCGATGGCGGGAAAGAGCGGATCCTCGGCACGGGACCTTTCGTCGTCGCCTCCCACGCCGCGGACCGAGCGGTCCTCGAAAAGAACGCGGGCTACTGGAAGGATTCGCCGCCGAGGCTCGACCGGATCGAGTTTCGGGCGTCTCTCTCCGCGTCGGCGGTCGCCGCGGGTCTGCGGTCGGGCGAGTACGACATCGCGCGCGATCTCCTGCCGCAGGACCGGGAGGCGATCCTCCGCGACGCGCGGTTCCGGTCGGGCCTCGTCGAGACGCCAAAGAAGAACACGTATTTCGTCCTCTTCGGCAGCGCTGGCGCCGCTGCGTCGAATGCGACGCTGCGCCGCGCTCTCTCCGACGCGGCGCGGGCGCGGGACTTCGTCTGGGGCACGCTCGGGCGGTTCGCTCTCCCGGCCACCGGGATCATCCCGCCCGGGATCCTGGGACACGACGCGGGACGCCGGCTGCCGCACGCCTCGCGCGAGAAGGCCGCCGAGATGATCCGCTCTGCGGGGCTACCCCTTCCCGTGCGCCTCCGCGCGGCGGTCCATCCGATTCTGAAGGACCAGTACGGCGCGCTCACGACTTCGCTCCTGGCCAGCTGGGCGGAGCTCGGCGTCGAGGTGACGGTCACCACAAAGAACATGTCGGAGTACCTGGACTCGTGGAACAACACGACCGGGCTCGACCTCTTCGTCGGGCGCTGGATCGCCGACTACGAGGACCCGGACAACTTCACCTTCACTCTCTTCCATTCGGCAAACGGCCGGCTGCGGCGCTATTTTTCTTCCCCCGAGACCGACGAGATCCTGGAAGAGGCGCGGCGCGAGAGCCGGGCCGGTGTCCGGGAGGGCCTCTACCGGAAGTTCGAGAACATCCTGCTCGAGTCCGGGGTCCTCGTGCCGCTCTTCCACGACGTGGATTACCGGATCGCCGCTCCGTCGGTGCGGGGCATCGTGCTCCGCAGCACGGCGCCCTTCGTCAACTACACCGAGGTCGGAAAGGCATCGGCAGGGACTCCGACCGCCGTTCCCGCGCGTTCGTCCGTCGAAGGTGTCCTGCACGTTCCGATCGCTGGAGTCGTGCGGAGCCTCGATCCCTGTCTGACCGAAACGGTCGAACAAGCGGAGGTTCTGCCGAACCTCTACGAGACGCTGACCCGGCAGGGTGAGAGCGCCGTGGTGGTCCCCTGGCTCGCCTCCGAGTTCACGACCGAGAACGACGGCATGCGCTTCCGATTCCGGCTGCGGCCCGGAGTCCGCTTTCACGACGGGCGTCGGCTGACGGCGCGGGACGTGCGCTTTTCCTACGAACGACTCCTCCAGAACCGCGAGAGCGACAGCCGCTGGCACCTCGCGCCCATCCGCGGCGCCCGACGGCTGCTCGACGGCGCGGCCACGGACCTCGAGGGGTTTCACATCGTTTCTCCGACGGAGTTCTTCATCGAGCTGGAAGAGCCCGTCTCGTTCTTCCCGGCGCTCATCTCCTATCAGGTGGCTGCGATCGTGCCGGAAGGCACGACGCGCTTCGGCGGGAGCTGGCGGGAAGGCGCCGTCGGCACCGGCCCGTTTCGGGCGGTTGCGTTCGAGCCGGGCCGACGGCTCGAGCTGGAGCGCAACCCGAACTACTGGCGCGAAGGCTACCCGAAGAGCGAGGCGATCGTCTTTCGCTTCGCGGTTCCGCCGAAGGAGATCCGCGCCGATTTCCTGGCGGGAAGGCTCTCGGTCGCCTCTGATCTCCTCCCCGCGGACGCGGAAGCCCTGAGGCGGGATCCGCGCTTCGCGTCGGGCTACCGGGAATCGCCGCGTTTGACGACGTACTTCGTCGCGTTCAACATCCACCGGGAGCCGCTCGACGATCCGGCCGTGCGACGCAGCCTCGTGGCTGCGGTGGACGTGCCAGGCATCGTCCGCCGGACCCTTGGGTCGGTGGCCATTCCGGCGGCCGGGCTCATGCCCCCCGGCTTGCTCGGACACTCGGCCGCGGCTCCGGCCGCGCCCTCCCGCACGGCAGGGAAAGCCTCCAAAGCCGAATCCGGCGAACACACGATCTCCCGGGAGACGGTCGAGCTCACCGCCGCGGTGCACCCGGTCTTTTCCGGAGAGTACGCCGCCTTTTACGCAGAGCTCGAAGGGTCGTTCCGGGAGATCGGGTTCCAGATCCGCCCGATCAACACGACCATGGCGGAGTACATCGCGGCACAGGATGGACGAGCGGACCTCTCGATCGGCCGCTGGAACGCCGACTACCCGGACGCCGACACGTTCACGTACGGTGTCCTTCGCACTCGGGAAGGCATCATCGGAAAGATGTGCGGGGTGCCCGAGATCGACCGCCTCGCCCAAAGCGGGCGGTCCGAGATCGATCCGCGGGCGCGCCACTCGATCTACCGGCAGATCGAAGAGCACGTGGCTCGCGAGGCGCTCCTCCTCCCGCTCTTCCACGAGCAGGTCTATCGCTTCGTCCGCCCGGAGATCGAAGGGCTGCAGCTCGGCCTCTCCTGGCCGACGATCGCCTACGAGAAGCTGTCGGTCCGCCGGTAGTCGACCTCATGGACCCAGTGTTGAGCGCCAGACTCGCCAACCGCTACGAGGTCTCCTCGGAGCTGGGTCGCGGCGGAATGGGCGTCGTCTACCGGGCGCGCGACCCGCTGTTGAACCGCGACGTCGCCGTGAAGCTGATCGGCTCCTCCGAGCTCTCCCCGGAGATCGAAGAGCGCTTCCAGCGCGAAGCCCAGATCGTGGCCCAGATGGACCACCCGGGCATCGTCCCGATCCACGATCTCGGCCGGCACGAGGGCTCTCTCTTCTTCGTCATGCCCTTCGTCGAGGGCACGAACGTGCGCCGCCTCCTCTGGGACGGGTCGCTGCGTCTCGGAGAAGTCCTCGACATCGCGATCCAGGTCGCCGACGCGCTCGAGTACAGCCACTCCCGGGGCGTCGTCCACCGCGACATCAAGCCCGAGAACATCATGGTCCTGCGCGACGTCGCGGGAAGCCTGCGGGTCCGGGTCATGGACTTCGGCCTCGCCCATGCCTCGACCGAGAACCGCCTGACCAAGACCGGCACCTTGATCGGGACCGTGACCTACCTCTCCCCGGAGCAGGTCACCTCCCACGCCTTCGATGGCCGCTCGGACATCTATTCGCTCGGCGTGGTCCTGTATGAGTGCCTGACGGGCGAGCCTCCCTTTTCGGGCGAAGTGCAGTCCATCCTCTACCGAATCGTTCACGAGGTGCCGCAACCGCCCCGGTCGCTCGGGGCGGAAATCCGCGAGGAGCTCCAGGCGATCGTGCTGGGATGTCTCGAGAAGGACCCGGCCCGCCGTCCCCAGAAGGCCGGAGAGCTTGCGGAGGCCCTCCGACGCCACCGCTCGAGCCTCGCGAGCGACGAGTTCGGGATGTCGGTCGTCGTGACCGCGAGCCGGACATACCAGCGGCCGTCCGCCTCCGCGTTCATCGGGCGCGAGAAGGAGTTTGCCGAGCTGCAGCACCGGTTGAACGCCGCGGTCGCGGGCGCGTGCCAGTTCGCCGTCGTGGCGGGCGAGCCGGGAATCGGGAAGACGAGGCTTCTCGAGGAGCTGAAGAAGCTCGCAACGATCCGCAAAATCCGCGTCCTGTACGGCCGGTTCGTCGAGCAGGACCGGGCCTTTTCCTACCAGGGTTTCTGCGAGCTCATACAGGACTACTTTCAGTCGAAGGACCCCGGAAGCTCCAGCGCCGAGCGGCCGGACTTCTCGGACCTTGCGCCGGAGCTGCTCTCACTCTTTCCGCTCCTGACCGAGATCGGCGAGCTGCGGTCGGCGGTGAGCGGCGATTCCCGGGTCGCCTCGACCGGGGAGCGGAAGGCCGAGGACCGCGTCCAGATCTTCGAGCTGCTCGCGCGAACCCTCGCGCGCATCGCCGCCGGAAGGCCGCTCGTCCTCATCCTGGAAAATCTCCACGCCGCGGAAGTCTCGATCGAGGCGCTCCAGTACATCGTGCGCCGGCTCGGCCCGACGCCCACGTTTTTCGTGGGGAGCTACCGCCACACCGAGACCGACAAGCGGCACCCGCTCGTCCGCATGCTCGACTCCTTCGCGGACGATCCGCGCTTCGTGTCGATCACGCTCCCTCCCTTCTCTCCCTCCGAGCACCGGGCGCTCGTCGAATCGGTCGTCGGCGCGTCGAAGCTTTCCGAAGAGGTCTGCCAGAGACTCCACGACGCGACGGAAGGCAACCCGTTCTTCACGAAGGAGCTGATTCACTCCCTGATCGATTCGGGGGGGATCGCGAAGGACGATACCGGGGCCTGGAGCTTCTCGAAGAGGACGGGGATTTCCTCCGACTCGCTCCCGGCCACGATTCAGCAGGCGGTCGAGAAGCGAATCGAACGTCTCCCGGCGGAGCTTCGCGACCTTCTCTCGACGGCCTCGGTCCTGGGGAGGAGCTTCGAGTTCCGCGACCTGGAGACTCTCTCCGAAGGCGCCCGGACCCTGGACGAATCGGTGGACCGACTGCTGACCGAGGGGATCGTCGAGGAGGAGCGCGAGTCCCGCGGCGACCGTCTCGCTTTCTCGAGCGGCATCGTGCGGGACGTTCTTTACGGCGGTCTCTCCCGTCGCAAGCGTCGGTCGCTGCACCGGAAGTACGCCGAGCTGATCGAAAAGCGCTACTCGGGTCGACTGGACCGGATCTACCCCGAGCTTCTCCACCACTTTTCCCAGGGAGACGTTCCCGAGAAGACGGTCGAATACGGATTGAAGCTCGCCCGGAAGTCTCTCGAGACCTTCAGCCCGGACGACACGATTCGCGCGGCCAAAACCGCTCTCGAGTTTCTCGATGACGAGGAGTGGACGAGCGACCGATCCCTCCAGGGGGACGCGCGGCTCCTGCTTGCGGAGGCGCACCGGATGGCGGGCAACTCCGATGCGGCGCTGCGCGAAGCCGAGGAAGCCGTCGCGGCGCTCGAGCGCGAAAAGCAGCCGGAGAAAGCTCTCGAGGTCATCCTCTTCGCGGCGGACACGGCGTGGCAGGGACGCCGGACCGAAGAGACGCGCCAGTGGGCGGAGCGCGGGATCGAGATCGCACGCTCACTTCAGAAGACCGGGCCGCTGGCGAAGCTCGTCTCACTCGCGGCGGCCGTCGCCAACATGCGCGGCGAATATGCCAAGGCGAGCGCGTATCTCGCCGAAGTCGATCGGCTGGTGCCGAAGGAGAAGTCTGCCGAACAGGAGATCCCGCGGGGAGGCACGCTCGTCGTCGCGATGGCCAACCCCATCGCCGACGTCGAGCCGAGCACCTACCAGACGACCGAGGAGAGCGAGGTCGTGGCGAACGTCTTCGAGACGCTCGTGACGACGGACCCCGGAGGGAACCCGGTCCCTTCGCTCTGTGAGCAGTGGTCTCTGGAGCGGGGCGGGAAAGCCGTGAGGCTGCGCCTTCGTCCGGAAGTCGTGTTTTCCGACGGCACGCCTCTGACCGCTGCCGCCGTCAAGACCTCGCTCGAGCGCTCCATCCGGCGCTCCCGCGATTCGACTCCGCCCGCCTTTGCGCCCATCTCCGGCGTCTCGGACTATCTCGAAGGGACGGCGCCGGAAGTCTCCGGAATCACGACGCCCTCCGAGAGGGAGATCGAGATCCGACTCGTCGAGCCGCTCCCGATCTACCCGGCGCTCCTGACGGACGGCAGAACTTCGATCGCCCGGGAGGGCGCCCCGGAAGATGGGCGACCGGCGACGGTGCTGGGGACGGGACCCTTCGCCGTGGTTTCCCATACTCCGGACAGAGCCGTTCTCGAGCGCAACGAGCGGTATCGAAAAAGTCTGTCCCGCCTGGACCGACTCGAGTTTCGCGCTTCGCTTTCGGCATCGGCCATCGCGGATGGCTTGAAGTCCGGATCGATCGATCTCGTCCGGGACCTGCTCCCGCGGGATCGTGAAGCAATTCTCCGAGACCCGCGGTTCCGGTCCGGGCTCGTCGAGCAGCCCAAGAAGAACACCTACTTCGTTCTCTTCAACTCCGCGAGCCCGTCGGGCTCGAACGCCGCGCTCCGTCAGGCGCTCGCAAACTCGGTCCGGGCGCAGGACTTCGTGTGGGGAGCTCTCGGACGCTTCGCACTTCCGGCGACCGGTCTCCTCCCCCCCGGAATCCTCGGCCACGACCCGGGACGGCGGCAGCCGCATTTCCCGCACGACAAGGCGATCGAAATGCTTCGGTCCGCCGGGTTCGAGCTTCCAATCCGCCTCCGGGCGTCCGTCCACCCGATCCTCCAGGACCAGTACAGCTCGCTCACCTCGGCCCTCTTCGGAAGCTGGGTCGAGCTCGGCGTCGAAGTCTCCATCGTGACCCGAACGATGCCCGAATACCTCGAGTCCTGGAACGAGAACGCGGAGATCGATCTCCTCGTCGGGCGCTGGATCGCCGACTACGACGACCCGGACAATTTCTCGTTCACTCTGTTCCATTCCGACAAGGGTCTCCTGCGCGGATACTTTTCGTCCCGTGAGACCGATCGGATCCTGGAACAAGCGCGCCACGAGAGCGACCCGGACGCGCGGGAGGGCCTCTACCGGAAATTCGAAGACATGTTGCTCGACTCCGGAGTCCTCGTGCCGCTCTTCCACGACGTGGACTATCGAATCGCGAGCCCGGCCGTTCGCGGGCTGGAGCTTCGCGGGACGGCCCCCTGGGTCAACTATCCCCAGGTCGGAAAGGCGAAGCTACCGGCCGAGGCGCCGGCTGCCGACCGCCGGGCGGCCGGAGGAATCATTCACGTGCCGATCGCGGGCGTCGTTCGATCTCTCGATCCCTCCATCGACAGCACGGTCGAGAAGGGGGAGACCCTCCCGAACGTCTTCGAGACGCTCACGCGACAGACCGAAGGCGCCGTCGTGATCCCTTGGCTCGTTTCGGACGTCACCGCGGAGAACGAAGGCCTGCGCTACAGGTTCCGCCTGCGGCCGGGGATCCGTTTTCACGACGGGCGGCTGCTGACCGCTCGCGACGTGCGCCACTCCTTCGAGCGGCTTCTCC
>Ga0075425_100002965_pt1 | contig 17095 bp, 15 predicted proteins | sample SoiMethybrSBSTD4_FD_75300 | JGI IMG/M metagenome (GOLD analysis project Ga0075425, IMG submission 75300) | Bulk soil microbial communities from a Populus tree surrounding site in Tennessee, USA - Soil MetaG P. TD hybrid SBSTD4 | ecosystem: Environmental > Terrestrial > Soil > Tree plantation... | reverse complement strand
TCGCCGACACCGTCAACGACACCCTGGTTCGTCAGAAGAGCGCCGAGGTGGCGGCGGTCGAAGCCGACGCGGCCGTCGCGCGCGCGCATGCGCACGCCGAGGTGGTGCAGATCCTCACCGCCGATCAGAAGGCGCAGCTCAAAGACCTACAGACGCGCATGAAGAGCGGCGAACGGCGCGGCCGGCGGTAGGACTGGCAGGTCGAGCGGGTCTGAACCCGCCCGACCTTACCGCGCGGCGACCGCGCCCACGAGCGACGTCACCGCATTGACGATATGCGCTGACGAAATGCCGAAGCGGTCGAGCAGTTCTTCGGGCTTTCCCGATCGCGGGATCTCGCGGACTGCGAGACGGTGGACCGTGAAGCCGCCGTCGGCGACCGCTTCGGCAACGGCGTCGCCGACGCCGCCCGCGGCGTAATGATCCTCGACGGTGATCAGCCGGCCCTTCGTGGCCCGCGCCGCCGCCAGCAGCCCGTTGCGATCAACCGGTGCGACCGAATAGAGATCGATGACCCGGATCGACGTGCCGGACGCCTTCAGCGTCTTGTGCGCCTGGAGCGCCTGGTCCACCGTCACCCCCGCCGCAATCACCGTCGCCACATCGTCGGGGCTTTCCTTCAGCACTTTCAAGCCGCCGATCGTGAACGACTCGTCGTTGGCGTAGACGACCGACGTCTTCGGGCGGCTGAGCCTGAGGTACACAGGTCCCTGCTTCTGGGCCGCGAGCGCGATCAGCCGTTCGGTGCTGACCGCGTCGCACGGGTACAACACCGTGAAGCTCGGTTCGGCGCTGCACATCGCGAGATCCTCGAGCGCCATCTGCGACGGCCCGTCTTCGCCGATCGAGACGCCGGCGTGCGTGCCGGCGAGCTTGATGTTGTTGCTGCCGATCGCGGCCATGCGGATGAAGTCGGCGGCGCGATAGAGGAAGCAGGCGAAGGTCGACGCAAACGGAATCGCACCGCGCGCCGAAAGGCCCATTGCCGCGCCAACCATGACCTGCTCGGCGATGAAATTCTCGTAGAAGCGATCGGGCACGGCCTTCTCGGCGCGATCCGTGTAGGTCGAGTTCTTGACGTCGGCGTCGAGGACGACAACACGGGGATCGGCGGCGATCAGTTTGGCCAGCGCATCGCCGAACGCTTCGCGCGTCGCGACCTGGTCGCCGAGCTTGTAGTTTGGCGACGGCAGCGCCTTCGGCGTGTCCGGCGGACGTGACGTCGTGTGCGGTTTGCGAATCAGATCCGGCGGCTTCACCGTGACGCCGCTGACGATCTGCGACTCGAGCTCCTTGACTGCTTTGTCGAGCTCGTCCTTCTTGAACGCCTTGCCGTGCCAGTTGTCCTTACCCTCGGTGAACGAGACGCCTTTGCCCTTCTCGGTCCGGGCAAGAATCATCGTCGGCTGCCCCTTGGTGTTGCGCGCCTTGTCGAACGCGTCGAGGATCGCCGCGATGTCGTGGCCGTCGATAACCACCGTGTTCCAGCCGAACGCCTGCCACCGGCGTTCGAACTGCCCCATGTCGTGCTGCCACATCGTCGGCTGGCTTTGCCCGAGCCGATTGACGTCGGTGATGGCGCACAGGTTGTCGAGTTTGTCGCGCGCGCCGACGTTGGCTGCTTCCCAGACCGATCCTTCAGCCGATTCGCCGTCGCCGAGCAGCACGTAGGTGCGGTAGTCGGACTTGATGCGGCGGGCGTTGAGCGCGCTGCCGATCGCGGCGCAGATGCCCTGGCCGAGCGATCCCGTGGCGACATCGACAAATGGCAGCCGCGGCGTCGGGTGTCCCTCGAGATCGGATCCGAGCTCGCGCAGCTTCAGCAACTCGCTGCGATCGAAGGCGCCGGCCTCGGCCCACGCCGCGTACAGAATCGGCGCGGCATGTCCTTTCGAGAGGATGAAGCGATCGGCGTCCGGGTTCCGCGGATTCTTCGGATCGAATCGCATCTCGGCGAAGAACAACGCCGACGTAATGTCGGCCATTGAAAAGCAGCTCGTCGGATGGCCGCTGCCGGCTTGCGTCGTGGAACGGGCGGAATCGATCCGCAGCTGCGTGGCGATGTTCTTCAAGGCGGGAATCAAGGTCGCGCGGTCTGTTGTCATGACGCGCCGATTTTAGCGTAACGACAACAGTTCGCGCAGGGCGACGCCGTAAAGCGCCGCGTGCGCCAGCGCAACGGCGTCGACGTGCGACGCCTGGATCTCCAGCAGCCGGGCTGCGTCACGGCGGTAATCGGCGTCCGACGCGATAATCGCGGCGGCCCGGTACTCAGCCGCGTCGTGCAGGGCCGCCAGGCGGCAGAGCGCGCGTGCGGCCTCGCAGCAGGTCACGAAATCCGCTTCGCTCGCGACCTCGCCCCGCGCGATCTGCATCAGCTCTTCGGCAAGCATCGAATAGGGCAGCCGCCCGGTGTACTCGAAGGCCGTAAGCAGCGTCGACGCAGCGCGCACGTGATCGGCAATGCCCGCGCGAGCCGAGCCTCGCACGATCAGCCCTGAGCCGGGACGATACGCATCGCCGACAATCCGTTCGAGCTCGTCGACAGCGGCGGGCACGAGGTCGGCTGACACGATCACCGTCGACGCGTGAAGGCACGCATCCACCGACGCCAGACCGTCGCGCAAACCATCGGCGGCCGGCCATGCGTTGCTCAGCGATGCGGCAAGCGCCTGCGCCGCGTCGACAATCCGATCATCCTCGGCGATGGCCGTCGCCTCGACGAACAGCGTGAGCCACGCGGCGCGTTCGACGATGCCCGGTTCATCGGCAGCGCGCTCGAGCGCGTGCGCGAGCGCGATGCCGAGCGCGTCGCGGGCCTCGTCGGCGCCGGACGCGAGGTAGTGACGCAGGAGGAACAGGACCGTCGTGGCCGAGGTGGCATCGTCGGCGGCGGCTATCGCCCGCGCCGCGATCGCGTCGAGTGCAGCGGTCGAAGGCTCGTGCAAGGCGCCAATTATAATGAGCAGATGATCGTCGTCCGATTCGCGACGCTGGTCGCGCTGGTCCTCTGGCTGGGCGCGATGATGGCGGCGCGGTTCGGCGAGCTGCTCCGTCGTGTCGACCTCGTCGCCTACAGCTGCGGCGCCGTGACGATCGTCGGGCTGTTCGTCATGAAATTCATCGGCCCGCCGCCGCACAGTTTCGTCGCCCGCGCCGGCATCGCGGTGCTGATGCTGGCCATTGCCATCGGCGCTGCGTTCACGCACACGGCCGGCACAGCCAACACGCTGCTCGCCCTGAACATCGCCCTCGGACTGATTCTGCTCACCTGGTACGTCCGCGAATGACACACACCATCACGCTCATTCCTGGCGACGGCATTGGACCGGAAGTCACCGAGGCGGTCGTCCGCATCCTGAAAGCGTCGGGCGTCTCGATCGAATGGGAATCGCACGACGCCGGCGTGCGCGCCTTCGAGCGCACCGGCCAGACCTTGCCTGTCGATCTGATCGACTCGGTGCGGCGCAACAAGGTCGCGCTGAAGGGGCCGGTGACGACGCCAATCGCGCAGGGCTTCACCAGCGTGAACGTCGGGTTGCGCAAGGCGCTGGACCTGTACTCCAACCTTCGTCCGGTGTGGAATCTGCCCGGCATCGACGCGCGCTTTCAGGGTGTCGACATGGTAATCGTCCGCGAGAACACCGAGGATCTCTATGCCGGGCTCGAGCACGAAGTAGTCCCCGGCGTCGTCGAGAGCCTGAAGATCATCACCGAGCGCGCCTCGACGCGGATCGCACATTTCGCCTTCCAGCATGCGCGGCGCAACGGCCGCGCGCGCGTGACCGCGATCCACAAGGCGAACATCATGAAGCTCAGCGACGGCCTGTTCCTCGAAAGCGCGCGGCGCGTCGCCCGCGAGTACGCCGACATCAAGTACGACGAGCGGATCGTCGACGCCGCCTGCATGCAGCTGGTCATGTTCCCGGAGAAGTTCGACGTGCTGCTGCTGCCGAATCTCTACGGCGACATCGTCTCGGATCTGTGCGCCGGGCTGGTCGGCGGGCTCGGCGTCGTCGGCGCCGCGAACCTGGGCGCCGACATCGCCGTGTTCGAAGCGGTCCACGGCAGCGCGCCGGACATCGCCGGGAAGAACCTGGCGAATCCAACGGCGTTGCTCCTCTCGGCCGTGCTGATGCTGCGGCACATCGACGAAGGCGCCGCCGCCGATCGGATCATGCAGGCGCTCGGCCGCGTGCTGACCGCCGGGCAGGTGCGCACGCGCGATCTTGGCGGCACGGCGTCGACGAATGAATTCGCGGATGCCGTCGCGCGCGCGGTGTGAGCCCCAAGCCTCAAGCCTCGAGCCGCAGCCGCACGCCGGCGTGCTGCTCGAGATTGCTGGTTGCGCCTTGCGGCTCGCTTGAGGCTTGGGGCTTGAGGCTCTGAGAGATGCTATAGTCGCTCCCGGCTCCCATGCACGACGACATTTCTCTGGCCGTGCTCGCGCGCGAGGAGGTGCTCAAGTACCCGCGCGAACAGGTGAGCGCGTACCTCGAGGAATTGCGGACGACGCAGCGGCACAAGTTCTATCGTGCGCTGCAGCATCCGCTGTATCCGATTCTCCGCAAGATCGAGCGGCTCCACGAGAACCTCCATTTCGTCACCGGCGCGGTTCGATCGCACCGCATCGTCTATGCGTCGAACCACAAGAGCCACACCGACTACCTGGTGCAGCCGCTGGTCCTCGACGACAACGGCATCCGCCCGCCGCTCATCGCCGCCGGCATCAACCTGTTCGGCGGCCCGCTCGGCCTGATCAACAAGCACGTCACCGGCGCGATCCCGATCCGGCGCAACACGAAAGACCCGGCGTACCTGATCACGCTGAAGGCCTACGTCGCCGAGATCGTCAAGAAGCACGACATCTTCTTCTATCCCGAAGGCGGCCGCAGCTACAGCGGCGAGCTGAAGTCGGCGAAGACCGGCCTCTTCAACGCGGTGCTCGACTCGGACCGCGCCGATCTCGTGATCATCCCGGTGGCGATCGCCTACGACCTCGTGCTCGAGGACCACATCCTCGCGCATCAGCGGGTGAAGAAGCGGCAGCGGCCGTTCCGCCGCGAGGTCGCCGAGATGGTGCGCTACGCCGTCGGCTACCGCTCGCGCTCGTTCACCACCTTCGGCGCGCCGATCAGCGTCAACGACCGCGACGTCCACTCGCGCAGCGACGTCCTCGAGATCGCGCGGCTGGTCCGCACCCGGATCGGGATGCTCTACAAGGTCCTGCCGACTGCGCTCTTCGCCGCCGCGATGCGGCCGAACATCGCGCGGCGCGATCTCGAATCGCGGATCGATCGGCTGATCGAAGAGCTCGCCGCGAAGCACGCCAACCTTGGCGCGACCAGCGGGCGGCAGGTGATCGAGGAAGCCGCCGAGCCGCTGGCGACGCGCGGCATCATCGTCGCCGAACGGTCGCGGTTCCGCGTCCGCGAACGGACGGTGCTCCGCTACTACGGCCGTACGATCGAACATCTGCTCGTCACCGCCGGCCGGACGCACTGATGCTCGACGCGGCGTCGAAGACTTTTTTCCATTTCATCGCTCAAAGCCGCACGCTCAAACGACTCGCCTCGCGCTACGGCATGCGCAAGCCGACCAGTTTCGCGCGGCGCTTCATCGCCGGCGAGACGATCGCCGAGGCAATCGAGGCAGCGCGCATCGTCGAGTCGCGCGGGATGCTGATCACGCTCGACCTGCTCGGCGAAAGCGTCAGCAATCTCGAGGAGGCGGAAGCCGCAACGCGCGGCTACCTGGCGGTGATCGAAGCGATCGTCGCGTCAGGAATCGAGCGCAACATCTCGCTGAAGCTGACGCAGCTTGGCCTCGACGTCGACAAGGCGAGCGCGATCGACAACCTGCGGAAGATTCTCGGACGCGCCGAACCCGAGGGCTTCTTCGTTCGCATCGACATGGAAAACTCGCCGTACACCGACGTGACGCTCGACATCTTCGAGATGCTCTGGCAGCACGGCTACCGGCAGATGGGCGTTGTCCTGCAGTCGGCGCTGTACCGCACCGAGGAACACGATTTCGCGCGGGTCAATGCGCTTGGCGCGCGCATCCGGCTCGTCAAAGGCGCCTACAAGGAACCGAAGAATCTTGCCCACCAGAAGAAGGCCGACGTCGACGCGGCCTACGCGCGGATGATGAAGAAACTGATCACCGACGGCCACTATCCGGCGATCGCGACGCACGACGCGAAGATGATCGACGCGGCGCGCGCCTGGGCGCGCGAGCACGACGTCGCCGCCGACCGCTTCGAGTTCCAGATGCTGTACGGCGTTCGCCGCGATCTCCAGGCCATGCTCGTGAAGGCCGGATACCGCGTCCGCGTCTACATTCCGTTCGGGCGCGAATGGTTTCCGTATTTCATGCGCCGGCTCGGCGAGCGGCCGGCCAACGTGACCTTCGTTCTGCGCAGCCTCTTCGGGGAATCTGGGTAAAGCTCTTCCACTGGTTGCGGACTGCATTAATCAACTGCCATCCCACAGGTCGGCTGTTACCATCCCAAACACCCACTCAAGCATCGGTTTTCGTGATCGTGTTCGACAACTCCAGCATGGCTCAGCACTTACGCAGAAATCGTAAGTCGCGGCATGGCTCTTGAAATCACCTGAACCGCACGGACGCCGGCCGCGTCCATAGAGTCAGGGCGAAGAGGAGCACGGAGACATGGTCACCAGCTACCCCCAGTCAATCGCGTCACACCAGGAAAACCCTCGGGAAACGACCCGGGGCGACGCGAGCGTGGACGGTCTTGGCGGTCGCGTGATCGATCGGCTGCGCCAGATGTACTGCGGCCTCCATGGTCACGACACGCTGCTGCAGTTCGAGCAGGATCGGATGTTCCTGCGCTGTGTGTCGTGCGGACACCAGACGCCGGGCTGGGAGCTGAATGAGGCGCCGCCGACCGTGACGCTGCGTGGCGACGCGCGGCATCACCGGCTGCCGCGGCCCCAGCTCATCAGCGCAAGGCGCATCGCGTAGCGGAAACTTACGGGCCCCGCACAAATCCAGCATAACGCGCCGGGTCCGCCGTGCCTTCGCCCTTTGAAGGCGCGCGACCCGAGCGCGGCACTCTTACAAAGTCGAAACTGAAAACGGCCTCCCGCGCGGACAAAAGTCCATCGCCAGGCAGACTTTTATCTCTTCCTGACGCGGCGCTCGCCGCCCTCACCCCAGGAAAACCTCAGTCAGCTGCACGAGGGCGTCGCGACATAGGAGGACGTCCCGAACCGTGACGTACTCCTCCGTGGAGTGGAGGCCGGCGCCGCCAGGACCAAACAGGACCGACGGGATGCCGGCATGCCCGAGGACCGCGGCATCGGTCCAGAAGCTCGCGCCCGTGACCTGCGGTCGACCGCCGGCACGGGTCAGCGCGTCGGCGAGCGCCTTCGCGATCTCGTGGCCACGCGGCACTTCGTAGGCCGGCCGACTGAACATCGGCGCCGCCGTGCCGACAAACGTCGGGTCCTCACCCGCCAGCGCGTCGAGAATCGCCCGAACTTCGGCAACCGCTGACGATTCGGCCTCGCCGGGCAGCGTGCGCCGCTCCATCTGCAGCGTCGCACGGTCGGGATAACTACTCAACTCGCGGCCGCCGGTGATGAAAGACGCGTGCAGCGATCCGGTTCCGACGAGCGGATGCGGTGGCCGCCCCTGAAGCTCCCGATCGAGGGCTTCGAGACGGCCGAGGACGCGGCCGAGGCGGAGGATCGCGTCGCGCCCTTCGGCCGGGCGGCTGCCGTGCGCTGCGCGTCCCTCGACCGACACTTCGACCCATGCGAATCCCTTGTGTCCCACGGCGATCTGCAGGTCCGTCGGCTCGGTGACCACGGCTGCGTCGGCCGTCCATGTCTTCACCAGCGCGTCCGCGCCGATGCTCGAGTGCTCTTCGTCGACGACCGCCGCGATGATGAGGCGGCCGGCGTCGAGACCGCGCTGCGCGACGGTCGCCGCGGCGGACATCATCGCCGCGACGCCGCCTTTCATGTCCTGCGCGCCACGCCCGTACAGCCGGCCGTCGCGCTCGGCCGGGGTGAACGGATCCGCCATCCCAGCGACGCCCACAGTGTCGGTGTGGCCGCAGAACATCAGCGTCCGCCCCTTCCGCCGCCGCCCTTCGAGCACGCCGACGACGTTCGGCCGTCCGTCGGCGACGGTGTCAACCGACACGTCGAGGCCGCTGCGCCGCAGTTCGCTCGCGACGCAGTCGGCGATCGCGCGTTCGCCGGGCGCGCCGGGCACCAGCGTCGGATTCACCGAGTTGATCGCGACGAGATCCCGCAGCAGGCGGATGGTTGGATCCATGGTCAAGCGCTCCGGTAGTGTCCGCCTCAGGCGGACCGTGATCGTGACGCAACGACGGTCCGGCTGAAGCCGGACACTACCGATAAATGGTTGCGACGACCGCAATGCTATCCTCGGTCAACGTGACTGCCAAACGCGTCGTCGCGATCACTGGCGCTTCGGCGGGCATTGGACGCGCGACGGCAGTGCGCGTCGCGCGCGACGGCGCCGCGGTGGCGATCTGTGCCCGCCGGGCCGACCGGCTGCAGCAGGTCGCAGACCAGATCCGCGCCGCCGGCGGCGACGCGCTACCCGTTGTCGCTGACGTGACGCGCGAACTCGACATGGAGCAGTTTGTCAGCGCCGCCGTCGATCGCTTCTCGCGGCTCGACGTGATGCTCTGCAATGCCGGCTTCGGCATCGCCGGCGCGATCGACGACATCGCACCCGAACAAATGCAGCGGCTGATCGACGTCAACTTCACCGGCACCTATCTCGCCGCGCGGGCATCGCTGCGCGTGTTCCGCCGCCAGGGCTTCGGCCACCTGATCGTCGTGTCGTCGATCGTCGGGAAGCGCGGCGTCCCGTACATGGGCGCCTATTCGGCGACGAAGTTCGCGCAGGTCGGCCTGGCTGAATGCCTTCGCGCCGAAGTTGCCGGATCCGGCATCCACGTCAGCGTCGTCTATCCGGTGTCGACTGAGAGCGAGTTTTTCGACGTGATGTCGCACGAAACCGGCGTCCAGGTCACGCGCGCCGCCGGCCCGCGGCAAAGCGTCGAGACCGTTGCCGACGCGATCGCGCGCGCGATCGAGCGGCCGACGCCCGAAGTGTATCCGCACTTCAACTCGCGGTTCCTCGTCATCGTCAACGCGCTCGCCCCGGGATTCACCGATCGGATCGTGCAGCGCTTCGGCCGGAAACCGCTCCGGTGACGCCGCTCGAGCACGCCAAGGCGATCGCCGCCGCCGTCGGCGACGCCGGCGGCCGCGCGCTCGTTGTCGGCGGCTGGGTCCGCGATCGACTGCTCGCGCTGCCCTGGCCTGAGAAGAGCAACGTCGATCTCGAGGTGTTCGGCGTGCCAGCCGAGACGCTGCGGGCGCTGCTCGAACGCTTTGGGCGCGTCGAAGCAGTCGGCGAGAGCTTCCAGGTCTACAAACTCGGCGACGTCGACGTCTCGCTGCCGCGCCGCGACTCGAAGGCCGGCCGCGGCCACCGCGGCTTCGTCGTCACCGGCGATCCCAGCATGTCGATCGCGGAAGCGGCACGGCGCCGCGACTTCACGGTGAATGCGATCTCCTGGGATCCGCTCTCAGCCGAATACTTCGACCCCTTCGACGGCCGCCGCGATCTCGAGCAGCGGCTGCTGCGAATGGTCGACGCGGACACATTCGCCGACGACAGCCTGCGGGTGCTGCGCGCGGTGCAGTTGGCCGCGCGGTTCGAATTCACGCTCGACTCGGCGACGGCGGCGTTGTGCCGCGCAATTCCGCTCGACGATCTCCCATGCGAACGCGTCTGGGGCGAGATCGATAAACTGCTGCTGCAGGCGCGCCGTCCGTCGATCGGCCTCGCGCTCGCGATGGATCTCGGCGTCATCGGCAAGCTCTTTCCGGAGCTTCGCGCGCTGTCGGGATGCCCGCAGGAACCGGAGTGGCATCCGGAGGGAGACGTCTGGGTGCACACGCTCCAGGTCGTCGACGAGGCGCGAACGCGCATCGACGACTTGCCGCGGCCGGAGCAGATCACGGTGATGCTCGGCGCCCTCGCGCACGATCTCGGCAAACCGCCGACGACGGCGTTCGTCGACGGCCGCATCCGCTCGATGAACCACGAGGAGCTCGGTGTCGCGCCGGCGGCGGCGTTCCTCGATCGGCTCAACATCCACACGATCGACGGTTATGACGTGCGCAAGCAGGTGCTCGGCATCACCGCGCAGCACTTGAAACCGGGCGCCTGGTACAAGGTGCGCGACGAAGTCGGCGACGGCGCGTTCCGTCGCCTCGCGCAGAAGGTCGACCTCGAACTGCTCGCACGGGTCGCGAAATCGGACTGCGAAGGACGGCGGCCGGGGCGCTTTGACTGCACGGCGATGGACTGGTTTCTCGAGCGCGCGCGCACGCTCGGGGTCGAGCATCGTCCGCCGGCGCCGATTCTGCTCGGCCGTCACATGCTCGAGCTCGGCATGAAACCTGGACCGCGCGTCGGCGAGATCCTGAAAATTGTTTACGAGCAGCAGCTCGACAACCAGGTGACTACGCTCGAACAGGCAATCGACAGTGCGCGTCGTATCATGGGATTGTGAAGCGCGCCAACCTCACATCACTGATCCCGCTCGCGGCGCTGCTTCTGTCCTTCTCGGCGTGCAGCAGTGAGAAGACGCCGTCGAATCCCTCGCCCACGCCCGATCCGATCGCGCCGTTCACCGGCGTGTGGCGCTCGACGTCTGCAACCGGCGCGTGCACGGCGATGAACTGGTCCGTCACTGCCGTCACGCCGACCACCGCCACGATCATCTACACCGCCGCGTGCGCCGGCGTTCCGGTCACCGGGACCGCGAACGGCACCGTCACCGGCACGACGATGAACTGGTCCGCGAACGGCACGGCCGCGAACACGTGCGCCTACACGATCAACGGCACCGCCACACCCGCAACGATCGCAACCGATCTGAACATCACCTACACGGGCAACGTGTGCGGCACTCCGGCGAGCGGCAGCGACACGCTCCATCGCTAGGCCTGGCGGGTCTGGCGGGGCGGGCAGGCCTGGCGGGTCGAACGGCCACGCACTCCTGCCAGCGCGATGAACCCTTGCTGCTGAACACGAACGGGGTGCCGTTTGCGGGTCGTACGATCGGGTTCATCGTCATCGTCCGAGCATGTGGCCGCCCGACCCACCCGGCCTACCCGGCCTACCCGACCTACCCGGCCCTGTATGATGCAGAGATGGCTCGTTACACTCTCGTCTACGGAGTTCGTCTGATCCCCGAAGGCACGTTGAAAGGCGTCGACGAAGCGTCGTTGAAGCTCGCCGATGGGTCGACGGCCGGCCTCACGCTGCACACCTTCGACGGCACGATCCCGCAGTTGCGGCGCGCGCTCGATCGGAGCCTCGACGCGTTCTTCGACCTCCTGCCTGGCGCCGACGACGAAGACGTGAAGACGTTCGGCGACTAGCGGCGTCCTGCCGGCATGCTGCGCGCGATTTTTTCTGCCCCGCTGAACATCCTGCTGCTCGCGGCGCCGGCGTCGTGGATCGCCGACGCCACGGCACCCGGCTCGCCGTGGGTGTTCATCACCGCCGCCGTCTCGCTCGTGCCGCTTGCCGGCCTGATCGGCCAGGGCACCGAGCACCTCGCCGCGCGCTCGGGACCCGCGTGGGGCGGATTCCTGAACGCGACCTTCGGCAATGCCGCCGAGCTCATCATCGCGCTGGTCGCGTTGCGCAACGGTCACGTGGCGCTGGTGAAGGCGTCGATCAGCGGCAGCATCGTCGGCAATCTGCTGCTCGTCCTGGGCCTGTCGTTTTTCGTCGGCGGCCTCGGGCGCAAGTCGCAAAAGTTTCATCGCACCGCCGCCACCAACACGGCCGCGATGCTGTTCCTGGCTGTCGTCGCCCTGGTGATGCCGGCGGTCTTCGACCTGGCGATCTACGGCACGCTCACCGTGCACCCGAAGGCGCTCGACCGACTGAGCTTCTCGACGGCACTGGTACTGATCGCCGCATACGCCGGCAGCCTGATCTACTCCTTCACCGCGCAGCGCGATCTGTTCCGGCCCGGCGGAGAATCCGAGCACCGTGGCGGCCGCCTGCCGCTCGCCGCCGCGGTCGGTTTGCTCGCGATTGGCACCGTTCTGACGACCGTCCAGGCGGAGATCCTGGTCGGCGCCATGCAGCCGGCGCTCACGCGCTTTGCCCTCACCGAGTTGTTCGTCGGGGTCATTGTCGTCGCCCTGATTGGCAACGCGGCCGAGCACTACTCCGCCGTAACGGCCGCCCGGCGCGATGAGATGACCCTGGCGGTCGAAATCTCGGTGGGCAGCAGCGCCCAGATCGCGCTCTTTGTCGCGCCGGCACTGGTCCTCTATTCGTTCGCGATCGGCCGGCCGATGTCGCTGCTTTTCAACCCGTTCGAGATCACCGCGATCACCCTGTCGGTGCTGGCGACGGCGTTTGTCGTGGTGGACGGCGAGAGCAACTGGGTGGAAGGGCTCCAGCTGTTGTCGGTCTATCTCATCCTCGCGCTGGCGTTCTATTTCGTCCCCGGCGGTTGAGCTCCGGCGGTCGAAAGCGATGCGATAATACGGCGGGATGGGGGAACTGAGCGATCGCCTGATCGCCGAGCTCGTCGACGCCGTCCGCGGTCAACTGCGCAAAGAGCAGAACGACCGGCTGCGCGACGTCTATCTGATCGGCGACATCGAAAAAGACACCGCGCGCGCCTGCATCGAACGCCTGCGCGATCTCGCCAACGACAACTCGCGGCCGATCACGCTGTTCATCAACAGCGCCGGCGGCAACGTCACCGACGGTCTCGCCATCCACGACGCGGTCCGCTACATCATCAGCCGCGGCACCGAGGTGACGATCATCGTGCAGGGGATGGCCTATTCGATGGGGTCGATCGTCCTGCAGGCGGCGAGCGACGGCAAGCGGCTCGCCTTCCCGCATTCCTGGATCATGATCCACGAGCCGGCGAAATGGGCCGGGTGGCAGTCGACGAGCGCCGCGGCGCAGCATCTCGAGCGGCTGAAGCAGATGCAGGATCAGATCTACAAGATCCTGTCGTCGCGATCCGGCAAGCCGCTGCGCCAGATCATCCGCGACACCAAGCGCACCGACTTCTACCTCGATGCGCAGAGCGCGCGCGACTACGGCTTGATCGACGCCATCGTCGCCGGCGAACTGCCCGAACCGAAGCCGGCGCCGGTGGACGCGAAGGACGCCGTCGCCCCGCCGTCGCTCGGCGCCCCGCCGCTCTCGGAACCGCCGATCGAGCGACCAGAGGCCGCTGTGCGACGGACGGACGGAACCGAAAAAACGCAGACGGCCGAGAGAACCGACAAAGCGGAAAGCGCGCCCGTCCCGAACCCGCCGCCGAGTTAGGACACGCGACTCAATTTCGCGACGCGCGCCACTCTTCGAGCAGGCGCGCTGCGTTGCCAGCAACCGAATGCAATGACGGCGTCCAGCCGAGGGCGCGGGCGCGCGGGCTGCGGACCACCTGATCGAGCGCGAGCGCGTCGGCATAGGCGCCCATCTTGTGGCGCGCTTCGTCGATCGGCACGTAGCGGACGTCGGGCTTCACCGGCAGGTACGGCTTGATTGCGCCGACGATGTCGTTGACGCGTTCGTCGCCTTCGTCGTTCGCGTGGTAAATGCCGGCGGCGTCGGGATGCGCCACCACGCGCGCGTAGAGATCGGCGAGATCGCGATCGTAGATGAGCGGCCAGTGATTGTTGCCGTCGCCGACGACGCGCACCAGGCCGTTGCTCGCCGATTTGAAGATTTCGCCAACCATCCCGTCGCCGCCGCCGTAGACGACGCCCGGGCGGACGACGATGGTCCGCAACTGTTCGCCGGCGGCCTCGAGCACCATCTTCTCGTGGGCCGGCCGGAACGCGGAGAGCGAGATCGGATTGATCGGGGCGTCCTCGGCCGCCGGTTCCGGTGTTTTCCCGAGGACCCACACGCCAGACGTGTAGATGATGAAGCGTTTGTCGGCGGCGGGGCCACCGGCCGTGCGCGGCCGTTTCGCCGCCGCGATCAGGACCTCGAGCGCCGCCTGTTCGATCGCCGGGCCGCGCCCGGACCGCGTGTCGTAGGCGGCGTGCACGTAGCCGTCCTGCGCGTCGATGCTGCCGTTGAACGACTCCGGTTCTTCCAGGGTGCCGATCACCGGATGCGCGCCGCGCTTGGCGACGCGCCGCGCCTTTTCGTTGTTGCGGACGAGCGCCGTCACGTCGTGTCCGCCGCGCACCAGCGCGTCGAGCACGGCTGCGCCGATGTAGCCGGTCGCGCCCGTCAGAAAGATCCGCATCGCGGCCGTATATCATAGTTCACTCGTGGTCCGCGACACGCTGATTGACTTTTTCGCTGATCTCTCGCTCGCGCGCGGCGAGTTTCTCGTACACGACGACGGCTTTCGCAGCAAAAGTTTTTCGTACGGCGAGGTTGCGCGCGCCGCGCGCGGCTTTGCCGCGGCGCTGCACGATCGCGGCATTCGCAAAGGCGACAAGGTCGTCTTCTGGAGCGAGAACCGGCCGGAGTGGATCGTCGCCTTCTGGGCCTGCCTGCTGCGCGGCATCGTCGTCGTGCCGATCGACTACCGCGCGTCGCCAGACTTCCTGGCGCGGGTGACGCACATTGTCGCCGCGAAACTGGTGTTGATTGGCCAGGACGTGCCGCCGCTGCGGGTCGCGCTCGACGCGCCGATCGTCAAGCTGCACGAGATCGAGTGGCGCGACGCTCAGGCGCCGCCGGTCACCATCGCCAGGGACGACGTCGCCGAAATCATCTTCACATCGGGCGCGACCGCCGAACCCAAAGGCGTCGTCATCACGCACCGCAACGTCCTCGCCAACATCGTCCCCGTCGAGCGCGAAGTGGTGAAGTATCGCAGGTGGGGGAAGCCGTTCTTTCCGCTTCGCTTCCTGAATCTGCTGCCGCTCAGCCACCTGTTCGGTCAGGCGATGGCCACGTTCATTCCGCCGATGCTGCCGGGCACGGTGATCTTCATGCGCGGCTACAACCCTGGCGAGATCGTCGATCAGATCCGCAAGCGCCGCGTCTCGGTGCTGGTCTCGGTGCCGAAGATCCTCGACGTCCTGAAGGATCACGTCGCGCGCACGTTTGGAGCGCAAGTCCTACAGGCGAGTGGTGCTCACGTCGCGAAACGGTGGTGGCGCTACCGCGCGATCCATCGCGCCTTCGGCGTCAAGTTCTGGGCATTCGTCGTCGGCGCCGCGCCGCTCGACGCGGCGCTCGAGGCGTTCTGGCGCGAAATCGGGTTCGTCGTCATTCAGGGGTACGGGCTCACAGAAACAGCGCCCATCGTCACCCTCAACCATCCCTTCAGGACGAGGAAAGGGTCGGTCGGCAAGGCCATCGCCGGCGTCGAAGTGAAAATCGCGCCTGACGGCGAGATCCTGGTGCGCGGCGAGAACGTCACGACCGGTTACTTCAACGCCGCCGATGAGACCGCGCGCGCGTTCGAGGACGGCTGGTTCCACACCGGCGACATCGGCGAAGTCGGCGACGACGGCCAGGTCTACATCCGGGGTCGCAAGAAAGAAATGATCGTCACGCCCGAAGGGCTCAACGTCTTTCCGGAGGACGTCGAACGGGTGCTGAATGCGATCGCCGGCGTGCGCGATTCCGCCGTCGTCGGCGTGCCGATCGGATCCGAAGAGCGCGTCCATGCCGTGCTCGTCGTCGAACCGGGCGCCGGCGTCGAGGCGATCGTGGCAGCGGCGAACGCGCGGCTCGAGGATCACCAGAAAATTCGCCGCGCGCTTGTCTGGCCCGAGCCGGAGCTGCCGCGCACTGAGGGGACGCGCAAACTGAAACGGGCGGCGATTCGCGACTGGGTGCAGAGCGGCGGCGCGACGCCCCGCCTCGTCCAGGCCGGCGGCGACGCGCTCGCCGCGCTGCTCGCGAAGTACGCTGACGCCGGCCCGCTGACGCCGCAGACCACCCTCGAGCAGCTCGGGCTCAGCTCGCTCGATCGCGTGGAGCTGATGGTCGCGCTCGAGGACGCCTTCCAGACCCGCATCGACGAAGCGACGTTTTCAGCGGCGCGCGACGTCTCGCAACTGCGCGCGCTGGTCGACCAGGCGGCGCACGCCGACGCCGCACCTGCCGAGCCAGTCGAGTTCCCGACGTGGACGCGACGCTGGCCGGCGCGGACCTTCAGGCGCGTGAACCTGCCGCTGTGGGTGATGCCCCTGGCGCGCAGCTTCGCATGGATGCGTGTCGAGGGGCGCGACCGGCTGCGCGATCTGCAGCCGCCGGTGATCTTCGCCGCGAACCATCAAAGCTTCATGGATGCCCCCGTGATCATGGCGGCGCTGCCGCCGCGATGGCGCTACCGGGTGGCGCCGGCAATGGGCAAAGAAATGTTCGCGGCCCATTTCTTTCCCGCCCAACACGGCCGGCTCGCGTGGGTGACCAATAGCCTGAACTACTACCTCGCGGTCCTGTTTTTCAACGCCTTCCCGCTGCCGCAACGCGAAGCCGGCGCCCGGCAGACGCTGCGCTATATCGGCGACCTGCTCGGCGAAGGCACCTCGGTTTTGATCTTCCCGGAGGGCCGCCGGTCGGAAACAGGCGCGATCGACACGTTCCGGCCTGGCATCGGGATGATCGCGTCGCGGCTGGGGGTGCCGGTGGTGCCGGTGCGAATCGACGGTTTGCAGCACGTCCTGGGGGTCGGCGCCCACATGGCCAGGCCAGGACGAGTGCGCGTCGTGTTCGGCGAGGCGCTGCATGCGGCCGGCGACGATTACGCGGCAACCGCCGCTCAGGTGGAACACGCCGTACGGGCGCTCTGACCGTATGGCATAATAGTTGTTTGAAAGAAAGGACACGCTAGCAGTTGAGCAAGGACGATTTGATCGATATGCAGGGCACCGTGGTGGCGGTTCACAGCGGCGGGCTCTACCGCGTGCAGTGCGACGCCGGCCACGAAGTACTGGCCCAGCTCAGCGGCCGCATGCGCCGCTTCCGCATCAAGGTGGTCCCCGGCGATCGCGTTACGGTCGGCGTCTCACCGTACGACCCGGTTCGCGGCATCATCACG